>Ga0190275_10001077_pt1 | contig 20980 bp, 26 predicted proteins | sample Popmic550T_FD_133745 | JGI IMG/M metagenome (GOLD analysis project Ga0190275, IMG submission 133745) | Populus adjacent soil microbial communities from riparian zone of Yellowstone River, Montana, USA - 550 T | ecosystem: Environmental > Terrestrial > Soil > Riparian zone > Trees stand | place...
ACCGGCATGCTGTGGGGCGGCGCGGTGCGCGTGTTCCTGCTGCACCACACCACGTTCAGCATCAACTCGCTGTGCCACTCCTTCGGCCGCAGGCCGTTCACGACCGGAGACGAGTCGCGCAACCTCGCGTGGCTGGCCCCGCTGGCGTTCGGCGAGGCCTGGCACAACAACCACCACGCCTTCCCCACCAGCGCCCGCCACGGGCTGGGCCGCTGGCAGATGGACCCCGGCGGCTGGTTCATCCGCGGGCTGGAGCGCTGCCACCTGGCCTGGGACGTGATCCGGATCAGCCCCGCCCGGCAGCTCGCGAAGCGGGGAGAGGCGGCGTAGCCGTAAGGCTCTACGGGCAGTACCCGGCGAAGCTGTGCCTGTAGCTGCGGCCGCCCGCCGGGACGCGCGGCCCGATCACGCGCCACGAGAGAATCGAATAGCGATAGCGCCCGTTGCACAGGCGCGGCCGCGACAGGCGCACACTGACGGGGTATCTCGTGACCTTGCCGGCAGCGCAGTACGGATTGCAGTCGTTGAACGGGAAGACCCCGCGCCCCCGGGCGACCCTGCCATTCCAGCTCGACCAGCGCCGAACGGGCAGGTAGCCGGCGGCGCCGAAGTAGAGGGTGCGAGGTCTGTACTGCAGCTGGCCGGGATTGCCCGTGAAGACCACACGGACGCGCCGGAGGTACCTGAGCGACACCGTCAGGTCCCCATCCGACTCCCAGCCGTCGGTGAACTCCTGCGGCGAGGTGCACACGTCGTCGCTGGCCTGCACAGTCACCGTCACCCGGTAGCGGCCGCCCCTGCGGGTCAGCTTGTAGTCGTACAGCCGGGCAACGATCGCATCGCTGTTGCGGTCGTAAACAGGCGCGCCAGCTCGGGGCTTCTTCGCGAACCGAGCCCCACGAGCCCGTGACGGCAGAGCGATCGTCTGCGACGACGTGGTGCCGCAGCCGGCGCCATCGAAGGCGAAGGCGAGCCTGGTGTTCTCGCTGATGCGCAGGGCCTCCACCGGGCTCGGCGTCAGGAGTACTGCGGCGGCGGCCGCCGATGCTGCTGTCGTCAGGGCCGTCCGCATGTCCCGCGCACACCGTAGGCCAGGCCGATCCTCCGCGCGAGCTGCACGCTCCGTTGACAGCCCGGCATGCCTCGCTCACAGTTGAGGCGTGGGAGCGCGACTCGCAGGGCTCGCCGTGGGAACACTGCTGCTGACCGCAGGACCGGCAGCAGCGGACGAGGCTGCCCAAATCAGCTCGAGGCTCTGCGCGAACACCTACGGCGGCGATGTGATCAGCGCCACGAACAGCCTGAGGTGCGCGAAGGCTCGATCCATCGTCCGCACGTGGGCGGTCCGGTACCGGCGCGACGGGCGGGTCGACCGGACGGTACTGGGCTACCGCTGCCGCGATCGCAGCAGCAGCGTCGAAGGACTGACGGTCAAGTGTCGCCGCGGACGCAAGGTCGTCCGCTTCTACGCAAACGTGCCGCAGTAGCCGCAGCCTCTAGATGTAGTACGTGAAGGCATCTAGACCGGCGTGCCGCTCCTGATGCGGGATCGGCCAGAGTGCGCGTCACGGGTGCGCGGCAAAGGCCGGATTGAACGCTTCAGGTAGGCGTTGAGCAGACCCGCGGCTTCGTCCTCGTTCCCGGGGAACAGGTGCCCGTACTTGTCGAGGGTGATCGTGATGTTGGCGTGTCCCATGTAGGTGCTCAGGGTCTTCGCGTTGACGCCGGCGGCGATCATCAGCGAGGCGTAGGTGTGCCTGCATTCGTGCAACGTGATCCGGGTCAGGCCCGCGGCCTTCCACGCGTCATCAGCGCGGGCAGTGAGCTTCTTCGGGTCGAAAGACTCGTTCGGCCTGTCTCCGAACGCCAGCGCCCCTGCCGGGCCCTCGACGGTCGCCAGGTGGCCACGCAAGTCGTCGGGGATGGGGACCTTTCGGTTGCCACGGTTCTTCGTCGGGATTTCCCCCTCGATGTCGTCCCAACCGCACTCGACGCGAATCACGCCTGCGGCCAGGTCGATGCATCCGTGGCGCAGCGCCCGGATCTCGCCGCGGCGCAGCCCGGCGTACATGGCGGTCGACCAGATCGGTCGGTCGGCATCGCTGAGAGCGGCGAGCAGCTGGGCGCCCTCGGTCGGGTCGGCGATCCGATCCCTCCCGCCTCGCACGGCCGGCATCTGCAGGTCGGCGGTCGGGTTCACCGTGAGTCGGTCGCGCGAGATCTCTCGCTTGAAGATCGCTCGGAGCGGCGTGATGAACGTGGTTACCGAAGCGGCCGGCACGCCCGCTGCCACGGCGTCGTCTACGAGCTGCTGCAGATCAGCCCGAGACACGTCCCGAATCGGCTCGTCGCCCAGCGAGGGCCAGACGTGCCTGGTGAGCGTCTGCCTGTAGCTCCGCACCGCAGAGGGCTTGTACGCGTCACCCGAGCGGTTCAGGATCGCGCCGGAGGCCGCCAAAGCCAAGAAGTCCTCCGAGACGGCCTTGAGCGTGGCGTTCGACTTTCCCGTGACCTGGTGGCCGCGCCGGAGCGCGATCACCGCGTCGCGGTGCCAGTTCTTGGCCTCGGCCGGGTTGTCGAACGTGCGACGCAGCCGCTTCTGTTCGGTGGCGTCCCACACCTGCGCTTCGTAGGACGGCGTGCAGTCGCACCGGCCCCCTCTCCGGGACCGGCACGACCGCGAGTGGCGTACTCGGATGCCTTTGGCCATCAGGCTGCAATCTCCGGCCGGTCGAGCAGCGACCGAGCCTGCTCGAGCTCGACTCGCTGCTCCTCGAGAAACGCCACGTACTGGCGCTCGCCTTCCTCGACTGTGCAGCCAAGAGGCACCGCCTCCCGATCGCCAGCACGGAGCCGTGCCAACCCGTCGGCCTCGTAGTCGATGTTCTGCTCGACGTCCTCGGCCACCTGAGCGGCCGCCCGGCGAAGCATCTCAGGGTCGGAGATCTCCCCGCGCTCCAGATGGTCGAAGAACTCGATGAACGGGGTCATGTAGGCGTACAGCTCCCGTAGGGCTTCTGGCTCAGTGATGTCCTGGAGGAGCCCGTCCTGGGATCCCCTCGCGGCCGCCATGGTCACGAAGCGTGCTGCCGCTTCTGCCTGATCGTCGGTGAGTGCGTAAGTCGTCATCTGCTCCCTCTCGTTCGATGGTCTGTGCAAGCACCAGAGGGGACGGCCGACGGGTCGCGCGTGTAGCTTGCGCGGCGCATCAGAGCGGAACTCTCTGGTGCCACGCCCCCCGGGCCGGTTACCGCCGGTCGCGGGGGGCACTACGCGCCCCATCCTACGCCCGCTGCGGATGACAGCGCAAGACTGGAACGTCGGGTTAGGCTGACCGCATGGCAAGGGAGACGCCTGAGCGACGGCGGCGACGACTGGCAGATGCACGTGGTCGCCAGCGCGAAGCCCGCACGCAGCTCAGGGAGACCGAGATCACCCTGTTCGGATGGGGCCTCGCTATCACTCTCATTTACTTCATCGGGAGCTGGCTGGGCTTCTGGTAGCCGACGGCGGCGTATCGGCTCAAGGCGCCTGCGAGCGCCGTACGATGCCCACCGATGGATCCGGGTCCGTGGGAGTTCGGCTGGGAGGCACTCGTCGCGATCGGCACGCTCGGGCTCGCTGGCGCCACGGCATTGCTCGCTAGGACCACCCGAGACGTCTCGCAAGCGACCGGTCGCCAGGTCAGCGTCGATCAGCAGCAGATCCTGCAAGCACAACGACCTGTCCTGGTTCCGCAGGCTTTGATCGACAGTACGACGCAACTTGCCGACGATCCGCAGATCGACAAAGGCGACATCCTCGTCGCGATCAGCAATGTGGGCCCAGGGCCGGCGATAAGCGTTACCGCTGTCCTGTTCCGCCCAAACAGCACTGACGTGAGCGGGCGCGCCCGTCCAATCGAGGCGGTCGCAGCGCGATTCGACGAGGAGCTGCGGTTCACCGCGAGTGGAGAACACGCGGCGTACTCGGGTGCCGACACCGTCTACCTGAAGGGTCAGATCAGGTACCGGGACGTGGCGGGCACGAAATACACGACAGACTTCACCTGGCATTCCGGGGGTAACGCGTACACCTACGACCTCAGCCAGCCAGCACCTGACCCTGCACTGGCGCATGCGCAGACTGCCGAACTGAGCAGGGTCGACGCGCTGAAGATTCTGTTCAGCCGCAAGCACGAGTAGCGAACCGGCCTTGCCGTCCTGGACCAGCTCGCGGAGTGGCCGGAGACGACGACGGTGCTGGCACGAACGGTGTGGTGATGCGGTTCCGGGTCGAGCGCGATGGCCCGGGGTCTCTGCCAACCCCCTCTGGTGGCAGTCCCGGCGGCGTCCGCCGCCAAGCGGTCGAAGACCGACAAGGCTCAGAACAAGGCCCTGAAGAAGTACGGCAAGGCCATCAAGAAGAACTCGAAGTCGCTTCGAGGACAGTCGAAGTCGGTGAAGGCGCTGAACGCTTCGGCGAAGTCGCTGAACAGCTCGATCAACACGCTGAAGGAGATCGCCGACCGCGCCGACAAGAGCTCGGCGGCCATCACCGCCGGCGTGCCGACCATCGTCAAGGGTCTGACCGACCTGAAGGCGGGACTGCTGAAGGCAGGTGCCGGTCTGACCACCCTGCAGAAGCTCGCGACCTCGCAGGAGTACGGCTTTGCGCAGATGGTCATCGGCGCGACGGCCCAGCCGGGCGCGTTCCTGCAGACGCCCGACATCCCCGACACGGCGCAGCAAGCGTCGACCTCGCAGCAGTTCGTGGCACCCGCGGGAGCCGCGGCAGCCCCGGTGACGGCGTCGTACGGCGTGCGCGGAACCGAGGTCGAGCCCACCGGGCCCCAGGCATTCTGCCGCACAACGGTGACCAACAACACCACGGGGGTCACGGGCACTCCGACCACAGACCCGATCGGCGCTGGTGCTGCCACGACCGGCTTCCTGCCGGTTGCGACCACATCGCCGTTCGCGGCCGGCTTCGGCCAGGCCGGCACGGATAGCGCCACGGCCACGACCATTCCCACGGTGACGGTGACGACCGGGGATATCTACACGGTCAACCTGGCGTGCATCGACACCACGCCGATCAGCGAGACCGACCCGACGAACTAGGTCCGCAGCACCAACGCACCACGAGGGGCCGGGCATCAGCTCGGCCCCTCGTCGTTCCTGAGCCGTTCCGGGCAGCGCAACTTCACGAGCCGGGCACCTCAACCAGGAGGGGGGGTAACGATCCTGGCGCCCATGGTGAGCTAGCACTACGGTGCTCCGATGCCGTCCAGCGATGACACCTGGAGCCGACGACCGCCCACCGGATTCGATCGGGGCGCCCGGGCCCTCATCGGAAAGGTCGTGGGCGAGACGACGGGCCGAGCTCCGAGCCAGGTCTGCGGGGCCTTCTTCGAGGACCGGTTCGGTGGACTGGACGACTACCTGGGCGGCGTCGACACGGTCTTTGGCCATAGCGCGGCTTTCGTCCTGCGTCGCGACGTTGAAGAGGCGGCGGCGAACACGGAGTTCAGCCATTCGCTTTCCCTCCCGCGGCCCGACCCCAATGAAGCCGCTGCGGCGGAGTTGCTCGCCGGGATGCCGGAGCCAGATTTCAGAAGCGCGATGGTCGCCGGCCTCGGTCCCGCGATCCGGAATCCCGAGGCCCGCGAGCGCGTCTCCAACATCTGCCGTGCGCGCGGAATCCCATGGGCCCTGACCATGCAAGGCTTCGAGTGGACCGGCGACGAAGAGATCGAGCGCGAGACCCTGCGTCCTGCGCTCTCCGCGCTCGACGATCCGCGCCTGGCGCGCGGAGCGCGCGTTGAGTTCGAGGGGGCACGTCAGGAGCTCAACGTCGGGACTCCCACTGCGCTGAAGCAGGCGATCTCCGAGGCGGCCAGCGCAGTTGAGAGCGCGATGCGGGTTGTGCTGGACCAGCGCTCGATCAGCTATCCGCCGGGCGCATCTGCCAGTTCGCTCTTTGGGCATCTCGTCGATGAAGGCCTGGTGCCGCGACACATGGAGCGCCTTGTTCTCGCCGCAGCCACACCGCGCAACAAGAGCGCGAGCCATGGCGCTGGCGAAGTCGCACACTCGGTCGCCAAGGAAGAAGCCCAAGCCGTAGTCGCGAGCGCGGCGGTCGCCATCTCGTACCTGGCCACGAAGCTCCCGTAGTTTCTCCGCCATCGGGGGGTGAACCTTCGGCCGATGGGCCTTGACCAGGTAGGCCGGCTCCAGGGCAGTGGCCCGCAAGCACCGCGGGCGCGCACGTTCACTGCCGGCGGTGGCGCCCCCGGGGCAAGCAACACGACGGCCCGGGGGCCCCGCCAATCCATCCGCGGCATGAAGCCCTAGCAGCGGGGGTACGTGCCGGGAAGTCGGAAGGAGGCACCCATGAGCGAGGAGGGCCTGAAGCTGCACGCCGCGATCGCGGCCGTGCTGATCGACGCGTCCGACGCGCGAGGCGAACGGGCGTGGATGACCTACGACGAGGTGGCGTCGAAGATCGCCGCGCTCGACCTCTACCGCCGCGGCGACGGAAAGCACCCCCCGCCGGGCCAGATCAGCGCCCGGGTTCACCAGTACCCGAGGGTGTTCGAACGACGCGACCGGCGAGGAACCGAGGTCTCCGTCAGGCTCGCCCAGCGACGGTAGATCTACACGCACGCCTCGACCGCCCTACGCCCGGAACCGCGGCGCCGAAGGCCATGTGCGACCGCGACCGCACCATGCCCACCGGAGCGGCGGCCGAGCTTCTGGAACAGACCGTCGTAGCCGGCAGCTCTGAACTCTTCGTGGGTGGGATACCACTCCCGGTCCGCCAGGAAGCGCGCGAGTTCGGCCGCGATGGCCTCCTCGGTCCAGCGGGTAGCCGCTCGGTAGCGCGGACCCTCGGTCACCGAGAGCCCGAGCTGCTCGGCCAGGTCACGCCTCACGCCCACCTTCGCGATCGAGGCGTAGAGGCCGCCCAACCCCGCGGCGTAGAACTGCTTTCGAGTCGGCCAATGGTTCTGCCCGCGAGCGAGCTCAGCCACTGCGGAGAGCATGGACGCTTGGTCCCAGACCGAGCAGTTGGTGCGCTGGTGGTAGCCCATCGGCAACCCAAGCTCGCCTGCCCATCGGTGGGCCCCGCCGTAGTAGTGCACGGCCTTCCGGAGTTCGCCCCTGCCTGCGGCAATGAACTCTCGAGTTGTCGGCCAGCTCTCCCGCCCGGATGTGGCCTCGATGAGCTCTTCGCGCACTCGGGCCTCGCTCCAACCACCCATGGACCTGTGCGTCACCGGGGGGCGTAGGCCGAACTGCTGAGCCCAACGGATGACGGTCTGGTGTCGTTGAGCGTTCGCGTATGCCAGGCCTAGCCCGGCCGCTTGGAATTCGGTGAACAGTGGCCAGTTCTCCTCTCCTTGGAGAACCGGGGCCAGGGCCAGCGTGACCTTGCGCTTCGACCAGTCGAGGGACCCTGCCGCCGGCGCCCCTCGACGTCCCATGGCCGGCGGCTCGAACGGCATCGCAGGCGGAGCTACGTTCGGCGATCGGGGTGGTAGGCCCGCAGGCTCTCCGCCAGACGGAATGGACCAGACGCGTTCGTGCGCGGGCCCATTCCCCGCAAGCACGACCGCGCAGTCCAGCCGAGTGCCGATCACCCGTCCTCTTGCGGCGAGGTCCATCGTGGGCCAAGCCTCCCTCACCGCCGCAGGCCCCGGGCCCAAGCTCTCCAAAGCAGAACGTGCCGCAGCTACGGCCATCAGGGCCCGCTCCTCCCGCCTGCAACGAGCTGCCAGACCAGCCGCGAACCGATCGGCGCCCAGAGTCGCGGGAAGGGTCGGGTGATCGCGGTACCCCTCGAGCTGAGTGGTGGCTTTGCGGGCTCGCTCCTGCGCGCGGGCCAGGCCACCCTGTCGGCGGCGCTGCGAATCGCCCGACAATTCGCCCCACATGCAGGCTTCGACGTAGGGCTCGACCTTCGAGGCGTAGATCGACACCGGGCGAGGACACCGACCGCCCGTCCTCTTGTCAGGACACAGGTAGACGAGCCGGTGGTGCTCGTCGCAGGACGTCATCAGGACCCGGCTGCATCCGGCGCACCGAAGGAAGCCATGCAGGAGCGCGGGCTCGATACGGCGGGGCCCCGGACCCCCCAGCCGCTCAAACTGAGCGGCCTGCCAGGTCGCGGCATCGACCAAAGCCGGGTGGGCGGCGCAATTCACGTGGTGGCCATGGCGGACCTCGCCGAGGTACGCGCGACGGCGAACCAGTGATCGAACGGTGCTGTGTGACCAGGTGGGCTTTCCGGTCGGGGTCGGCACCCGGGCCGAGAGGAACGCAGCCAGTTCGCCGGGTCTCTCCCCTCGCCCGCGGCGGGCGAACACCTCGCGCACCAGCCGCGCGGTGCGTGGGTCCTCTGCGAGTCGGCCGGACTTGGTGCGGCGATAGCCCAGCGGAACCGAGCTGCCGGTAAAGACGCCACGCGCGATCGCCCTTTTCTGAGCCTCATCCCATGTGGCCCGGACTCGATCGAGTTCCCACTCGGCCAGCGACAGCATCATTCGCAGCACGAGGCGCCCCGTCGAGGACGCGAAGTCGAGATCGTCAGCGACCGACACGAACCGACCGCCGGCCTCGGTCACTTGTTCGATCGCCTGCAGTCCATCCAGCAGCGAGCGGCCGAACCGGTCCAGCTTCGCGACACACAGAACCTGAGCCTCGCCGGTGGCCTGTCGGCCGAGCGCCTCGAGCAACAGTGGCCGATCTGCCCTCCCGCCTGACTGGTCGAGTTCCACGAAGACCCGGCCGACCTCGTGCCCGTGCAATCGCGCGTACCCCTCGATCTGATCGCGCTGGATGTTCGGCGAGATGAAGGACTCCCCCTCCCGGCCGTTGACCTGGGACACGCGGATGTAGCCATCGAGAATCATGGTGCATGATCCGCAGCCGCAGCTGGGTCTATGCGGGGTGCTCGCCGCTGTCGGTAGCGGCGGCGCTCCTCCGCCAGGGCCGCCGGGTCGCGCTGCTCCTTGGCACGCTTGTTGCGGCAGGTTCTCGAGCAGAACAGGGTCCGGCGTTTCACCGAGCGCTCGAATGACGTGCCACACACTGCGCACTCCACCGTCGTGGTGGGCCCTCGTTTCTCGCGGAGCTCGGCTTGCTTCGCTCGCTCGCGATCCCGGCCCTTTGCGAGGCGGACTCTTCGCGCTTCGGGCGTCTCGCGCGATCGCCGGTACTCCGCGATCCGAGCAGCTTCGCGAGCGCGGAATGCTCGTGATGCCTCGCCGTCCAGGCGGCAGCGTCGCGAGCAGTACTTGGCCGGCATCCCGGGCCCCGTCTGAATGAAGTCCGATCCGCAGATCTCGCAGGTGCCTCTCCTCATCTCTGTACGGGCCGTGCGCGCGTGGACAGGTGGAAACCCGTACGGACAGCGAGCGGCAGCCCTCTCCGGTCCTGGACGGAAGCCGGAAGGGGGTTCCCCCCTGGGGTCCTCGACGCCGAGGGCAGCATTCCGGTCACCCTCCGGGGACCAACAGGTGAGACGGCCGGACGTACGGCGTGATGGTGATCGGGTCCAGGCCCGCGTCGGGCAGGGCGCCCAGGTCGCCGCGGGAGACGCGGGCCAGCACCTCGACCGGGCGTTCCTCGGGACCGGAGGGCGGCACGCACAGCAGGTCGCCGGTCGGGATCGAGATCGGCCCGTAGGCCTCGCCCGAGGCGTCCTGGCGGAGCATGGCCTCGGTGGACAGTTCGGCCTCCCGGTCGGCGAACAGCACCGCATCCTGCGTCGGCACCCAAGATGCGAAGTTCTTGTAGTTGCGCGTGGCGGCACCGGCGAGGGAGTACCAGTCGATGAATCCGGGCTTGCCGGTAGCCAGCGCTCCTCCCGTGGCCAGTCGCGGATCGTACCCGGACGCGACCGGGTCTCCGGGGGTGGAGCCCGTCGGCCAAGCCCATACGAACCACGTTCCGGCCGCGTCGATGGATAGGCGGATAGTGCGCCACTGACCCGCCGCCGGCTGAAACGGCAGGTGGAACGGCACGAAGGTTCCGCTGCCGCCCTCGATGACCTGGAACCCGCCGTCACCGAAAGAGTCGCCGCCGAGCCTCGCGTGAACGAAGTTGTTTGCGTCCGTGTAGCGGGCGACCACTCCGAAGCCGAACTGCTGCTTCCACGATGTGCCCAGGTCGGTGTGCTTCAAGTCGACCTGCACAGCCTGAGCAGCGAACGCCGCGACGCCGGAGATCGCGAACCGTCCCTGGTTGATCGCGCTCACGTCGCTCACGGCGGAGCGCTGTGCAGTGTGTCCCGTCGCCTCCACAGCGAAGTCGTCGGAGTCGCCGCCGCCAGTCCAGTTGCCGCCCACGGGCGCCGCCTTGCCAGCCAGTGCGCCGGCGGACTGGTTGAACTCGTCGCGGGCCGCATACCCGACAAGCGGCACGCCCGCTGCCGCCGGCGCCCGGCCTCGGCAGGCGGACTCGTCGAGCGGCTCAAAGATCAGCTCGGCGATCGAGACGTTCTCGCCGCCCGCGGCCCCCTTGGCCTGGATCACGCCCTGCCAGCGATGGTCGCCGGCCGGGACAGCGTCCAGACGCACCTCGCCGAGGTCCACCAGGAACCAGTTGCCGGCGCCGGGGATCTGTGCGACGACGCCCGTTTCGGCGGGCACGGCCAGGTCGCCGACGTCGTAGAGCGTACGCAGCTTTGGCGGGGTAGCCGATGTGGTGTGGGCGGCCACCCAGAGGCGATAGGACCCGCGGTGGGTGAGGAACTCGCCGTGGGCTGCCAGGTTGGTGCCGAGGACCGGGGTCCAGAGGGTCGCGAGGTTCTCGTGGCGCACCGCCGGCCGGCTGGCCACGGTGGCGTTCGCGGCGGCGTCAAGCGGGTCGAGAGACTGGGCGGCGTAGGTGAGCGCGGCGGTGTCGTCTGACGAGAAGTAGCGACACCGGAGCGCGAGCAGCAGCCCGAGCTGGTCGACGCCGCCGCCTTCCTCGATCTTGAACCGGCAGCGGCCAGGTAGCTCGCCCGTGTTCACGGGCTCGCCTTCCTTCTCGATCAGCCCGGTCACGGTGCCGGTGCCGGTGATCGGGTCGCACGCGATCTCGGCGCCGTACCAGTCGGGCAGGGTGCTGAGCGTGAGCTCGGCGTCAACATCAGCCTCGCCGCGTGCTGCGGCAGAAGACGCGCCGAACTTGAGCGTGGCTTCCTGGATGTTGGCGTACCAGACAGCACCGTCGGCCATGGTGCGCTTCAGGACCCCGCCTTCCCCCATCAGGCGGCCGACCTTCGCCTGCAGCTGAGCTCGGACAGCTGAGAGGGTGTCGCCGTCGGCGAAAAGCACGAGCGGGATCCGGATCACCCGGTTGGGCATCGAGTAGCTGACCACGAGCTCCCCGCGACTGACCTTTGCCCGGTAGGCCTCGATCGCTGTATCGCCAAAGTCGGGGCCCGCGGGCCCGACCTGTATCGGGCCAGAGTGCAGGTCGAGCTCGATGCGGCCATCGATCTCTTCCTCGGGATCGAGCAGCAGGCCCTCCTGACCCACCAGTGGCGTTGGATCGAGGACGATCGTCATCGGACACCGTCCCCCGCTTCGCCATCGTCATCGCGCCGTAGCGAAAGCGCTGCATGCGCCGGCGAGCTTCCGCGCGGCGCTACGAAGACGACAGCGGGGATTCCTTCTGCCGCGGCGAGACCGCCCGACTCGGCGGCTATCACCCGCAACGCTTCAGCTTGCGCCGCGGCCGGAGTACCTAGGTGGACCTGCAGCTCCAGGTCTCCCACGTTGTCCCCGAGCGCGAGAGCGGACACCCCGATCACGAGGCCCTGGTCTTGCAGCTGGTCAAGCAACCTCTGGGCGCCGGCGGGCTGCTCCGCCGCCGCGTTGTCACGCTCGCGGGGCTTCATCAGCGGACCGGGTTCCTCTTCTTCGGGTGCGCCGGGCTTCATCACGATCGCCCCTCCTGCTCCGCCTCGGCCGCGTCGGCCGCCTCGGTCTCCGCCGCCGCCAGTTCTTCCGCACGGGCGCGGAGCTGCTGGCAGCGCTCGACCGTCAGGGTGGGAAACGGGAGGTAGGAGCTCTGCCGCCCTAGCTTGGGAGCGGCAAACCTCTTTTGAGTGATATTGACCAGCTCGGCGTCGATGTCGCACTCGTCCTGCTGGAGGGGCCTTCGGCCTTCGAACCGCTGGACACGCGTGCCTGGGCACCACTCGACGGCAAGTCCCGCCTGAAGCGCGTGCAACCTTCTGGGCTGCTGCGGCACCAGGTCGGCCAGCTGTTCGATGGCTGCCGCGGCGGCCTCGTGAGTTCGGATGGCTGCCTCCGCGCGCTCCAGGTAGATCGCAATCCAGCTGTAGGCGCGAGCTCGAGCGCGAGCGGCCGCCACGATCTCGGCGGCCTCATCGGCAGCGGCCTGGCGACGCTCGAGCTCCGCGATCGCTCCTTCGAGTCGTCGGAGGTCAGCGGTCGCTCGGTCGATCTGCTTCGACGAGGGTCGCTGATCCGTGCCATCGAGTGCTGCCGCACCAAGGGCACGCTTTGCTTCATCGCGCTGCTCGCGCGCCTGGGCGTGCTCGACGCGCAGATCATCGATGGTCGCGGCGGTGCTTGTCATCGCGGGGCGCCCGGTACTCGCTGCCGCTGGACGTGCTCGAGGTCTTCGTCGACGGTCGGGTCGTCGCCCGAGACATCGACCGCCTCGATCAGTTCGCCCAGTTCGTCGTGGGCCTCCAAGAGCGTCTTGCGAGCCACGATCAGCGCCGGCCTCACCTCGCTGTCGGCGGCTCCCTCGAGAGACCCCAGGGCCTCTTCGAGCTTCGTGCCGACCAGCGGGATATCCCGCTCGGCGATCTTGCGTCTGCTCTTCAGCGCTGCGTCGGTGTCGCTCATGTTCTGATTCCTCCTGTTGCGTTGTCGGGAGTTGCGAAGTCGCGGCGAGCGGCGGCACCAGGGAGCACCGCCGCTCGCGTCGCCGCGCCGGAGGGCGCCATGCCATGGCCACCGGCGAAGGTCTGATGCTTCAGGCGTGTGTTGCTGGTCACGGCCGCCAGCGGCAGCACGACCCGCCGTGGAGCCGGTCGGCGGGGACGCTGTGGGCGTGTCAGGCCAGTGCCGCGCTGGCAGGACGCACACAGCCGCCGGGCGTCCGGATCGATCACGGACTCGCAGCCATCGGTCGGACACGGCGTCAGCGGCGGGAACGTGCCGATCATCGGCCGGCTCCGGGAAGTGTGCGCTCTGCGCTCTCGATCAGGAAGCGCTCAAGCTCGCTGACGGGCACCAGGACCTTGCTCTCGACACGCGTGAGCCTCAGCGACGGTCGGACGTGCTCGTTGAACCACTGCTCCGAGACGCCGAGGGCGCCGGCGGCCTCCCGGGGCAGCAGGGCCAGGCGGGGAACGGGTACCTGGAGCTTGCGGGGAGTCAACTGAGCCCCCGCAGAAGAATCGCGAGCTGGACGTTCACGCAGCCGACCTCAGTCAGCACCGGCGCCACCTTCGGGTCGACCCTGGGGCGCAAGTCGGGGCGCCGCGATGGGCGTGGGGGCCGCGGGCCTCGACGGCGCGCCTCGTTGGCGCGCCTCGCCCGCTTTACCCGCCGACTCTTGAACGACCACACGATCACGCGGGCTCCTGCGTCGACGGCTCCGTCTCGCTGGCCGCCGCCGCTATGTGCGGGCGCAGCCAGAAGCGCACCTGCGCGGATACGGAGCGCTCGGCGCTCTCCGCGATCGCTCGGATCGTCTCCGCCTCCTGGGGAGGCAGAGCCGTCGAGATGATGGCTTCCTTCTGGGGCTTGGTGCGCACGGCGCGTTACCTCCGATGCAACCGACGATGGACTTGCCTGAGCCCCTGCGGGCTCGTGTCGGTCGCCATGCGGCAACGCTTTGGGCTTTCGCCTTTCCCTCTAGACGGAGAGCCGTGCGGCTCGTTCTAGAAGGCACCAATAACTATAAGCGGAGCTTTCGGACGGAACGGTGTGCCGAGACGAATGGAGGATCACCTCGCCCCCAAGACGGACCCGCTACTCGAGGTAGAGGCCCAGTTCCCGGAGCGCGTCGGGGAGGGTGCAGCACGGGATGTCGAACCGGTCGCACACGCTGGGCATGCTTCGGTGCCAGCGCTTCGCGCGGCCGCCGGAGAAGTTGGTGCCCTCGTAGGTCACGACAGTGAACCCGCGGGCTTCCGCTTCGGCGAGGATGAACGGGTCGGCGCCGTTGCGAATCCCGTTGCGCGGGAACTCGGCACCGATCTCGCCGGCGCGTTTCTGAACTCCCTCGCTGGGCTCGACGACTTTGCTCTGGTGCTTGGCCAGGAAGGCGCGGATGTCGTCGTCCTGGTGTTCGACCTCGCGGTAGACCTCGCGGGGAAGGATGATTCGGCCGTCTTCGATGGCCTGGTCCACCAGGCCCCAGACGCCCGGCATGATCTCCGGGAGGAAGTGGTTTTTTGAGCCGTTGATGTAGGCCGAGGAGTCGAAGACGAACACGGTCAGGTGTAGCCCTCGACGTAGTCGCGCAGCTTGGCGAAGTTCGAGACGCGGACACCGCCGAGGAGATTCGATGCTGTGGGGAGCGTCACGGCCTGGCCGTCGAGGGCGCTGAAGACCAGGCGGATGTAGCCGGGCCCGAACCAGGAGATCTGGTTTCGGTAGTAGCTGCCGGAGGTGGAGCCACGCGTTTCGCCTTTCCAGCGGCTGCGGATCGTCCGGGTGGCTTCATCGGCCTCCGCTCGGGGGACGAGGCCGCTGCGTGCGATGCGAACGGCGGCGGCGAGCGGCGTGACGCTGAACGTCTCGGCGATCGCCTCCGCGCGCTTGGTGGGCGTGGCGCCCTCCAGGCCCTTAAGCTCGGCGGCGAGCCAGGGTTGCGGGAGCAGGACGTCGCCGGCGAACTCGTTGCACCAGGTCTCCGTGACGGGGCCGGTCGACTCGCCGCGGGCGGCCAGGAGGATGTGCCCGAACTCGTGGAGAAGCGTGAACGCGCGGGCGCGCGGATCATCGGCGTTGTTGACCAGGATCGCCGGCAGCTCCGCGGGCTGGACTGACGCGAAGCCGCGCGCCTGGTCGAGCTCGATGGCGCCGTCCTGCATCACCAGGATGCCCAGGTCCTCGATCGCGGCCCGCCACTCGCGCAGCGGCGCGTACTTGTCGGGGTGCCAGCTGGCCTGGTCGTCCTCGGTGACCCCCAGCGTGTCGCGGGTCAGCTGGGCGAGCTTGCCCCGCTTGGCGCTGGTGAAGGTCTCGGATTCCGCTGGCCACGGTGGCTGCTCGTCGATCGCGTCGTAGAGCTCCAGACCGGCGGCCTGGCGGTCCATGATCTTGCGGGCCAGCAGCTGCATGGCCGGTGGCCACGGCGGCTCCGGCGTCCCCGGTAGCCGCCGGAACTGCATCTCCTGCGGCTCTTCGGCGGGCGGGCTGGGCAGGAACAGGTCGGACAGGGGCCGGTCGTAGACCCGTGCTGCTTCTTCGGCTTCGCGGAGGGTGAGGAGGTCCTGGTCGGTCTCGGCGGCCTCGAGGCGCCAGGTCTCGATCCCGATCGCGTCGGCGGCCGCACGGCGCGAGTAGCCGGCGGACTCCCGCGCCCAGGTCAGGACGTCGGGGGCGATGTGGGCGACGGTCCCGGTCGGCATCAGCGGATGGTAGAGCGGGCCGGCGCGGTCACGTGCGGTCGCATGCAGGGGGCTGGTTCGGCGATTTCCCCTGCAAACCCTCCATTTCCCCCGCGCCCCCGCACAGTGCCAGTGTGGTGCCGCCTGACCCGGGCGTCAACCGGGGTCGGGACGCCAGATCCACCTGGCGGTGTGGCAGCCACTCTCCCCTGCTCCCCTGTCGATGTCGTGCGGTCCAACTTGGGACCAACTGCCCGGACACCGTAACCCGAGCACTCAGGCCCCCGCCCCGATCTAGGGGCAGGGGGCCCTCACGCGTGTCGTGAGGCCTACTTGCGGTCGCGGGCCGGCGACTCCTTGTGCTTCGGGCCCCGGACGGTGTCGGAGTCGATGAAGTCGCCGTCCTTGTTGGCGATGCGGATCTCGCCGCCGCCCTGGTTCTTCACGATGCCGCGTGCGGCGTCGACCGCTTCCTTCTTCGTGTCGGTGTGAACGCTCGCGCGCTCGGCGTTCTCCTTTTTGACGTCCCAGCCGCCACGCTCCCTGTTGGGCTCGACGTAGCGGTCGCTGTCGTTTGCCTTGCTCATGGTGCCCCCGTTCTGGTCAGGTCCACCCACCAGTGCAAGCGCCGGCTCAGCCGGCACGCCTTCCCCGGTCAGGTGCACAGTCTCGTCGTCGAATACCGCCATCGCCACGAGGCGACCACCGATCCCGGTGATGTAGCTCGCCAGTGTCGACAGCTGTACGTCTTCCTCGCGCTCGATGCGCGAGATGTTCGGCTGGGACGTGCCCAGCAGATCGGCCAGCGCGACCTGGCTCAGCCCCCTTCGCTTGCGCAGATCGGCCAGCGCGACCTCCAGGTCGAGCAGCACCTTCTCGCGCCGAATGCGCTCGTTGCGAGCGGGGTCGCTCCCCACTCGCTGTTCACGAATCTCCTTCCAAGTCGCCATGGTGGTCAGTCCTCCTGTAGCTGGTGATGCCGGTCACCGTGCCCTCCGAGCGACCGCCGTCAAGTGGCGGTCGTATCGCTCATCGGCGACCGGGATGGCCTCCTCGTACCACCGCGACCAGAAGCCCGCCTTGTCCCCGCCCACCAGCACGATGGCCATGCGGTCAGGGTCAAAGGCGAACAGCGCTCGCAAGTGGCCTCCCCTCGATCTCAGTTCCTTCATGTTGCTGTGCCGCGAACCCTTGATTGAGTCCACCGTCGGGCGCCCCAGAGCGGGACCGTGCTCCTCCAACTGGTCGAGCGCCGCGGCGACCCGCTCAAAGTCGGTATCGCTGAGGCTCTCTACCCACTCCTGGGCTTCCGGGGTGAACTCGATGTCCCACGGCATGAGATCAATATAACGAATACATGATGATAATGCCAGGGTTATAGGCCGTTAGTCGGATCGCGGAGCGACTGTTGGCGACCATCCCGCGTCCGTTCGGTCCAGCCGTCGGGGGCCTTCGGGATCCTTGAAAGCGGTGGGCTTCGAGATCGGCCTCTGTCTGGATCTCGGTCGCGTCGACTCTGAGCATGTACGGGGCCCCTCGTCGGGCGACCTGGCGGTCGCCCTCTCAGGTTCAGGAAGGAAGGGTTTCAGGGGGGCCAGCTCGGCCGACGCCGGCGGTTCAAGCGCAAGCTCGCCGTCCCCAGCACGCAGGGACAAGAAAGACGGGTCCTCATCACCGCTGCCCGGCCTCAGCTTCTCCGCCCCCCACGCGGTGGCTCCCCGACCTGGCGCCTGCAGCGTGTTGCTCGGCTCTGTCCCATTCGGATCCGCCACCGCGGCGGTCTTCGCATCAGGTGGGTGCTGCTCGCCCCGATCGCCCGCGACCTCCCGCGCTGGTGTGCCCGTTGGATGGAGGTCCCTGCGGTCCACGTCGGCCGTGCGCAGCGGTTGTCGTCGGACGCTTCCGACCGAGGCGCGGCCTAGCCTGGCGATACCCCCTTGGGGTAAGAACTCTCCTCAAGTTCTGAAACGCGACGGCCGCGGTCTCTCTCCGCGGCCGTCGTCGTTCTGGGGGTGGATGCGCGGCACCAGCGCGCGTCAAACTGTGCCGCGCCTATGGGTTCCCACGGGGCTCTACGGGTGCCCTTTCCGCTCTGGGCTGCGGGATCAGGCTCTAGACCGGGGGCGCTTCTAGATGTAGTACATCGGCGCCGTGGCCTCGCGCGCCTCGCGCTCGGCCACGTCGGCGATCGTGGTGCCGCCCAGCACGCCGCGCACCGCGCCGACCGCCTCGACCCACACCTGTCCGGCCTGGGTGGCGTCCTGGCCCAGGTCGCCCTCCAGCAGCTCCACGACCTCGAGCACCGTGATCTCCGCCGGCGGGCGGGCGAACAGGTAGCCGCCCTTGACGCCGCGCTGGCTGTGGAGGACGCCCGAGCGGCGCAGGGTGGCGAACAGCCCCTCCAGGAACTGCACCGGGATGTCACGGGCCTTGGCGATCTCGCCGATGGGCACGGGGTCGCTGCTGTCGCGGCGAGCCAGCTCGGTCAGAGCGCGTACCGCGTACGGGGCCTTGGAGGTGATCGCCAGCACCTCTGCCAGTCTACGGCCCGAACATGTCGAAACCCCTCCGCCTATTGACCCTTTGGGGCCCACCCGTCGCGCTGATGGCGCTGATCTTCGCGTTCTCGTCGATGACGAGCGGCGTGGAGGACCGTGCGTGGTGGGACGTGGCGCTACGCAAGGGCATCCATTTCGGCGAGTACGCGCTGCTGTGCGCGCTCTTGGTCCGCGCCCTTCGGGGGCGCGTGTGGACGGCCTGGACGCTGACCGTGCTCTACGCCGTCAGCGACGAGATCCACCAGACGTTCGTGGACGGCCGCCAGGGGACGCCGCGGGACGTGGCGGTCGACGCGGCCGGGGCGCTCGTGGCCGCGCTGTTGATCCGGCGCTACAGCCAGCCGCGGTCGGTGGCCAGCAGCACCGCTTGAGCGCGGTCGCCGGTCCCGAGCTTGGCGTAGGTGTTGTGCAGGTGCGTGCGCACCGTGCTGGTGGAGAGCTCGAGCTCCACCGCGATCTGCTTGTAGACCTTTCCCTCGGCCAGCTTCTTGAGCACGTCCAGCTCGCGGCTGGACAGCGGGCACGGGTCCACGTGGCGCTTCTTGCCGTTCTGGCTGTACGGGATCTCGTACATCAGGTTGCGCAGCTGCTCGGGGCCGAGCTCCAGCGCGCGGGCGGCGTTCAGCAGCTGCTTGGGGTCCACCGCGCCGCCGTGCCCGTAGTGGGCCAGCATGTCGGCCAGGCGGACGATGGCCGCCTCGCCAGTGGCGTCGTCGGCGTGGTGGCGCTCGATGGCGGTGGCCAGCGATCCGGGGAGTCCCCAGCGCCGGGCCAGCACGCCGCCGACCAGGCCGTGGTCAACGCCCAGCTCGCGGCGCTCGGCATGCACGCGCTCCTCGGGGGTGCGGGCGTTGCCGTGGATCTGGTGCGGGTAGGCCGGGTAGGCGTGCACCAGGACCAGCTTCCCGATGTCGTGCAGCAGCGCAGACGTCAGCAGCTGGTCGCGGTCGGGGTAGTCCATCTCGCGCGCCACGCGCTCGGCGGCGGCCTGCGTGGCCACGGCGTGCAGCCGGAAGCGCTCGGGCTGGGCGTCCCAGCCGGGGATGCGCTCGAAGAAGTCGAACACCTTGGCGGACGAGGCCAGCCGCTCGACCCCCTCGGGGGAGAGCGCCTCGACGGCCGCGGGCACGCTGGCGATCTTGCCGCGGCTCTTGGGAGGGGCGACGCGGTTGGCCACGCGGAGGACGGTGGTCACCAGGGCCACGTCGGACTCGACCGCGGCGACCACGTCGCCGACGGCGTCAGGGTGCTCGCGGACCAGCCGCAGAACGCGGTTGCGGGACTCGGACAGGACCGGGAAGGTCTCGAGGGCCTCGAAGGCAGCGGTGAGCCGACGGCCGTGGCCCTCACTGGGACGATCGCCCTGGGAGGCGACGCTGGCAGGTGTGCGTTCGATCACGGCTTCCACGGTGGGTCAGATGGCCCGAGGCCAGGAGTCAAGACCTCTATCGGCAGCCCGTCGGAACTATTGAGCGGCTGGTGTCAGGCGTGCGCCCGCAGGCGCTCCAGGGCCGCGTCAACGCGCTTCAGCGTCTCGTCGCGGCCCAGCGCCACGACCGACTCGAAGATGCCCGGGGAGATCGTGCTGCCGCTGATGGCCACCCGGACAGGCTGGAACACCTGCTTGGGCTTGACCCCCAGTTGCTCGACGACGCCCCGCAGGGCGGCCTCGGTGCTCTCGACGTCGAACGGCTCGGCGCCGGCCAGCGCGTCACGGGCCGCGGCCAGCGCCTCGGCGGAGCCGTCCTTCATCACCTTGTCCCATGCCTTTTGGTCGGTCTCCTGGGGCTCGACCAGGAACGCGGCCAGCGGCCAGAAGTCGGCCAGCGTCTGCATCTTCTCCTGGGCCACCGTCACGGCCGGCACCAGGTCGTCGTCGCGCCCCAGCAGGGGGGCCAGCCGGCCGGCCACGTCCTCGGCCGCCAGCTCGCGCAGGTAGCGCCCGTTCATCCAGCGCAGCTTCTGCTCGTCGAAGACCGCGGGCGAGCGCGACACGCGCTCCAGTGAGAAGGCCTGGATCAGGTCGTCGGTGGAGATGAAGGTGGTCTCGTCGTCCAGCCCCCAGCCCAGCAGGGCGACGTAGTTGCGCACCGCCTCGGGCAGGTAGCCCTGGTCGCGCAGCTCCTGGACCGAGGCGGCACCGTGGCGCTTGGAGAGCTTCTTGCCGTCCGGGCCGTGCAGCAGCGGCAGGTGGGCGTACACGGGCGGCTCGGCGCCGAGGGCCTTCAGGATCATCACCTGGCGGGGCGTGTTCGACAGGTGGTCCTCGCCCCGGACCACGTGGTCGATGCCCATGTCGAGGTCGTCCACGGCCACCGCCAGGTTGTAGAGCGCGCTGCCGTCCGAGCGGGCGATCACGAAGTCGTCGATGGCCGAGTGCGGGAACGTCACGTCCCCGCGGATGACGTCGGAGACCACCGTCTGCCCCTCGTCGGGGACGCGCAGGCGCACGGCGCCCTCGTCCTCGTAGGCGGCCCCGTCGGCCAGCAGGTGGTCGATCTGCTCGCGGTGGCGCTCGGCCCTCTCCACCTGCGAGATCGGGCCCTCGTCCCAGTCGATCTCCAGCCACCGGAGGGCGTCCAGGATCTGCTCCACGTTCTCCGGGGTGGAGCGCTCGCGGTCGGTGTCCTCGATGCGCAGCACCAGGGTCCCGCCGTGCTTTCGGGCCAGCAGCCAGTTGTAGAGTGCGGTGCGCGCGCCGCCGATGTGCAGCTGGCCCGTCGGGGAAGGCGCGAAGCGGACTCTCATGCGTTTCGACCTTATTCGTCAGCCGTGCTGATCGGCGCCCACGTGTCCACCGCGGGCGGGCTCGTGAACGCCTGGGAGCGCGGTCGCGACATGGGCTG
>Ga0190275_10001078_pt1 | contig 20960 bp, 19 predicted proteins | sample Popmic550T_FD_133745 | JGI IMG/M metagenome (GOLD analysis project Ga0190275, IMG submission 133745) | Populus adjacent soil microbial communities from riparian zone of Yellowstone River, Montana, USA - 550 T | ecosystem: Environmental > Terrestrial > Soil > Riparian zone > Trees stand | place...
CGGTCGTTATCAACGTTGAAGGCGGTTCGTGTGCGCCGGAAGGCGGTCGTTATCACGGGTCAAGGTGGTTCGTAATGAGCCTGATGGCGGTCGTTATCAAGGTGGCGGCGGTTCGTGTGCGCCTGAAGGCAGTCGTTATCAACGTTGAAGGCGGTTCGTGTGCGCCGGAAGGCGGTCGTTATCGAGGGTGAAGGTGATTCGTGATGAGCTTGAAGGCGGTCGTCATCAAGGGTGAAGGTGGTTCGTGATGAGCGTGAAGGCGGCCGTTAGCAACGATGATGGCCTGTCCTGTGGAATCCGCGCTGTACCTCACAGCCCCCGCAACGCCTCCGCCGCCTGGGCGCGTTCCGCGGTGTAGCGGGCGGCTGGGGCGCGGTCGAGGTAGTCGCGGAGGGCTTTGCGGGCGAGGTCCGGGCGTCCGTGGTCGGCGGCGGTCATGCCGAGGTTGAAGAGGGCGTCGTATTGGGCGGGGTCGACGGCGACGGCGCGGGACCAGCGGTCCATCGCGGCGCCGGGGTCGCCTCTCCGGGCTTCGACGACACCCATGGCGTTCAGAGCGAGCGGCAGGTCGGGGGCGAGGGAAAGCGACTTGAGGAGATAGCCGCGTGCCCGGTCGACCTGGCCGGCTCGCAGGGCGACGATGCCGAGGTTCTGGTAGGCCCGGGCGTTCGAGGTGTCGGCGGCCAGGATGCGCTCGAACTGGCGGATCGCATCCGGCAGGTCGCCCTCGTCGGCGAGGGCGATGCCGTAGGCGTTCAGCAGGTCGGGGTCGGTCCGTCCGGCGAAGGGTCGCAGCAACGCCACGGCCTCGCGCGCGCGGCCGGTCTCGCTGAGCAGCAGGCCGAGGCGGATGCGTACGGCGTCGTTCGCGCGGCCCGTCTCCACGCGCCGCTCGAGCACCTGAATCGCTTCGCCGGGGCGGGCGTCCTGGGCGAGCAGGAACGCCAGCATCTCCTGGGCGATCTCCATGTCCGGCCGCGCCGCGGCGAGCGACTTCGCCCGCTGCAGGGCGCGCGCGAGGTCGCCGGCCTGATACGCGGCGATGGTCTCGTGCAGCTCGTTGTCGAGATCGATGAGGTTCTTCGGATCGTCGGCGGCGGTGTAGACCGTCTTCGACGAGGTCCCGGAGAGATAGCCGAGGCTGAGGAGCGTGGCCTGCTCCTCGCTGCCGACGTTCTGCCGCGCCGCCGCCTGCGCCGGTGCATCGGCGCGCAGCTTGGTACGGATCGCCGTGACGCTCCGCCGCTCCTCGGCGAAGCGATTGCGGGTCTCCTTCGGGTCGGACGCCAGGTCGTAGAGCTCCGGAACCGGAAGCTCGATCAGCTTCCGTCCTCCGTCGATCGCGCCGGCGAGCGGCGCCCAGCCGCGGTTCAGCGACGCCGACAACGCCTCGAAGTACGTATGGCCCGGATCTCCCGCGGCGAACAGCGACATCCCTTTCCATTCCGGCGGAGCGGCGATGCCGGCACGCGCCAGGATCGTCGGGCCGATGTCGATGTGGCGGACGTAACGCTCGTCGACGCCGGGCGGACGGGACGAGTCGATGACGAGCAGCGGGACGGCGAGGGTCGACTCGTATGCAAAGAGGCCGTGCGTCTTCTCGCCGTGATCGCCGAGCGCTTCCCCATGGTCGGCCGTGACGATGACCAGCGCGCCGGGGGAGGCGTCGAGGAGCGGCCCGAGCGTCCGGGCGAGCATCGCGTCGGTGGCGGCGACCTCGCCGAGGTAGGGATTGTCGCGATACTCGTCGCGGAACGGCGGCGGCGGAAGGTAGGGGGCGTGCGGGTCGTAGAGGTGAACGAAGAGGAACCGCTTCCGTCCCGCCGACGCCTGCCACCACGCCGCGGCACGTTCGAGCGTCTCATGCCCCGGCCGTTCCTGCACCGCGAAATCGAGCGCGTTCGCGGCGGCCGGATAGGCGTCGTCGTAGACGTCGAAGCCGCGGTCGAGCCCGTACCGCGAATCGAGCGGAAACGCGCTGACGAACGCGCCGGTGGCGTAACCGGCCTCGCGCAGCCGCGCCGCGATGGTGAAATGTTTCGGGTCGAGGGTGAACCCGGCGTTGTCGCGCACGCCGTGCTGCCACGGATAGAGCCCGGTGAGGATGTTCGCGTGCGACGGCAAGGTGACGACGTTGTGCGCGTGGGCGTGCGTGAAGACGGTGCCCCGCGCGGCGAGCGAATCGAGAAACGGCGTGCGGACCCTGGTGTTGCCCCGGAATCCGAGCGCGTCGGCGCGGAGGGTGTCGATGGTGACGAGGATGACGTCCGCCGGAGGGTCGTTCTCCGGCGCGCGATCGCAATGCAGCAGCGCCAGGATCGCGATCGCCAGAACGCTCCGCCGGATAGCCTCCCGAGTCACCGGCAGAGGTTACCATTCGCGTCGCATGCGCCGGACCGCCCTCCTCCCGATCCTCCTCCTCCCGCTGCTCGGCGCTTGCCGCGCTGCCGCTCCCGCCGCTCCGGCGGTGGTCCCGGTCGATGCGATGCGCGCCTTGATGGAGCGCGATGACCTCGCCCGGGCGTCCGCCTTCGTCGACCGCGACCGCGACGCGATCGTCGCCCAGTGGCGTGTCATCACCGAGATCCCGGCACCCTCCGGCCACGAGGCGAAGCGGGCCGACTTCGTCGAGGCGCTGCTGCGGGAGTACGGGCTGACCGACGTCGGCCGGGACGCCGCGGGCAATGTGATGGGAACGCGGAAAGGCTCAGGCGGCGGTCCGCACGTCGTCCTCGACGCGCACCTCGATACCGTGTTCGCACTCGACACGAACGTCACCACCCGCATCGAAGGGGGGAAGCTGTTCGCTCCCGGCGTCGGCGACGACACGCGGAACATCGCCGCGCTGCTGGCGATGATCCGGGCCATGAACGACGCCGGTGTGCAGACCAAAGGAGACCTCACGTTCGTCTTCACGGTCGAAGAGGAGACCAACTTCCGCGGCGTGAATCAGTTCCTCGCCGACCATCAGGGCAGGATCGACCGCTACATCGCACTCGACGGCGGCTACGTGAACTTCACCTACGGCGGCACCGGCATCTACTGGCACCGCTACCACATCCTCGGCGCCGGCGGACACACCCGGTCGTCCACGCCGCCCCACTCCGCGACGCTGCCGGTGGCGCGCGCCATCGAGCGCATTTACAAACTGAAGCTGCCGAAGGCGACCTGGATCAACGTCGGCATGCTCGGCGGGGCGGACGTCTTCAACGCCAAGGCCGCCGACGCCTGGCTGAGCGTCGACCTCCGCTCCACGAACCAAACCGAGCTGCAGCGCCTCGACGCCGCGATCCAGCGCATCGTCGCCGAAGAGGCGTCGCGCGCCGGGATGACCATGAAGCGCGATGTCGTGTCGACCGAGGAAGTGGCCGGCATGCCGGGACACCGCCAGTCGCCGATGGTGCAGACCGCGGAAGCCGTCTACCGCGCGTTCGGCTTCGACCCCGAGATCAACGACACCGCCTCGAACCACACCAGCGCCGCCCTGCGAGCCGGGATTCCAGCGATTGGTATTGGAACGGCGCCGTGCGAGTCGTCGCACGCGCTGGAGGAGAATTGTGAGATCGAGCCGATTTTTACGGGGATTAAGCGGACGATGGGGTTGGCGGTGGCGTTGAGCGAGTAGGGGGGCCTCGCTCTCGTGACTGACCTTGCGGGAGCCGCCGAAGGCGGCGAAAGATCTGTAGGCCCGGCCTTCAGGCCGGGTCACGCGTGGGCATTTTTTCGAGCCCGCGTAGCGGGCGACAGAACACGACCCCGCGCAGACCTTCTGTTCTGTCGCCCGCTACGCGGGCTCGCTTGGGAGCGCGTTGTGGAACCCGGCCTAAAGGCCGGGCCTACAGATCTTTCGCCGCCTTCGGCGGCTCTCGTGAACCCCTCACCCGCCCCCTCCAATACCGCGCCCCCTCCCGATCCCCCAGCACCTCCAGCGTCTGCGCGATCAGCTCGTAGGTCTGGCGGTTCGGCGATGCCGCAGCCAACTCGCGGATCAACCGCGTGGCCTCCTCGGTTCTCCCCTCGGAGGCCAGCAGCACGATCAACCCGCGATACGCCTCGGCATCGCCGGGGAAGAGGCGCAGCTCTTCGCGGAACGCGCGCTCGGCCGCGGCGCTGTCGCCGCTGCGAGCGAGCGCGTCGGCGCGTAAAGCGTGCAGTCCGCGCAGCGGGCGCCCGCCCGTCCGGGCGAGGCGCGCCAGCAACTCGCCGGTAAGACGGATCACTTCCTCCGGGCGCCCCTTCTTCTGCTCGACGCGGGCGAGCGTGTAGAGCGCCGCATTCGTCTCGCCGGGAGCGTCGACCGCCATCCGCGCCTCCGACTCCGCGAGCACAACGTCGCCGTGCAGCAGGGCGATGCGGGCCAGGATCTCGTGGGCGCGCGACGGGTCGCTCTTCAGCGCCAGCTCGGCGTGCCGCCGCGCCTCCTCGGCGTCCCCGGCGATCAGGAGCGCATTGGCCAGGTCGATGGCCAGGTGCGTCGAGGAAGGGGAGCGCCGCAGCGCCTCCTTCGCCGAGGCGATCGAGTCGGCGGTGCGGCCCATGCGGAACAGCACCTTCGAGCGGACGTCCCAGGCGTCAATCAGGTCGGGATCGTTCTCGAGGATGCGGTCGAACCTCGCCAGCGCCTCCGCGTCGCGTCCTTCCCGCTGCAGGCGGAACGCCTCGCGCAGGTCGCGGAAGACGGTGGTCCGGTCCTTCGGATCGGGAAGCGGGCCGCCGCGCGACATCGTGCCGGAGCCGATGTATCCGAGTGCGGCGAGCTTCTGCATCTCCTCGGCGTCGACCGCCGCCGGGGCCTCGGCCTCGCTCTTGAGCGGCGCCATCAACGCGCGCAACGCCGCGGCGCGGCGGCGGCGCTCCGCGAGCAGGTTGTTCTTTTCCGCCGGATCGCTGCCGAGGTCGTACAGCTCAGCGCGCGGCGCGTCGATGAAATGCTCGCCGCCGTCGATGAGTGAGTGCAGGTCGCTCCATCCGAAATGAAACCGCGGGTACCACGTTTCGCTGTAGACCGGCCGCGGCTTCACGTCCACGACTGATCGTGGATCATCGAGCGCGCGCAGGATCATCGGCGCGATCTCCTGCAGTCCGACCGCGGTCTTCACGGTCGTGCCGGCGAGCGTTCCCGATGGCAGCTTCACCAGCAACGGCACCTGGATCGCCTCCCGGTACAGGAAGATCCCGTGCTCGTCCTCGCCGTGGTCGCCGAGGCCTTCTCCATGATCGGAGAGGATGATGATCAGGGCGCGGTCGTACAGATCGCTCCCGCGGAGAAACGAGAAGAGCTCGCCGAGCAGGGCGTCGCTGTACGCCACTTCCGCGTCATAGGCGTTCGCGTATCGCGAACGGTACGGCTCCGGCGCCTCGTACGGGGCGTGCGGCTCGTAGAGATGGAGAAAGTAGAAGAACGGCCGGGCGCCGTTCTGCGAGATCCACCGCCGGGCGATCTCGATGGTCTTGGTTCCGGCGCGTTGCACGGCGCCGAGCGACTGGTCGCGCGCTGCGCGGTCGATTTCGTCGTCGTACACGTCGAAGCCCTCGGCGATCCCGGTCGCGCGGCGCAGTACGTACGCCGACACCGCGGCGGCGGTGGTGTAGCCGCGCGCCTTTAACTGTGAAGGGAGGCGCTCCACCGGCTTGACGCGGAACCCGACGTTGTCGCGCACGCCGTGCACCGAAGGAAGGACGCCGGTGAGGATCGTCGCGTGCGACGGCAGCGTGAGCGGCGAATGGCTGTAGGCACGCTCGAAGAGAATGGCATCGCGGCGAAAGGCATCGAGGTTCGGCGTCGCCACGGCGCGGTAGCCATAGGCGGGGAGCCTGTCGGAGCGGAGCGTGTCGATCGAAATGAGAATGACCGGCGGCGCGACCGGCTCGCGCGCAGAACATGCGAACAGGAGCAGCGCGAGGGCCACGAGAGAGACGACGGGGGGCCTCCGGCGGGCCGGCACGGCCGACAGCGTTGGTTGCCCAAGGCTGAACGGACGCCTCTCGCGGCGAACGCGATTTACGCGAAAACAAACGCTGCCGGCCGTGCCGGCCCGCCGGAGGCCCCCCGGTCGGTTCTCCCTCGTATCTCCCCGCCGCATCAGTACGGATTCTGCACGATCACGCCGTCGTCGACATCGACGGTGATGAAGCCCGTGCGTGGCCGGTGCACCAGGTCGAAGGCCAGGCCGCTCGGTGCGCGCCAGATCTTGAAGCCGCAGAATGTCAGCGGCTGCCCGGGCAGGGCGCGCTCGGGGAAATGATCGCCGAGGACGAAATAGGCCGGGCCCTCGCCGACGACGGAGGCGATGCCGCGCTCGTCGACCAGAATCGCCGTCCGCTCGTTCGCGGCGATCCCGAGAAACGACTCCACCGGCAGCTCGCGCAACTGGCGGGCGATAAAGGCGAAGAGGCGGCCCATCCGGTCCCGCTGCGCGAAATGGGTGTCGGTGATGACGTTCTCCATGAACCGCCAGTCGAAAAAGTCGGTGGTGAAGCTGATCTCATCGTTGTACGGATCGGCCAGGGCCAGCTTCGACTGCGCGCTGGCGTCGTTGCAGGCGTCGTAGATCGACCGCCCCTGGATGGCCATGCCGGCGCTCGTGCCGCCGATCGCGCCGCCGCGGGCGTACACCGCCCGGACCATCGGCTCCAGCGGGCTCTCGTTGAAGTAGCGCGTGTAGTTGCACTGGTCGCCGCCCGCGAAGAAGACGTACTCCGCATCGCGCACCGCCGCCAGCACGTCGGGACGCGAAGCCGACGAGCGGTCGGTGATGACAAACGTCGTCACCGAATCCACCCCGCGCATCGCCTGCAGATAGTCGTTGTAACCGTCCCCGCCCGAGGCACGCAGCACGACGATGTCGATCGCGGCGCCGCAATCGCTGCAGCCGCGGATCCGGTCGATCACTTCCTGATAGGCGGCGTCGACGTCCCCTCCTCCGCCGGCGAGATGGAGGACCGGGCCGTGGAGCCGCGGCGCGACGTCGGCCGCGTTCCCGGTGTCGTAACGCTTCAGCGCCGCGTGCAACGGCAGCGGCAAAAGAAAAAGGGCGAGGAGCAGAAGCCCCTCACCCTTTCCCGGGAAATTCGTTCGGATCAGAACCGCACCCGTGCGCCGACGCGCCACACCCGCGGGCTCTGCAACTGCTCGATCCAGTTGTTGTCCTCCACGTCCGGGCCGTCGGCCGAGTACATCCGGTTGTCGCGCCAGAGGACGATGCGCTCGTTCGTGACGTTGAACAGGTCGATCGAGAGGTTGAGCACCGCGCCGCCGTACGGCAGGCCGAAGTCGCGGGCGAGGCGGAGGTCGAGGTTGAAGAGGTCGGGCAGGCGGTTCGAGCCGAATTCGTCGACCACCATCACGTTCTTGTTGCCGATCCCGTCGCGGTTGTTGACGCGCCGGTAGTAGGGGAGGATGTAGCCTTCCCGGCCGACCACCGCGGCGCCGAACATCAGCTTGAACGGCGCCTCGTACACCCCGTTGAGCGAATACGACCAGCGCGAGTTGATGTAGCCGCCGACGCCGCCGCTCGAGGCCACCGCATCGCCGTCGCACGACGAGCAGCTGTCGCCCGAGACGATGGGCGTCGGATCGACGAAGCCCGCGTCGCCGATGTGCTGCTTCCAGTCGGAGAGCGTCACGTTGCCGCGCATCATCCAGCGGTTCGAGAAGCGTTTCGTCGCCGTCAGCTCGACCCCCTGGTACGTCTGGTGGTAGTCCGGCCGGTTCGTGGTGACGTAGTAGACCGGCGCGGAGAGGCCCGCCTTCAGGCGGTAGTTGGGAACCGTATACGCCGAGCCGTCCGGAAGCGTCCCGGTCACCGGCGTTGCCAGCAGCAGGTAATCGTCGCTGGTGTAGAAATCGCCGGCGCCGCGCGTCTTCTCGAACGCATCCCAGACGAAGTTCGAGCGGTAGCGGTACGAGTACGCCGCCCCGATCGAGAAGTTCGGCAGGATCTCCCGCTCGATGCCGGCGATGAATTCGTCCGTCGTCGTCGGGTCCATGCCGTAGTCGACCCGGCCGGGCGAGATCGACGCCCCGGGGTTGTCCGGGTCGATGTTCGAGAACGAGTAGAGTCCCGAATCGAAGTCGATCTCTCCGCGCTGGATGGTCTTGTCGTCGTTCAGATCCTCCCAGTAGTAATAGAGCATCTGGACTCGATAGAAGGGATTACTCGCCCCGACGTCGCTCGACCCCAATTGGTCCATGTAGCGGTTGTAGCTTCCTCGCAGGACCGTCTTGCGTTCCTGCCCGAGCGCCAGCGTCGCGCCGAGGCGCGGCGAGATCCCTTTCCACTCCAGCGCCCGCTCGTCGCCGGCGTAGTTGACCGCGGGCAGCAGGTCCGGAACCACCGGATTGGCCGGCACCTCGCTGCCGAAGTTCCGGGCGCGCTGGATGTCATAGCGGAACCCGCCGGTGAGGGTGAGGTTGTTCAGCACCACCGTGTCGCCGACGTAGAGATCGGTGTAGCGCGACCCGAAGTTCGGGATCGCCGGACGCGTCAGCGCCGCCAGGGCGTAGCCGTCGTAGAAATTGCCGAAGTTGCCGCTGCCCGGCCACATCGTGATCGACTCCACCGGCGTGTCGCGATAGCCGAAGCCGAACTTCAGCTCGTGCTTGACCTTGCCGGTGCTGACGTACGACGAGCCGTCGATGCGCGCGTTCTTCTGCGGCACGATCTGCTGGAAGTACCTGTAGGTGCGCTGCCACCCTTCGCCGTCGATCCAGTAGGCGTCGGAGGTCCGTCCGCCGATCGGGTCGAGCTCGTAGCCGCTGTCGATGGTCGTGTAGCTCGCCGTGAGGTAGAGGCTCTGCGAGAAGACGTGCGTGTCCTCGATCTTGAGCAGGTCGCCGGGACCGGTCTGGTTGTCGGCCACCTCGATCGTCGCCCGGCTCGGCCCGAGGCCGCGGCCGTAGACCTTCTTGTCGCTCCACATGTAGAACACTTCGGCGTTGTTGTTGTTGAACGGCTGGTAGTTCACCTTCGCGTTGAGGTTGTTGAGCTCCGTGTCCTGGGGGAGCGCCCCCTGGCCGGTGGTGAAGTTGTTGATGTCGTTATCCGACAAGGCGCCCCACAGCCACAGCTTGTCGGCGATGATCGGCCCGCCGAGCTCGATCCCGTAGTCGTTGATGCGGTTGATCGAGTTGGCGTTCGGGGTGAGGTAGCCGACCGCCTCGTCCGGAATGGTCGCCTCGGCCTGCCACTCCTTGTCGGTCATGAAGTAGCGGGCCGACCCCTCGAGGCTGTTCGTGCCGCGCTTCGTGACCATGTTCAGGTGGACGCCCGGCGTGCGCACGCTCGGGTCGCTGCTGCCGGTCGAGACCTCGATCTGCTCGAACGCGTCGAAGTCGTAATAGAACGTGGAGCTGCCGGTCGTGGCCATGTCCGTCACGGCCACGCCGTCGATGTTCCACTCCGTCTGATGGCGCTCGACGCCCTTCCCGACGAAATACGACTGCTGGCCGCTCTCATTGCCGCCGACGTTCACCCGGTCGACCAGCACGCCGGGGATCGTCTGCAGCACGACCCACGGATCGCGGGCGCTCGGGACGTTGAGCAGTTCCACCTGCTCCACCGTCTGGCCCGTGGCCGTCTCCCGCGTGTCGATGACGGGCGACGCGGCCATGACCGTGATCGCTTCCGACGCGGCGGCCGAGAGCTGCAGCGGCAACTCCGTGTTGCGCCCGATGAGGACGTCCGCCCGGCGCGTGGCCGTGGCGAAGCCGGAAAGCTCTGCGGCGATCGTGTACGTCCCGGGGTCGAGCCCGAGAAAGCGGTACTCGCCGTCGGACTCGGTCACGAACGTCTGCCGGCCGCTGGCCCCGGAGAGCGTGACCGTGACGCCGGGAAGCGTCGAGCCGTCGCTGCCGGTGACGATGCCGCGGATGTTGCCGGACTGCGTGAGCGACTGCGCGAAGAGGGGAGCCGTGAGACAACCGAGGATGAGCAGGAGCACCAGGGAAGGGCGGACGAGTCGCATTCCATCTCCTCGTTAACGGATGTGATGTGGGCGTGAGAGCTGACGCGCGGTAATGGTAACTCTCCGCGGGATCGCGCAAGCGTACAATCCGCGCCCTATGCGAATGCTCGTTCTGGGCGCCGGCCGTATGGGTCTCGGCGCGGTTCACGATCTCGTCTCACAGTCCGACGTCACCGAAGTCACCGTTGCCGATTACGACCGGCGGAAGGCGGAGGAGATTGCCGCCCGCTATCCGGAGAAGGCGCGCGCGGCGCAGATCGACTGCAAGGACCACGCGGCCGTGGTCGCGCTGATGACCGGCCACGCCTCGGCGATCAGTTGCGTCAACTACTGGCTCAACGAGGGGCTGGCGAAGGCGGCGGTCGAGGCGGGGACGCACTTCTGCGACCTCGGCGGCAACAACGACGTCGTCGACGCCGAGCTCGCCCTCGACGCCGAGGCGCGCGCGGCGGGGGTGAACATCATCCCCGACTGCGGCCTGGCCCCCGGCATGGTGGCGGTGCTTGCCGCCCATGGCGCGCTGCAGTTCGAGACCCTCGACTCCATCCACATCCGCGTCGGCGGCCTCCCGCAGACCCCGAAACCGCCGCTCGACTACCAGATGGTCTTCTCCGTCGAAGGCCTCATCAATGAATACATCGAGCCCGCCCGCGTCATCCGCGACGGCAAGGTCGTCACCGTCGAGTCGATGACCGAGCTCGAGACGCTCCATTTCGAAGAGCCGTTCACGACGATGGAAGCCTTCCAGACCTCCGGCGGGACGTCCACGCTCGTGGAGACATTCCTCGGCCAGGTGCAGGATCTCGACTACAAGACCATCCGCTACCCCGGCCACTGCGCGAAGTTCAAGACCATGATCGACCTCGGCCTCTGCAGCTCCACGCCGATCGACGTCGACGGTACGCAGGTCAAACCGCGCCGGGTGCTGGGGGAGCTCCTCGTCGCCAACCTCCCGCACGACGAGCCCGACGTGGTCCTCGTTCGGGTCGAGTTTGCCGGGGGCGGGAAACGCCTCCGCTACGACATCGTCGACCGCTCCGACCCGGACACGGGGCTGTCGGCCATGATGCGGACCACGGCCTTCCCCGCGTCGATCGTCGCGCTGATGATGGCCCGTAACCAGACCACCTCGAAAGGCGCGCTCCCCCAGGAGCGCTGCATCCCGCCGGAGTTGTTCATGGAGGAGCTGGCGAAGAGGGAGATTCAGGTGACGGGGACGGCGGGGTAGGGCTATAGGACCGATGGGACGAATGGGACCTATAGGACCAATGGGACCAATGGGACCAATGGGACTTTCATAGGTCCCATCAGTCCCACACGTCCCATCGGTCCCATCCCCCTCCCACGGCTACAATCCCCCCATGGCGCTTCTCATCCGCTGGATCGTCAACACCCTTGCCCTGTTCCTCGTGGTGACGGTCGTCCCGAACTTCAGCTACCGCTCCTGGGTCTCGCTGGCCATCGCGGCGGCGGTCCTCGGGCTGCTGAACGCGCTGGTGCGGCCGATCCTCTTCGTCCTCACCCTGCCGCTGACCGTCCTCACCCTCGGCCTGTTCCTGCTCGTCCTCAACGCCATCATGCTCGAGCTGACCGCCTGGCTCGTCCCCGGCTTCGACATCCAGGGCTTCGGCTGGGCCATCGTCGGGGCGCTGGTGCTCTCGATCGTGTCCCTCGTCACCGACCGGATCGGGCGTCCGGACGGCGACCGCCGGTGAGGCCACGTTCCATGTTCATCGATCCGTGTGCGGTCTGATACACTCCGCCCGTCCGTATGAACATCATCAAGAATCGGGTCAATGACGTCACCGTGCTCGACATCCAGGGCGTGATCAAGCTCGGGGAGAGCGCGCGCGAGTTCTCGAGCTATCTCGAGAAAGTCCTCAACGATGAGACCGGCCCGGTGATGATCAACTTCGAGGCCATCAACTACATGGACTCCACCGGCCTCGGGGAGCTGATCGGCTATCTGCAGAAGTTCGAGGACCGCCAGCGGAAGATGGCGCTGGTCAAGCCCTCCCACCGGATCCTGGCCCTCCTCAAGATCACCAAGCTCGACACCGTCTTCAAGATCTTCGACTCCCGCGAGGGAGCGATGACGTACCTCACGGAATCCGTCGCCTAGCGGCAGCGGCCCGGCTCCGGGCCACGATGTTGCTAGTTTCTGGTTGTCCGTGCTCTTCGCACGGGCGAGACCTGACCCCGGACTGACAACTGACAACCGGTATCCAATCCATTACTATCCGCCCGTTTTATGACCAACAGTTACATCCCAATCCTCATCATGATGGTCATCGCCGCCGGTCTCGGTGCAGTGTTCCTCAGCCTGAACTGGGTCCTCGGGCGGCATCAGCGCAATCCGGCGAAGCTCGGGACCTACGAGAGCGGCGTGCCGCTGCTCGACGAGAACCGCAAGCGCGTCAACGTCCGCTTCTACCAGATCGCGATGTTGTTCATCCTGTTCGACATCGAAGCGGCGTTCCTCTACCCCTGGGCCGTCATCTACCGCGAGGCGACCGTCGGCCCCAGCGGCCTCTCCTGGTTCATCTTCGGAGAGATGCTCGTGTTCATCGTTCTCCTCGGCGTCGGCTACGTCTACGTCTGGAAGAAGAAAGCGTTCGACTGGAAGTAACCAATGGCTGACCTCCATCCCGACAACCCTTACGCAAAAGACCGCTTCCCCGATCCCGGCAAGACCGTCGAGTTCCCGGAAGAGGTCCAAAAGCGCTTCGAGCACATCCTGACGCGCTACCCCAACAAGGAAGCCGCGCTCCTGCCGACCCTCCACCTGGTGCAGGAGACGTGGGGCTGGATCTCGCCGGAGGCCGTGCACTACGTCGGCAACCTGCTCGACCTCTCGCCGGCGACCGTCTTCGGCGTCGTGTCGTTCTACGACATGTACAACCAGAAGCCGGTCGGCAAGTACCAGCTCCGGGTCTGCACGAACCTGAGCTGTATGGTCTCGAACGCGTACGACATCTACGAGCACCTCTGCGACCGCCTCAACGTCGACCCGCACGAGACCACGAAGGACGGCCTCTACACCGTCGTCGAGGTCGAATGCCTCGGTTCCTGCGGCACCGCTCCGGTGGTGCAGGTCAACAACGACTATCACGAGAGCATGAGCGTCGCGAAGATGGACGACCTCCTGACGAGGCTGCGGTAATGGCGACCCAACCGAGCACTCAACCGATAAAGGTCCTGACCGCGAACATCGACAAGCCGAATTCCACGTCGATCGACACCTACATCGCCGGCGGCGGCTATGAGTCCGCCCGCAAGGCGTTAGGGATGAAGTGGGAAGAGATCATCCAGCTCGTGAAAGACTCCGAGCTGCGCGGCCGCGGCGGCGCCGGCTTCCCGACCGGCATGAAGTGGTCGTTCGTCCCGCGCAACGCGCCGCGCCCGACCTACCTCCTCTGCAACGCCGACGAGGCCGAGCCGGGGACGTTCAAGGACCGGGTCATCATCGAGAAAGACCCGCATCTCCTCATCGAGGGGATGATCATCTCCGCCTACGCCATCGGCTCGAACCCGATGGCCTACATCTACATCCGCGGCGAGTTCCACTACGGCGCCACGGTCCTGGTGAAGGCGCTCGAAGAGGCGCGGGAGAAGGGTTTCCTCGGCAAGAACGTTTTCGGCAGCGGCTTCGACTTCGACATCACCGTCCATCGCGGCGCCGGCGCGTACATCTGCGGTGAAGAGACGGGGCTGATCGAGTCGGTCGAAGGCCACCGCGGTCAGCCGCGCGTCAAGCCACCCTTCCCGGCGGTGGTCGGCGTGTTCGGCGGACCGACGGTCGTCAACAACGTCGAGACCCTGGCCTGCGTGCCGCTGATCGTCCAGCACGGGGCGGAGTGGTTCAAGTCCTTCGGCACGCCGAAGAACACCGGCCCGAAGCTCTACTGCGTCTCCGGCCGCGTCAAGAAGCCGGGCGTCTACGAGTTCCCGATGGGGATGAACCTCAAGGAGCTGATCTACGACCACTGCGGCGGCATCATCGGCGACCGGCCGCTCAAGGCGGTCATCCCCGGCGGCGCCTCGGCGCCGATGTTCCTGCCGGACGAGATCTACCTCCCGCTGAACTTCGACGCGGTCATGAAAGCCGGTTCCATGCTCGGTTCGGCCGGCATCATCGTCCTCGACGACACCGTCTGCATCGTCGACGCCGTCTGGCGCCTCGCCAAATTCTTCGCCCACGAGTCGTGCGGCCAGTGCACGCCGTGCCGCGAAGGGACGAACTGGATGGAGTCCATCCTCCTCCGCCTCGAAAAAGGAGAGGGGAGACAGCAGGACGCCGACCTCCTCCTCGACATGGCCGACAACATCGGCGGCAAGAGCCTCTGCGCCCTCGGCGACGCCGCCATCGGCCCGGTCATCTCCTCGGTCAAGAAATTCCGCGACGAATACGTCCACCACGTGACGCACAAGAACTGCCTGCCCGAGACGAAGCGGTACCGCCGTCTGGACATGCCGGTGGGGGCGCACTAATCAAGGGGCACAGGGATCCCGAGCGCTGCCCGGACTAAAAGTCCGGGCCACAGATGGCGCTACTCCTCGAATAGTTCCGCGAGCGGCAGCCGCCAGCCGGGAATGACGTCCTCGATCTCCAGCACGTCGTTGACGGTTTCCACGCCGTCTCGCCGATGGAGGCGGACGACCCGCGTTCTGGGATTCACCACGACGACGACACGCGTGCCGGCTCGGAGATAGTCGAGCGTTTTCTCCTCGACGTCTGAATAGCTGTCGCTGGGAGAGATCACTTCGAATGCGACGTCGGGCGGGCCTTCGAAATACTTCGGGGTGCGCACGACGCGCTCGGCAGACACAAAGGCCGCATCCGGCGAGCGGACCGTATCGGGATCGCGTGCGATGCGAAACCCGACATCCGGGCCATAGGCCTTCCCGAGCCGATGATGCTTCACGTAGTGCCGCAGGCTGGTGGCGATTTCGATGGCAATATCCCCGTGCTCCTCACCCGCAGGCGACAGCTTCCGCAACTCTCCCTGAACCAGCTCGTAGCGCCAGCCGTCATCCGGCATCCGCAGGAGCTCGTCCGCGGTGATCTGCGTGTCGACGGTCATGTGCGTATCGTACGCCTTTCTCGATGACGTGTCCGCGGGACGGACGGCAGCCCTCCGTCGGCAATGACCGATGAATCGCCACCTGCCGCCTCACCGCGCGCCTGTCCTAAACTGCCGGGATGGCGTATTCGTTCGACGGCAGCATGGCCACCCTTCGCGCGCAGCTTCCGGAGTTGCGGGCGATTGCACAGTTGCCCGAGGAGCACCTGTTTGCCGTGAAGCAGCAGGTCTCGGGCTGGTGTCCGGCCGAGCATCTCGACCACACGGTCAAGGTGGCTCAGTCGATCGTCTACCGCCTTGCCGACGCCACGGCCGAGCCGTCGCCGCGCGGGATCTCCTTCGCCGGCCGGGCCGTGCTGCTGCTCGGCTGGATTCCTCGCGGGGTGGGAAAGGCGCCGGAGCGGCTCCGCGCCGTTCGCTGCTCGGTGACGGACCTCGAAGCGCGGATCGGGCGTTACGAGACCGCACTTGCCGCCGTGACCGTACCCGCCGGGACCGCCGCCCGCCTCCCGATCGTGCCGCACCCGCGGTTCGGCGGCCTGACGCCGGCCGAGGCCATGCGCTTCGCCGCCGTGCACACCCGCCATCACCTCCGGATCGTCGCCGACGTGCTGAAGCGCTGACCGGGCGTCACTGCTTCGCTGGGATGCCGAGCTTCGCGTACATCACTTCGTCGCCGGGCTCGATCCTGGTGAAGGTGGCGATGCCGTGGGCGGCGATGCGCTCTTCCGGCCAGTCGTCGACGCGGATCAGGCCGATTGCGGAGAGATCGTCCTCGATGCCGGCCAGCTCGTACCCGGCCCACACTGCGAAACCGCGCTCCTCGGTCGGGCCCATTGAGCCGATCCGCGTGTATTTCCTGATGTAGCGGCCCAAAATACGTTCGTGAGGCGCGGTTCCCGCGAGTCCGCGACCGTCTGCCGGGATGTTATCAGTTGTCGGTCGAGGGTCCGGCAGCGCGAAACGACACGGACAACAGACAACGGACAACATCGCTACGAGAGCGAGGCACTCGGAAGAACGGAGCGTGCCGAACGTCTACGCTTCCAGTTTGAAGAAGATCGTCAGCTCGTGGACGATCTCCTGGGCCACGCCGTCGACCTTGTGCGGACGGAAGCGCCAGTTGCGGATCGCCTTGACGGACGTCTTTTCGAAGACTTCCCGGTCGGGGTGGGAGAGGACCGTCACTTCCTTGACGCGGCCGTCTTTCCCGATGACGTAGCGCACCACGAGGATGTCTTCCCAGCCGCGCAGCCGGGCTTCCTCCGGGTATTTCGGGAAGACCATCGACATCGGAGCGGTCGGCAAAGGCATGTCGCGCTTGACGACCACCGTGTCGGGCAGGGCGACGCTGCCGACCGTGCCGCCGACTTCGCCACCGACTTCGCCGCCGAAGACGCCGTCGATCGAACCGCCCGCGACGCCTCCTTCGATGCCGCCCTCGACTCCCCCGATCACTCCTTCGACCACTTCCACCGGCTCGGTCGTCTCCGGCATGACCGTCGGGATGAAGTCGGGGATGATCGTCGGCGCAACCTCTTCAGTCCGCACGACCGTCGTCTGCTGCTGCTGCACCGGCACCTGCTTCTGCGGGGGCGCGGGAGGAGGCGGCGGGGGCGGCGGGGTCGGGACCTCCTCGAGGCTGTACATCGCAAACATCTTCGGCGAGTGCGCCGGGAAGGTGACCTGCCAGGTGCTTACGACGAGCACGGCTGCCGCTGCCGCGGCATGCAGCGCGATCGAGACCGGAAGACTCTCGTAAAACACCTTCCGGCTTCGCGGGGCGAATGTTTCAGGCGCGACAGTCTCGAACATAGGTTATTGGGATTGCGGAACCGCTGAACGATCGTAACACGTACTGCCCGGAATCAAGTGTTACGACCGCGAATGAGCCGCTCGATGGCTGCCGTGCCGAGTCCCCAGGCGGCATTGACGATCAGTCCGGTCATCAGCAGCCTGGAGTTGCCTGCCACCGAGATTCCCTTGAGCGGTGCAACAACGAATCCTGCTACGAGAGACGGGGCGAGCGCTCCGAATATTACTGCCACCGCCCAGTAGGCCGGGCCGCGCAGCTTCGCCAGCACCAGGCCGAGGATGATCCCCCAGAGGCCGCCCCAGAAGGAGAGCGAGATCACCGAGGGAATGCCGAAGGGGCGGGTGGCCTCCATGGAGAACGGCGCACGGGCGATGAAGCCGGTCGCGTTCAGCACGGCCAATGCAAGCTGGTGACAGAGGGGGACCGCCAGCGCACCGGCGACGAACCACTTGAACCATCGCATATTCTTTCCTCCACCACGGATATGGCGCTCGAGTTGATCATCTTCGTCGGGATGCAGGCTGCCGGCAAGTCCACGTATTATCGCGAGCACCTCGCGGCAACGCACGTGCATGTGAGCAAGGACCTGATGACGAGCACGAGCAACCGCGATCTCCGGCAGCAGCAGGCGATCGCGCGCGAGCTGGCGGCCGGACGCTCCGTGGCCGTCGACAACACCAATCCGGCGCCGGCCGTGCGCGCGCCGCTGATCGCGCTCGGCCGCCGCCACGGCGCAAGGATGATCGCTTACTTCTTCGAGGCGGTGGTGAAGGATGCGGTGGCGCGGAACCGCCTGCGCGAAGGAAAAGCGCGCGTCCCCGACGTCGCCATCTACGTCGCCGCGCGCAAGCTCGTGCCGCCGTCGCTCGACGAAGGATTCGACGAGGTTCGCGTGATTCCCGCGCTGCCTTCGCTTACGCAATGAATGCAAAACAACTGCTGAAGAAAGTCTTCCCGCCGATGCTCGCCACGCTGGCCAGCGGCCCGCCGAACGATGAGAGCTGGTCGTACGAGTTGAAGTACGACGGCTTCCGCGCCGTCGTGGCCATCTCCGGCGGCGACATGGCGATGCTCAGCCGCAACGAGCTCGACCTCGCGCCGCGCTTCCCGAAGACGTACGCCGCGCTCAGGAAGTGGAAGGTGAAGGAGATCGTCGTCGACGGCGAGGTGGTCGTCCTCGACGAAAAAGGGGCGCCGCGCTTCCAGCTCCTGCAACAGGGGGGCGACGAGCGAATGATCGTTTTCGACGTGCTCAGGCTCGACGGCGAGGACCTCCGCCGGAAGCCGTACACGGAGCGGCGGAAGATCCTCGAGAAACTGAAGCCGCCCGCCGGAATCCACATCGCCCAGACGCTCGACATGACCGGCGCCGAGGCGCTCGAACATGCCGCGAGAGAAGGGTGGGAAGGGATCATCGCCAAGCGCAACTCGTCGGTCTACGAGCCGCGGCGCTCGAAGGAGTGGTTGAAGATCAAGGCCATACAGCAGCAGGAGCTGGCCATCGTCGGCTGGCATCCGAGCAACGCCAACGACTTCGACATCGGCTCGCTGCACCTCGGCTATTTCGACGAGAAGGGCGACCTGCGCTATGCCGGGAAAGTCGGGACGGGCTTCTCGGCGAAGCTGCGGACGTCGCTCCGCAAAGAGCTGGCGAAGGACGAGGTCCCGAAGTCGCTCGTGAAAGACGCGCCGCGGCTGAAAACCGCCCACTGGGTGAAGCCGCGCCTCGTGGCGCAGGTGTCGTTCACCGAGTGGACGACCGACAACCGGCTGCGGCATCCGTCGTTCCTCGGCTTGCGCGAAGACAAGGCGGTGGAGGATGTGGTGAAGGAGAAGCCGGCAGTAATTGCCTCGAAGAAGAAAGCGAGCCCCACGAAGGGAAAGGCGAAAGAGACCAAGCCCGATCCCGGTGCCTCCCGGGTCACCCTCACCAATCCCGACCGCCTGCTCTACCCGCGCGACGGAATCACCAAGGCCGACATCGCGGCGTACTACGAAGCGGTGGCCGGGCCGATGCTGCGCGCGCTCGCCGACCGGCCGCTCACGCTCGAGCACTGGAACCAGGGGATCGACAAGCCGTCGTGGTTCCACCAGAGCATCGGGCGTGAAGGAGCCGACTGGCTGACCGTGATCGACACGCCGACCCGCACGACCAAAAGCGGGACGGCCAGGCACCTCGTCGCCGACAGCGTGGACGCGCTCCGCTGGCTGGCGCAGATGTCGGCGCTGACGGTGCACATGTGGTCCTCGCGCGGGGAGAGCCTCGAGAGTCCCGACTGGATCCTGTTCGACCTCGACCCGGCGAAAGGGAAGGGGATCGAGCAGGCCATCGAGGCGGCCGGGGTGATGCGCCGCCTGTTGGAGAACCTAGAGCTGCCCAGTGTCCCGAAGACCTCCGGCAAGCGAGGCATTCACATCCTGGTGCCGCTCGAGCCGGGTTACACGCACGAAGAAGTCGCCGACTTCGCCTGCTCCATCGCCGCTGCCGTCTCGGCAAGGGTGCCCGGCCTCACGGTCGAGCGCAGCCTCGCCAAACGCCGCGGACGCCTCTACCTCGACTGCATGCAGAACGGCTACGGCAAGACCGTCGTCGCCCCCTACTCCCTCCGCGCCATCGACGGCGCCCCCGTCTCCGCCCCGCTCAAATGGAGCGAGATCACGAAGAAGCTCGACCCGCTCAAGTACAACATCCGCACGATGCCCAACCGGCTGGCGAAGGTGGGCGATCTGTTCGAGCCGGTGTTGGGCGGGGGGGTGAAGTTGCCGAAGTTGAAAGAGTGAATTGGTTGTCGGTTGTCAGTTGTCGGTTGTCCGAACCGGTTTGGCCCGGGCGTCATGCAGCCGTGGAGCGCGCCTTGGTGGATGGGGCTCACGTAGCCGCGGAGCGGCAAAAGAATGTAGCCCCGGGCGTGAGCCCGGGGAAAACGTGGGTCTCGAGGCAAGCCGCGGAGCGGCGAAAGAACGAAGCGCGCGTTCTTTCGCCGCTCCGCGGCTTACCGGGGGGGGCGCCTTTCCCCCCGGGCTCACGCCCGGGGCTACATTCTTTCGCCGCTCCGCGGCTCCTCTTCGTTGCGCCGCCTTCGGCGGCTCACAACCGCAGGTAATCCACGATCGCACGTGAGACCGCGCCGTCCGAGGCGGCGTCGAAGGCGGCGAACATGGGGGAGGAGTTGACCTCGAGGAAGAGGAAGCGTCCCGTCTTCGGACAGGTCTTGAAATCGGCGGCGCCGAAATCGAGGCGGAGGACGTTCATCAACTTCCGCAGCGGCGCGATCAGGCTTCGCTCGTTCTTCCGGAACGTCACGGCGGTATTGGCCGAGGTGCGGTAATCGAGGGCGTCCGAGCGGACGTCGAACGAGAGAAACGTCTTGCCGACCCGGTAGATCCGCAGCTCCGGCGGCACGAGGCGCTCCTGCACGATCGCCGGCGAAGCCGCCGCCCGTCCCCGCTGCTCGGTCGACGGCAGGACGTCCGCCAACTCGCGGCAGTAATCGCCTCCCGCGACCGGCTTCACCACCGACTTTGCGGCGTTCAGCCGCGCCAGGGCATCGAGGTCGTTCGTCACGAGCGTCTTCGGGATCGCCAGCCCGCAGGCACGCGCCGCCATGAGTTGCTGTGGCTTGAGGAGATGCGATGAATGATGCCGGTTCAGCAGCCGCACCTCGTCGTGTGCGGCGGCCCACGACGCGACCGCGGTGAACCACGCATTCGCGCGCGCGGCCGACTGCGGGCGGCCGCCGTCGTTGAGGTTCGTGAAGACGTCGTAGCGGATGAAGAGCGCGCGGGGGCTGACGCGCTTGCCGTTGAAGCGGAGCTCGTCCTTGTCGAGATTCCAGTGAAACCGTGGATCCGAGCCGGCGCCGGCGAGCATCGGCAGGAACGGGATGCCGAGCCGCTCGAGCTGGTTCCCGAGCGACTCGAGATTGGGATCGGCGTCTCCGCCGGCGATGGCAATCGAAGCGGCGCGGTCAGAACGAGCCAAACGGGTTGCCGCCCCCCTCGACCGGCGTGCTCCCTTCTTCCTCGCCGAGAACGAGCGTGGTCAGGTCGGGATCGCCTTTGCCGTCTTCCTCGCCGATCGCGAGAGTGGTGAA
>Ga0190275_10001079_pt1 | contig 20942 bp, 18 predicted proteins | sample Popmic550T_FD_133745 | JGI IMG/M metagenome (GOLD analysis project Ga0190275, IMG submission 133745) | Populus adjacent soil microbial communities from riparian zone of Yellowstone River, Montana, USA - 550 T | ecosystem: Environmental > Terrestrial > Soil > Riparian zone > Trees stand | place...
CGCCGCGCCAACTCCACGCCGCCCACCCCCGCCAGCCTGCCCTCGTTCCCGTCCGCGTACAGGATGACGGACGACTCCCCCGCCTTCGCCGTCCGCCCTTCCGCCAGCGTGTGCGCCTCTGGTAGGCGGGTGATGCGCCTGCGGCGCATGGCGGGCTTCCTCAGCGGGAGCAGGGCGCGGTGGCGTTGGTTGAGCAGTGCGACGAGCGTCTGACGGTGGAGGCCGAGCAGCCTCGCCGCCCCGGTCACGCTCCCGCCCGCCTCTTCGAGCGCCAGCCGGATGAAGCGCTCCTCAAGAAGGCGCACCTCCTTTTTCAGCGAGAGGCCGCCCCACGGGTCCGCGGCCGTGCCGCCTTTGCTCTGCCGCAGCGTCAGGACTTCGAGCGAGCGAATCGGGGAGCTGTTATCTTTTCCCGCCATCTCACAATGCGTCTGTCACAATGCGTCCGGTTAGTGCGCGAGGCGTGCGGCGCACCGGCCCCTCACCCCTTAATGACTCACGTCCGAAGCGACTCACGTCCGATCGGCTGCTGCGTCAGCCACCAGCCGCGCCAGCGTCAGCGCGATGCGTGAGACATCCTCGGGCTTTCTGAGGAAAGCGTCGGCCCCGGCATGCTCCGCCTCAAGACGCGCCTCACTCGCCGAGAAGATGACGACCGGGATGAATCGGCGGTGTGCGAGCGAGCGCACTCTCCGGGTGAGTTCGAGACCGCTCACGCCGGGCAGGTAGTTGTCGAGCAGGAGCGCGTCGAAGTGGAGGTCTCCCTCGATGAGCCGTAACGCCTGTGTACCATTGTGGCAAGCTTCGACCCGCCAGCCCTGCGCCGCGAGGGTGTCTCGGACGGCATCGCTGACGACCTTGTTGTCTTCGGCTAAGAGGATCGTGACCTGATGCAAGCTCTGGCGTCGTCCTTACGTGAGAATAATCAAGAGACAGCGTGTGCGGCTGGACGATCATGTCCCACGGCGCTGTCCGGGGAAGTGCGCAAAAGACCTGTCAGAAGATTTAGCGCCCGTCGACTCCTGGTCATTATAAAAGCGTCCGCGCCCCGTCGACCTTTTTTATTGAGCGGGCAGGTATTTACACGCGTTGATAACACTAGAGTTAGGAGCATATGCAGGAAAATCGGCAAGCCGACGCCGCGACCTGACCGCCTGCGGTGTCACTCCGACAGGTTGCGTCGGCAGGATAAACACGGATTCGCTCAGCGAACCGAACGGGCGAGAGGTCACGCGCCCGCCGCACCGTGTACTTTAAGACTTGAATATTTCGCCGGAGGTCTTATCATCAACGATGTCCGGTCGCACGGCAGTTACCATGTTCGCGAGTTCCGCCTATCTTGTTTGAATCGAGCCCAATCGACGCATGACGGGTGCCGCCGCGGGGTTGAGGGCGCTTAAACCCCCGGCGGGGACGACATGCGATGACATTCTAGGTAGATTTATACCTAGATGCAAGGGTCTGCCCGAGTCGTTACCCCCGTCAGGAGGATCAGCCTGATGGGGAAGCAGACCCGCAAGCGGCCCAAGCGACTACCGGAGAAGCTGCTAGAGATCCGCCAGAAGCTCGGCCTTTCGCAGAACGGGATGGTTCGGCGACTGGGCCTTGAGGATGAGATTGAGCGGGATTACATCTCGAAGTACGAGCGCGGCACGCTCGAGCCGTCCCTCTGGGTGCTCCTGCAATACGCCCGCGCGGCTAACGTGTGGGTGGATGCCCTGATCGATAACGACCTCGACCTCCCAAAGAAGCTGCCTGCCAGATCGAAGAGCAAAGGTGTCAGAAGAATGCGATCCTCACGGCTCGGATCGAAAAGGTAGATTTATCCCTAGCTGCGTCCAAACTTTAATAATTCTGCATACCGTCAGATGTGAAGTTGAGGTATGATGCGCGTCGTCGGGTTGCATGGTCGAAACGATATGTAATCTATAAGACAATCATATTCCAGCTGAACGCCTAGGGGGTGTGACATTCGGAGATGACCAGGCGGATATTCGTAGACATTGAGACCCTCCCTCCGGATAAAAACACGTCCGCTATCGGCCTCTTAGAAGATGTCGTCGCTTGCTCGGAGGAGGAGTTTCGCCGTCTCGCGCTCGACGGCGACTACGGGCGCGTCCTGACCATCGGACTGATCGTCGAGCATGACGACCAAGTGATCCATCAGGGGCTGCTCGGGCGCGAGCGCCAGACCATGATGTTCCACCTCGATGAGGCGCGCACGCTACGCGCATTCTGGAAGCTGCTCAAGGGCTTCAACCCTCGCCGCGACCTCATAGTAGGACATAACCTCTTCGACTTCGACCTGCCTTTCCTCTACAAGCGGAGCGTCATCCAGCGCGTGCGCCCTACAGTGGAGCTGTCCTTCGCCCGCTACCGCTCACAGCCCATCTTCGACACCATGCACCAGTGGAATAAGTGGTCGCCGCGCAAGTATGTGTCGCTCGACCGGCTGGCCAGGATTCTAGGGATGGAGAGTTCGAAAGGGCAGGGGATTGACGGCAGTCGCGTCTACGAGAAGTTCTGCGCCGGGTGCCACGGAGAGATCGCCGACTACTGCATGCGCGACGTGGACCTCGTACGCGCGATCTATTACCGCATGGTATTCCCCGATGACATTGAGCCGCCGACGCTCGACGCGTGCGCCGGACTGTCGTCACGGTAAAGGGCGTGAAGGCGGTTGGGAAATCACCAGGACCACAAAGCCTGGCGTCTGCCCTCACGAAGGCAACAGATCAAGGAGCGAGAGGTTGGAGTCATTTTTCGCAGGCTTCTTCCGCCTAGGTTCCTTACCCGCAGTCGGCGTCTTACCGTCCGGTTTATTCATCTTGACGGGGTTGGTTTCCGAGGCTCGCCCGCGCACATCACCTGTGCGAGATATATCCACCTTACTCGCGACCCGCCGGTATGGCCGTGCGCTCCGACCCTGGGCCCGGTGATAAGTATTGACCTCCACGTCGCCCGCGAACAGGCGTGTGAGCTGGGGTGACAAATCATTCCTGACGATCTCCGCAACCTGCCGCGAGAAGTCGAGTCCTTGTAACTCCAGATGGGCCGAAAGGACTTGTCCCAACGACCGGCTAAGACTTCCATCCGCGCGCCAGTAGGTCGAGTGGCTCACGCCAGCCGCCTCCCAGACCTGACGGGGAGTGCACTCGACCCCGCACCCCTTCAGTGCGCGGGCGAGCACAAGCATGTGTGTGAGGCTCGGGCGCGACGACGCGACGGTCGGGTTGAACAGATTGTCCTCGATGGCGTAGGCGCGCGCGGCGGCGTCATCTTCGAAGCGCCGCACTAAGACCGGCACACGGCGCATTCCGCGCTCGCGCGCGACGGCATGCCTCCCGACCCCGCAGACGATCTCGAATGCCCCCTCAGCCACACCCCGCGCGTGCACGACGACCGGGTACTCGGGCCTGTAACCATGCCGCTCGAAGCTTTGCCGCAGGCCGGACCAGTCGCGGGGCAAAGGGAACAGATCGGGGTAGTAGGGTGCCAACGTCAGTTCGTCCAAACCCACCCACCGCGTCTTCAAGACTCTATCTCTGGCCTTCATCATCTCGCAAATCTCCCATCCCGGCGCACAGTCAAATGACACAATCAGCTTCTCGCAACAATTCCGCGCCCTGCTTGCCGACCGAACATGCTACGCTGCTATGACCCATGCCCTCTCGTTCCTGACACCACCGGCCCGAAACATCAACGCGCGTCATTGACCTCTCGCCTTACATCCGAAAACACACCAAGCCCTATCTATGACCAGTCTCATTTGACACTGCCGCTACATGCGTATCTTGGATATTTCTCCCTACCCCCTTATCGCGCAAACACGCCGCGTCACTCGACAATAAACAATAACAAAAATGTTGTGCAATTTTCAACTGATATATATACTTGGATTTGACGGCTTGCGAACACGTGTATTGTGCCGTCACTTTTACCTTCTAGATTTGGACGATGTATCGGGTGAGAGGCAGGAGTTAAGAATGAAGAGACCGAAGCTGACCGTCAGGCCGACGGAGGAGGAACTCGCCCAGATGCACGAACGCGCCGGAAATCTCGGTTACAGCAGCCTGTCAGCGTACCTGATCGATTGCGGCCTGAGCGGGGACGGCGTGCTGCCGCGAGAGCGGCGGACGCTCGAATCGCTGCTTCTACATGTGCGCCACCTGAGCGCCACGGTCGAAGAAGAGCAAAGCCACAGAAGGTCGGGCGTCCTGAATGCTGCGTCGCCACAATTGCTTATGGACATCACCCGGAGATCGTCCGAGGCGTTGCGGCTCATCAACGTGATTCTCAGCAGGGCTGCCGGCGGGGAGGAGTCTGAAGAAGGTGAAGAAGCGGCGTGAGTTTCTCCTCCCTTGAAGCCGGGCATGGGTCGAGCGCCGGCGCAGCCGACTACCCCTTACGCACACTCCTGCGCGACCTTCTCGAGCGCGAGGTGCAGAGGGAACTGGAGGCGTGGCTCGGACGCGCCGAGGGGCAGTCCGGCCCGCCCGAACGGACAGATGATGACCTCGCGGACTGGTTGCGCTCCGACGACTCGCCCCTGCTTCTTGATAACGTCGAGGAGTTCGTCCTTGACCCCGAAGCGCACCTGCGAGCCATAGCCTATCGGGTGGAAGGAACGGATCGCGCGCCACAGTTCTCAGGGAAAGAGCTGGCGGGCGGTGCATCGCGCGATAACCAGCGCGACCGCGCCGAGGAGTTACGCGCGAGATTGCGGACGTTGGCCGAGCTAGATACGGAGAGGATACTTGCCACGCCGCGACGCCGCGGCACGCCGAAGGGGGAGACGCGCACGCACTACATGTGGCTCGTCTCGCCCGACCGCGACATCTCGAACAGCATTCTCAAAAGTCGCGTCCTCGAAATCATCCGGCGCCGCTGGCCGGGAGCAAGAGTCGTCGGATACATTCATCGCGACACGGACAACACACACCTACACATCTGGCTGAGCGCCGAGACGCTTTCGGGGAAGAAGATCAGTGTCAGGCGGGCGACCCCTTCCGGCGACGCGATCCTCGACGAGTATCCGGACTTAGACGAGGAGGTGGCGCGCTCGATCAGCCGCCACTTTGAGGACGCTTCGATCTATGACGACCACATCGCGAGGAAGCTGGAGTGGGTGCACTGGCGCGAACGGTTCGAGGAGGCACTGCGAAAGGGGGAGCGACCGCCCGTCATGCCGCATCGCGCCCGCCATGACTACGACTGGGTGGGGGAGCGGAGGGCAGTCTCGGACCGCGAAGCGGGAGAGAGCCGACTGCACTCCGGCGAGAGAGAAAAGGCCGCGCCGGTGCCCCGGGTGAAATCTCTGATGGGTGCGCTCGAGTTGTGGGGTAAGTCAGTGTACCTCGACGCGAGGGTGAACTACCGGCGTGCGCTGCTCGACTCGCTCGACGTTTGGCGGGAACGGATCGACTACCCTGTCGGCGGCGTGAAGCAGCACTTGGAAAGAAGGCTGGCTGAATCAGAGCGCGACTACGAACGACACCGTATCGCCTTCGAGCGGACGCTCGAGAACCGCGCCAGTAAGGGATACCCCGAACTCAAATACCCGCTCCACAACTCGAAGCAGATCGCCGTGATGACGGAGATCGCGCGCCTCACGCGCGATGCCGAACTGCTACGCTATGTGCGCTCCTATACCGAGCTCGACAAACCGACCGACCGTGAAGGTCAAGCACGAGAGGTCGGCTCGCGGTGGTGCGATCACGTCGAGGCGCGGCTGGAAGTGCTGGAGCGCGCTGACACGCTCGTGCAGGTTGCAGGGCATCGGGGCGCGTCTCCGGCAATGGCACATGCCCTCACCGCGTCAGATACGGGGCGTTCGCCATTCGACCGGAACAGCGAGATCGTGAGGGGATGGCTCTACGGCGGCTGGACACCCGAACGGATGCATGACTCGTTGGCCTGCTTCGAGATCGAGGCTACCAAGCTGCACGCCGCGCGTAACCTGAAGGCGCTTGAATACTTCGTGGCGACTGGCGAGGCGTTAGAAGAATGGCGTAAGCGAGGCGTGCGGTTCGCCGCGCGGCCCTCGCTCGAAGAGTCACACCTCGACCGCATCGCTCGACTAGTCAACGGGGAAGGCACAAGGATCGGCGAACGCGAGCGCGCGTTACTGCTCGACCTTGCCGCGCTGGCCGGGTCGGAACGCGACGTCTCTCTGCGCGAAACCACGCGGCTTTTAGAGTCAAGCCTCGCGGTTGATGCTGGCCGAGAGATAGAAGTCAATCGCCCGGGCGGTGCGAGGGGCGACCAACAAGTCTTCCGACCGCACGACGACGACTGGGCGGGGCGGCTCGCCGGACTGCTAACGCTCAGGGAGACGGAGGCGCTGGCGCTGGCCGTGAACGGTGACTCGCGGGAGAAGTTCGAAGTGGTACGGGATGAGGTTTACGCTAAGCGCAGCTTGATGGAACTGACCCGCGCGGTCCGCGCGGCGTCGGGTATGACGCGAGATGTGCCGGCGAGAGTGTCCGCCTCCGCCTCAGAGCGCGCCCTTGAAGGATATCTTCAGGTTATTGCTGACGGCCTGTTGTCGCGCGGCGAAGGGTGGGAGGAGTGGCAGGCGTCGGGCATCGGTGAGTTCAAAAACATCCTCCCGGCGCCTGAACAGAAGAGGGTGAGGCGCATCGTCGAGGAAGCGAATGCCCGCTTCGAAACGAAGAGACGCGCGGAAGCGCTCGAGCGGCTGGAGCCTCAGCTCGAATCGGCCGCACAGTTCTACGTGCGGGCCGCATATCGAGACGAGGGCCTTGTACTCATGAGAGAGCCGGCCCACCTAAAGGATCACGTTCGGGGGCTAGCAGAGCGGTTATCACAGGTGGCGCGCGACGCCGGTCACGATCCGAAGCGACTCGGCCTGGACGGAAGGGAACTGGAGATGCGGGCCGAACGCGTTCTCTCGGACGCGGTCGAGCGCTTCGGGCGCGAGGAGCTCGAAGCGCTCGAGCTCGGGCGGCTCGAAGCCCGGATGATACTGGCGTGTGCCGTGAGGGACGAGGCGGCTGTGCATCGGCAGCGCTTCGCCGACCACGCGTACTTCCACAATTGGAATTACAAGACGCTCGACGGGCGCGGGAGCATGTCGCTCTGCGATATCTGGTTCGCCCATAACGAAGAGGCCGACCCGGCTGCGCTGCTCGTCGCTTATGACGCCGAGCAGAACATTGTGCGGTCGATCAACGAAGTCCATGCACGGCTGACCGAGACCGAGGCGGCCCGCACAGGCGAGGCAGAAGGCGCGACGCGAGCGTACGAAGCGCGGGCGGGGGAATTATCCACACGTGGTGTTACGGCGCGCTGGCCGGTTTTCGAGCCGGGTGAGTTGGCGCTCCTGGAAGAGGCCGCCGTCGTCATGCGCGACTACGAGTTGATAGCGCTCGTCGCCAGCTGTGAGGAGGAGATGTACGGGCCTGAGTACGCCTCGGCGAGGGCATTGGGGCGCTCGCTGCGGGCCGTGGCCGTGGCACATACCGAGCACTCATTGCCCGAAAAGTTTGAGCACCCGGTCGCTGCCGGGCGGCTCATGGGGCTGCCGGAGCAGGAACGCGACTCGCTGTCCGTGATGCTCGACCGGCACCAAGCCGCGCGTGAGGCGGAGCGGGCGGCGGCGATCTCCTTCCGCGTGAATCTCGAAACACAGGCGGTTGAGCGCGCCGGTGAAGCTTTGCACACGCCACGGCAGGTGCCCGTCAGGCCGCTCCTCACGGAGGTCGAGGCAGGGGAGGTGTACGGGATGGCGCTGACGATGAGCACGCACGAGCGGCGGTCGTGGGAACAGAAGACGAAGTATGCCGAGGTCGCCGTCGGGGGCGATAAACCTCGGGAAACCGACTTCCCGTCGCTGCACGAGTGGGCGAGGCGGAACACGTCCGCGTCTGGCCGCAGGAGCGAGTACGAGAGGGGCGTCGGCGACACGATGGTATTGAGTTACAGCGAGGCGCGCGCGATAGTCCGACAGCAGGAGAAAGAACTCGGGCGGGACCGCCCAACTCCATCGCGGGGCCGATAGCGCGCATCAAGATAGCGGGCGCACGAGGGAGTTGGTGGTTTTGACAACACTTTGTAACCATTCAGGTAGCCTGCTAACCTGTCCGGTTACGTAAAACACTAACATCTGTCAACTACAACTATTAACATCTCTACGGAGCCACTGTGTTGTAATATTTCCGGACGAGCGAAGCGTGTTCGAGCACATCAGCTGTCGGCGGCTCGTAGTTAAGTGTAATCCTCGCCGACCGGACACGCTCAGAAAGAGGTTCACGCAAATGTCAAACAGATCGGCGGCAATCCTGCTCCTCATCATGGCTACACTCTTATCTACGACGACCTTCGGCGCTGCGGGCCAGTCGAAAAGAACCGTCAAGCCGGAACCCGAAAAGCCGTGCTGGCAGGAGGGAGGGTCGGAGATAACATGTACCAGGGCAAGATTGGGAAGATACATGACCAGACAGGAGGCGCTGAAGATAGCCCAGGACATACAGAAGAATTTTCAGGGGTGGGCGGAATACCTGCCCGATTGCCCGTTGCTCGCCCCGGAAGATGACCCGGTGTGGGATGACGCAAGCGGATTCACTTCCCGGATAAACTGTTTTCATCCGGAGGCGGCTTCGTGTTTTCGCTCGGCGCGGGGATACTTCTCGCCTTACGGAAAGGAACATTGCCAGCAGTGCTGTTACGACTCCAATAAGAAGCTGATAACGTCGGGGACGGGGGCCGGGACGCCCGACTTCCAGTGTTCGGGGTCCATGCCCAACAGCGACCACTGTTATTACGATACGATGACGTGGACGGCGCTCGGGTGGGAGGAATACAACAAGTTCTGGAAACCGAATCGGGGGATGGTTCCGGCTCTGGGCAACAGGAGATACGTCGAGACCGGCGTCTCTGTTAAAAGGGGAGAGATAATAGATTTTACGACTGACCCCCGCTACCGCGTCGAGTGGGGAGAACAGTTGAACGGGGCCGGCCTCCCCGTAGCCAGACTTGAGTCGGGGCCGGAAGGCGAGATAGTGACCCCTGAGTCGGACGTGATGAATCAGCTACTTACTCTCACGCTGCAAAACGCCTCCCCGCGCGACGACTCTCTCGGGATGCCGATCTTGAATGCGCCTTACGCCGCGCTCATAGGGTACGTGAGGAGGGCGGATGGGAGGCTCACGGAGCCGTTCTTAATCGGCGCGGAGAGGGTGCTCGACATGCCAGAGGACGGGCAGTTGGTCTTGGGAATCAACGACCCCGTAGTAAAGGACAACGAGGGCTCGTACGCCGTGAGCATCAGGCGTTGCCCGAGGGAACGATGCCGGTAACTTGTAATCATTCAGGTAGCAGAGGCAAGTTCAGCGATTTGAAAAAGAAGCGGCTTGCCAGCCAGTACACGTTCCAAAGAGTAGAGCAGTGAGTGACCCTGCTTCCGAGCGGTCGAGAGATAGCTTCTGACACGACAGAAGTTCCTTGCGCCATCTGAAGTCCTAAAGCAGCCTGATATTTTCTGCTGCAACTTAACCATCCGAAGGTCGCGCTCTGAGCCGTTGTTATCGAAAGGCACACCTCGGTCCGTCATGAAGCGCAAGACTTCATCTCGCCGCCGCTGCAACCGCTTGATGATGGTCAGAGGCGTAGGCAGAAAGGGCGGCCGGCCCCGCGGGGGGCCGCGCCTTGTTTTATCCGGCTGTGGGTTGAGACGCGCCCCACGTCTGACCAGTCGCTCGTAGCATCTCAGGAAGTCCTCCTTCATCTCGTCACTCAGGCGAGAGTCCGGCCCGGTTCCGGCTTCCGCCACGGCCGTCTTGATCTTCAAGAGCAGTTTAGCGAGGGGCGTAGTCCAGACCTTCTGCTCCGGCGATACTTCCTGGATGTAGACCAGATCACGCAGCAGGTGGACGTTACAGAGGCTATGACGGCATTGCCCGTACCACTGGTAGGAAGTGAAGCCGTCGCGCACCAGCGTGCCTGTGAACTGCGGGAGGATGCCGGTCTCGTCCATCGCCGCCTTGCCCCGCCGCTCGTCGTAGGCGTAATGCGTCAGCCGCTCTGTCCTGGTGACGTGGACGTAGCCGACGTGCCCCGCGACCCGCAGCCCCGTCTCATCCACGCCGATGACGGGCGCGTCGCGCAGCGCGGCCTTGATCCTCAGCTCTGAGTGGATGAGCTTCGCCGAGGAGCAGCGGGCCGCGCGCTGGACGGTCGCCGGGGATAAGGTGCAGCCGAAGAGGTCACGCATCGTCTCGGCGGTGCGCGCCACCGGCAGGAGTTGGTAAAGGTGAAGATAACAAGAGCGCGCGAGCACACCCCGGCCATACTGGACGGGGGCGCGCACCGAAGCGGGGAAGGCGGCCCTGGTCGTCGCCCGGCACACGGGGCAGAGCCTCGCCTCGGCCCTATGTTCGGTCACTCGCACGCGCCCGTCAGAGATGTCGAAGACCTGGCGGCGGACGACCGGGCGCGGCTGGCCGAGGTCTAAAGAAGTGCCACAGCCCTCACAAGCCTCCGGCGTGTAGGTGATGACGTGATCGGGCTGCGCGGTCTGCCTGAGAGTGGCGCCGGCATGTCCGAACTGGCCGCCGGCCTTCAGCCCCGACTTGGTACGCAGGCTTTTGGTGCGCGGGACTTTCTTCCAAGGCGGGTCCGAGGAGGGCGGCAAGGAGGAGTTGTGGGAGTCGCGCCCGACGGGCGCGGCGCCGCGCTCGACTATCTGTTCCAGTTCGCGGAGGCGGCGCAGGAGTTGGTGGTTGAGCTGTTGCTGCGCGAGCAGCTCCTGGGAGCGACGCGCGAGTGTCCGCTTGGTCTTAGCCAGTTCTTTCGAGAGCGAGGCGATGGCGGGCTGTGGGTTGCACGTCAGTTGAGCTTGGAGATCCTCGATCCGGTCTTCGATCCGGGTGACGAGGCGCAAGACGGCATCGAGCCCCTGGTCATAGAACCTGCGGATGGTGGGGTGACTGAGAATGACATCCTCTGCGCGCGGACAAGATCGGTGGAGAAGAGGGGGCAACTTAGGAGGGAAACGTGACGTGCTGATGACGGTTCGATGTGCTTAACTTGTCGCTGGTTAGCTCAATACCTGAATGGTTACCAATATCCTCCCGGCGTCCGATAATACAATTTATGTCAAAAAGTACATTACAACACAAAGTTACCACTCCAACCTCGAAGTCGCTGGGGTCGTGGTAGCCACCTTGTAGTTGGCGATTGAGTGTAAGCTTGACGTTAAACTACATATCGAGGATACCCGCTAAGATACTTTTCTGCGCCTTGGTTGCTTCAATTTCCCCAGACAGGGCTTTTTCGGCGACTTTCTGCAAGTATTTTTGATGCCTATTGAACCAACCCCACTCTTCTTGTACCTGCGCGACCAACTGTCGTAAAAGCTTTGGATTTTTCAAACAATGCAAGAAATCTTCACGCGGCCAACGATGCCTGATGAAGTGATCAATCAAGGCGCTCCTTAATCGCCCGCACTTGTCCCAATCGCCGTCCCACGAGACGGAGGGTGCTTGAGAGGAGAGGAGACGCCAATTAGCGTCGGTCAAACGATTCTCTTCTGCCGCCGCGTGGACAGGCTCAAATGCCTCTACGACCAACGTGACAGCTTCTTTATCTGGAGCGTCGAATCCGAGGGCAAGCAAAAACGTCATGGTTGCGGTCAGCACATCGTCCCGCAGTAACCCTTTGGCGCGTTGGGTTAAACGAACCCAGACGCCAGCTCCGCCTCGTTGAACAGCGTATGAATGCGGGTCCAATACCGCCGCGAGTAAAACCATCGGTGCCTCGCTAGCCGCGTTATTTCTCTTCAACCATTTGATGGAAAGCTCCGGCTGATTCGCCAGCACACGTTTCCACTCTGTACCTATATTGAACACCTCATCAATAGACAGCGAATCACACCATGTGAGGACAGTCTCAACCGTTATGTCCGAGTAAGCGTAAGCTACATCTCTGGCGACGGCATCAGAATTCGCCCTGAGCATTGCCGTGATAATGCGCCCGACTTCTTCTCGGTTTAAATCTCCGCGCAGATGAATGAAGTCAAAAATTCTTCGCTGTTCGGATTCACTCCCCCGCCACAAATTCGGCGAAGTGGCGAGTATCGGCTTTCGCTCAAGCAGTGGGAAGATAAGATCGACCTGGTCGTATGAAAGCTCGAAAGTCTTGCTGGAGGTGATGCCTTCACAGAAACCGTCAATAAATTGTTCACCGAGGGGCGTCAGATCAGAACTTAATAGTGAGTAAGCGACTCGGGTGGCGTGCTCAAAATCGTGTTCGACCAGCGCTGCCGCGCGGCTGCTTATTTGCAACCCCTCGGCGTCAAAAGCAGTGTAGTGCTCCGTTCTAGCAAGCTCATAAAGCACGTCGGCTTCTAAAGAATTATGCGGAAAGAGGGGCCGTTTATCCGGCGTTGATGAGGGGTGGCCGAAGTACGACGTTTTAATCCGTGCGCCTTCGTCAGGCGAGGGGAAAAGGCGCGCAACCGCATCTATTAACCCACCGAGCGGTTGAATGCCCTGCCTCAATTCAGAGAGTGCGGCGAAAGTCTCGACGAGAGGAACGTAGTCCGCTCGCCCCTTAGATGTTTCAGCGCCGAAGGTTCTCAAAAACCTGCGAAGGTCTGTGGGTCGCGCCGCGCACAAATCATCCACCGCCGTTTTTATCCATTGCGGCGACTCTTTTTCCTTTCCATTAGTGCCCTCTTCCACGAACACCGCATTCTTGACATCCAGCTTGATCTCCCGGGCGGAGGAGCGGGGTATGATTTGCCAATCGAATGTGCCATCAGGGAGCTTGCGGTCTGATATAGCGCCCGTGCAGAACTTGAACGCTCGACGAAGCCGCGCCCACTGTTGTGACCACAGAGCTAGGGTTAATTCCTCGTACTCTGCGGAGATTTGCGCGAGCGGCAAGAACACTTGATTCTTTGGTGAGCCGTAGAGCGCTTCGAGTGAGTTCCTCACCAACGGGCGCCAATCGGGATTGTCTCGCGACGCGAGCGGGCGTACTCGATTGGTAATCTCATCCGGTAGCAACGCAATCGGGTCAGCATAAGGCTCCCAGGAGGCAGAGTCTCGCGAAGGCCTGACAAAGGAGTCCAGTAAGACCCAAAGATTACTAATGTTGGCGAGGTCTGTGTTCTCGATGAGTAAAGTGTGCGTCCAGACGCATCCGGGGCGTTTCATTTCCGGTGCATACCATGTGCGGGCCAGAGCATATACTTTGATCTCTTTGAGGGGATAGCCTGTGAGATAGCTTTCAAAACCATGCACCATGCTCGAACCGGACATGTCGCTCATCACAAGCATAAACCGCTCAACACCGGGGGGAAGCTTGCGTGATGCCTTCAGCAGGCGATGACCGTCGTTGTAACCATGTAGGGTCTGATGAAACTGAAAGGTGCGTTGGGACATCACTTACTCGGCAGTTGTCATCAACCATTTTATGGGGGCGGTGATGTCGTGCTTGCTGTACTCCCCGTCCCTGTCAGTCACAACTTCGATGCGCTCCGCTTGACGGATTTTACCAAGCATCTTGGCATCGTCCTTGCCTAGTTGACCGCCCTGTGCGCTCACGCCGAAAACTTTAAACGAAATCCGATCCGAGTTCGCCTTCAGGAACTGGTAAAGCATCGGCAATCGTTTTGACAGCCAAGCAGTCGGAGAATCGTAGTCGTCCTTGACTAAATCCCATGCAGAGACGATCACGGCGATGCGCGATAATGAATACACGTGCGGCTCGCGTAATAAGAACTGAAGTACCTCGATGAGCTGCACTTGCGTGGGGGCAAATTTGGGATGCCATTTTACTTGGGCAATGTTTTGCGCTTCCGGCGATGGGCCATCGGGCTGTGCCGTGTTGCCGTCGTCCTCTTCGAGGATGGCAGCAACTTCCTTGTTTTGGTTGATGCGAACTGGCTCCTTGACTGTGTCCGGATGAATAAAGAGGAGCACGGCGTCCGCCTGGCGGGCCAGGTCATCAAACACTTTGGTTGATCTACGCTCCTCCCACTGATCTCTGAAGGTTTCGCCTGACACATCGGGCAACACCAGTTCCGTTATTTGACCGGTGTGCGTATCTCTAAGCTTCAGCGTTAGCACCTGCTCTTCACCCAGCTTTGTGCGGTCGATCTCGCGACAGCCGAGCCACTCATCTCTTTTTTCAACAAGGTAAGCGCGATTGTCTCCCAGATCGACGAGCTGCAAAGAATCTTCAACTTGGCCCGATTCAACAACGTGGTACAGTGCGCCGATAAACGTGGACTTGCCAGTGTCGTGCATCCCGATCATTAGCTGCTTGCGATAGGTCATGCCTTTTATCTTTCCTTTTCGACAAAGCGCTTGGGTAAGCGGTTTATGGCAAATCTGTCAAACTCGCGTGGGGACGTTATGATGCGCGGCAGCTCAGGGCTTGCTTCATCAGCCTGAAACCGATATGCGGAGTCTTCAACCCAACTTCGGAATAGTTCCGGCAGGCCGTAGGAACGAACGCCTTCGGCGACGCGTACGGCGATACGATGGAACCGCAGACGTTTGACTTGGTGCTCATGCTTTCGCATGATCTCGTCCTCAGTTACTTTAAGAAAGTCAGTAGTCTTATTTTCCCTGTCCGTTATTTGTATCAAATCGTCCTTCGTAAACAGGACGTCAACGTAGGTTCTCGTGCCGATCATCTCGGCTTCTATGAAACTCCGTAGCGTCATCTTAGCCGCAGTTGCCGCCTGATTGCGATTGCTCAAGTCTGCGAGCTGCGCGCCGTCAACGAGGACAGATAGATGGTCAGCGCGCTTGAGAATCTTGATACGTTGCGCCTCCACCTTTGATGTGATCGCGGCTTTGAAAAGCTCGCCGCGAATGTCAGAAAGTAATAAATGACGTGCCCTTTCTCGTAAAGCCTCGTCACGAACACACAGATGTAGCATGGTCTGTTCAGAAAAACTCTTCGTTCGCTCTGTATCTTCTGTCTGCCGCAGCGAATCGGTCCGTGACAGGTGGCAACGCTCATCAAATGGCGGTAATGATTCCGACCCGGCGAATAGATAACCGGCGAGAGGTTCGCGGAAGAAGTGTTCGAAGATGCTCGCCAGCAATGTGGTTTTGCCGCTATCGTTGGGGCCCGCTAGCACGACGACCCTCGTGAGAGCAGAGAGTGTGATTCGCAGAGAGGTGGTGTAATCCAGTTCGCCACCACGGTACAAATCAACGCTTAATGGAAAGGACCCAGTCGCGTCAGATTCGCCGGCGTCCTCGTTGTCAGCTTCTTCAAAATCTTCGTCAACTCCGAGATCTTCGTCGCTGACTGGAATGTAGTTCGGACACGCGGATAGATGTGATAGCCCTTCGTAGCACTCGCCGTCCGTTGCTACGGTGCACGCTTGCTCCTTGCAGCTGCCGAACTTGGAGGCGCTTGATTTTGTGACTGTTGCATCGCTCATCTGAACTTGACCCTCACTCCATCGCTTTGATGAGCAGACGCTCACGGTAAACCTGCATCGCCAGCAGAACGGGGGACAGGCCTGCGTCGGACTGTACGCCCGCGCGCTTTTCGAAGGCTGGCGCCCATTCATTGTTGCTCATGGCGTCGGCGGATTGTCGCATCGCAAAATGAACTGTGCAGAGGTCATCCAACGCGTCGAGGTTTACTTCCTCGATTGCCTGTTTTTTCCACTCTTTGATCGGTCGCGCGGCAAGGGCTTCCTGAATGGTTGTTTCTTTGTGCTTACGATTCTTGGCGACCACTTGCAGCATCCTGTCGAGAAACGCTTCCGCCGCCACGGGGCCGGGCAGCACGAGCGTTAAATCCGCTAGCTCTTTCCCTGCTACGAGACTTGCGGCGGGGTGACCTACTTGCAACATGCTAGTCTTAATGTCACGGCTGTGTTCCGAGAACAACCACCACAGCATGTTTGACTCTTCTTGCTGTAAGAGCATTTGGAGCGATAACTTTTCGAGGGCCTTGTTAATCGGCGTAACAAGTTTGTCAGGCAGCTTCCCCAGCTTTTCGATAACGGGTTGTATGACAGACCAAGTCAGCGCCCCGGTTGACTGTGCGGTGTTGTTATCAACCAGATCGGACGATTTCACTGTTAACGGCTTAATTGACGGCGTTGTAAGTTGAGATCGGAGACCGTCCGAGCGCTCATGTAGGTGCTTCTGTGCAAGTTCGATTATTTCGCCTAGGGTCGGTTTCTCACGCAAGCCCTGAAAGTCGGCGCAGACGATGGCTAGGGCGACTGCATCCGCCAGCCCCCTGTTTTTTGAACCGAGGAGGTGGACTATGGTCGCGCCAGCCAAGACCTCCATCTCCAACTCATTGGCACGCATCGCAAACGAATCATCGACTTTCTTAAATGCGGAGCGAAAAGTAGAGTCGAAATCAGAAGATTTGGTCGGTTTGCCAAATAGTAAACGCACCACGTCAAGCGACGTCGATTTTTCCACATCTTCAGCGAAGTCCTCGACACCCTTCCAGCGAAGATCAAGTGGAACCTGCTGCGGGTCAACGCTCGCCACTCTGTACCAGTCAGCGAAATTTTCGTGCATCTTTTATGTGCTCCTTATAGAATGTCACCTTCCCGCAAAAGGGTTCTCGACCGTGTACTCTTCACCCCGATCAGCGTAGATGCTTTCGACCTCGTTCCACAGCCTCTCTAGTAATTTCCTCTCCTTCGCGCGCCTGAAATAGCGCCGATACAGTTCGGTGTCTGACACATCTATATCTTCGACGTCGAGCAGTTCTAGCTTACGGGCGATCTGCTTTTGTAAGCTATGCGGCAGACTCATATAACGGCTTGTAAGTTTCTCGCCAGCATTCAAGATGCTCACCTCCATGCGAGATTGGTTATCCTCAAGTTCCAGTAAGTCGGATCTAATCGAAGCGACGACGGCAGCTAGATCTTCATGGGCGGTCAACTCAGTAGGTGGAGGGCTGGAAGTTAAAGGTGCAGGCCGCCAATTTGCTAGGGGTAGGTCGCGCGCATGAACACCTATGTTATCAGGCAAAAACCTCTTGAGGGTGTCATTCCACACGCGCGGGTGGACTTCAACATGCAGCCACCGACCCCGCTCGTCGTATCTGACTTCTAGGGTAATAAAGTTGTAACGGGGCTCCCACCCAGCTTCATCCCGTACCGGATGCATGGCCCCGGAGGCGATGCGTAGATTGTCAGCGACCGGCTTGACGCGTTGCACGTGTCTGTGGCCGAACAGTTGGACGCGGGCGTGCGCGTCCAACCAATCTTCGATCTCATAACGATCACGCAACCATTCGAGCGGGTGATGGCACATCGTCAAATGTACAACTCCATCATCGCGCATGAACTTTGTTTGAAAACTGCTCAGGATTAATTTCTTGCTCTCTTCTTTGTCGCTGTCATCCTTATCGGAGATGAGCGTCGAATTCATGCCCCTCACAAGGAGCGTGGAGCCGTCGTTGAGTGGCACGTCGTGTTCCCAATAAAGAGGGTTCGCCGTGCTACAGCACCCTAAATTTGCGGCGAAGATGTTGTACTGTTCCAGCGGTTCGAACAGTAGTTGGCGGTCATTCACGTCCTCAAGGGTTTTCCTAATTTCATTGTTTAATTGGTCTGTCGGTATTTGCCTTAGCGTCGCGCGGAGTCTTTCTGCGTTACGGTTTCCTTCGATCTTCTTCCAGTCGACATCATGGTTGCCTGGTACCGTCCACACGCGGTTGATAGAACAATTGGTTTCTTGACACAGGTGGTTGAGCCATTGGTAAGCCGTGTCATACTCCTGATGCACACCACAGAAAGCGATATCTCCACTTACGAGCACACCGTCTACTCCACCAAGCTCCCTCGCACCTTCCACTGCATTAATGACGAGTTCGTGGCGAATGACATCATCAAGATCATACGGGCCGTTGCTGGTCGCGTAGTGAAAATGAATGTCTGAAAGATGAATAAACTTTAACACTCTCATACTTACAAAAATCAACCCGCTTTCTTGCTGAAGCAATGCCTCTGTTGTTACGAGTGCGTGAGGCGGCTCACCGGAAAGATCTACTCACTCAACAGCCCGCTCTCTTAATCGGACCTGCTGGCCTCTTGCAGCGCCCTGTACATTACGCGCGCGTCAACCCTCGTCCTATAACAAAATCCCGATTCACTCCTTCTCTAAACACGTTAATTAACACAACCGAACTTCTCAAGCCACATTCGCAAGTCTATCCATCGCATATACTAAGCTGTGTCACCAACCTCAACCAAAGAATCATCCTGCTGCTCGGAAGGCTGAGCTTTAGTGTGATCATCTGGTCTATCAAGAGGCGGCTGGTCCACCTCGAATGCCTCAATCCGGGCCAAAATCAACGGCAGCGGGCGGCGGTAGTATGAGAATTTAGCGTGAACGGCTGCGGCCAAGATTGATTTCACCCGCTCTATGTCCCTTCCCCGTGCCAACGAGCCGACTATGTCATCAATGAGCTTGAACTTCTCCGACTCTTCAGGTACTTCGAGCCAGATGCGGTGAACCAATTCAGCGCCGATCATCTGCGCAGATTCCTCGTCGCAATCCGGGCCGCCTAACACACTGAGGATGCGTTTAACCTCAGGCGTGGATCTCTTCCCGTAGTACCCCAACATCCACCACAGGGCCGCAAAGTCAACCGAGACGAAAAAGTAGTTGGTGATGATCATTACCCTGAGCGCCTCGTAATACTCGACGGCACTGATCAGGCCACGGCGTCGCATACGTTGAAGAATCGTCTGAGTCCAGACCCCTTCAACCCGCCAGTCAGAGGCGGCCACTTGGCGCAGTCCGAGGTCGTCTACGTATAAAGGGACGCCGCGCTCTTGGGCTACAAGGATAGAGGCGATGGCGCCTTTACCCAACACCTCCTCCAATCTCTGGAACTGCTCAGGCGAGATGTCGAGTGCGGCGCCCGCAGGGGCCACTTCGGCTGATGCTTTTATGAAATCTCGAATGCCCTCGAGAAACTGGAGACGACGCGCGTACATCTCCTCTGTGACCTCTTGGTAAGCGAATCGGTCACCTTCTTTCCAGATGATATTCGACGGCTTTTCTCGTCCCTGATGTTTAATGATCCACTCGTTCAGCTCATCCACCGTCGCCTGGGCCACGACGATCCGTGAGAACAGACGCGGCAGGAGTTCGAGCAATCCGAGTCGGCGAAGCGTCAGCAGCGCGGTCATTTCAATCACAATCGAATCCGAGTGTGCGACCAACTCATATTCCCGCGCAGCCTCCTCGCCACTCCCGAGCGAGGTGAACACCCGCACGCCCTCTTGAGCCGCCGTCAGACCGCCCCACGCCTCAAACAAGTCATTGCCCATAAGTCGCGCCAGCGCGCCGATAGACAATAACCTTTGGCCGTAAAGCCCCATCACCTCACGACCATATTCAGCGCGACGGTCCAACATGGAGCCAAGCCTTGAGAAGTCGTTACCGCTGACGTCAACCGCCATCATCCCCGAGTTACCGTAAAACCAGTTGGGGAATTCCGACAAGGTCTGTTGGAACGCATGCACATATTTGCTCTGAACTTCCGCTACCGTGTACGCGCTCTCATCAGGCTGTCCTTCTTTGAAAACAACCTGGTCTCCTTTTTTCAAACCGATTAGTTTAGCCGCTCTCGGATCTGAAGGCGCGATCTCGCCCTTTAACGGATCAATCTCATCCTGGTTGACGATCAATAAAGTTTTCGTTTCCTTCGCGTTCTCCAGACGCACAGCACAGTCAACCCCCACCACCTCCGGCGAAAGCTCGGACGCGACCTCCGAACCCCGGCTGAGAAAGACTTGCACGTAACCGAGGTGCGTCTTCGGGTTGGCAGGATCAATGCGGCGCGCGCGGTAAGCCAACGGTAGAAAATCGCCGAGACCGAAAAACTGGCGCAGGGCCGCAACTCGCAGCAGCGCACGCGGGTCATTCTTTATCTCGTCATAGCCTATGCCGGCGATGACAGCCTTAGCCTCTTCCCTCTGCCCGGCGCGCAAATAAAGGTTGCTCACCCGCAGACGGTGCCAAATCTTCTCCGGTTCAAGGCGGCTCAGTTGCTCGAACAGTTCTCTCGCGGGTTCCAAATGACCCGTGTGTTCAAGCAACTGCGCTTCGATCTCGCTAATTACGGGAATCGCCTCCCCATTCGCCCTAATCTCTTGTGCCAGAGTGAATGCCTGACGCAATGCGCCGGAGTTAAAGAGACTCACCAGAAATTTACGCAGCACAGGATTATCAACGCTTCGGTCCACGATCCTGTCGTAAAGCTCAGCTGCCTGCCGCCAATCGCCTTCGTCAAAGAAAAGGTCGGCTAACTCCAAAGTGATCCGGTCGCGCCCGTTTCCTGATGCGCCCTCTAAAGCCTGACGCATGCTTTCCGCGGCTTCGCTCACTTGGCCTTCACGGCGGCGCTGTCTCGCCATGACCATGAGGGTCTCGGGCTCATCGTGCCACGTCTCTTCGAGCGATAGGAGTATGCTACGGACTGTCTCTGCGTCACCCTTACGGTGATGCGCCTCTAGCAATAGATCGGCGATCACTAGCTGTCGGCGTTCGTGTTCGCCGGCGCGCCAGAATTCCGACAGCGTACCGATCACCTCATCGTCCTGCCCCTTTCTGCTGAAGGCGTGCGCTATGGCGAGGGCGGCCTTGCGACGTTCATCTTCATCCTCGATCTTCCCGAACACCTTACTCCGTGGCCGTGCGCGAGATGGCTCGACGCACTTCCGTTTGCGCAAATAATTTCTTGATGCCACTCTTTCCGGCGTCAATCGCCAGCCGAGATAATATGGATGTAAATAGACTTCCGACCATTTATTTTTATCTCCAGTAACAATTTAAATCACTAAGAGCTGGTTGCAAAATTAACTTTTCAGATAGCGATGTGCGATGATGGCGCAAGCCAAAAGCATTAGAGCTTCATGCGTCGCGCCTGTGGTCTCCTCGCGCATCCGCAGCTTCCTGAAC
>Ga0190275_10001080_pt1 | contig 20942 bp, 20 predicted proteins | sample Popmic550T_FD_133745 | JGI IMG/M metagenome (GOLD analysis project Ga0190275, IMG submission 133745) | Populus adjacent soil microbial communities from riparian zone of Yellowstone River, Montana, USA - 550 T | ecosystem: Environmental > Terrestrial > Soil > Riparian zone > Trees stand | place...
TCCAGAGCTTTCTTGTCGACCAGCTTCTGGAACGCTTCCCGCAGGGCGACGTAGCCGCCGGTGATCGCCGCGCAGCGGGTGCCGCCGTCGGCTTCGAGCACGTCGCAGTCGACGTAGACGCTGCGTTCGCCCATCGCCTTGAAGTCGACGACGACGCGCAGCGAGCGCCCGATCAGGCGCTGGATCTCGACCCCGCGCCCGTCCTGTTTGCCCTTCGAGATGTCGCGCTGCTTGCGGTCACCGGTGGAGGCGGGCAACATCGCGTACTCGGCCGTGACCCAGCCTTTGCCCTTTCCCATCATCCAGCGCGGCACCTGCTCCTGCACCGAGGCGGTGCAGATCACCCGCGTGCGGCCGAGCGAGATCAGCGCCGAGCCGGCGGCGCTGGAGACGAAGCCGGGATCGATGGTGACCGGCCGGATGTCGGCGGGCGCCCTGTCGTAGCTACGAGAAGCTGGCATCGCGCGAGTGTTTCATGCCGCGCGATCCGAGGCGGGATTGGGAGTGGCGCTTTTGTGTCCTCCAGGTCCACAAAAGCGCCACCGCTCTATTTGAAAGCGACTTTGTCCACCGCCTCCTTGATCTTGTTGACGATGACGTCGGCGAGCTCGGTTCCCTGTTTGCCGTTGAAACCTTTCATCGCCGCCACCATCCCGACCATCAGCAGCGACACGAGCAGGATCAGGCCGACGTACTCGACCGTCCCCTGTCCCGTCTCCCCCGCCAACCGGTGGATTTCCCGCACCCGCCGCGAGACCTTGGCGTGCAGGTAGCCCATCAGCGTGTAGATCATCGATTGCCTCCCTCCGTTGTTTGGAGGCTGGGATGCTCAGCGGGAGCGACGCACCGAACAAGACGCGGGAGCGCCCAAAGGCACGCGTTTGTTCAAAGATTCAGTCAAGCCCGCTGGATTTCTTCCTGGTCCAGCGCCATGACCACGGCCTGCACGCGAGTGCGGGCGTCCAGCTTTTCCATCGCGTTGCGGACGTGGGTGCGGACGGTCTCGGGCGAGAGGACCAGTCGCCGCGCGATCTGCTCACCGGTCAGGCCCTCGGCAAGCATCGCCAGGACCTCGGCCTCGCGGCTACTGAGCGTCTTCGGCGGGCCCGAAGCGTCGCTGTCCTTGGCGCCGAAGCTGCGGTCGAAGTAACGGCCCCCCCGCAGGACCTCGCGCAGGGCGTCGACCAGGACCGAGAGGCCGGAGGGCTTGGCGACGAGCCCGCGGGCGCCGCTGCGGTAGGCCGCCTCGAGCAGGTCAGCGTCGCCGAGGCCGGTGTAGATGACGAACTTCGGGCAGGGCGGTTGATCGTTGAGGCGCCGGATCAACTCGGTCCCGCGCTCGTCGGGCAGGTCCAGACCCACCACTGCGGCGTCCGGCCGGCGCTCGGCGATGACCTCTTCCCCGCGAGCGGCCGTCGTCGCGCATCCTGTGACCTCGAACCCCTGGCGCTCCAGGAGCATCGCGAGACCGTCTCGCAGCGTCTCCTGTTGCTCGACCAGGACCAGCGACGGGCTACCTTCGTCCGCCTCCATACGTTCCCTCCCACTCGGTGCCGTAGGCGACTAACGAGCGCTCAAATACCCCCGATGCAATGGAAGGAAACAGCTAAGAAATCAGTGGAACTCAGCGGAACGCCTGGATCCCGGTCACGGCGCCGCCGATCACCAGCGCATGCACGTCGGCGGTTCCCTCGTAGGTGACCACCGACTCGAGGTTGTTCATGTGCCTGATCACCGGATACTCGAGGGTGACGCCGTTGGCCCCGAGCACCTGGCGCGCGTTCCTGGCCACTTCAAGCGCGCCGTTGACGTTGCCGAGCTTGCCGAGGCTGACGTGCTCGGGCCGCAACGTCCCCCCGTCCTTCATCCGCCCCAGGTGGATCGCCACCAGGGTCGCACGGTTCACCTCCAGCACCATCTCCGCCAGCTTCTGCTGCTGGATCTGGAAGGAGGCGATCGGGCGGTCGAACTGGACCCGGTCGAGGGCATACTCGAGCGCCGCTTCGTAGCAAGCGCGCCCGGCGCCGGCGGCGCCCCAAACGATCCCGTAGCGCGCCTCGTTGAGGCAGGAGAGCGGGCCTTTAAGCGAGCTCACCTCGGGCAGGACCGCGTCGGCCGGCAGGCGGACGTCGTCGAGCAGCAGCTCCGAGGTGATCGAGGCCCGCAGCGAGAGCTTCTTATGGATGTCTTGGGTGGTGAAGCCCTTCGTGCCCTTCGGGACGAGGAAGCCGCGCACCCCTTCGTCGGTGTGCGCCCAGACGACCGCGACCTCGGAGACCGAGCCGTTGGTGATCCACATCTTCTGCCCGTGCAGGATCCAGTCGGAGCCGTCGCGCCGCGCCCGGGTCCGCATCGAGCCGGGGTCTGACCCGGCATCAGGCTCGGTCAGGCCGAAGCAGCCGATCGCCTCGCCCGCCGCCATCCGCGGCAACCACTCTTGCTTCTGCTCCTCCGAGCCCCAGCGCCAGATCGCGTACATCGCCAGCGAGCCCTGAACCGAGACGAGACTGCGGATGCCGCTGTCGCCCGCCTCCAGCTCCATGCAGGCGAGGCCGTAGGCGGTGGCGCTGGCCCCGGCGCAGCCGTAGCCCTCCAGGTGCATCCCGAGGACGCCGAGCTTGCCCAGTTCCGGCGCCAGCTCGGCGAGCGGGACCGTCGCCTGCTCGAACCACTCCCCCACGTTCGGCACCACCTTGTCGCGAACGAAGGCGCGAACGGTGTCGCGGATGTCGCGCTCCTCGTCAGAGAGGAGGGCGTCGAGGGCAAGAAAGTCGCTGGAGCGGATTGGCGGGCCGGACACGGCCTCGAAACCTATTTGTTGATCGATTCGACCACGTAGGCGGCGACGTCTTCGATCTCGCCCGAGGAGAGAAGTTCGGCGAAGGCCGGCATGCCGCCACCGCCTTCGGTGATCTGTTCGATCGCCGCGTTCAGGCTTTTCGCCTTTGGCGCGCCTTTCAGCGAAGGCCCACCGTTGCCGCCGCCACCGTCGGCGCCGTGGCAGACCGAGCAGTTTTCGGAGTAGATCGTTTTCCCGGCCATCGCGTTGCCGCCGGCGGATTCCTCTTCGACGTTTTCTTTGCCTTCGGTGCCGCCCCCGGCCGCTTCTGCCGGTGAGCCTTCCGATTTCTCGACCTCGACCTGCGGCGTTTCCTCGCCGGCGTGCTGGCCCTGCTCGCCTTTGCCACCGCCCTCGAGCTCTTCCATCTCGCCGTCGAGCGAGAAGAGCCAGAGATTGTCGCCGTGGGCACTGGCGGCGAGCGAGTTGCCGCCGGCGTAGAAGGCGAGGTACTGCTTGCCCTCCCATTCGAAGATCGAGGGGGTGTTGTTGGCGCCGGCGCCGGTCTGGAAGGACCAGAGCTCCTCGCCGGTCTCGGCGTCGAGCGCGAGCAGCTCACCGTTGCTGCGACCGACGAAGACGAGGTTGCCGGCGGTGGTGACGGTGCCGCTGTAACAGGATTCGTCCTCCCATTCTCGCTGCCACTCGATCTCGCCGGTGTTGACGTCCTGGGCGGTGACGGTGCCGTCATAGGTACCGAAGCCGGTCAGGGTGAAGACGCTGGAGAGGTAGGTGGTGCCGACTTTGTGCGGTTCCAGCCCTTCGGTCATGAAGCCCGCGTAGCTGGAGATGCCGCAGATGTAGACGTCGCCGGTGTTGCGGTTGTAGCTCGAAGGCGGCCAATTGGTGCCGCCGCTCGGCCCCGGCGCGATCACCGTCGCATTTTTCCCGTAGGGGTCGAAAATCTCGCCCCCCTCGACTTTTATGTCTTTGCCGACGATCCCTTCTGCCAGGCCTTTGATCTCTTCCACCTGCTCTTCGGTCACCTCATGCGGGGCGAACGGCTCGGTCAGCGGGTAGGGCTGGGTCGCCCAGGTCGCCTGCTGGGCTTTGTCCTGCGGCACTTTCCGCTCGACGATCCCGTGCACCGGCTCGCCGGTTTCGCGGTCCAGCATGTAGAGCCAGCCGGTCTTGCCGGGCTGGCTGATCCCCTTGACCTCCTCGCCATCGACCTCCGCGTCCCAGAGGACGACCGGGCTGGGCGCATCGTAGTCCCAGATGTCGTGATGGACCTGCTGGAAGTGCCATTTGTGTTTGCCGGTCTCGGGATCGATCGCGACGATCGAGGCGGCGAAGAGGTTTTTCCCCGGGCGGCCGCTGCCGTTGAGATCCGGTGAGGCGTTGCCGGTCGAGAGGTAGAGCATGTTCAGTTCGGGATCGACCGCGGGCGTGTTCCAGATCGGCGCCCCACCGGTTTTCCAAGCGTCGTTGTTGCCTTCCCAGGTCTCGTGGCCGACTTCGCCCGGTCCCGGGATCGCCCAGAATTTCCAGTCGACTTTCCCGCTCTTCGCGTCGACGGCGGTGAGACGGCCGCGGATCCCGAACTCGCCGCCGGAGAGGCCGGTGTAGACGCGCCCGTTGTAATAGAGCGGCGCGTTGGTGATCGTCTCGCCCCGCTGCCATTTGCCGATCGGCGTTTTCCATTTCACTTCGCCGGTCATCTGGTCGAGGGCGACGAGGGTGCCGTCGAGCTGGCCGAGGAAGACCAGGCCCTCCCCCAGGGCGATGCCGCGGTTGGTCCAGCCGCAACAGATGGTGTCGATCTCTGGCGGCAGTTTCGCCTCGTAGACCCAGAGCTTCTTCCCGGTCTCGACGTCGACCGCGAAGACGTCGTCGGCGCCGGTGACGACGTACATAACGCCTTCCCAGACGATCGGCTGGGCCTCGGCCGAGTATTTGGTCGCCTCGCCGGAGCCGTTGAGGTGGGTCATCCAGACGCCTTTCAGCTCGTCGACGTTCTCGGTGTCGATTTCGTCGAGCGGCGAGTAACGGGCGTTGGAGAGCGAGCCGCCGTTGGTGAGCCAGTTCTCCTTCGGGTCGGCGGCGAGCTGTTCGGCGGTGAAGGCCGGCGCCGGAACGATGTTGCCGACCGCCTCACCCCCGGGTGCGGCGGCTTGGGCGGCGACGGTCTCGGTCCTGGTCTCGGTCGGGCCGGTCTCGTGGCCGACCAGATAACCGACGAAGAAGGCGAGGGCCGCGCCGATCACGACGGCACCGAGGCCGCCGAGGGCGAGGAGCGCGGCGGGGGGGCGTTTGTCTCGCACGAGTGACGCTTCAAATACCCGTTCGAGCAGCGGATATACCCTGCCGCCGTGCGCGTTCTCGTCGTCACCAACTTCATGCCCGACGCCGCAGCGCCACAACGCGGCCGCTGGGTGCGCGACCAGGTCGACGAGGTGCGCAAGCGGGGGGTCGAGGCGGACCTCTTCACCTTCCCCCGCGGGCGCGACGAGTACCTGCCGGCGGCCCGGCGTCTGCGCGCGCTGTTGAAGCGGGAGCGGTTCGACCTCGTCCACGCCCACTACGGGTTGGCGGGATGGGTCGCGAAGCTGGCCGGGGCGAGCCCGCTGGTCGTCACCTTCCACGGCACCGACGTCCGCCACCCCCTGGTCGGCCACCTCTCGCGGCGGCTGGCCTGGCGCCTCGACCTCGTCGCCGCCGTCTCGCGGGCGCTCTTTGAGCCCGAGGATGGACGCCCGGGACTGCCGCAGGTACCCGGTTCGGTCGTGCTTCCCTGCGGCCCGGACCTGAGCCGCTTCGCGCCCCAGCCCCGGGCCGAGGCGCGGCGTCAGCTCGGCCTCGACCCTGCCGGCAGCTACCTCTTCTTCCCCGCCAACCCCGCCCGGCCGGAGAAGCGCCACGACCGCGCCGCCGCGGTGGCGAGCGCCTGCGGGGCCGACCTCCTCACCGGCGGCTCGATCGAGCCCGAGCAGATGCCGCTCTGGCTGAACGCCGCCAACGCGGTCCTCGTCACCTCCGACTACGAGGGCTTCGGGATGGCCGCGGTCGAGGCCCTCGCCTGCGACGTTGCGGTGCTCTCAACCGAGGTCGGGGTCGCTCCCTACGCCCTGCGCGGGATCGATGGGTGTCTCTGCGCCAGCTTCAACGCCGAGGCATGGGCATCCGCCGCCCGCCGCCACCTCGACGCCGCCGACCCGCGGGTCGCCGGCTCAGCCCGAGCCTCGACCCTCTCGGCCGCGGCGATGGCGGAGCGGGTGATCGAGGCCTACCGCGCGGTCTTGAATTAGATTGAGACGCGATGAGCGCTGAAACGGGTCCAGCCGGCGACAGCCTCGAGAGCCAGATCCGCGAGGCGGAGCGGCGACTGGAGGAGGCAATGACGCTTGCCGCCGAGGCCGAGAAGCGGGCCGAAGAAGAGATTCGGGCGCTGGAAGCCGACCTCGCGCGCGAACGCGAAGAGAAGGAGAAGGCGCTCTCCTCGGCCGAGCAGCGGCTGGGCGAGATCGAGGCCCAGGTGGAGGCGGCCGAGCAGCGGGTCGAGGCCGCCGAGCGCCGCGCCAGCGTGGCCGAGGAGACGATCGCAGACGAGCTGGCCCGAGCCCGAGAGGGCGCAGCAAGCTGGCTGCAGTCCCAGCTCGACGCCCAGCGCCGGGAGGCTGAGGGGCGATAGCGGCGGTCGGCGAGTTCGACGTCGCCGTCGTCGGCGGCGGCGCCGCCGGCCTCTGGAGCGCGCTGCGGGCAGCCGAGCACGGCGCCCGCGTCTGCCTCGTCTCCCGCACCCCGCTCTCCCAGAGCGCCAGCTTCTGGGCCCAGGGTGGCCTCGCGGCGGCGCTTGAACCCGACGACTCGCCTGATCTCCACGCCGCCGACACGATCGCCGCCGGCCGCGGCCTCTGCCGCACTTCGGCGGTGCGGGTGCTGGTCGAAGAGGCGCCGGCGACGGTTCGCGACCTGATCGCCCGCGGCGTCGTCTTCGACCTCGACCACGAGGGGCGACTCGCACTCGGTCTCGAGGGCGGCCACACCCACCGCCGCATCGTCCACGCCGGCGGCAGTCAGACCGGTTACGAGCTGACCTCGAAGCTGGCGGCGATGGTCGCGGCGCAGGAGCGGATCGAGGTGATGGAGCGGACTTCTGCCCTGGCGCTGTGGAGCGATGGCGAGCGCTGTCACGGCGTGGTCACCGACAAGGGCCCGGTGGGAACGCCGGCGACGATTCTCGCCACCGGCGGCGCGGCGGCGCTGTGGCGGCTGACGACCAACCCCCGCGGCGCGATCGGCGCCGGGCCGGTGCTCGCCTCGCTCGCCGGGGCCGACCTCGCCGATCTCGAGTTCTGCCAGTTCCACCCGACCGCGCTGGCGCTGCCGGGAACGCCGCACGACGGGGTCCTGATCACCGAGGCGATCCGCGGCGAGGGCGCGAAGCTGCTCGGCGCCGACGGCGAGCGCTTCACCGACGAGCTCGCCCCCCGCGACGCGGTGACCGCGGCGATCCTGGAGAAGATGCGGGTCGAGGGCACCCCGTCGGTCGACCTCGACCTGCGCGAGATCGACCCCGCCCGCTTTCCCAACGTCTTCGCCTCGCTGGCCAAGGCAGGGCTCGACCCGAGCAGCAAGCCGGTGCCCGTAGCCCCCGCCGCCCACTACACGATGGGCGGCATCGCGGTGGACATCGACGGTCGCTCCTCGCTGCCGGGGCTCTACGCCGTCGGCGAGTGCTCCTGCACCGGCCTCCACGGCGCCAACCGCCTCGCCTCCAACTCGCTCAGCGAGTGCTTCGTCTTCGGTGAGCGGGCCGCGACCGCAGCGGTCGCAGAGGAGGCGCCGGCGAGCCGCCCCGAGCCCCCGCAGTGGCGTTTCGAGCCGCCCAGCGACGAAACCCGCGACGCGGTCTGGCGCTACGCCGGCCCGATGCGCAACCCCGACGACCTGGCGCGGCTGATCTCCAACCCGTATCCGCTGGCGCGGGCGATCGGCGCCAGCGCCCTGCGCCGCCGCGAGTCCCGTGGTGGCCACCTGCGGCGCGACGCGCCGGCCATGAACCATGCCCGCGACGGCATCCACGTCGTCGTTCATCCCGACGGCGGCGTTACCGAGGAGGAGTGGCACTAGGTGCTCCTCGGGGTCGACGTCGGCGGCACCTTCACCGATGCGGTCCTGCTCGACGACGGCGTCGTTCACACGGCCAAGGTGCCGACGACGCCGGGCGAGGAGGCACTGGGAGTGATGGGGGCGATCGCGGCGGTGCTCGAACGGGCCGGCGCCGAGGCCACTGCGGTCGAGGTCTTCGCCCACGGGATGACCGTCGGCACCAACGCCCTACTCGAGGAACGGGGTGCGCGGACGGCGCTGATCGCGACCCGCGGCTTCGCCGACCTGCTCGAGATCGGCCGCCAGGACCGACCCCACCTCTACCGCCTCTGCGCCCCGAAGCCGGCGCCGCTGGTCGCGCCAGAGCTGCGACTGGAGGCGGCGGAGCGGAGCGGTCCCGAGGGAGTGGTCGAGCCGCTCGGCGACTACGAGCCCGAGCGCCTGGCCGAGGCGGTCGCGCGCAGCGGCGCCGAGGCGGTCGCGGTCTGCCTCCTCTTCTCCTACCTCGACCCCAGCCACGAGCAGCGCATCGCCGCCTGCCTGCGAGAACGCCTCCCCGACGTGCACGTCTCGACCTCCCACGAGGTGCTGCCGCGCTTCCGCGAGTACGAGCGCTGCTCGACCACCGTGATCGACGCCTACCTCAGCCCCCTGCTCGGCCGCTACCTCGGCCGCCTCGGGGAGGCTGCCGCCGAGGCCGGGTTACCGCAGCCGCTGGTGATGCGCTCATCCGGCGGCGTCGCTCCCGCCGAGGAGGTGGCGCGAGCGGGCGCTTGGAGCGTCCTCTCCGGTCCGGCGGGAGGCGCGGTCGGCGCCGGGATGCTGGCATCGCTGAGCGGCAACGGCAATGCCCTCGGCTTCGACATGGGCGGCACCTCCTGCGACGTCTGCGTAGTCGAAGGCGGGGAGGTCCGCCGCACCGACTGGCGCGAGATCGGTGGCCGCCCGATCCAGCTGCCGATGGTCGACGTCTACACCGTCGGCGCCGGGGGCGGCTCGATCGGCTGGCGCGACCCCGGCGGCGCCCTCCGCGTCGGCCCGCAGTCGGCGGGCGCCGATCCCGGTCCCGCTTGCTACGGCCGCGGCGGCAGCGAGCCCACGGTCACCGACGCCAACGTCCTGCTCGGCCGCCTCGCCGGCGGCTCCCAGCTCGCCGGCGGCGTCGAGCTCGACGCCGATGCCGCCGAGCGGGCGATCACCGGCCTCGCCGCTTCCCTCGGGCTCGATCCCCTCGAGACCGCCGCCGGCATCCTCCGCGTCGCCAACCAGGAGATGGTGCGGGCGCTCCGGGTGGTCACCGTCGAGCGGGGCGTCGATCCGCGCGGCTTCGCGCTGCTGCCCTTCGGCGGCGCCGGCCCGATGCACGCGGCGGCGATCGCCCGCGAGGTCGGCGTCGAGACGATTCTCTGCCCCCGCGCCGGCGGCGTCCTCTCGGCCTTCGGCCTCTGCGCCTCGGAGCGCCGCCGCGACACGGTGAGGACGGTGATGCTGAGCGGCAAAGAGCTCAGCGCTGAGCGAATTGCCGCCGCGGTCGCAGCCATGGTCGAAGAGACTGCGGCCGGCCTCGACGAAGAGGCCGAGGCGCGGCTCACCTACAAGCTCCGCTACGCGGGCCAGGCCTTCGAGCTGGCGGTGTCCGGTCCGCGCGATCCAGATCCCGTGGATCTGGTCGAGGGGTTCGAACGCGCTCACGAGGAGCGCTACGGCCACCGCGACCCGGCGGGCGAGGTAGTCCTCGTCGACATCGAGTTGGCGCTGGTCGTTCCCGGGCCGGCGCCGCAGCCGATAGCCGCCGCGGGAGGTGCCATGCGGCGCAGTTCGCGCCGAGTTCACTTCGACGGCGAGTGGATCGAGACGCCGGTCCTGCGCGGCGAGCCGGGCGCCGGCACCGCAACCGAGGGGCCGGTGGTGTTCCAGCTGCCCGAGGCGACCTTCGTCGCCCCGCCCGGCTGGAGCACGGCTGTCGACGAGCACGGCACCATCGTCGCGCGGTTCGACATGCACGACATAAGTGCAAAAGGAACCACGGGATGAGCGGCCTCGACCCGATCGCGCTGCAGGTCCTGGTCGGTGGCCTGCGAGCTGCCTGCGACGAGATGGGCGCGACGCTGATCCGCTCCGCCTACTCGGCCAACATCAAGGAGCGCCACGACTGCTCGACTGCGCTCTTCGACGCCACCGGCGAGCTGGTGATGCAGGCCGAGCACATCCCCGTCCACCTCGGCTCGATGCCCGACGCGGTCGCCGCCGTCCTCGCCTCCGAGCAGCGACCGGGGCGCGAATGGATCCTCAACGACCCCTACCGCGGCGGCACCCACCTGCCGGACATCACCCTCGTCTCGCCCATCTTCGCGGGGGACGAGCTGCTCGGGTTCGCCGCCGGCCGCGCCCACCATGCCGACGTCGGCGGCCCCACCCCCGGCAGCATGCCCGCCTTCTCCAAGACGCTCGAGGAGGAGGGAGTGGTGATCCCGCCCACCGTCGCCGACGCCGAGACGCTGAAGCGGCTGGCTTCGCGGATGCGTGCCCCCGACCAGCGCCTGGCGGATCTGCGCGCGCAGCAGGCGGCGAACCGGATCGGCGCGCAGCGCCTTACAGAGCTGCACGAGCGGCTGGGAACGGCGGCCCTGCGCGAGGGGATGGCGGCGATCCTCGCCTACAGCGAGCGCCGCACCCGCGCCGCCCTGGCCGCCCTGCCCGACGGCCACTACCGCGCCGAAGACGTCCTCGAGGCCGACTGGGACGGCCAGCAGCGCGATCTGCGCCTGCGCCTCGAGGCGACGATCGCCGGTGACGCCCTGCGGCTTGACTTCAGCGGCAGCGACGAGCAGGTCGAGGGCAACCTCAACTGCCCGTTCTCGGTGACTAAGTCCGCCGCCTTCTTCGCCGTCCGCGTACTCACCGATCCGGAGGCGCCACCCTCGGCCGGCGCCCACCGCCCGATCGAGGTCATCGCCCCGGCCGGCTCGCTGCTCAACGCCCGCTTCCCCGCCGCCGTCGCCGCCGGCAACGTCGAGACCTCGAGCCGGGTCGCCGACCTCGTCCTCGCCGCCCTCTCCGGGGCACGGCCCGGACCCGCCCAGGGCCAAGGGACGATGAACAACCTCATCCTCGCCGGCGAGGGCTTCACCTATTACGAGACGCTTGGCGGTGGCCAGGGGGCCTGCCCCGAGGCCGACGGCCCGAGCGCGATCCACGTCGCGATGTCGAACACCCTCAACACGCCGACCGAGGCGCTGGAGGCGGAATTCCCGCTGCGGGTGCGGGAGCTGTCGCTGCGCCGCGGCAGCGGCGGCGGCGGTACCCACCGCGGCGGCGAGGGAATCGTGCGCGAGATCGAAGCGCTGGCACCGGTTCAGTTCAGCCTGATCAGCGAGCGCCGGCGGCACCCTCCGCGCGGTCGCGGAGGCGAGGATGGAACCCCCGGAGCCAACTTCCTCAACGGCTCGCCGCTGCCGGGAAAGGCGGCCGGTGAGATGCGCCCAGGAGACCGCCTGCGGATCGAAACTCCGGGCGGCGGCGGGTGGACGTAGGTCACATTTCGCAAATTTCCTGGTTTTTTAGTTGAGATTTCGCCGCACTCGTCTAGAATGCGCGCCCTCGGGCGGACGAAAACTGCCTTGGCAAGACTTCACCGGCAGCGTCCCAGCTCAACCAGAAACAACTAACTCTTCTCAGGATTACTTCAATGCCGATCGCTCTCAAGGAATGGGCTGTAACCGTCCGCGCTCTCGCGGAGGGCGAGCAGCTGCTCACGCTGCGTAAGGGCGGCATCCGTGAGGAGAACAAGCACTTCGAGCTCGAGCACGAGCGGTTCTTCCTTTACCCGACCTTCGACCACCAGCGGAACAACCTGGTCCGCGAGTCGCACCACCCAGAGCTGCGCCGCGCCCTCGAGGAGGGTGTCTGGCCCGACGAGGAGCCGCCGCCGAAGGCGCTGCTCCAGGACGGCGGCATCCCCCAGCCCGACCGCGTTCGCTTGCGCGCCTGGGCCGAAGTCGTCGATCACGTCACGATCAACGACCGCCGCAGCCTCGACGCCCTTTCGCCGTATTACATCTGGACCCCGGACTACGCCGAGAAGCGGCTCGCCTGGAAGCGCCGGCATCCGCTCCACGTCCTGCTCCTGCGGGTCCACCGGATCCCGCGCCCGGTCACGGTCCGCGTCCGCGACGAGTACCACGGCTGCCGCTCTTGGGTCGAGATCGACCGCGAACTGCCCTTCGAGGGCACCCCGGTGATGGCGGACGAAGAGTTCGACCGCGCCAAGGAAGAGATCCGCAGCCGCTGCGGCGCTTCCGAGCCTGCGCTGGTCTAGTCGGTCCAAGCGGCCAGCGCGGCCTCTAACCTCGCGGCATGTCCTGGATCGAAACCGAGTCCCTGAGCTTCACCGCTCGGCACGACTCCGATGACTCCGCCTACGCGGAGCGGACGCTGGACCGGCTCGAGCACCTGCGGCTGCGGCTCGAAGACCGCTTCGAGCGGATCCCCGAGGAAGTGGCGATCGTCGTCCACACCAAGCCGCTCTGGCTGACGGCCGCCCACCCCTTCCTCCCCGCCGCCCGCTGGTCGGCGGCACCCGCCGGCCGCCGCTACCTCGCCGGCTGGCCGATGTCGACCGAGCTGCACGTCCTCAACGACCCCCAGATGGAAAAGCGCGCCGCCGGCGACGACTCCTACGAGGCCCTGCGCGGCACCGCCGAGCGGCTCTACGCGCAGCTGGTGGTGGCCGCCAACAACACCGCTCTGCCCCCTTCCTGGACGCCGCGCCGCTTCGCCCGCTACCTACGCTGGGCCTGGCTGGTGGAAGGAGGAGCCCAATATTTCTCTCGCCAGGTTGGCCTCTACCGGGCGGCGGTGATTCGGCGCCTGCGCGAGAGCGCCCGCCCCAACTTCCCGCCCTCCCGCCGCGACGCGGTCCTCCTCGGCGGCACGATCTTCGACCTGCTGGAGAACGAGCGCGGGCCCGAGGCCTGCGATCGGCTGGTCGACCGCCTCCTCCCCCAGGGTCCTGAGGTGCAGCTCGAAGACGCCTTCGATGCCCGCTTTCGCGACATCGAGGAGGCCTGGCGCGACTACCTGCGGGAGATGGTCCGCGGCCCCGTCGCGCTCGCCTAGCTAGCGATCAGCTTGCGGCCTGGAGGAGCAACCAGGCGAGGAGGCAGCCGCCAACGGCGATGGCGACGATCCAGAAGGCCAGACGGGCGGGTGACAAACCCGCGCTGTCGCCGCGGGCAAGACGACGTTCCTCTTCCAGCGCCACCACCTCGTCGCCCTCCTCCTCGACCATCGTCTCGGCGATTACTTCGCGGGCACGCTGGGCATCGCCGACGTTGACGAAGACGTCATGCGGGCCGCTGGCGAAGAACTCGGGGGTGTCGAAGCCGATCGTGCGCTTGAGCACGCTGGGAATGCCGGCATCGCCCAGAAGTCCCCGCAGCATCTCGGCCTCGACCTGGGTGCGGCCGAAGCCAACCTTGACGAAGCGACCGCCGTCGCCATCTCCCCCGCCGCCTCCACCGCCCTCGTCGCCGCCGCCCGAGCCGCCGTCTCCCCCGCCGCCGTGGGTCACGCGATAAGCGGGAGCGGGCTGCTTATGAGACGTCGAGATCGACATCGGCGATCTTCATCTCCGCCAGGTCGAAGGCCTTCACGTCGGGCGCCTCTTCATCGGCCAGCGAGACGATCACGTAGACCTGTTCGGGCCACATCACCGCCTCGTTGACATCGGTCTGCGAGGGATAAGCGGCGCTGCGGGTGTGGGAGTGGTAGATCCCGATCAGCTCTTCGCCGCCGTCTTCAATCGCCTTCAGCGCATCGAACTGACCCTGCGGATCCATCTCGTAGCGCAGCGGGCTGGCCGCCGCGTTCTCCACCCGCACCACCTTGGTGGCCTCGCCGTCGCGGCCGCCGATCATCCCGCAGCACTCGTTCGGCAGATCCTCGCGCGCGTGCGCGACCATCTCGTCGATCAGGGGCCGGGAGATCTTCATCGCCGGAGAGCCCGCGGCCGAACTACCACCAGACGGTGGAGTCGAGGTTTTCGATCTCCTCGATCGGCTTGGTGTAGACGCCGGAGGAGAGGTACTTCCAGCCGTCGTCGGGAATCAGAAAGACGACGTTGCCGGCGTCGAGCTCGCTGGCGATGCGGTGGGCGATGTAGGCGATCGCGCCGCCGGAAACGCCGGCGAAGACGCCCTCCTCGCTGAGCAGTTTCTTGGTCCAGACGATTGCGTCGCGGTTGGAGACCATGATCTTGCGGTCGAACATGTTGATGTCGATAATCGGCGGGATGAAGCCGTCATCGAGCGAGCGCAGCCCCTGGACGAGCTCGCCCTGTTTGGGCTCGGCGGCGACGATCAAAGTCTCCGGGTTGGTCTCCTTGAAGCGACGGCCGTTCCCCATCAGGGTGCCGCCGGTGCCGAGACCGCCGACGAAGGCGGTCACCTCGTCGAGCTCTTCGAGGATCTCGACCGCGGTGCCGTTGTAGTGGGCGAGCGGGTTGGCCTCGTTGCCGTACTGGTAGGGCATGAAGTAGCCGGGCTCCTGCGCCATCTCCAGCGCCACCTCGACGGCGCCGTTGGAGCCCTTCGGCCCCTCCGAGTAGACGATCTCCGCCCCGTACATGCGCAGCAGCTGGGTCCGCTCCTCGGTGACGTTGTCGGGCATCACCACCTTCAGCGGGTAGCCCTTGCGGCGGCAGATCATCGCCAGGGCGATACCGGTGTTGCCGGAAGTCGGTTCGAGGATCGTGTGGCCGGGTTCGATCGCCCCTTCGGCCTCGGCCGCCTCGATCATCGACCGCGCCACCCGGTCCTTGACCGATCCGGTCGGGTTGTGGCCCTCGAGCTTGGCGTAGATGCGAACGTCCGGCTTCGGCGAGAGCCGCGGCAGCTCGACTAGCGGCGTGTTGCCGATCGATTCGACGACATCGCCGAAGCGGCCGCCACACGGTCTGTTGAGGATTTGATCTCGCGCCATCGGCCCGCCCGTTACTTCAGAAAGTGTAGCGAGGGTCGAACGAGGCGAGCTCCCGATTGGAAAAGCCCTGTAACGGGGAAGTAACGCCCAGCCTGTTTATCTACGCGGGCGTTCGTCCATTTCTTGAATCGGAGGGAACTCGATGAGAAAGACCCGGCTGACCGCTTTGCTTGCGGTCCTGCTCCTGGCATTCGCGTCACTGGCCGTCGCCGGTTGCGGTGACAGCGACGATGAGACCACCGCGGGTGGGAGCGGCGGAGGTGGCGGCGAGGCTCTGACCGTTGGTTCCGACATCCCCTATCCCCCCTTCGAGCAGGGCAAAGAGGGCAACTACACGGGCTTCGACGTGGAACTGCTGGAAGCGGTCGGCAAAGCGATCGGCCGCGATGTCGAGTTCCAGGACACGTCCTTCGACACGATCTTCCTCGACCTTGCCCGCGGCAACTTCGACGTGGCTGCCTCAGCGGCGACGATCACCGACGAACGCGAGAAAACCGTCGACTTCACCAACCCGTACTACATCTCCGAACAGGCGATCCTGGTCAAGGAGGGAAGCGACATCGACTCGGTCGAGAAACTGAGCGGGACGACGGTCGGCGTCCAGCAGGGCACGACCGGGCAGGAATTCGTCGAAGAAGAGGGTGATGCCGGCGAGCTGCGGAAATACCCGCAGGGCCCCGACGCGGTCAGCGCGCTGGAGAACGGCACCGTCGACGCCGTCGTGATCGACATCCCGGTCGCAGAAAGTGCAGTTGAAGCGACCGAGGGGTTGGAAACCTCAGCCGCGATCCCGACCGAAGAAGAGTATGGCTTCGCCGTCGCCCAGGGCGACACCGAACTGCTCGACGAACTGAACGAAGGTCTGAAAGATGTGATCGACGATGGCACCTACGCGACGATCTACAAAAAGTGGTTCAAACGCGATCCGCCGAAAGAGATCGAGACGGCCACGCACGAAGCGAGCTGACCTGGCCGCAGGAGTTGTGAAATCGAGAAGGGGCGCTCGCACCGGGCGCCCCCCTTCTCTACGTTTAGGGGAAGCTAGGGAAGAGACGGATAGATGCAGGAGTTCATCAACCAGTTCTTCGACGTCGGCTTCATGGTCGACCACTTCGACGAAGTCCTCGAAGGCTTCTGGGTCACGATCCAGCTCTCGGTCCTCTCCGGCATCCTCGCTTTGATCTGGGGCCTGATCCTCGCCACCCTGCGGCAGTTGCCGGGCAAAGGCTTTCTCCCCGTCCGCGTCGTCACGATCGCTTACATCGATGTCTTCAGGGGCATCCCCCTGCTGCTCCTCATCGTCTTGATCGCCGGCGGCATCCCCGCTTTGGAGTTCCTGCCGGAGTCGTTGCGTCTTCCCCAGTGGCTCGGCAAACCGGACAACTTCTGGTTCGGCGTCCTGGCGATCACGATCACCTACGGCGCCTACATGGCCGAGGTCTACAGGTCCGGCATCGAGGCTGTGCCCGGTGGCCAGATGGAGGCCGCTCGCTCGCTGGGGATGAGCCACGGTCAGGCGATGCGAAACGTGATCTTGCCGCAGGCGGTACGGAAGGTGATCGCGCCGCTATTGAACGACTTCATCGCCCTGACCAAGGACACCACCCTGGTCAGCGTCATCGCCCTCAGCGAGGTAACGCTCGTCGCCAGCGACATCCAATCCGAAACCTTCAACAGTTCGGCGCTGGTGCTGGGAGCCCTGATGTTCCTCGCCGTCACTCTCCCCCTTGCCCGGCTGGTCGACAAGCTGATCTCGCGGGAACAAGGCCGCTTCACCCGCGGCGCGCCTCGAGTGGAGGCGCTCTGATGCAGGGTCAGGTCAACAGCAGCGGCTCGATGTTGAGCCTGCGCGGCGTCTGCAAGCGCTTCGGCGACCTCGAGGTTCTGCGCGGCGTCGACCTCGAGGTGAAGAAGGGCGAAGTCGTCTGCGTGCTCGGCCCCAGCGGCTCCGGCAAGAGCACCCTGTTGCGCTGCGTCAACCTGCTCGAGCCGCCCGAGGAGGGCGACATCCACCTCGAAGAACGCAGCATCTGCAGGGGGCCGGGGTCGGGAACCGGCGAGCAGAGCTGGGAGCTCGACTTCGTCCGCCAGCGGGTCGGGATCGTCTTCCAACAGTTCAACCTCTTCCCCCACAAAACCGCGCTGGAGAACGTCACCCTGGCCCAGGAGAAGGTTCTCGGGCGGGGAGCGGCGGAGGCGCGCAAGAAGGGCGCCGAGCTGCTCGAACGGGTAGGCCTGGGAGACAAGCTCGGCGAGTACCCCGAACGCCTCTCCGGCGGCCAGCAGCAGCGGGTCGCGATCGCCCGGGCGCTGGCGATGGACCCGCACGTGATGCTCTTCGACGAGGTCACCAGCGCCCTCGACCCCGAGCTGGTCAAGGAGGTCTTGGACGTGATGCGCGAGCTGGCCGAAGAAGGGATGACGATGATCGTCGTCACCCACGAGATCGGTTTCGCCCGCGAGGTCGCCGACCGCGTCGTCTTCATGGACGAGGGCGTGATCATCGAGGAGGGTCCGCCGGCGCAGGTCATCGACGGCCCCCGCGAGGAGCGGACGAAAAAGTTCCTCGGGCTAGTGCTGGCGCACTGAGGCGCGTCTACGCAGCGCCGCCGGCCATCGCCGGCAGGATGACGACCGTGTCGCCGTCTTTGACGGCGGTCTCGAGCCCGTCGAGGACCCGTACGTCCTCGTCGTTGAGGTAGACGTTGACGTAGCGGTTGAGCTCGCCGTCCTCGCCAAAGAGCTGGGCAGCGGTCTCGGGGTGCTTACCGGTTAGCGAGCGCAGCACCTCGCCGACGTTGCCGCCGCCGGCCTCGACCTCGGACTGACCACCCGTTTTCGGGCGCAGGACAGGAGGAATTCGAACGGTTGCCATCAGGCCAGTGATCCTACTAAGCCGCGAAGACCAAGCAGCTCAAGGACGCAGGGAGGGAAGTGTGCTCTGCACACGACCGACCGAGGACACCGAGATGCGCCGGTATTCGCGGCTTAGCGGTCGCCGCCGGCGCCGACGCAGAAAGCGTCGTAATCGGGGAACTGACCCATCTCCGACTCCGGAATCTCCTCGGCGTTCTCGCCGCAGATCGGGCAATCGGGGTCGCGGCGGACTTTGAGCTCGGTGAAGCTGGTGGCGAGCGCCTCGTAGAGGAGCAGGCGGCCGACCAGCGGGTTGCCCTTGCCGAGCACGAGCTTGATCACCTCATTGGCCTGCAGCGTGCCCATCGTCCCGGCCATCACCCCGAGCACCCCGTTGGCGGAGCAGCTCGGCGCCAGCTCAGCCGGCGGCGGGGTCGGGTAGAGGCAGCGGTAGCAGGGCCCCTCGTAGGGGACGAAGGTCGAGATCTGGCCGTCGAAGCCGAGGATCGAAGCGGAGACGACCGGCTTGCGCAGCCGCACCGAAGCGTCGTTCAGCAGGTAGCGGGTGGGGAAGTTGTCGGCGCCGTCGACGATCAGGTCGTAGTCGCGGATGATGTCGAGGATGTTGCCGGCGTCCATGCGGCCGTTGTGTTCGACGACGTTGACGTCGGGGTTGAGACCTTCGATGAAGAGGCGGGCCGATTTCGTCTTCGGCATCCCGATCCGTTCGGTGTTGTGGATCACCTGGCGCTGCAGGTTGGAGGCGTCGACGACGTCGTCGTCGACCAGCCCGATCGTGCCGATGCCCGCTGCGGCGAGGTAGAGCGCAGTCGGGGCGCCGAGGCCGCCGGCGCCGATCAGCAGCACCTTGGCGTTCAGCAGCTTCACCTGGCCGTCGACCCCGACCTCGGGGAGAAGCGTGTGGCGCGAGTAGCGCTCGCGCTGCTCGGGGGTCATTCCGTGGGCGGCGACGACCGGCAGCCCCTGCTCCTGCCACTCGAGAATGCCGCCGCTCATCGAGGCGACGTTCTCGTAGCCGAGCTGCTGCAGCTGCGCCGCGGCGAGCGCGGAGCGGTTGCCTGAGCGGCAGTAGAGGATCGTCCGGGCCGATTTGTCCGGCGCCGCCGTGGCGATCTCGTCAGCGAGCAGTCCCGGGGGCACCAACTTGCCGCCCTCCAGGTGGGCCTCCTGGTACTCGTGCGGCTCGCGCGTATCGACCAAGACGACGTCGTCGCCGTTGATCTCCTCGGCAGCCTCGAAAGGTGCAATCTCCTCGATCGTCTGGACGCGCTTGGTGTCGATGGCCATTAGTAAATCCCCTAATTCGGATCAGCTTTACTTCAAAAATGATAGCGGGGAAGGTCTGCCGGGTCTGACCCGAACGAAAAGCGGCCCCGGGATTGGATCCCGAGGCCGCTTGAACTTCCGCCAGTTGCTGCTGCCCTAGGCGAAGCTGGGGCGCATCTGGCGCAGGCGCCGGACCCGCTCCTCGATCGGGGGGTGGGTCGAGAAAAGCCCGGCCATGCCCTTGCCCCGGAAGGGCTTGACAATGTAGAGGGGCTCGGTTGCCGTGTTGGCGTGGCCGCGCATCGGAATCGCCTCCGCGCCCTGCTCCAGCCGCAGCAGCGCGCTGGCCAGGGACTCGGGATTGCCGGTGATCGCAGCGCCGCCGGCGTCGGCCGCGAACTCGCGCTGGCGCGAGATCGAGAGCTGGATGATGCTCGCCGCGATCGGGGCCAACAGGACCATCGCCAGCGAGGCCACGAGGCTGAGCGGGGAGTCGTTGTCGCCGCCGAACCACATGAACATGTAGGCGAGGTAGGTGATCGCCGAACCGATCGCCGCCGCCACCGACTGGATCAGGATGTCGCGGTGTTGGATGTGCGCGAGCTCGTGCGCGAGGACGCCGCGCAGCTCGTCCTCGGAGAGCAGTTTGGTGATCCCCGCGGTCACCGCCACCGCCGAGTGCTTCGGGTTACGGCCGGTCGCGAAAGCGTTGGGCTGCTCCTGGGGGATCATGTAGAGGCGCGGCATCGGCAGATCCGCGCGCGTCGTCAGTTCCCGGACGATCTGGTAGAGCCGCGGCGCCTCGGACTCCTCGATCGGCTTGGCGCCGCTCATCTTCAGCGCCATTTTGTCGCTGAAGAAGTAGGAGAGAAGGTTGATCGCCAGGGCGATGAAGAGGAACGTCAGGGCCATGCTCGGGCCGCCGATTGCGGCACCGATGACCACGAGCAGGCCGCCGAGGGTGGCGAAGAGGATCGTGGTCCGCAGGGTTGCGCCCCAGGTGGATTGCTTGGTGGTGGTCATGCGTGGTGGCTCCTAGGTTGGATTGCCGTTTCAGTATGCGACGAAAGCGTCAATTCGCCTATAGGTGGCATCCCCCTACCTGGGCGGGGCCACCCCCTACGGCCGGCGTTCGTCCTTTGTCGCCCATACGCCGACAAAGGACGAACGCCGCTTAGGCTTGCCGCATGACCTTGTTGGTGATCGGGCTCGCGCTCGTCGTCGTGGCACTGATCGTCGCCCTGGCGCGGGAGCGGCGGCGCTTCCGCCCCCTCGAGGACCTGGTCGAGGCGATGGAGAAGGTCGATCTCTCCAGCCCCCGCCCCCTCCTCCCTGCCTCGATCGACGGCATTGCCGAGACCGAGGAGGTGGAGCGGATCGAGCTCGCCTTCTTGCGGATGATGCGGCGGCTGGAAGCCGAGCGCCGGCGCGCCGGCTCGGCGGCGCTGCACGCGCAGGAGGAGGAGCGGGCGCGGGTGGCGCGGGACCTGCACGACGAGGTGAACCAGTCGCTGACCGGGCTGCTGCTGCGGCTGGAGGCGGCGCGCGAGGCCGCCCCCCCTGAGCTCGAGGACGAACTGGCAGAGACCAAGGCGCTGGCTAACCAGGCGATGCGGGAGCTCCTCTCCCTTGCCCGCCAGCTGCGGCCGACGGCGCTCGACGACCTCGGCTTGGCGGCGGCGGTCGGCGGCCAGGTCGAGCAGCTGGAGCGCGGCGAGATCGACGCCCGGCTCAGCGTCGAGGGTGACTTCTCCGACCTCGGCGACGACGCCCAGCTGGTCGTCTACCGGGTCGCCCAGGAGGCTCTCTCCAACGCCGCCCGACACAGCGGCGCCGAGCGCGTCGAGGTGCGGCTGCGGCGCAGCGACGACGGTGTCACCCTCGAAGTCAACGACGACGGCTGCGGCTTCGCCTTCGACCAGTCAGA
>Ga0190275_10001081_pt1 | contig 20938 bp, 15 predicted proteins | sample Popmic550T_FD_133745 | JGI IMG/M metagenome (GOLD analysis project Ga0190275, IMG submission 133745) | Populus adjacent soil microbial communities from riparian zone of Yellowstone River, Montana, USA - 550 T | ecosystem: Environmental > Terrestrial > Soil > Riparian zone > Trees stand | place...
CCTCGGCCGCGGCCAGCGTGCTGAACGGGCTGGCGTCGCGCCCGTCGCCCGCCTGCGCGTTGGCGTTGCTCACGTACCACACGCGCGTGGGAACGACCATCGTCACCGTCGCCGTGGCCGTAAGCGAGCCGTCCGTCAGCGTGTAGTCGAACGAGTCGGTGCCGGTGAACCCGGCCGGGCTCAGGTAGGAGAAGCTCCCATCGGCCGCCAGCGTGGCGGTGCCGCCGTTCGCGGTGGGCACCGTCTCGGCGACCACGCTCAGGCCCCCGGGCGTCTCCGTGTCGGTGTCGTTGGCCAGCACGCCCGGCGCGGCCACCGGGATGGTCACGTTGCCGATCGCCTGGAAGGTGTCCGCGTTCGCCACCGGCGGCGTGTTGGGCTGGATGACGGTCAGCGTGGCCGTCCCCTGCGCGTAGCCGATGCTGGCGGTGACCGTCACCGTCCCCGCCGAGACCCCCGTCGCCAGCCCGTTGGCGTCGATGGTCGCCACCGCCGAGTTCGACGTGCTCCACACCGCGGCGGGCCCGCTCACGGGGTTGCCGTGCAGGTCCAGGTAGCTCGCCGTGAACTGCGCCGTCTCGCCCACGTCCACCGAATCCACGGCCGGGCTCACCACCACCTGCGCGGGGATCCCGGTCTCGATGCGGAACTTGATCGGCAGCGTGCGGTCGTCCAGCAGCGGGATGAACTGCTGCGAGTCGACGTTCTTCAGCTCCTTGGCGGTGCCCACCACGTCCACGTCGGCGTAGCCCAGGCGGAAGGCACCCTGGAACACGCTGATGCGGTACATCTTGCTGGGATCGAGGTTGGAGCTGGACGTGTGCCAGTTGGCGATGTAGTGCTGCCCCGCTGCGTCCACCCGCACGTTCCCCGACCCGGTGCCGAAGGTGAAGGTGGTGATGATGGTGCCGCAGACGGTGCCCGCCAGCTCGCAGATCTCCACGCGCGGCTGCAGCGCCGCGTCGAAGGTCCCCGAGTACGAGGGACTCGACACCATCGGGGGAAGGAAGTAGAAGCCGGGCACCGCGCCCGCGTGGGCGGCGTCCGAGATCGTCGGACGCACGGTGTCGGGCGCCAGCGGCGAGCTCGAGTCGGCGGAGCACGCGGCGACCGCGAGTACGGCCGCCGCGGCGGCGACGCGCTTGAGTCGTAGCATGGGGTGGAACTCCTTCTCAGCGGGTACGGTTCGGGGCGGAGCGCCCCTCCACCCGGCGCGCCGCGGGGGCGGCACGGGTGGCACGGGAAACACACGCGGACGTGGCCGGGAGAGTGCTGCTGCGGAGGCCGTTGGCGGAGGACCCGCGAACGGATGACGAGAGCGGCGGCCGACGATTGGTGCGCGGGCGCCAAGGGCAGGTTGCACGCCCGCCGGAGGTCAGCGGATGCCGACCGAACGGAGGTGTTTAGATGCCAACGAGTTGCAGCTGCGGCGGTGCACGGAGTGCAAAGCGTCCATCAGGTGGAAGTCGAGACATGGATGTATCATAGTGTGGCTCCGGCGCAACACTTCGATACGAAACATCTGTCCTGCGGCCTGAAATGCGCTGTACGGCCCCAATACGGCTCGCCCAGCCCGCTCAGGCGGGCGCTGGAGCAGGCGCGGCGCCCCCCACCGGCCGTTCCATCAGGACGTAAACGTCGCCGTGGGTGCCCTTCTCCACGAATCCCAGGCGGTCGTACAGCCGCCGGGCCGGGTTGAACACCTCCACGTGGATGCTCACGGGCTTCCCCGCGGCGTCGCCCTCCCTGAACACCCTGCGCAGCAGCAGCGTACCGATCCCGCCGCTGCGAAACTCCGGCATCATCGCGATGTCCACGATGCGGATCTCACGCTCCCACACGTGCACGTACAGGCGGCCGGCGGGCTGGCCGCCCAGCAGGACCAGGTCGAAGCGGGCGCCGGTGTAGTGCTCCTGCCACCAGGCGTGCTGCGCCTCGAACTGCTGCAGCACGAACGTCGCCTTCTGCTCGTCGGTCCACGGCACCTGCGCCAGCTCGTCGGCGCGGGTGGTGGCGTAGAGCCGCAGCAGGAACGGCAGGTCGGCGTCGGTGATCGGGCGCAGGGTGAGGGTGCCGAACGGGGTCTGGATCATCTCTCGATGGGACGGGTGCCTGGGACGGGAACTCCACAGCAGTTTACGACAAAGTGTACCACCGGCGGCGCAAACGGGGCGGCCGAAAGGCCGCCCCGCTGCGTGCAACCAGCCGGCGCGAGCTACGGACGCTGCGGGAAGATCCCCTGCAGCGCGATGCAGAAGTTCAGCGTGAGGTAAGGCTGCATGTTGTTGTGCGGCAGCCCTCCGCCCGCGGGTGCGATCGACTGGACCGCCATCATCCCCAGCCCGCCCACCGGCGCGTACACCGGGTTGCCGCGCCCGAAGTAGCGGGTGGCCGGATCGGCGTTGTTCGCGTCGTCATCCGACGTCTGGAGGTTGTGGGTGTGCAGCGGAATCTCGCTCTGGAGCAGCGTGATGCTCTCCACCCCCGACATCTCGCCCAGGAAGCGCTCGGAAAGGCCCTGCCCCTGCCCCGGCTGCATCGGCGCGCTGCCCTGGAGGTCGGGGAGCGCGAAGGTGCTCTTGCCGTCGCCGCCGTAGTACGTGCCCAGCAACGAGAAGAGCGCCGTGTTCTGCGAGATCGGCATGAGCTGCCCGTCGCAGAACGCCCACCCCGTGGGTGGGAAGTTGAACGGGAAGATCCGGATCTCCGCCACGAATTGATCGGACATCAGCGCGCTCCTCAGGTTTGGCTCGGGAAGACCCCGAACAGCGAGATGATGAAGTTGATGCAGAGGAACGGCTGCGTGTTCTCGTGCGGCTGGCTCCCGCCGGCGGGCGTCACGGCCTGCGGCGAAAGCTGCACCGCCGACAGGTTCTGGACGTACGCGTCGCCCGCGGCCCGGGCTGGCGAGAAATCGGGGATCGGGTTGCGGGTGGTGGCGGTAACGCCCGAGCTCAGGAAGGCGTGGTTGTGGTTGGGGATCTGCTGGGTCGTCAGCGTCTCCTGCTCGGTCCCCGCCATCTCGCCGATCTGGTAGGTCGTGCCGTCGGGGCCGGTGCCCATGTGGACCGGAACACGGCTGGCCAGGTTCGGGAGGTTGAAGGTCTCCTCTCCGTCACCGCCGTAGGTGGTGCCGATCAGCTGGAAGAGAACGTCGTTCTCGGAGATCGGGAGCGTGGCGCCCTCGCAGAACATCCATCCATTAGGGGGAAAGTTCCCGGCGAACATCCGGATCTCTCCCACGTAGGGTTGTGCCATGGGGGTGGGTCTCCGTCAGTTCTGGGAGGGGAAGATGCCCTGCAGAGCGATGATGAAGTTCAGGACCAGGTACGGCATCATGTTGTTGTGGGGCTGACTTCCCCCCACCGACGTCACCATCTGGGCGCCCATGGCGGCCGCGCTCGCGAACGCGGCGTACACGTTGGCGCCGGCCTGGCCGAGCACGTTGTTGGTGGGGTCGTCGCTGTTGGCGACCGTGTTGGTCGCCTGCACCGTGTGGATGTGCGTGGGGAGCTGCTGGATGTTGACCGTCACGGAGGTGGATCCCGCCGCTTCGCCCAGCGTGTGGCCGTTGCCCATGTGGATGGGCACCCTACCGCGGATGTTGGGGAGCGCGAAGTTCGTCTGGCCGTTACCGCCGTACCGGGTCCCCAGGAGCGCGAACAGCGCCTGGTTCTGGTTGATCGGCAGCAACTGACCGTTGCACAACGCCCACCCTTTCGGTGGGAAGTTGAACGAAACGATCTTGATCTCCGATAGGAAAGGCTCGGACATTCACCGCCTCCTGCGTTGGGGGGTGGAAAATTGGGCCGGGACCGCCTTCGAGTCCCGGCCCAGGGGTACTGCTCAGATCGGTGGCTGCGTGCAGTTGGCGCCGTTGTTGAAGTTCACGGTTCCGGTCACGTTCCCGGTGCCCACCGTGTTCGCCGAGCTGATGCTCGCGCTCGACACCGCGCCGGCGCCCGCCCCCTCGACGCGGAAGGTGCCGAGGGAGTGCGTGAGGGTGAACAGGCGGCCCGCACCGTCGAGGGTGTTCGACCGCAGGTCCAGGCACATGGTCCCCGTCCCGGTAGCCGCCGACTCCGCGCTGAAGCGCCCGTTGTTCCCGGCCGCGGTGCTCTGCATGGTGTTGCTGAGCACCGTGGCGTTCAGCGTGGCACTGCCGCTGTTCGTGCCCACGCGCAGCCCCATCGCGGCCCGCGTGTCCAGGGTCGAGTTGGCGGTGAAGGTGTTCCCCGTAGCCTCCAGGTTCATCACGCTGTTGTCCTGCAGGTCGGTCTCCAGCCCGCGGCGGCCCGACTGGCCCACCGGTGCCGCCAGGGTACCGATGGTGTTGTTCACCAGCTTGATGTGCCCCGTGGCCGCCACGCGGGTGGAGAGCAGCACTCCCTGCCGCCACAGGTCGGTGATCTGGTTGTTGGCGATCACCACGCGGTGGGTCGTGGCGGCGGAGCTCTGCAGCGCCACGCGAATCCCGATGTACCCCAGGTCGGTCACGGCCGAGCTGGTGCCGCTGTTGGCGATCGTGTTCCCGGTGATGGAGTCCATCGCGGTGGTCCCGCCCAGCACCGCCGTGTCGAACGACTGCAGGTTGATGATGCCGGCGGTGAAGCTCGCGTTCGTCACGCCCGAGAACTGGTTGTCCTTGATCTTGTAGTTGAGCGTGCTCGACGCGTTGGCGCCAAGCTCCAGGTTGTTGGTGCCGTTCGCGGCCGCGTTCAGGAACCTGCTGTCGCGGATCGTCACGTTGACGGTCCCGGTCGATCCCCCGGTCTCGCCCGACCCGATCACCCAGGCGCTGCCGAACAGCCCCTGGAAGGTGCTGTTGAAGCTGTCACCCGTGTTGCTGTCGATCACGTTGAAATTCACCGTGGCGGTGCCGCCGGCCGACAGCGACCCCGCGGTGGTGCCGTCCAATTTGTCCAGGAAGCTGACGCCGTCCAGGGTGATGGTGGCGCTCTGGCTGCTCTGGACGAAGCGGGCGGCGTACGAGCCGTGCGTCGGCACCGCGGCGGGCGCCACGCTGTTGAAGTCGATCGCGCTGTTCCGCACCAGGTTGGTGCCCGTGAGGTTGGTCGCCGCGATCCCGGTGGCGCCGTTGCCGGTGGTGACCTCCACCCGCACGAACTCCAGGCTCGTGTTGGCGGTGCTGGTCAGGCTGAACGCCGCCGAGTCGGCCGCGGTCACACCGTTCAGCGTGAGGATCCCGCCGCTGCTGGCGGTGGAGCCGTCGCCGGTGACCTTGAAGCCGCCGGCGGTTCCGGTGTTCTCCACCTTCACCCCGACGCCCGACCCGGTGCCGTTCACGCTGCGGAAGGTGACGTTGCCGCTGCCGATGTTGGTGTTCTGGATGTTCACCACCCGGCCGCCGGCGGTGGACGCCACGGTGTTCGGAACGGCGCCCGTGCCGACGGTTACTTCGCCGCCACCCGTGGCGTTGAAGCCGGTGCCGCTGCTGGTCGTGATCGCCAGCCCGCCGTTGGTGAAGGAGATGGTGGCGCCGGTGTTGTTGGTCAGGTTCACCCCGGCGGCCGCACCCGAGCTGATCTTCTTGTTGGCGCCGCTGAAGGTGATGGTGTTGATGCCGCTGTTGTTGCCGGTCACCAGGATCCCGTTCGCCGCGGCCGACGGGTTGATGTCACCCGAGAAGGTGACCGACCCGCCCGTCTTCGCGCTCACGTTCACCGCCAGCTGCGAGGCGGCCGTGTTGGTGATGGTGCCGGCGTAGGCGAACGAGCCGTTGCCGCCGGTGACGAAGAAGCCGGTGCCCGTGGCTCCCGAGAGCACGTCGGCGTTCGTCCCCAGCGCCGGCGTGCCCGAGGTGGTCACGCCCGAGAGGAACACGTTGTTGGTGCCGCCGGTCGAGCGAACCTGCGTGAAGCCCGCGCCGGCCAGGGTGCCGGTGGTCAGGTTCAGCGCCTGCCCGGTGGTGTTGATCGCCACCTCGCTCACCGTGAGCGTGCCGAAGTTGTTGCCGGTGAGCGTGCCCGCGCCGCCCAGGATGAAGCCCTGCAGCGTGTTGGTGTTGCCCAGCGTGAGGCCGCTCACCACCGTGGGCCGGGTACCGTTGATGGTGGGCTGCGTCCCCGCGTCGGCCGGCCAGGTCACGTTCATCACCGCGGCGAAGGTCGCGCCCGTGGCGCCCTCGCCCACCAGGCGCTGGCCACCGAGGAGCGTGACGCCGCCCGTGTAGCTGGTCGCGCTGGAGTACAGGAAGACCGGCTGGTTGGCCAGCGGCTTGGTGCCCGCGGCGAACGCGCTCGACAGGTCCTTGAACGGCGTGGAGAGCCGCCCGTCGCCGTTCACCGCGGCGTCCGCGTCCACGAACCAGGCGATCCCGCTCACCGGCACGGTCACGGTCGCCGCCGCCGTGGTCCCGAAGCCGTTCGTCACCGTGTAGGTGAAGCTGGCGTTCGGCCCCGTGAAGCCCGCGGTCGGCACGAAGGTGAAGGTGCCGTTGGCGTTAAGCACGGTCGCGCCGCCGGTGGAGCCCACGAGCGCCACCACCTTGGCGTCGCCCGCGTCGTTCGTGGTCACGTTGAACCCGGTGCTCGTGGCGGTGTTGATCGGCACGTTGCCGAGCATGTTGGCCGGGTAGAGGTCGTTCACCACCGCCGGGCGCACGCCCACCGCGATAGTCACCTGCGCGTCGGAGGTGCCGCGCACGTTGCTGATCCGGTACTGGAAGGTGTACAGCCCGGTGAAGCCGGTGGGCGGCGTGAAGCTCACGCTGCCGTCGGCGGCCACTGACAGCGAGCCGCTGCCGTGCCCCGGCAGGGGGCTTACGGTGCTCCCGGCTGCATTGCTCGTCACCGTGCCGCCCAGGTCGCCGCCGCCGAACGACGCGACATTCGCCAGCGGGAAGCCGCGGGTGTCGTTCGTCATCACGTTGGAGGCGCCGAGCGCGGTGTTGAACGCCGCGTGCCACGGCTCGCCCGGCGCGCTGGTGGGCAGGGGTGCGTCGGCCACCGCGGTGGGCGGCGACTGCACCTGGAAGGAGTTGCTGGTGCCCGTCTCGGAGCCACCCGAACGCGTGGCGGTGAGCGTGTACGTCCCCGCCGCGGCGATGGTGATCGCGTGCGAGCTCAGAACGCCGGCGGTGAAAGCCGCCGACGTGCCGCTGGCGCCGGCCGGGTCGCTGCTGAAGTCCACGGTCCCGGTGAAGCCCGTCGCCGTGTTTCCGAACGCGTCCTTGGCTGTGACCTTGACGTTGAAGGGCGTGCCGGCGAGCTGGTCGGGGATGTTCCCCCCGGCCGCGGCCTCCACCGTGAAGCTGGCCACGCCGCCGGCGGTGAAGGTCACCTCGGCCGTGTCGGTCATCGCCACGCTGTTCAGCGTGCCCGACACCTTCACCTCGCCGACCACGGTGTGCGTCAGCTTGGCCGTGTAGGTGCCGTCGTTGTTGTCGACCACGGGGGTCAGCGTGCCGGCCGAGGCCGAGAGCGCCACGGTGCCGCCGCTGCTGGTGATGTTCGCGCTCGCCGCGTTCTTGAGCTGCACGGTGATCACCGAGGTGTCACCAACCGGCAGGCTCGCGGGCGCCGGCGTGATGGTGCTGGTCACCGGCGAGGCCGTGCTCACGATGATGGTGGCCGTGCCGGTGCGGGCGCCGCTGGTGGCGGTGATGGTGGCCGTGCCGTCGGAAACGGCCGTCACCAACCCGGTGTTCGCGTCCACCGTCGCGATGGCGTTGTCGCTGCTCGACCAGGTCACCGGCGCGCCGGGAACCGTCTTCCCCACCGCGTTGCGAACGGTGTCGGTGAGCTGCACGGTGGCGCCTGCGGCCACCTCCGAAATGGGGATGATGTACGGGCTGCTCGCGTGCGCCTCGCCGTCGGCGTACACGTCCACCCACCCGGACTGGTACTGCACGGGGGCGTTGACGTAGAGCTGGAAGCCGAAGGTGACCACGCCGGGATCGAGCTGCAGCACCCAGTTGACCGGCGCGGAGACCTCGTTCTGCGACAGGATGCCGTCGGGGCCGAGCGTGGCGCCCGAGTACTGGTGGTATTCCTGGTTGCTGGCGGTGAACATGCCCACCGAGCCCGAGGTCACCGTGACTTCGCCGTCACCGGACGTGGTGTTGGGGCCGTCGTGGAAGAAGATCCGGATCCCGTCGGCCGACGGCGTGGTGCCGTCGGTGGTGCCCATCCGCTGCGCGAGGAGGTTCTGCAGCGTCACGTCGAAGGAGAACTGGTTCCCGGCGACCACGATGTTGCTGCTGGTCACCTTCACGTAGACGTTCTGGTTCCCCACGATCATGTCGGCCCGGGCGCCGCCCGCCTGCTGCGCGCCGGGCGTGACGCACTCCACGGTGCGCGCGCGCACCTGCGCCACGCACTGCAGCTTGATCAGCCCCTCGGGCCCGTTCTCCAGCGGCGCGCCCACGCGGAAGCGCGACACGTCGCGGCCGGCCGCGTAGGCGCGGACGATGGCCACGTCGACGCTGGTGACCTTGCCGTCGCCGTTCACGTCGCCGCGCTCGGCCACGCTCACGCCCGCGGGGACCGGCCGGCCCACCAGGAAGTCGGCCACGATGCGCGCGTCGGCCGTGGTGACGCGGCCGTCGCCGTCCACGTCGCCGCGCAGGGGGGCGACGGGGGTGGTCTGCGCGGTGAGCGCGGGTACCGCGGCCAGCCAGGCCACGCCCGCGATCAAGAGGGTCCTGCTCAGGTTACGAAGCATGGGAGTGCGTCCCCTATTAGGTGGCGCGCGGACCCGTCAGGAGACGGCGCCCCGCGCGCGAAGAAGAACGAGGGTGGTTGGCGCTAGCGCTGGAAGATCAGGTAGCCGCTCTGCACCTGGCCGGTGAGGTCGGTGAACTCGCCGTCGGTGACCTCTTCGAAGCTCACCGAGAACTGCTCGCGCTTGACGTCGCCGCTGGCGGCGAAGGTCATGCGCAGAAGCGGCGCGCCCACGGTGCCGTCGAGGGCCGTGGCGGCGAAGCGGATGTGCCCGGGAGAAACCAGGTTCGCCACGCCGTCCACCCCGTCGGGGAGCGTCGCGCTCTCCAGCGTGAGCACGGCCGGGTCGAACACCACCTCGCCCTGGTAGCTGGCGAAGGTCAGCCCGCCGGGGATCTGCCGCAGCGCCAGCTCGGCCTTCACGCTGCTCCGGCTGCCGGATACCGAGATCTGCGGGTAGAGGCCGGAGCCCGCATTGGTGGGCAGGCCGCCGTTGCCGGTTTCCTTGTCGCTGCATGCGGCGAGCGAGAGGATGGCGGCGGCCGTGGCCAGCCAGCGGGTGCGGCTGCGCGTAAAGCTCATGAGGGACCTGCTCGCTCGGTGCGTGGAATCAATCCCGGTGGGAGCACCAGGAATTGGAGGCGTGGAAACGTTGGGTGGGACAGGCGGAGGGAGCTGCGCTGAAGCGCGACGTGCATCGCGGCAGCGTAGCACCACAATAGCCCCGTAAATGTCTATCCCGGAAGCCCCGGCGTCAAGTGTTAGCATAGACTTGCGCGATGGTGGGGCCGCTCCGCCGAACCCTCTCGCGAGGGCCGTTCGCCACCCTCCACGTGCGCGGCTCGTCCGGAAGGGTGGCGCGCGATCGTCCACGGTGTTGCAGGTTGCATCGGTTCGTTGCATCGATCCACGAGGTAGGGGTGGATGGCTCTGCGTTCCGCGGACATGTCGCGGGGCGCGGCAGGCCGGCATCACACCGGATGTACCGCGGTCCCCGACCAACGCCACGGGGCCGTAAATACCTGAAAAGACTGGCGTTCCGTATGCTGGTCCGAACTCGCCCGCCGCGTGGACGGGGTCCTTCCCACCCGCTCAGCGAGGACTCCGCGGCGACTGTCGCCGCCACGATGCCGCAGGGACAGTTGTCAACAAGTGGACCACCGGCGCGGCAACCGTACGGCGGGAAAGGAGGGCTCCGGAGATATGGATTTTCGGACACGTCGGGATGCGAGAGGATGTCCCGGTGTCGACGGCCCGGGACGGCACCACTGGGTGCGGCGAAACGTTTGGCGGGACGGGGGTTGCCGCGCCAGCGCCGGCCCAGCGCGGCAGGGCACAGGCTACTGTGTCGTACCGCGCGAACGGCCCGGCCGGGAGTCGCGCCAGGTGCAATCGGCCAATAATCCGCCGGCCCGAAGCATGTCGAGCTGAGGACACGATGCCCCAGATGTGAGTCGAAAACGTCTCACATGGACCATCCACGCCCCACTTCCAGGCTACGCCGCCTCGCGTCGCAGCACCTCGGCGATGCGCTCGCCGGCTTCGCGCAGGCGGTCTTCCGGCTCGATCAGGGCGAAGCGCACGTGGCCCTCGCCCTCGCGCCCGAAGCCCACGCCCGGCGATACCACCACCCCCGCCTCGCGCAGCAGGTGCCGCGCGAACTCCATCGACCCCATGTGCACGTAGTCGCCGGGGATCGGCGCCCACACGAACATCGTGGCCTGCGGCGGGGGGACGGGCCAGCCGCCGCGGTGCAGCCCCTCGATCAGCGCCTCCGCGCGGCGGCGGTAGACCTCGCGCGTCTCGCCCACGCACTCCTGCCCCGAGCGCAGCGCGTGCGCGGCCGCGATCTGGATCGGCTGGAAGATCCCGTAGTCGAGGTAGCTCTTGATCTTGGTGAGCGCCTGCACCATTGCGGTGTTCCCCACGCAGAAGCCCACGCGCCACCCGGCCATGCAGTAGCTCTTGGACATCGAGAAGAACTCCACGCCCACGTCCATGGCGCCCGGCACCTGCAGCAGGCTGGGCGGGTCCTGGCCCTGGAACGAGAAGTCGGCGTAGGCGAAGTCGTGGACCAGCAGGAGCCGCTCGCGCTTGCACAGCTCCACGGCGCGCGCCAGCAGCTCGGGGGTGGCGCTGAGGGTGGTGGGGTTGTTCGGGAACGACAGCACCAGCACCTTCGGCCGCGGCCAGGTGGACTGGCACGCCGCCTCCACCGCCGAGAGGAGCGCGTCGCCCACAACGTAGCCGTCTTCATCCCCCACCAGCGGGATGGAGTGCACGCGGCCGCCGGCGAAAACCACCGAGTAGTAGTGGATCGGGTACGCGGGCGAGGGGACGATCACCGTGTCGCCGCTGTCGAGGAGCGCCAGCATCAGGTGCGCGAGGCCCTCCTTGGCGCCGATGGTCACCACCACCTGCGTCTCGGCGTCGAGCGTGACGCCGTAGCGGCCGGCGTAGTGCTCGGCCATCGCCTCGCGCAGCCCGTAGATGCCGCGCGACGCGCTGTAGCGGTGGTTGCGCGGGTCGGCCGCGTTGGCCACCAGCTCGTCCACGATGTGCCCCGGCGTGCCCAGGTCGGGGTTCCCCATCCCCAGGTCGATCACGTCGTGGCCCGCGGCGATGCGCTCCTGCTTCTCGGCGTTCACCTGCGCGAACACGTACGCGGGGAGTTGCGAGAGTCGCGGGAAGTCGGCCGCGCTCTGCGGCGGCCACGGGGTGTCGGGGGTGATGCTATCGGTCATCTGCTCCGGTCCATGTACGGTTGAACGGGACGCGACCCGGCCGATGCAGCGTTCGGCCAGGCCGGCGTTCCCGTGGGGTTGATTCGAGGTCGGCGCGGGATGCAGGTTTCTCGCCGTGGACCGATCGAAGGAACCTCAGTGCGCGCGAAACGAGAAACGCCGCCCCGGCAGCGAGTGCCGGGGCGGCGTTTCACCTCATCCGAACCTGCGTCAGGACGCGGGCTCGGGCTCGGCGGGGGCGGCGATGGGCACGCGGAGCTGGTGCGGGGCCGCGGCGATCGCGGGCGCGGGCGCGGCGTGCCGGGCAGCCGGCGGCTGAGCCGCCGCGGGGCCGGCCAGCAGCTCGCGCAGCCCGCCCAGCGAGGCCATCAGGCTGGTGGCTTCGTAGGGAAGGTACACCACCTTCTCGCCCTTGCCGCCGCCGATCGTCTTCAGCGCGTCGATGTAGCGCATCCCGATCAGGTACGAGGCGGGGTTCGATGCCTGCCCGCCGAGCGACTCGGTGATCAGCCTCACCGCCTCGGCCTCGGCCTGGGCCACGCGCACGCGGGCCTGCGCCTCGGCCTCGGCGTTCATGATGCGCGCCTTCTGCTCGCCGGTGGCGCGGGCGATCTGCGCCTCGCGCATCCCCTCGGCCTCGAGGATGGCGCTCTGCTTGGACGCCTCGGCGGTGAGCACCGCCGCGCGCTTGTCGCGCTCGGCGCGCATCTGCTTCTCCATGGCGTGGCGGATCTCGGCGGGCGGGCTGATGTCCTGGATCTCCACCCGGTTCACCTTGACGCCCCACTTGTCGCTGGCGCTGTCCAGGATCTGCCGCAGCGCGGTGTTCACCTTGTCGCGCGAGGAGAAGAGCTCGTCCAGGTCCATCTCGCCCACCACGTTGCGCAGGCTGGTCTGGGTGAGCTTCTCGATGGCCGCCGGAAGGTCGGCGATCTCGTAGACGGCGCGGCGCGGGTCGGTGATCTGGAAGTACAGCATGGCGTTGATCTCCGTGGCGACGTTGTCGCGGGTGATCACGTTCTGCCGGGGGAAGTCGTAGAGCTGCTCGCGCAGGTCGATCTTGCGCGCGCCCTCGCGCCGGTGGATCAGCTGCCCGCCCACCTCGGTGGTGTAGCGCCACATGATGCGGCGCGGCTGGTCGACCAGCGGGATGATCACGTTGATCCCCGAGTCGAGCGTCCGGTGGTAGCGCCCCAGCCGCTCGATCACCATGGTCTCCGCCTGCTGCACCACGGTGAAGCCCATCGCCACCAGGACCACCGCCAGCACCACCAGCGCCATCACCAGAACCAGAACGCCCATCGTTTCACCCCTCCATGAATGGATGCCTGGCGACCGTGAGGGTCACCCCCTGGACCTCCACCACCACCACCTGCTCGCCGGCCGCGATCGGCCGCCCGTCCGCCGCCACCGCGCGCCAGTCGTCGCCGCCCACCGCCACGCGGCCGGGGCGGAGCGCGTCCATCACCGGCTCGCTCACCAGCCCCACTGCCCCGTGCAGCGCCGCCACGTTGGTGGGCACCTGCCGCGACGCTGGGTGCAGCAGGGCGTCCAGCAGCGGACGCGCCTTCACCAGCGACAGGAGGGCGGCGGCGCCGAACAGCGCGAGCTGCCCCACGAGCCCCACGCCCAGCGCGGCGGCGAGCGCGGGGACCAGCGCGGCCACCGCCAGCGCGATCAGGAACGCGGTGCCGGTGAGGACTTCGCCGATCAGCAGGGCGATGGCCGCAAGCGCCCAGATGAGCCACGCGTGCATGCGAATGCCGGGTGAGGTGGAGCGAACGCGCGAGAGAGCGGACGGCGCGGGGGGCCGCGCCCGGAGCGGAGCAAATGTTTTCGTGAAGCCCACGGGAAACGTCGCATCGCACCCCCCTTCCGGGCAAGTGGGGCCCGGGCGCGAAAACGCCGCCCCGGCAGCGAGTGCCGGCGCGGCGTTTCATGGTTCGCGCGTCAGCGCCGCGTCAGTCCGCGGACGCCTCGGCCTCGGGGCCCTGCTGCTCGACGGCGAGCACCTCGAACGGGACCACGGAAACCTTCTTGCGCTTCTTGTCCTTGCGGCCGAACAGCACGGTCCCGTCCACCAGGGCGAACAGGGTGTCGTCGTTGGCGCGCTGGACGTTCTCGCCGGCGTGGAACTTGGTGCCGCGCTGCCGGATCAGGATGTTCCCCGCCAGCACGCGCTCGCCGCCGAACTTCTTCACGCCCAGGCGCTGGGCGTTCGAATCGCGGCCGTTGCGGGTAGACCCGCCGCCCTTTTTGTGAGCCATTGCTTTCTACTCCCCCTCAGCCGAGGCTGATCTCGGTGAAGCGCACCTCGGTGAACCCCTGCCGGTGACCCTGCTTCCGGCGGTAGTTCTTCCGGCGCTTGTGCTTGAAGATGATGATCTTCTCGCCGCGGCCGTGGCGCACCACCTCGGCCGAGACCGAGGCTCCACCCAGGACCGGCGTGCCGACCTTGATGCTGTCGCCGTCGGCGCCGAGAAGGACGTCGTCGAACTGGACCGTCTGCCCCGGCTCGCTGTCGAGCAGCTGAACACGCAGGGTCTTCCCCGGCTCGGCGCGGTACTGGTGGCCGCCGATGCGGATGATGGCGTACATGTGGTTCCGAGACTCCAGTGTAGCGGACGGAACTTGCCCGAAAAACAAACAAGACGCTGAATATCGCCAGACTTGCCGGAATAGTCAACCCGGCAAGCCCCGTGATATCCAGCGCCGACGCGATGAACTTCGCCTCCCGGGCGTCCGTCCGTGGCTCCAGAGGCGGCGTCGTGCCGAACAATGTAACTCACGCGCGCCGAACCGTATACCCCCCGCCCCACCTCGGCCGCGGAGCAGCCGGAAGGAAGGACCCGTCCGGACGCTGTCCCGTACGGCGCGCGTGCGCGGCGGGTCCGTGTCGCGCGCCCATAGTCTCCCACGCAAGTGCAGCGGCGACAGGGAGATGGCTCGTCATGCAGCGCCCGAGCACCGGCGGCTGAAGCCGCAGCAACAACTACGAAAAGCCTCGCAAACTGCGCGAGGCTTCACCCTGACGATGCCCCCGATCGACGAAGCCCCCGCCGTGGCATCGGCGGGGGCTTCATTCGATCGACCTCGATCCCTGTACTGCGCCGCCGCGGACGCTCAGCCGAAGCTGTACTTGGACGAGAGGTCCTGGTGGCTCACGGCGGAGACGAGCTTGAACTCGTCCTGCGGGAGGAGCGGGTTGTCGCGGAGGGCGACCTTCATCCCCAGCGACTTCTCCATCGTCCGGGTCCACCCGCTCTCCTCCTCCAGCACGTAGAGGGCGACCACCGGGTGCACGCGCACCACCAGGTGCTTCTCCTTCCCCTCGGCCCAGGCGCGGCGGATGGCCCGCTCCACGCGGCGGATCACCGTCTCGGGGGTGAAGATTCGGCCGGTGCCGGCGCAGGTGGGGCAGCCCTCGGTCTGCGAGTGGTAGAGCGAGGCGCGCACCCGCTGGCGCGTCATCTCGATCAGCCCCAGCTCGCTCACCTGGAAGGCCTTGGTGCGCGCCCGGTCGCGGGAGAGGTGCTGGCGGAGCTCCTGCAGCACCTTCTCGCGGTTCGCCTTCGTCTCCATGTCGATGAAGTCGCAGACGATGATCCCGCCCACGTCGCGCAGCCGCACCTGCCGCGCGATCTCGCGCGCCGCGTCCACGTTGGTCTTCAGGATCGTCTTCTCGGGATCCTTCTTCCCCGTGTAGCGCCCCGTGTTCACGTCGATGGAGACCAGCGCCTCGGTGGGCTCCACGATGATGTAGCCGCCCGAGGGGAGGTTCACGCGCCGCTGGAAGGCGTCGCGGATCTCCCCCTCGATGTCGTACCTGTCGAAGAGGGGCTTGGCGTCGGTGTACAGCTGGACGCGCTCGATCAGCGACGGGTCGACCTGCTCCAGGTAGACGCGCACGTCGTCGAACACCTGCTGGCTGTCCACGATGAGCGAGTCGACCTTCTGGCTGAAGAGGTCGCGGATGATGCCGGCCACCAGCTTGGCCTCGCGGTGCACCACGGCGGGGGCGCGCGAGCGGGCGGCCTTCTTCTGCATCTGCTTCCAGAGCCCGATCAGGCTCTTCAGCTCGCGCTCGAAGGTCTCGCGGGTGAGCTCCTCGCCCACCGTGCGCACGATCACCCCGCCCGACTTCGGCGGGAGGCTCTCGCGGGCCAGGGCGCGCAGCCGCGAGCGCTCCTCGCGGTCCTCGATCTTGCGGGAGACGCCCACGTGGTCGCTCCCCGGCATGTACACCAGGAAGCGGCCGGGAAGGGAGATGTGCGCGGTGACGCGGGGGCCCTTGGTGCTGATCGGCTCCTTGGAGACCTGCACCAGCAGCTCCTGCCCCTTCTTGACGATGTCCTGGATCGGCGGGAGCGCGCGGCGGGCGCGCCCTCCCCCGCCCCCGCCGCCGTTGGCGGCCTCGTCGTCGTCGGCCGCGGGCGCGGCACCGGGCTCCTCGTCCTCGTCGTCCTCGTCCACGGCCACGTCGCTGACGTGCAGGAACGCCGCCTTCTCGGTGCCGATGTCGACGAAGGCGGCCTGGATGCCGGGAAGGACGGCTTCGACCCGCCCCTTGTAGATGTCGCCCACCATCCGGGCCGCGTCGGGCCGGTCAACCATGAGCTCGACCAGCACGTCGTCTTCCAGGATGGCGACGCGGGTCTCTCGGGCGGTGGTGTTCATCAGGATCTCGCGCTTCAATCCGCCTCCCGGGGTGCCGGTGACGGGGCGAGACCGCTCAGGGGTACGGGCCGACCCCGCGGCGCGCTAGGGGCGCAGCGCTGAACGGATCGATCCATGGTGTACTGCCTCTGTGGGCCGCGCGCGGGACGCGGGGTCCCGCGCGGTACGCTGGTCAGTGGGCGAGTTCGCGGAGGAGGCTGCGGGCGATCACCAGGCGCTGGATCTCGCTGGTGCCCTCCCCGATCTCGCAGATCTTGGCGTCGCGCATCATGCGCTCCACCGGGTATTCGCGGGTGTAGCCGTAGCCGCCGTGCACCTGGACGGCCCTGGTGGTGACGCGCATGGCCGTCTCGCTGGCGAACAGCTTGGCCATGGCGGCTTCACGGGTGTACGGCTTTCCCTGCTCCTTCAGCCACGCGGCGTGGTACACCAGGTGCTTCGCGGCTTCGATCTCGGTGGCCATGTCGGCCAGCATGAACTGGATCCCCTGGAAGTCGGCGATCGGCTGGCCGAACTGCCGGCGCTCGGTCGCGTAGCTCCGGGCCTGCTCGTACGCGCCCTCGGCGATCCCCAGCGACAGCGCGCCGATGCCGATGCGCCCGGCGTCCAGCGTCTTCATGAAGTTGATGAAGCCCATCCCCGGCTCGCCCAGCACGTCGTGGTCGGGGACGAAGGCGTCTTCCAGGATCAGCTCGCGGGTGTCGCTGGCGCGCCACCCCATCTTGTCTTCCTTCTTCCCCGCGCGGACGCCTTTCGTGTAGCAGAGCTGGCCGTCCTGGGCGTGGCCGGCGCCCACCTCGCGCGCCCGCTCCAGGTCAGTCGTGGGCTTGCTGACGATGAAGGAGGTGATCCCCTTCGTCCCCTTCTCGCGGTCGGTCTGCGCGGTGGCCACGAAGACCTCGCCCACGCCGGCGTGGGTGATGAAGATCTTGCTCCCGTTGAGCACCCAGCCGCCGTCCACCTTCACGGCGGTGGTCTGCGTGCCGCCCGCGTCGCTCCCGGCGCCCGGCTCGGTGAGCCCGAAGCCGCCCAGCACGCTCCCGGAGGCGAGGAGCGGCACGTAGCGCTGCTTCTGCTCCTCGGTGCCGAAGTTGACGATCGGCGAGGTGCCCAGCGTGGTGTGGGCGCTGACGGTGATGGCGTGGCTGGCGTCGACCTTTGCCAGCTCGTGGATCACGATCATGTAGGCGATGCCGTCCATCCCGGCGCCGCCCAGCTCCTCGGGCCACGGGATGCCGAACAGCCCCAGCTCGCCCATCTTGGCGATGTTCTCCCACGGGAACTCGCCCGACTGATCGAGCTGTGCGGCCACGGGCGCGATCTCGTTGCGAGCGAAATCGCGCACCATGTCGCGGATCATCAGGTGGTTCTCGTCGAAATACCGTTCCATCGCTCCAAGAAGCCCGCCGCGGGCGGGTCGTCGTTGCAGGGGAGAGTCTGCCGAAACTGCGGGAATCTACGCCGCACGCAAGGAAACCGAAAGGATCGGGCCACGGCTGCGGAAGGTGCACGGCGGGTGGGTCGATTCAGCCCGAATCGTGCTTCGATTCTCCGCGGATCGAGGGATCCAGAGCGGTCCCGGGCGCCGCTCGGGGCCCTCTCCCTGGCGCCTGACGGCGCCTGTCCCTCCCCCAAAACAGCCTGGGGGAGGGACGGGGGCGCTTCGCGCGGCAACGTCGATGGCGGCGGACGGATCCGCGCGCTCCCGCGGCTCCTCGCGAGAGCGAGGCTGGGCGGAGCTCAGTCTTCGCCGCGGAGGACGCGGAGGAAGGCTTCGCCGAACTTCTCCAGCTTCGCGGGGCCCACGCCGGAGACGGCGAGCATCTCGCGCTCGCTCTGCGGGTTCGCGCGGGCAATCTCGATCAGCGTGCGGTCGGCGAAGACGCAGTAGGCGGGCTGGTTCAGCTCGCGGGCCAGGCGCGAACGGAGCGTGCGGAGACGGCCGTACAGCTCCGACTGCTCGGGCGTGGGATCGTCCAGCGCCGCCTTCGGGCGCGGCGGCCGCGGGGCGTTCGCGCCGCCGGGGGCGGTGGCGCCCTCGGCATGGGCGCGCAGGAGCTCGGCCAGCGGCGCGCCGAAGCGGTCGAGCAGCTTGGGCGTGACGCCGGGCACCTCCAGCAGCGCCTCGGGCGTGGCCGGCTCGGCGCGGGCGACGGCGTTCAGCACCTCTTCCGACATCACCATGAAGGTGGGCACGTCGTGGCGGCGCGCCAGCTCCTTGCGCAGCGTGCGCAGGTGGCCGCGGAGCAGGTCGGGCCCGCTCTGGACCTCGAGCGTGCCGTCCGGGCCCAGGTCGTACCCCTCGCGGCGCGCCGTCTTGCGGTCGCGGCGCACGTCGAGCGGGAGGCGGCCGCGGGACTGGCGCTCGCCGCGTACCGGAGGGCCGCCGGCGGCGTCCGCGGTGATGCCGTGGCGGGCGGCGAGGCCCTCGCTCTCCTGCAGGCAGTTGTCGCAGGCGCCGCAGTGCTTCATCGCCGCGCTGTCGCCGAAGTAGTGCAGCACGAAGCCGCGCCGGCAGTCCTTCGTGTAGGCGTAGATCTGCATCTTCTGCAGCTTGCCCAGGTCGCGCTCGCGCTTCTGCTCCAGCGCCTGCCAGTCCACCGCGAGCCGGTTGATCGGCGTCTTGCGGTCGATCACCCACACGCCCTCGCCCGCCGGCTGCCACTCGAGGAAGCTCTCCGCCTGCAGCCGGTCCATCAGCTCGGTGGGCGCCTGGCCGCCGGCGGCGCGCGCCAGCACGCGCCACTCGACTTCGGCGCCGCGGTACACGCGCTCGCCGCCGCCCGCCTTCCAGAGCGCGCGGAGGAACTCGAGCTCGGTGTCGCGCCCGGCCAGCTCGGCCGAGATGCGCTGCGGCGTGGCGAGGAGGCGCAGGCGGATCCCCTGCCCGCCCATCGTCGCCGCCTTCACCACCCCCGCCTGCTCCAGGATGCGCACCGCCGAGCCGATCTGCTTGTCGCTCTTCACCACCCCCTTCAGCTCCAGCGCGACCTGGTCGGGCGGCGTGGTGCACACGCCGTTCGCGTCGGCGTCGCGGCGCAGCACCCGCAGCACGGCCTCTACCGCGGGGCGCGGCGGGCTGGACATGTCGATGAAGAACTCGTGCGTGAAGCGGTCGGGGAAGGCGTGCAGGAGCACGCAGTCGGAGTTCCCCCCGTCTCTTCCCGCGCGGCCCGCCTCCTGGTAGTACGCCTCCAGGTTGCCGGGCATGTTGTAGTGCACCACGATGCGCACGTCGCTCTTGTCGATCCCCATCCCGAAGGCGTTGGTGGCGACCACGCACGGCGTCTCGCCGGTCATGAAGCGCTCCTGGATGCGCTTGCGCTCGCGGTCCATCAGCCCCGCGTGGTAGCCCACGGTGGCCACGCCGGCGCCGTTCAGCAGCGCGGTGAGCGCGTCCACGCTCTTGCGGGTGGAGGCGTAGACGATGGCGCTCCCCTCGCGACCGCGCAGGAGCTTGAGGAGCATGCGGTCCTTCTCGCTCTCGTTCTTCGCCCGCAGCACGTGCCAGTGCAGGTTGCGCCGGTCGAAGCCGGTCACCAGCACGCGCGGGCTCTGCAGGCGGAGCTGGCGGACGATGTCGCGCCGCACCTCCTCGGTCGCGGTGGCGGTGAGCGCGGCGATCGGCGGGTTGCGCAGGAGCTGGCGCACCCGGCCCAGGCGCAGGTACGAGGGGCGGAAGTCGTGCCCCCACTCCGACACGCAGTGCGCCTCGTCCACCGCCAGCAGCGACACGTTCAGCGAGGCCAGGCGCTGCTGGAACGACTCCGAGTCGAAGCGCTCGGGGGCCACGTACACCAGCTTGTAGCGCCCCTGCTGCGCCCCGTCGAGCCGCGCCGACATCTCCGAGCCGGTGAGCGACGAGTTGAGGAAGGTGGCGGGGAGCCCCACCGCGTCCAGGTTGTCGACCTGGTCCTTCATCAGCGAGATGAGGGGCGAGACGACGAGCGTCACCCCCGGCAGGATCATCGACGGCACCTGGTAGCAGATGCTCTTGCCGCCGCCGGTGGGCATCACCGTGAGCGAGTCGCCGCCGGAGAGGATGTTGGCGACGGCCTGGTCCTGCCCGGGCCGGAAGTCCGAATACCCCCAGAAGCGCCGCAGCACCTCGCGGGCGGCGTCGAGCGGGTGGTCCTGGGCTTCGGCGGGGGCGACGGCGGCTTCGCTCAAGACGGCTGGATGCGGTGCGAAGGTGGATGACTCGGAGACGGGTGCCCGTACACGCGGGCGACGAGGTGGTTCGCCCAAGGTGAACGGAGGAGACGATTCGGCGTGCGACAATATGAGTGCGCCACGTCCGAATTTCAAGCACGTTGTGACGCGTTTGTGCGGTGGCGGATTCGGCGCGGACACCTCCCTCCCTCTCCTCGAAATCGCCCGACGGCCTGGAACGGCTGGAACTCCGCGCCTCGTACGGTCTCGACACGCACGCCGGCATCGCGGGCCCTCACCCTGCCGCTTCGCGGCTGTCCCTCTCCCAAAACAACCTGAGTCCGGTCTACCTGGGAGAGGGACCTGGGGCGCTTCGCGCCGGCTCCTTCGTCTCGGGGCAGCCGGGTGCGCGAGGGGAGCACGTCACGTCTGGCGCCGGGGCTGCGTCCGATCTCTGCCCTCCTGCGCCAATGATACGGATCTCACGAACTCCGTTCCGCGAGCGGCGGTTGCGTGAGGGATTCGCGCCCGGAGGGCCGAGACGCCGGCGCGCCCGCGTCCGGCGCCGCGGGAACGAGCGAGCGGCCATGGCGCGCCGGCGGCTCGGCGCCGTTGGCAACGGCGGTATCGTTGCCTACGGCGCGCGAAGCCCGGCCCGGAGCGCAGCGGAGGGACACGCCC
>Ga0190275_10001082_pt1 | contig 20930 bp, 23 predicted proteins | sample Popmic550T_FD_133745 | JGI IMG/M metagenome (GOLD analysis project Ga0190275, IMG submission 133745) | Populus adjacent soil microbial communities from riparian zone of Yellowstone River, Montana, USA - 550 T | ecosystem: Environmental > Terrestrial > Soil > Riparian zone > Trees stand | place...
CATTGAAACGCCGGAAGACGTGGCCGCGCGCAGTCGTCGATGCCTGGAATTCGCGCCCCCCGATCGCCTGGCGTTCGCCCCGGATTGTGGATTGAGTCAGACGGCGCGATGGGCGGCCAGGCGCAAATTGAAGTCGATGGTGGAAGGGGTAGACATCGCCCGCAGAGAGATAGGCCTGTGATCAAGCCTATCCTTAATGACGAAGCGCTGCTTGCCGACATTCGAACTGCAAGCCGTAACGATCATCACTTCCGTATGTGGTGGCTCGGTCAGAGCGGCTTTCTATTGCAGTGGAAGGGCGCTCACCTGCTGTTCGATCCCTATCTCTCGGACTCTCTTACAAAAAAGTATGCCGACACGGATAAGCCTCATGTTCGGATGACAGAGATCCCGGTGGATCCCGGGAGACTAACGTTCATCGATGTTTGCACGTCCAGTCATAACCATACTGATCACCTTGACGCGGAAACGTTGAATCCGTTGCGTCAGGCGAATCCCGGGATGAAATTCATCATTCCTGAAGCTAATCGCGCGTTCGTTGCCGAGCGGCTCGGGTGTGATCCAGCGTGGCCCATCGGGATGAACGATGGAGAGTCAACCACGATTGGACCGTTTCACGTTACGGCAGTACCAGCGGCCCACGAACAGATCGAACGAGATGAACACGGTCGCTCAAAGCACCTCGGTTACGTCGTTAAATTCGGGTCCTGGACGGTATATCAATCGGGCGACACCATGCTCTACGACGGCATGACCGCCCGGTTGCGACCGTTCCGCATTGACCTCGCGCTGCTGCCAATCAATGGCGCTGTTCCGGAGCGCAGGGTCGCAGGAAATCTGAATGCGCAGGAAGCTGCCAAGCTGGGCAAGCAGATCGGAGCGCGACTTGTCATCCCGATGCACTACGACATGTTCACGTTTAACACTGCGCCTGCATCCGAGTTTGCTGATGCCGCCAAAGCAGAAGGAATATCTTACAGAATTCTTGAATGCGGTGAGCGATGGTCGAGCGAATCCCTGAATTTCAAGTAGTCTAAGATCATGCGACTCATGATCGGTGTCCTGGCGATAGCTCCGCTGGTTGCTGAGAATTGGCCTGGCTTTCGTGGATCCGGCGCGCGTGGCATCGCGGCTAATCCCAAGCTCCCGGTCTCGTGGAATGTCGAAACCGGCAAGAACATAGCGTGGAAGACGGCGATTCCAGGGCTTGGCCTCTCAAGTCCGATCGTCTGGGACAATTTGGTCTTCATAACAACGGCGGTGAGCTCGAATTCGCAGATGGTGTTCGAGGCCAAGTTAAAGGGTGAACGCGACAACCGCCAGGATCCTTCCGAGCAGGAGTTTCGAGTGCTCGGGGTAGACAAGAAGAGCGGTCGCATTGTGTGGAATCAGTTGGCCACCAAGAGCAAGCCCCGAGTGCTTCGGCATCCGCACAATTCGTACGCGTCGCCAACGCCTGCTACGGACGGAAAATATCTTATCGCCTTTTTCGGCTCCGAGGGACTGTACTGCTACGACCTCAAGGGAAAGCTGCTGTGGCAGAAGGATTTGGGTATTTTGGACCAAGGCGCTTTCGATGTTCCTGACTACCAGTGGGGTAGCGCCGCTTCCCCGATTCTCTGGGGCGGGAAAGTCTACCTGCAGGTTGACGTACACAAGGGGAGTTTCCTAGCGGCTTTCGACGCCAAGGACGGCAAAGAGCTATGGCGAACCACGCGGGATTCGAAGCCAAGCTGGTCGACACCGACAATTGTGCAGGGTCCTTCGCGAACCGAAGTTGTAACCAATGGCGTGGAGCACATTGCAAGCTATGACGCCGAAACGGGTAAGGAAATATGGCGGCTGAAGGGCACGTCGATGATCTCCGTCCCCACTCCGTTCACTGCCAACGGACTGATCTATGTCTTCAGCGGTTATTACCGAAACATGCGAAGATCCTACGCGATCCGTCCTGGCGCGACCGGGGACATAACGGACTCTAAAGAGTTCGTCGCATGGATGCGTGAAGAGGCGCCGTCTCTATCAACACCTGTGATCAGCGGCGGCTACGTGTTCGCACTCCCCAGCCGCAGCCTGGTCGTATATAACGCCCAAACCGGTGCAACGATTTATCAACAAAGAATAGGCGCCGGAACCGGCGTAAGCGCCTCGATGATTGCGGCGGGCGATCATGTCTACGCCGTGAACGAAGACGGGGATGTCCACGTGATCAAGGTCGCGGACAAGTATGAAGAATTGGCTGTGAATAAGATGGGAGAGCCGGTCCTCGCGACACCTGCGGCGTCGGGTGACACGCTTCTCATTCGAGGCGCGACGAGTTTGTTTGCTATCCGCGATCGCTAAATAAACATCTCATCGTCCTGAGTTGCCTGGGCGACACTCGGACGCTGTCCACGGAGGAAGTGCTGCAAAGCGGTCCGGACACCGCTTGTAATTCCTTGTATTTCTCGAATTGGTTTAATGATGCCGTTGTGAACGCTGGTGACGGAATGATGTACCCGACTCATGGTATCGTCAACGACCAGTTCCGCGCGTTCTAGCTGGATCTTGGCGCGGCTGCTCGCGTCGGTGATCACTTCGTCCAGCTTCAGGAGTTGCGACTTGCCAAGATCCATCATCTCGTTCGCCTTCGCTGTGATCTCGACTATATGTTTGCGGCTATCATCGAGCGTCGATTCCGCCTTCGCCAGAATCGACTTGGTCTGCGGAAGAATGGAAAGCAATTCAGTCTTAATAGATTTCGTGTTTCGATAGATGCCGTATAGGAGGCCAGCCTGAATCAACAGCGCGAGTCCTGAGATTGCGACGAAGAATGTCAGGATTACGAGCAGAGCTTCCTGGTTCATAAATTTCCTCTGACTGGCTACTCCTATCGCGTCTATCCTACACGCCTTCGGGGTTGCTTGCGATGTTCGATGTAGAGCCTGTTGCTTCGGCGATGGTCTCTCGATAGGCCTGTCTTCCGGCTTCGACGGCAGCGTTCAATTGCTCGCGCTGACGGCCCACTGCAGTCCTGCCACGGTCGACCAGATCGACAGCAGATTCGCGAAGATCTTCTGTCCTGCGACGCAGGAAATCACCGCCTTCGTTGGCTTTGGTGCGTATACGACCGCGCGTCTCTTCACCCGACGTCGGCGCGAAAACGATACCGACCGCGACTCCGACGCCAAGCCCAAGCAAAAAGTACGATAGACCCTTAGTGTCGTCCATGGTTATCTCCTTCGGTGATAATGATTAACGCCAGTCTCAGCATAGCAGTAGATTTAATGGCCGCCAAGATGTTACGCGCCTGCTAAAATCGCTTCGGATGGTTGGAGGAAGGGCGCCAAAAAAGGTGGATGCGGACGGCCTTTGGGCCTACTCGCTAAAGCTACTGGGTGGCCGGGCGATGTCGACCGGCGAAGTCCGGCAAAAGCTTGTGCGCAGAGCCGAGAAGGAAGCCGATATCGAGACCACTATCTCCAAACTGCGCGAGTACGGCTATCTGAATGACACTCAGTTCGCCGAAAGCTTTGCGGCGGGCAGGCGAGACAACGAAGGTTTCGGACGCATGCGAGTTCTGCGCGACCTACGGCAGCGGCGAGTGGCGCCGAATCTTGCGACAGAAGCTGTCGAGCAGGCGTTTGAGGGCACCGACGAAACCGCTCGGATAGAGGCGTTTCTCGAACGCAAATATCGAAATGTCAATCTCGGCGAACTCCTACAGGAAGACAAAAAACTCCATGGCGCGTATCGCAGGCTGCGCTACGCGGGATTCAGCTCAGGCGCGTCCATACGAGTGTTGAAGAGATTCGCGGCCCAAGCCGAGCAGCTCGAAGACGAGCCTGAGATCGAGCCAGAGGCCTGACGAAACGCTCGATTTAGCCGATATACTGCAAGAATGCGATCGTCGTCCGCTCTCTGTCTGCTCCTCGGGGTAGCCCTCTCTGCCGCAGAGCCCGCTATTTCCCACCAGGAGTATCAGCAGCGGCGCGCAGCTCTGCGGAAGGCCCTGCCGGATTCGCTAATCGTCTTGTTCGGCGCCACCGAGAAAGACCACGGCGACGTACGGACCGGATTTTTCCAAGAGGCCAATTTTTATTACCTTACGGGTTGGGCCGAGCCAGGAGCGATTCTAGTCATATCGCCGACGACGGACACGCTTCTTATCCCCAAACGGAATTCCGAGCAGGAACAGTGGACAGGTCCCAAGGTGGCTCCGGGCGACGCAAACGTTACTGCAGCGAGTGGATTTGAGTCCGTTTTGCCTGTTCCCGCATTGCAGACCAACCTCGTGAGATGGGCCGAAAATGTTTCGACTGTTTATACTTTGACCAATTCCCCTGCGGCAGACGTTATCAAGAAACTCTTGCCACTAGCCGAATTGCGGAACGTGATGATGCCTATTGCGCGTCTTCGCGCAAAGAAGTCGCCAGCCGAGCTCGAGCTAATTCAGAAGTCAACCGATGCGACAGTTGCCGCGCACTTTGCCGCCTGGAAGCGCATTCAGCCCGGTCTTAGTGAATTTCAGGTTGCGGCGACAATGTCCGACACGTATTTCGAACGCGGCTGCGAACGGCACGCGTATTCTCCGATCGTCGGCGCCGGCCCGAATGCGGCTGTGCTTCACTATTTCCAGAATCGGCGCAAGATGGACGCGGGCGAGCTACTCCTGATGGACGTTGGCGCAGAATGCTCCATGTATGCCACGGACATCACACGTACCGTCCCTGTGAACGGCAAATTTACTGATCGACAAAAAGAGCTGTATGAAGTCGTTCTCGGCGCTCAGAAAGCGGCAATTGCGGCGATCAAGCCCGGAGTAATGCTGGGAAGCCGGTCGAGCAAGGTTGGTCTTCACAAAATCGCGCTTGACTATATCGACAGCCATGGTAAAGATGCCAAAGGCGCATCTCTGGGCAAATACTTTATTCACGGACTCGGACATCACGTCGGATTGGACGTCCACGACGCCAACGATCCATCCCTTCCTCTAGAGGCCGGGATGGTCATCACAATCGAGCCAGGGGTCTACATCCCGGAAGAACGTATTGGCATTCGTATCGAGGATGTTGTTCTGGTAACGGAGAATGGCGCGAAGGTACTCAGTTCTTCTCTGCCGCGGGAAGTGAATGAAATCGAGAAGGCAATGGCCCGGTAGGGTCACAGTCGGGTACATCGCCGTCCTCAGCGCCGCATTTCTTGTGGCAATGATCGCCGGTTGGAGTTCGCTCGCTGAGGGCATGGAAGGCAGCGCGTACGACTGGATGTTTCGCGTCAACCCGCCGCCCAAGATCGAGCCGAGCTCCGTCATCGTCGCATTCGATGAAAGGACCTTGAATCGAACAGGTGGTATGCGCAATCTCAGGCGCACGCTGGCCGATGTTCTCACACGTATTCGGCAGGAAAGGCCCGCCGTCGTAGCGATCGACGTGGGCCTTTACGATTCTGCGAATCCTTCGGACCCAGAGGACGCGGCGTTGGAAAAGGCGCTTGCTGAGATGCCGAATCTTGTTCTCGCGAGTGACATTCTCCCGGGCGAGAACCGCTGGGAAGATCCCGCGCCGCGCTTTCGCAAGCACGCGAGCGCGGTGGGACACGTTCACGCGGCGCCCGATCCGGTAAGCCGCAAGCTGCCGCTCGAACTGGTAGTGGGACGCGACCGGCGCTGGGCAATGGCGCTTGAAGCACATCGTCTCTACGTGGGAGCGCGAGCCATCGAAGAATCTCCGGAAGGCCTGTCCACTGGCAAAGCTGTTATTCCTGCGCGTCGTGAATCCAGTCGTGCGCTCTACATTCGCTATGGCGAGGGTATTCCGGTCGTCCCGGCTTTCAGCACTCAATTTTCTGAGGTCGCGGGCAAAACGGTGTTCATCGGTATCACCGCACAGTCAGCAGCACGCGATCGGCTGATGACACCGTTCGGAACAATGATGACCGGCGTAGAGATCCATGCGCAAACCTACGAAACGATAACGCGCGGAAAGTTTTTGACGCCTGCTTCGCTTACCGCTGTCGCGCTCGTCTGCCTTTTTCTTACGATCGCTGCAGGGGCAATATTCGCGACGCTGAGTGGTTGGCCGGCCTACGGACTGGCGGCGATTCCAATCGTGGCTGCGCACTTAACTCCTCACCTTGCGTTCGCAAACGGCATAATCTTTCCGTATCTTGCACCTGTATTTGCCGCTTGGCTGTCTGTTTTTCTCGCGGCATCCTGGCAATACTTTATCGTTCGGCGGCAGTTGCGGAAGTCGGAATCCGACAGGGCCAGGTATCAGCAGGCGATTCACTTTGTCACACATGAAATGCGCTCTCCCTTGACGGCGATTCAGGGTTCCAGTGAATTGATGGGCCGTTACAACCTGAATGACGCCAAGCGCAAGCAGATGGCCGAGATGATCAATGCCGAATCGAAACGTCTGGCTCGCATGATTCAGACATTTCTCGACATCGAGCGTCTTACCGATGGACAGATGGAGATTCGAAGCGAGATGTTCGAAGCCAGCGATGTGATTGGGCCGTGTCTCGACCGGGCGCGTCCACTCGCGGACCGCAAACAGATTGAGCTGCGCCTCGAGGAGATTGAGCAGTCAACCCTGCGCGGGGATCGCGAGTTAATGGAATATGCCGTGTACAACCTCCTTACGAACGCAGTGAAATACTCACCTGCCGAGACGATCGTGAGCGTATCGGCACACCGCGACAACAGTTCTATTCGCCTGTCCGTGCGCGATCAGGGTATCGGCATGGACGATAAGGAACTTCGTAGCATTTTTCAGAAGTTCTATCGGACGAAGAAAGCGGAAGCATCCGGCGAGGTCGGGACAGGTATCGGTCTTTCCATCGTGGATCAAATCGTCACGCATCACGGCGGCCGCATGGAAGTGACCAGCACGCCTGGCAAAGGTTCCTGTTTTACGATGGTATTGCCTACCGCCCCTGCATCCAAGCTGGTATCGTACTGAGGTATTCGATTGTCACGTCTGCTGGTTGTTGAAGATGACGGCTCTGTCCGGAACACTGTAGTTACGTTCCTCGAGCTTGAAGGTTACGAAGTTGATGCAGTGGCGTCGACACGCGAAGCTCTGCAGCGTCTGCAACAGAACTCATACCCAATTGTCCTGTCGGATATCTACCTCGATGAACGTACGGGACTCGATGTCTTGCAGGCGGCCAAAAATGCGAATCCGGACTGCGCTGTGATTCTTATGACTGGCCGCGGCACCATGGAGACGGTGATGCGCGCCACGCAAGGCGGAGCATTCGATTATATTGCCAAACCTTTCGAACTCGACCGACTGCTCGAAACTCTGAAGCGAGCAGAGGGAGTGGTCGAAGAAGGCGATGAAGACGGCGAGGTGGAATACGAGGAACTCCCACCCACAGAGATGATCGCCAGTTCGGGTCCGATGGTGGACATCTATAAAATGATCTCCCTCGTCGCCCCCAAAGACACAACGGTTTTGGTGGAAGGCGAGACCGGAACCGGCAAAGAACTTCTCGCGAGGATGATCCATCGCTACAGCAAACGGGCCGACCAGCCGTTTGTCGCTGTTGACTGCGGGGCCATCGCGCCAACACTCATCGAGAGCGAGTTGTTCGGAGCGGTGCGCGGCGCCTATACGGGTTCCGAACGGGATCGCATTGGTGTGTTCGAAGCGGCCAACCATGGCACAATACTCCTCGACGAAATTGGCGAGGTGGATCAGAGTTTCCAGTTGAAGCTGCTGCGTTTTCTCCAGGAGCGAGAGATCCGGCCTGTAGGCGCTCCTCGGTCCAAACAAATCGACGTCCGCGTTCTTGCCGCTACGAATCGGGACCTTCACAAACTTGTACAGGAAGGGAAGTTTCGCGAGGATCTCTGGTATCGTTTGGCAGTCATCCGGATCAAGATGCCTCCTCTTCGGGAGCGACATGGCGACGTACCTCTACTGGCACAGCATTTCGTGGAGCGATCGAATAATCGCTTTGGAACGTCAGCCAAATTAACGGAATCCGGTGTCAAAACACTTAATGAATACACATGGCCGGGCAACGTTCGCCAAATGCAGCATTTAATTGAGCGTCTTTGTATTGTCGCGTCGAATGGTCGGATTGATGAGTTTGCGGTGCGGGAGTCGATTTTCTCCATGCAGCCCGATGAGGCGTCGACCGAATCCCTCGCCGACACTGAAGCGGACCAGATTCGTAAAGTGCTGTCAGCCGCGGGAGGAAACAAGTCTAGAGCAGCGAAGATCCTTGGAATTGAGCGTAAAACGCTATATCGCAAGCTCGAACGCATGGGATTGCATTAAACGTGACACTGTTTCAGCAATCGATAGATACTGCGGACCAGTGGTTCAATCTAAAAAACCCTTGCTTTTTGCTTAGAGTGGGTGCAAAATCGGGGCGAACGCATGGTAAGGAGGTACTAGTCCATGTTTGATAGCCTCGAAGACCAAATGAAGGCTGATCTCGATAAGGAAAGCACCAAATCGGAACGGATGCTCCGTTATGCGGCCGTCGCAGTAGCTTCCGTGCTGATCTTCGGTGGATTGTTCCTAGGGGTCCGTTTTCTAGACTAAATCTAACAGGGGCAACGCTTTAAGCGATGCCCCTCAAGGGGTGGGGCGACAGGCGTTAACTGGTTGCGCGCTTGGCGCTAAACTCTCGCACCCGGTCGCCTTGACCGGTCTTGAAGTTGATCTGGTCGCCCACGACCTTACCTTTATATTCAACCTTTCTTGTGTTGCCGTTGAACTCCATCGTCACTGAGAAGGATACGTCGTCTCCAGCAACCTTACCCTCTTCGATTTTCATTTCCTGCCCACCCATGCCGGTGACGGTGCCTGTGAGAGCTTCACCATCAGCCTTCAAGTTGAAGACCTGAGTTCGTTTTTCTCCATTTCTGTTTGTGACTTCTGCCGCCCATTTGCCGGTTAGATCAGCCGCGAATAAAGACGTAGCCGTCAGCGCGAGCGTGGCGATAACACCATATACCAATTTGTTCATGATTTCTCCATTCCGCGACCCGCGCGGGCCGCTTCGACCTGTGACCATTCGAGTGGTGAGATCAAAAGAAAGATGGTTCGAGGCTTACAGAGGTTACTGTACGCCGCTCGAAAGCATCTGCTTAAGTTGTCGGCAGGGACATATTGAGAACAGGCTGAACTGTTTTGGCATACACTACTAGCGCATGGACGCCAATGCCATGCGATGCTAGAGGTGTCTTACATGCAGCAAAACAATCTGGATACGTTGAAATCCGAAATCGATGTGTATTTAAGTACAAACGGGTTCGTCGTTTTTCGTGGTCATGCGCGCGGGATTATCGAACGTCCGGAAGTAGATTGGGATACGACACAACACCCTGACTTTCGAGACTTTTTGTCGGTCCCGCAACAATTAGGAATCCGTCTTATCATTTTTCACAGCCGCGAATTCAAAGCGAGCGTAATAGACCGGACGCTCGAAGAGTTGCAGGATTCCACCTTTGAATTCGAAGACCAGCGCGAGCTAGAACGCCGTTTGCGCGAACTGCGTGTCTATGAAGGATTCACCTGCGCGCTCGAGCTATCGTTCGACTATGAGGGCATGACGTATTTCTATGAGCTGCGTACGGATTGGTATAGCGAATTGAACAACATGCTGGATGAGCTCGACATGCTGCCCGATGATGAGGAAGACGAAGACGAGAATCCGTTGAGCGGATATTACTCGAAGAATTAATGTCCGGCGCCGCTCCTGTTTCCGCGAGTTTGCCTACACGCTGGCTGCTACCGACCGACGATAAGGGCATTACCGAATTGGCCGCGGATCTCCAGATTCATGCGCCCGCGGCGCGCGTACTTTGGACGCGCGGGTATCGCACACCAGGCGATGTCCAGCGATTTCTTCGTCCCACCCTCGATGACATGCATGATCCTTTTCTGCTCAAGGACATGCATCAGGCGGTTGCGCGACTCCGGCAGGCTCTCGATCGTAAAGAGAAAATCTTACTGTACGGCGACTACGACGTTGACGGCGCAACCTCGATCGTTGTTTTAAAGAAGGCGCTGGATCTGGCGGGAGCGATCTGCGAATTTTTCATTCCTCACCGGATGCGGGACGGATACGGCATGCGTCCCGAAGTCATCGACCGAGCCGCTTCCGACGGCGTTGCGCTTGTCGTAAGTGTCGACACGGGAATCCGAGCCAACGCGGTCGTCGAGCACGCCCGCAACCTGGGCATTGATGTCATCGTTACGGATCATCACCTGCCGGACACGGAGATTCCGCCTGCCGTCGCTGTGATCAATCCGAATCGCCGCGATTGCGAGTATCCGGAGAAGAATCTCTGCGGCGCAGGTGTCACGTTCAAACTCGTCCAAGCACTATTTCGCGATCTCGACTGGCCGGCCGAGCGTGTGCGGAAGCTTTCCGAATCGTTCCTTAAAATGATCGCAGTCGCGACCGTCGCAGACGTCGTGCCGTTGCTCGGTGAGAACCGCATCATCGTGAAGCGTGGCCTGGAAGGTTTTCAGGACGTCCGCAATCCAGGGCTGCGAGCGCTTCTTCGTGTCGCAGGTTTCAATCCCGGTGAACGTCCCACTGCGGGACAGGTGGCTTTTCGGCTGGCTCCGCGAATTAATGCTGCGGGACGTATGGCGAACGCGAACGATGTGGTCGAGATGTTCTTGACGTCCGACGAGCAGCGCGCTCTTCAGCTTGCCACGTCGCTCCACGATCTCAATAAAGAGCGGCAGGAGACGGAGGCCGAAATCGTCAAGAGGATCCTTGAAATCTGTGAACAGGAGCCGGTGACGAGTTCAGATTTTGCTTTAGTGTTTTCCGGCTCCGGATGGCACCGCGGGGTCATCGGTATTGTGGCAAGCCGTGTTGTCGAGCGCTACCATCGACCAGTCTTTGTGCTGAGCGAGGACGAAGAGACCGGGTTCGCGCAAGGCTCCGGGCGCAGCATTCCCGTGTTTCATTTGCTGGAGGCGCTCGAAACTATGCCTGACCTCTTCACGAAGTTCGGCGGACACCGCCAGGCTGCCGGCATTACCTCTCCGGTGGAACGGGTGGCCGAGTTCCGACGCCGCCTGAATGCCCACGCCTCCAAAGTACTGACGCTCGAGGATTTGCGTCCCACAATCGAAGTCGATGCGGTGCTGAATCTACCGGAATTGACAGATCGTGCAATCTCGGAAGTGTTCGCTCTTGGGCCGTTCGGATGTGGTAACTGTTCTCCGGTGTTTGCGGTCCGAGGAGCGGAACTGGCCGGGCCGGCTTCGATATTCAAAGAGAAAATGCTCCGCCTTCCAATCCGTCAAAACGGCCGTACAGTGATGACGACTTCCTGGAATCTGACGAATCGCGCAGCGGAGTTTCAAACCGGAGTTCGGTACGACTTTGCAGTCTGCCTGGAAGAAGAGAATCGAGGGTTTGGGAACTGGCGCTTGACCGTCAAGGAAGCAACTCCGGTGAAGGGGTAGAAGGGTCCGAAGCACACGGATTGTACCCCACTTGGAGTCGGCAGCGTCACAATCTCAAGGGCGGCTCAACCTTACACCCGTAACACTCGACGGGCAGTTCGGTGCTCCATCTAAATCATTCTGCCCGTCTGCCGATCAGAGCCGCCTGCTTTCCTAAGCTCCTTCATATAACCTGTACCTAAAATCGTGGGTCTAGCGGAAAGTGACGCTCGGATGTAGCGAGAGCGTTTAAACGGGGGATCAGCTGACAACTCCCGTAAAATCAACAAGCCAAGCACTTGGCCGGCATTCTGCTCGCGGTGCGACATTTTTCCCGTTGGTCGGGTAAAAAGTGCGCCATCGCAAATTTCGTGTAGCTGTTAAGTTATTGTTTCTACGTGTTGGCGAGCCAATTGCTTTCTTTACCTTGGGAAGGAGAATTGATGAACGCCTCGATAAGAACAAAACCCGCCGTAATGTTTGGAGCGGCGATGTTGGCCCTTGTTGGAACAGGTTGCGCAACCAAGAAACATGTGCGCCAAGTCGTCGGTCCCGTAGAAACGCGCGTCGGATCGGTTGAGAAACGCACCGCCGAGCAGGCTGCTGCCCTAGGTGACGTGGAAAATAATGTCTCGCGCGTCGACGAGCGGGCGATGGAAGCAGACCGAAAAGCCGCCGCCGCCGGCCAAGCAGCTCAACAAGCGCAGGGCAAAGCAGATTCAGCTCAGCTTCGCGCCGATAATGCCCATACCTTAGCGGGTCAGGCTCAGCAGATGGCCGATCAGACCCGTAACCGTCTCACGGATGTAGTAGGCAATCTCGACAACTTTCAACATGTGACCACGGAAAGTCTCTTTTTTGGTCTGAACAAGTCGAAGCTTACAAAAGAAGAAATGCAGAAACTCGACGATGCCGTCGCGAAACTCCAGGGAAACAACAACTATGTTCTTGAAATTCAAGGATATACCGACAAGACCGGTAGCGCCCAAACCAACCTGGAATTGAGCCGCCGTCGAGCAGATGAAGTAGTTCGTTATCTCACAACAAAGCATAACGTCCCGCTCCGAAGAATCCACGTCCTTGGCGTTGGCGAAGATGTCCCCGATGCTGACAACAGTACTCGCGCGGCACGCAAGCTAAATCGCCGAGTCGACGTCAATGTATTTGCTCGTTCGGTCGAAACTGCCTCGACCGGGGCTGCTCCCCAGACCCAGTCTTCCACTTCGACCACACCGCAACCCTAACAATCTATCGGACGTTCAGATACAGTCCAACAAAAAGGTGGTCCCGTAGGACCACCTTTTCTTTTACGCGACGGTTACTGGCGCAGCCGGCTGGACGCGCGATTCCGATCGACTCTCATTCATAACCGCAGCCACCAGACGCGCTAGGTTGGACATGGACGGTATAGCCTCAACCACTCGAATCCCTGCCACATACGCGCCGTCTCTGGGCGAGCACGCGAGAACTTCTCCTAGCAGCATGCTATCGTCGAGTTCGATTTTGACTGCGGCATCGGCGGCAATCACTTCGGCGACACGCAATTCCGCGTGACGACCGGAAAGGTGAATCATCGAGGCGGCCATCGCTCGCGGCGAAATTCCACCCAGTACATTCAATCGGACAGGTTGGTCGGGTTGATATCGGATCTCCATTTTCGTTCCTCAGAGAGTCTCTTCGGAACTTGGCGATCAATCCTTAGCTTTTTTTTATTTCCAATTAAACAAGGCCCAGCTCGCCACACCCAGCAGGGCCACGAGACCAATTTCCAACCAATAATCACGCAGACCAGTCCAGCGGTTACTCGATCGGTTCATGTGAGTATGTTGCGACGTGCTTACAGATCGCTCGGTTGTGGCGCGCTTCAACGCGCGAAAGAGATACTCACGTCCGCGGCGGTCCGCGACGATCAGCGTTCGGCAGTTGGGCCCGGAGATATTCTCGTTCAATTTCTGCCGGAGAGCCGCAGGTACATCTTCGATCGAGCGAAACACTCGCGTACGCTGCCCGGTAGAAACAAAGATCATGGATGTTTTGTACGTCGTAGTATCCATCTTGCCCTAGCCAACCACCTCGGTGGGCGCCGGAACGCCCCTTATTTCGTCTCGATCTCCGGAGTGGTCTATTGTCACTTGAATGAAACCCAAGGCCGCCTTCGAGAGACTCTTATCCTTGCGATAAATTAGCCCAAGTTGTCGGAGCATCGGGTCCGGAGCCAAACTAATGGCTGCCAATCGACCTGCGTGAACTTCCTCGCGACAGTTGGACGCCGCCAGGAACGAGACGCCCAAGCCCGCCATTGCAAACTGCTTGATCATCTCCGTCGAATCGAGTTCCATCGAAGTCTGGATTTCGTCCTCGACAGGCTCCATCCAGGCGTTCAGACGCGAACGCGTCGTGCCGGATTTAGGAAGTAGCAACGGATAAGAGGCAAGGTCAAAGCAACTAACAGAATCCTTAAGCGCCAGTGGGTGATTCCCGGGAGCGATCAGGCGGATTTCATCGGAATGAATCTTTACGACCTGCAGTTTCTTCTCCTGTACCGGGAGTTGCGTGATGCCGAAATCAGCAAGATTGTCGAGAACTGCCGCTACTACCCTGGAACCGTAAGATCGGTCAACGTGGAGTTGAACGTTAGGGAACTGCTTCTTATACTCGGAGAAAACTGAGGGAAGAACGTAGATGCACGTAGATTCATTCGCCGCAATCACCAACTCGCCGCGAGGGACGCGCTCCAATTCATTGATAACCTCCTGCGCCCGGCGACGAAGCTGCAGGATTTGGTCGGCATACTCGCTAAAGATCTTGCCGGCCGTAGTTAGTGCGATGCGCGTTCCCAACCGCTCGAAGAGGGTACAGTTCAGTTCCTGCTCGAGTTGACGCACTTGCGCGCTGATGGCAGGTTGCGTCCGATAACATGTCTGCGCCGCTTTCGAAAAGCTTTTAAGCCGTACGATCTCAAGGAAAGTGTGTAGCTGGTCGAGATCCATGGCGTGTCCGCTCAGACTCCGCAAACGTAGACAGGTTGCGATTGTGAAACTTCGATTATACCATCGGCAGAATGACTGTTTTTCGAGAGACAAAGCTCACGCAGCGATCGAAAAAGTGTGGAGCGTGAGACGAGCTACAGTTATTTCTCTTCTATTCTGGACATTTAGCGCGAACGCGACTAAGCCGGAGAACGTGCTTGTCGTGGTAAATGGCGCCTCGGCGCTTTCCCGTGACATCGGCGACTATTACCAGCAGCGCCGGGCTATCCCGAAGAACAACATTTGCGTGATTCAAATCCCGGAGCGGGAAACCATCACACGTCAGGAATACGATCGCCTCATCGCCGCACCGGTCGCCTCCTGCCTCAAATTCCGGCGACTGGTAGAGAGTGTACTGTATATAGCGATAACACAGGGTGTCCCGATCCGCGTGAAGGGATCCGGTGGCGTTTCGGGTGACATTGCGTCAGTCGACTCGGAACTGGCTCTCTTGTACAGTCATTTTCACGGACAGAAACATGCCCTCGCCGGTCCGCTGCCAAATCCGTTCTTCCGTCAGCGGGACGCAGATTTCCGGCATCCGCAATTTCCAATCTATCTGGTGACGCGATTAGCTGCGTATAACTTAGCAGGAGTCAAAGCCATGATTGACAGATCTCTAGCAGCCAAGAACGCTGGGAAGTTTGTTTTTGACCTGCGAAGCGGCGGGGACGTAGACGGCGATTCCTGGCTCCGAAATGCAGCTATCGTGCTTCCGAAAGATCGAGTGGTCCTGGAGGAGAGTTCCACGGTAGTCTATGGCCAAAAGCGAGTGATCGGATACGCGTCATGGGGATCGAATGACAAGAATCGAAGACAACGTCACCTCGGGTTCGATTGGCTCCCGGGCGCCATTGCAACAGAATACGTTTCGACTGATGGTCGTACCTTCGAGCGTCCGCCGGATTCCTGGAATATCGGCACATGGGGCAACAAAGCCACTTGGTTCGCCGGTTCCCCTCAATCCATGACGCTGGATTTCATAGCGGAGGGAGCAACGGGAGCCTCAGGTCACGTCAATGAGCCCTATCTCCAATTTACGCCGCGACCCGATTTCCTTCTACCCGCATACCATGACGGCCGCAATCTGGCGGAGAGCTACTACTTGTCGCTGCCCGCGTTGAGTTGGCAGAACATAATAATTGGCGATCCACTTTGTTCGCTCGGTCCGCCACGCTAAGCGTGCGTTAGAGCGATCGCCGCCGCCGAACTTCCTGCTGGGCGCGAAACCAATCGCCGTCCGCATCCCCGTTTTCCTCGCCGCGTTTCTGAAACAGTTCGTATGCTACACGAGCAATTTCTGTTTCCTCATCGAGTCCGTTGATTGATGCGTATCCTTGGATCGATTGGTCTGCATTCGCCGCATCGGGCAAATTGCGAGCCGTTTCAACTTCGTGCTCTCTGGAAGTATCCTGAACCAGACTTGCTTCGCTTTTCGCCATTGCATCCCTCCGGACAACAAGACGCCCGGCGCAACGGATGGTTTCAGCTTCACTGTTGAACGAAAATCTCGGACAACACGCGACCCGAACTGCCCGACGGAAGCTCCACATCCAGCATGGTCGCAAACGTCGGAGCTATGTCGTTGACCGCGATCTTGGCATGGTAGCGACCCGGTTTTACACCGGCCCCCATGAACACCACAGGGACGTGCGAATCGTAATTGTAGGGGGTTCCATGCGAAGTACCGGCCCGTTCAAACAACCAATATGGCTGAGAAACGACAAAGAGATCCGAAGCGCGCTCATAGTTAAAACCAGCGAGAACACGCCGGTCGACAAGGTCGCCGATGCCACTGCCACGCCGCAGCTCCGATCTCGTATAAACGCGATAGATATGTGGCAGCTCGCGAACCGCGGCTGCCGCGACATTTTGCACTTCCTCGATAGTCAACTTCTTTTGTTTGATCGTTTCGTAATTGAGGTAGGGGGCTGGTCCGGACTTGCCGGCGATCCACGCGCCTTCACCATACTTGCCGGTCAGCGCGGTTTGAATCGCATTTAATGTCGCTCCCTCCGGGATGCGTCCTCCGGACATCTTTCGGTTTTGCATTAACTCCGGGAGTGGAGCCACACCATGATCCGCAGTAAGCACGGCTACGTAGTTATCGAGCCCTACCTTTTTGTCGAGGTAATCGAACAGCCGGCCGAGCGTGCGATCCGTCCAAATAGAGATGTCGCGAACTTCGGGAGCATCAGGGCCGACCGCGTGGCCGACACGATCATTTGCTGAGAAGCTTACCGACAGCACATCAGTCACTTCGTCAGCGCCAAGTTGTTCCCCTTCGATTGCCGCCTCAGCAAACAATTCCAATAAATCGTTATGGAATGGAGTTCGATCGAGCAGGTTGTAGTATTCCCGGGTCTTTGGAGCCGGTAATTTCAGGAATGGCTTTGCATCTGCTTTTCCGTCTATTGACTTCCAAGCCTTATCCCCCCACTGGTCCGACGCGCGGCTCCCATTGAACTTCAACACCCAGTCCGGAAGCTGCTTGAAATAGTACGTGCTGCTGACAAAATTTCCTGTCCCGATATCAAACCAGTAGGCGCCATTCGCCATCCGGCCTGCTGGCAAGATGGCGCTGCGGTCCTTACTCGACATACCGATGACTTTTGATTGGCCATTCGCCATCTTCAACTCATCCCCCACCGTGCTGACGAGCAGGCGGTGAGGAGACGCTCCGCGCCGGCCCTCTTCGGCACCAAGCATCTCGACGGAGTCGTCGGAGACACTCGTGACGGCTTTGTTGGTTTCGCGGTCAAACCAATCATTTCCGACAATCCCACTGATTGAAGGAGTCGCGCCTGACAGCATGGTTGAGTGCCCAATTGCGGTAACTGTGGGGAAGTGCTCGTAGTGAGCGTTCGTAAAGACGGCTCCCTTTTCCAGCAGCCGCGCGAATCCGCCCGTGTAGGAACTGCGAAATCGATTGAGATAGTCATAGCGAAACTGGTCCACTGCTATGAGAACAACCAATTTGGGTTTCTTTGGAACAGGAGCGGCCGGCGCAAGCAGACAAGTCAGCAGGAGGGCAGAAAGTAATCTCTTCATTTGTCTTAGTGCAGTAAGTTCAGTCGACAATCACAACGCCGTCGCCTTGAATCTGGTACACGGTTGAGCCGCTCTTGATCGCATTCGGATTGAACTTCCGGCCCTGTTCTTCGGCTTCGTGACGGGCGCGGGCGATCGTCTGTTCACGTGTCAGGTCAAATTTCATCAGCTTGCCTTCCGCGATTGCGGTCTTCCCCACGCTTTGCTTGGGAATGACTATCTCGCCATCGTTAACCTTAAACCGGACGTGCTTTGTCGATTGCGGCTCGACCAAGTTCAGCCAGCAACCAGCCATTTCGCAGACTTCTGTAATCCGGCCCGTCACCTGAACTGTCTTTCCGATGGACGCGGCGGGATCCCCCATCAGTTGAGCCACGGTGACGGACTTCCCTAGAGTCAGTGGCTTACCCAGCTTTGTTTCCGCGAGTAAACTGACGGTAAGGCAGCTAAATACCAGAGCCAGCATCACTCTACGCATATAGAGGGATTATCTCATGCGCTCGAAAAGGCTAATCTGCTAAGATCGACGAGCCTACAAGTGATTTTCTAGGAAGGACTGAACACTTTTTCTCATGTCCAACCCGCATGCGTCGATGAGAGTAGTGAATATGAAGCCAGAGCCCTACATCGCGGATCGTGCCTGGAAGTTATCGCCGCTGATCCTGCATCCCTTTTCTGATTCCTCCAGCCCGCAAAAGCTCGTGCAAAGTTCTCGCGCGAACCTGATGTTACAGGGCCTTCTACCTGCCGAATCATTGAGTATCGAGCAACTCCAAACGATTCTCCTGGACGGTCGCTATTGCGAAGTCAGGATGCTGTACTACGTTGGCAAGGATCTCGTGCGCTGGATCGAGCAATGTACTGAATTCGTCGATCGCGAGCCAAGCCTACGCACCTTCGGCATTGAAGCGCAAAGCTTCGCGGATATGTTGGTAGAAGATACTCCAGAAGCTATTCGCGAGAAACTCCGCAAGTGGGGAGTCGCGGACTATCGGTCCATCTTCACGCGCGCTATGGGTCTTAATACAGTCTTTGCCGATGCTCCTGAAAGGGCGACGCTAACGGACGATTTCATCCGCAACTACCATCAGTACGCGGACCACTTGTATGAGCGCAAGCGTTCGTCGGTCTCTTACGCGTCGATCCGATCGATCGACTTTGAATTTGAGCTCTTCGCTTCGGGCGAATATTCGCGCATGCTCGAGAGGCAGTGGCAGGACTAATGAAGCCGATATAATCCGTACATGGAATTATCGCCCCTTCTGCTCGTCCGCCAGCGCTTTCCGAGCCGCGCCATCAAAGACATTGCCGGTGAAGTGCAAAAACAGCTCTCCGGTTCCAATTTCGGATCGCGGCTGAAACCCGGGTCGCGGGTGGCAATCGGGGTAGGCAGTAGAGGGATCCACAATATCGACGTGATCGTAAAAGGTCTTGTCGACTACTGGAAGTCGCAAGGCGCTCAGCCTTTCATATTCCCGGCCATGGGAAGTCACGGGGCCGCTACGGCGCAAGGCCAAGCCGACGTTCTCGCCCATTACGGAATCGACGAGTTTACGATGGGCTGTCCCGTCATCAGTCAGCTTGAAGTCGTGTCTCTCGGCTGCACCTCCGATGGTATCGAAGCCTTCATGGACAAAATGGCCTTCGAAAGCGACGGCGTCATGTTGGTTAACCGCATAAAGTGGCATACCGACTTCGCGGGAAAGATCGAAAGCGGTCTTTTTAAGATGATGGCAATCGGCCTAGGGAAGTTTGCCGGAGCGCAGCGCTATCACACCTATGCCTACAAACTCGGGCTGGAGAAGGTGATTCGGACTGTCGGACGGCAACTCCTCCAGTCGGGCAAAATTCTTGGAGGCTTGGCTATCCTTGAAGACGCAAATCACGACACGGCACAATTGACAGCCGTCGCGGTAGAGGAGATGGAGCGGAAAGAAGAGGAACTCCTCGCAACAACGAAGTCTTGGATGGGTCGTATTCCCTTTGATTTAGACGTGTTGATGCTGGACGAGATCGGAAAGACGATCAGTGGCGCCGGCATGGATACAAAAGTTGTAAACCGTAGCGTCCAGGGTCAATACAATCCGTGGGACACGGCGCCGAAATTCGAAAGGGTGTTTATCCGGGGCATCAGTGAGCACAGCTATGGCAATGGCGTCGGCTTAGGTATGGCCGACGTCGTTCATGACCGCCTGCTGCAGCAGATCAATTGGACGCCGACCCGCATCAACTCGCTCACCGCCTCGACACCAGCGGCAATCCGGTTGCCCCTCCACTTATCCAGCGACAGGATGTGTCTGGAGACGATTGCCCCGACTGTCGGCAAGCTGGACATGAAGCAGGTGACGATCGGCTGGATCCGTAACTCAGCGGAACTCGGTTTGGGAGCCTACACCGCAAATCTACGTCCCCAGATCGAAGCAGATCCGAATTTGGAAATCATCGGTGAGGTCGACTGGCCGTTTGACGCCAACGGTGACCTGCCGGGGCTACCCTCTCTCACAACACAAGCCGTGGGCGTTTAGGCCGCAGCATCGGGCGCCAAAAGAAATAAACCGGGAAGGGCTGGTGGGCACCTCCCCAGTTCGGATTGCACTTCGGCCCGAAAGCCTGCCGCTTGAGAGCATGCTGCCTCCTATAAGCAGAATTTTGTGCTGGCATCAGACATGCCTTAGACGACTCACGAGAAAGAAAAGAGGAAAATGCAAAACAAACTCGCGCGTCTCAGAAGAGTGGCTAACCAGGCGATACGAAGTCATCGGAACTGAGCTACAATAGGAGTTGTCGGACGTGACCAGTGCGCGAAAGCGCACTTTTTTATTGTTCGGCGAGTCGAAGTTGTCGAGTCGTTGATAGATGGCGCAAATCGGCCGCGAGGGCTTACTCGAACAAATTACCGCGATCGTTGATCGTGTCGCCAAGGCCCAGGGCCTCGAGGTAGTCGAGCTCGAATTTCTCGGCGGCGGCAAACAGCGGTTGCTGCGCATCTACATCGACAAGCCGGAAGGCGTAACGCATCAGGATTGTGAGCTGGTCTCTCAGCAGGTTGGGAATATCCTAGATGCCGAAGACGTCGTGCCGGGTGAGCATTATACCCTCGAGGTCAGTTCCCCGGGTGTAGAACGAAAACTGACGAAACCGGCTGATTTTGAGCGATTCACCGGTAAGAAGGCGAAAGTAGTTACGCATGAGCCGGTCGAAAGCCAGAAACACTGGGAAGGTATCTTGCGTGGTGTGGAAGGGGAGGAGCTTGTCATCGAACCTTCCGAAGGCCGGCTGATCCGGATACCGCTCACCGGCGTCAAACGAGCGAATTTGAAGTTCGAGTGGTAATCCTCGAAAGACCGTCATATTAAGAAAGAGGCAATCAGAGTGGCATCCATTTTTGAGTCCATAGAGATTCTTAGCAAGGAAAAAGGTATCGACCCGCAAATCG
>Ga0190275_10001083_pt1 | contig 20924 bp, 17 predicted proteins | sample Popmic550T_FD_133745 | JGI IMG/M metagenome (GOLD analysis project Ga0190275, IMG submission 133745) | Populus adjacent soil microbial communities from riparian zone of Yellowstone River, Montana, USA - 550 T | ecosystem: Environmental > Terrestrial > Soil > Riparian zone > Trees stand | place...
CACCTGGCGGTAGCTCAGGGTGGCGTAGCCGTTGCCCACCACCAGCACCTCCATGCGGGAGTTGCGCGAGAACTTGTGGTTGCTGCGGGCCACGTTGGCGTACGCCAGCTCGGGCGAGCCGAACGCGCGCAGCGCCGCCTTGAGCGGGGTACCGACGCCCGCCTCGAGGGCGAACGACCCGGCGCGCCGGGTGGCCTGTGGGTCGTCCAGGACGTGGGTCAGCGCGTGCATCAGGGCGTGCTTCTGAAGGAGCGTCCACCAGGTCGACTCGTCGCGCAGTTCGGCCTCGCGGCCCAGCAGGCCCGACAGCTCGAGCACGCGCTCCACCGCCGCCCGCCCGCCGCGGCTCTCGGCGTAGGCCAGCAGGATCGCCGTGGTGATGCCAGCCGTCTGCGGCTCGGCCTCCGCCGGGTACGCGTCGGCCCCCTCGAGGGCCTTCTGCAGGTAGGGAGCAGGCACCGCCGCCATCGCGAATGCATCGGCGTCGGCGGGAGTGGACTTGAGGCGGGCCCAGGGCCACTCGACGCGCTCCGGCTCTACAATGCCCAGCCTCTCGGCGGGATGTCCGAGTGGTTAAAGGAGACCGGCTGTAAACCGGTTGGCTACGCCTACGCAGGTTCGAATCCTGCTCCCGCCATCGCCCTACGAATCATGCTCGTCCGCTCGCGGGCCGGAGGCTCGCTAGGCTCTGCCGACTTGCCCTCGTAGCTCAGTTGGTAGAGCACTTCCATGGTAAGGAAGGGGTCTCCGGTTCGAGTCCGGACGAGGGCTTGGCTGGGTAGAGCGCAATCCGGAGGGACTGCCTTACGCTCACCTCCCTCGTAGGGACGTTATGGGGATGTTCCGGACCGCCCGTGGGGACGTTCTGGGGACGCCGGGCCTCGCGAATCAGGTCCTCGATCGGTCGCTGCTGTCCTGACAACTCGGCGACGACGTGCGCGTAGTTGTCGAGCAGCGTCTGTACTGAGTGGCCCATCTGCGCAAATCTCGATCAGCGTGAGACGGCCCTCTTGGATCAGCAGCGACGCCCATGTGTGCCGCAGGTCGTAGGGGCGGGAAATGTCGACGCCCGAGGCTCTGGCGGCAGGCAGGAAGTGGCGCCGGTGCCAGTTTTTCCATTGGTCGCGGCTCCACGCCGTGCCGGCCGTGTCGGGGAATACGGGGCCTGCGCTCGGACGACCGCAAGCGAGCTGCCAGCTGGCCAGGTCGCGGGCAAGCGGCGTGATCAGCCGCACGGTCCGCGGTGAGCGCTGGGTCTTGGGCTGGCGGTAGACGAGGCTGCGCTGGAGGACGTCTGGCCAGGTCAACGGTGCTTGCAGCAGCTCGCCAGGCCGTGGGCCGGAGTAGGCCAGGCAGGACACGATCGTTGCGTCCCGGTGCTCCATCTCGGCACGGAGGGCCTCGACCTCGCGCGGGGAGAGGACGCGAACGACGTGCTGGCGAACGACGGTTGGCTTGCGGACGCCCTTGACCGGATTGCTCGGGATGCGTCCCCACTCGACTGCGCGCGCGAGGACGCCCTGGAGGAGGCCGAGCGTCTTGCGGATCGTCGGGCGGCCGACGCCGTCGCGCTCCAGGTCGGAGGCCAGCTGGACGTCTCGATCCTTGCGTTCGCGCTTCTCGATCATGCCGTCTTGCGATCCCGCCCCATATCGGGTGTGAGAGGCAAGGTACCGCCGGCACGCGACCGGGACGACGGCCGCGGCGGGGAGGCTGGTCGGGGTCGGGGGCTCGGGATGACGGCTCCCAAGATCCACTCGTCGATCCAGTCAGGTGCGACGCCATACGGGCCACGGTCGGTGCCCGAGAGGCGCGCGGCTCGAAGCCGGCCCTCGCGGATCGCGCGCTCGACTGTCTTGGGGTGCTTGCGTACGCGCGCGGCGACCTCAGCAGTGGTCAAGAGCTCAGGTGGCTGGGTTCGTGTCGCGCCGTTCTCGCCCAGGCCTTGCATGCGGCTCTCCGCTAGCGGCAGCTTCTCCGATTCATTGCTCACTACCTGACAGACGTGAGCGGCCGGCTTTCGCCCCCTCCGATTCGCCTTGCGACCGATAGCCGTACACCCACGCCCCGGCCACCAGCTGCTCCGGCCGGCTTTTTCTGTCGAGGTCCATCAGTGCGTCGCCGCTCAGGCCGGTGTGATGTCCCCGAGCTTCCAGCTGCGGTCGAAGTAGGGCTCCAGGGGGCCGTAGAGGCGGAAGTAGGAGAACCAGTGTTGGCCGGGGATGGTCTGGACCCAGTTGGCCTCATGGCCCTCGGGGGCATTGGGGCCGAAGTACAGATCGACGGAACCGTCGTCGTTCTGGACGAGATCTGGGTCTCGTGAGCCGCGGTCTCCGCGCTGCTGGTCGTTGTCGATCAGGCAGCGCGTGGCGGCGTCATAGACAGACACGGACCAGAACTGCTTGGCCGGCGGTTGCGCGGGCACGTTCAGCGTGTAGTTGCGGCCCCCGTCGAGCCATTCGCCGTCGGCACCGACGTAGGCGCCGAGGTAGGCCTGTCCCACGCCGGGGGTCTGGCTCTTCATCGCTTCGGAGAAGCTGACCGCTTCGTAGAACCAGGCGGCTCGTTCAAGCAGTTGGTCGTAGTTCGCGGCCCGCTGGTCCGAATGGTCGAGGCCGATGGCCAGGTCCCAGCGCCGATCGGGCCAGTAAGGCTCGGCGAATCGCTTCACGAACGTGTTGGCCTGGGCCATCAGCTCACCGTGATCGCTGGCCTCGGTGAGGATGCGGCTCAGTCGCTCATCGGGTTCGAACGGCTTTCCCTTCTCGATGCCTAGCTGCTTGAGCATGGCCAGGTAGAAGCGATCCCTCTCGTCGATGACTTCGCTCTGGTAGATGCCGTGCAGGCGTGCCCAGTAGTCCAGGCCGCCGGGCTGGTCCCCCGTCCAGGCGCGGCCATCGGGCTCCACGATGCGGGTGGGAGCGGGGTCGTTGCGCTTGTCGTAGGGGTAGATCCGAACGGCCTCCACCAGGGCACGGGCCTTCTCCGGATCGGGATCCAAGGTGCGGAAGCCGAACATGATGTTCACGCCGCTCGACTGCATCACGTGCATGTCCTCGGCGTCTGGTGCGGCCATCCCTGGCCCGACCACCAGGTGGCGGCCGCCCTTGCCGGCGTCCGGTCCCATCTGGCCCATCGCCCCGACTTCGCGCTGCCAGAAGTCCGAGATGCCGCCCGCTGTGGGGCCAGGGGGTAGTTCGATGACCAGCGGCCCGGTTTCGGCCAAGTCGAAGAAGTTGAGCGTGTAGGGCGTGGTGGCGTTGGCGGTGATCAGCCCGAAACGGTCCCGGTAGCTCTCGTAATGCACCAGGTCGGAGGCCGTCGCCCCGAACACGTCGTAGTGCTGCGTGCGCCACTGGGCGTAGGACACCAGCGGCAGCGCCCACAGGTAGGCCTGGCAGGCCATCTGGTAGTCCAGCTCGTCGAAGACGGCCTGAAGGTCGCGCCGATCCGGCAGCTCGCCATCGCGCCTGACGCTTTGAAGCGGGTGACTGCCAGACGCTTCGGACATGCGACCTCCAGGTTGTGGGACCAGGGCGACCGTAGTCGCTGAACCACGCCGATTCAATTGCGCCCAACGCGTTTAGGCGCCCTATGAACACCGCGGCGGAAGCGGTAGCTTCGCTTGATCGCTGAGGCCGTCGGACAGGTGCTGTCGCTCGCTGTCGGTGTGGCCGTTAGCCCTGTACCCATCATCGCGGTGGTTCTGATGCTGGCCACCCCGCGCGCTCGCGCCAACGGCCCGGCGTTCGTCCTGGGCTGGGTGATCGGCCTGCTGGTGGTCGGCGGCGTCGTCTTGGCCGTCTCCGGGGGAGCGGGTGCCTCAGACAGCGGCGAGCCGGCCGACTGGGTTTCGGTGCTGAAGATGGCCCTGGGTGTCCTGCTGCTCGCCGTCGCGGTCAAGACCTGGCGCGGCCGGCCCCGCGACGGCGCCGACGGTGACCTGCCCAAGTGGATGCAAGCCATTGACACCTTCACCCCGCCGAAAGCCTTCGGCATGGCCGCCCTCCTGTCGGGCGTCAACCCCAAGAACCTGCTGCTCACGGTGGCCGCCGCAGCCGCCATTTCGCAGACCGGCGCAAGTGACGGCTCGCAGGTCGGCGCCCTCGTGGTGTTCGCCGTGGTCGGCACGATCGGCCCTGGCATCCCGTTGGCGATCTACTTCGGCATGGGCGACCGGGCCGCGAGGATTCTCGAAGACCTCAAGGGCTGGATGGCCCGCAATAACACCGCGATCATGGCGGTGCTTTGCCTGGTCATCGGGGCCAAGCTGATCGGCGATGGCCTCACCGGGCTCGGCTAGCCGCCTGCCGCTGTTCCGCTCCCTCGGTGGCTACCAACGCGGGTGGCTGCGCGGCGATCTGATCGCCGGTTTGACGGTGTGGGCGGTGCTGATCCCCGAGTCCCTGGCCTACGCCTCGATCGCAGGGGTGTCCCCCGTGGTCGGCCTCTACGCGGCCCCGGGCGCGCTTTTGCTGTACGCCGCACTGGGCAGCTCGCGCCACCTGGTCACGGGACCGATGTCGGCCACCGCCGCTCTGTCCGCCGCCACCGTCGGCGACCTGGCCACCCAGGGCAGCGGCCACTTCGTGACCCTCACGGCCGGGCTGGCCATTGCCGTCGGCCTGGCCGCCCTCATCGCCGGCGTGCTGCGACTGGGCTTTCTGGCCAGCTTCATCTCCGAGCCGGTGATCAAGGGCTTCATCGTCGGCCTCGCGCTGACGATCATCGTCGGGCAGCTGCCCAAGCTCGCGGGCATCGACGCCGGCAGCGGCGACTTCTTCGAAAAGCTGTGGGACTTCGTCTCCGGACTGGGCGCCATCGACGCCACCACGCTGGCGGTTGCGCTCCTGTCGCTGGCGCTGGTGCTGGGCCTGCGCCGGTTCGCGCCCTCCGTGCCCGGCTCGCTGGTGGCCGTGCTGCTCAGTATCGCCGCCGTGGCCGTGCTCGGCCTGGACGACCACGGCGTGGCCATCGTCGGGAACATCGACCCGGGCCTGCCGGCGCTCGGCTTACCGGATCTGGGCGCGGGCGACTTCGGCGACCTGGCCGCCGGCGCCATCGGCGTGATGCTCGTCGGCTTCGCCGAAGGGCTGGGCGCGGCCAAGACCTACGCCGCCCGCCACCACTACGACACCGACCCGAATCGCGAGCTCATAGGACTGGGCGGAGCCAACCTGGCGTCCGGGCTGTCCAGCGGCATGGTGGTCAACGGCAGCCTGTCCAAGACCGCCGTGAACGGGTCGGCCGGCGCGAACACCCAACTGTCGGGACTCGTGGTGGCGCTGCTCACCGTGTTCACGCTGCTGGTGCTGACCGGCCTGTTCGAACAGCTGCCCGAGGCCACGCTGGCCGCGGTGGTCATCGCGGCGGTGATCGAGCTGGTGGACATCCCCTCGCTGGTCCGGCTCTACCGCGTGTACGCGCGCTCCTCGATCCCCGGCCGCTGGGTCACCGCCCGGCCCGACTTCGTCGCCGCCGCGGCGGCCATGCTCGGCGTGCTGGTGTTCGACACCCTGCCCGGCCTGTCAATCGGCATCTCGGTGTCACTGCTGCTCCTGCTCTACCGCTCGGCGCGGCCCAACGTGGCCGTCCTCGGGCGGGTGCCGGGCACGGCCGGCCAGTACGCCGACCTGACCCGCCACCCGGACAACCGGACGGTCGCCGGCGTCGAGGTCCTGCGCGTGGAGAGCGGGCTGTTCTTCGCCAACGCCGACTGGGTCCGCCAGCGCATCCGCCGCGCCGCCGCCCACCCCGACACCCACACCGTGATCCTGGACGCCGAGACCGTGCCGTTCGTGGACGTGACCGCCGCCCAGGCGCTGGCCCAGGCCGCCGACGACTTGAGCGAGCAGGACGTAAAGCTCGTCCTGGCCCGCGACGTCGGCCAGGTACGCGACGTCCTGCACCAGGTCGGCACGTCCCAAATCGAGGTCTACCCGGACGTGGACACCGCGGTGCGCGAATCCACCGGTGAGCGCTAGGGCCCAGGTCCCCTGAGCGGACTCTCGATCGGCCCCGCGCCGCTGGCTGCCTGATGCCTCGTTCTTGCTCGCTCTCGCCTGCTCTGCACCTCTTCTCACGGCGTCCCGGACGCCTCAGCTCTTGCCCGGCCTCTTCCCTGCTGCTCGCTCCCATCCCTCGCCGTTCGCCGTGCGCAGTGCCCAACCAGACCTCGCCGCTCGCCGACCCCGCACCGCCGACCCACCAGATCCCGGTTGGCTTCATGCCGCGCGGATTCGGCTTGCTGAAGGGAAGGTGGCGGGCTCGTGCGCGAGTTGGTGACCTAGCAAGCGGGTTATCACCGGGTGGAAGGCGCTCGGTAAGGGGCTTGCTAGCCCGGCCAGGTCGCGATCACCCCTGGTGCCTTCGTCGATCGCCGCGGTCAAGGCTCTCGCTCGCGCTCGGCCTCGCAGCTTCGCTACGCCTTTCGGGTGACAGCGCCGCTTCGAGTCCGGCGATGGGCTGGGTATCTGGGCTGCGGGCTGGGCCGAAACGCGCCCGCTAGTCGGCGCGCTCGTCCCCGTCGAGCTCAATCACGACGCAGACGGTTCCGTCTTCGGACTCCCGGGAGACCACCGGCCCGATCGACTCGATCAGCTTGAGCATCGCGGTGTTCTGGGCCAGGACGAGGGCACTGAACCGGGCCACGCCCCGAGCTCGCGCGTGTTTGGCGAGACGGTGCAGAAGAGCGGTTCCGACACCCCGCCCCTGCCAGGCGTCGTTCACGGTGACGGCGACCTCAGCGGTGACTGGTCGCCCGTCCTCGATGACGTAGCGGGCAACGGCGATGCCCGCGTCAGCGCCGGGCTCGGTGGCCACCAAAGCCTCGTGGTGATCGTGGTCAAGGGTGGTGAGGTATCCCAGCTGGGAAGCACTCACGCCTTTGATCGGCGAGAAGAACCGGAGGTAACGCGAATCGGGGCTCAGGTGCTCGATGCCCTCCTTCAGCGCCTGCTTGTCCTCGCGCTCCAGGGCGCGGACAGCCAACAGCGTGCCGTCTGGCAGCTCCAGCTCGTCCACCCGTGCCTAGGAACCGCTGCCGGGGAGTCTGTCGGCTATGCGGCCGATCGGTTCCATCGACGTCTGCAGCGATCCCACCCCGGCGTCCAGTGTGTCCATCGAGGTGAGCAGGCGGTCCATGAGGTTCCCGAGCCTCTCGATGCCGGCTCCGAGCGTCTCGATGGTCTCCGGAAGATCGGCCAGGTGCTGCTGCACCTCGACGAGCGCGGGCACGGCTTCCTCGATCTTTGCCATGCGCGCATCCACGGAGGCCAGCACGCTGGTCATCTGCGGCAGCACGGAGGTGTCTTCCGCGACCGCCCCGACCCGATCGTCGATGGTCGGCAGCTGGTCCAGGGCCTTCGCGATGCGCCCGACGTCCTCGGCGATGCCGGTGAGCGTCCGGGTGTCGGCGCCGAGCCCATCGATCCCCTCCCGCATGGCGGACAGCTCGCTGGTCGAGTCCGCGATCGCCTCAAGCCGGTCGGCTACTGCCGGCAGAGTCCGCAGGGTCTTGGCGACGTCGGCGGGCACCGACTCGATTCCGAATGGAGTCACGATCGTCCCAAGCTAACGCTTCGGCGGGAACCTCTCATTGCAGGTCAAGAAGGCGGGCGCATTTGGCGTAGTCCCGACAGGGCAAGCGATGTAGCGAGCGCCTGGGCTTCTTCGCTGTCCACCGCGGGATCGTGACGTAGGGCGGCGACGCCGTGGTGGGCTATGCCGAGCAGCATGCCGGCCAGAAGGCGAGTGCTTGGAGCGCGCTGGCGGCCGGTGCGGGCGAGCACCGCCTCGACCATGTCGGCCAACCGGTCGGTGACAGTGTCGAGGACCCGCTCGGCCATGACTACCGCGGGCTCCGAGCGGCCTGAAGAGAACAAGAGGCCGAACGCGTCGGGTCGCGCTGCGAAGAAGCCGAAGTAGGCCCGCATCGAGGCCGCGACCATCTCGCCCACCGGTCCGTCGGCCACCAACTTGTACTCCTCGAACAGGTGGTCAACGAGCGCGTCGGCATCGCGCTGCACGGCCAGCTCGTAGATCCCGCGCTTGGGGCCGAGGCGGTCGTAGAGCGTCGGCTTCGTGGTCCCGCCCTCGGCGGCGATCGCTTCCATGCTCGCCCCCTCAAAACCATCGCGAGCAAAGACGGTGCGCGCCGCGTCAAGCAGCGCGTCCTCGCTGTGGCGGGGGCGGCGGGTCACGGCGCGGGGGCCGGGGGATGTTCGCTCGGGCGTCGACACTCGAAGGCGTATTCTGGTTGACGCTAACTTTACCCGTGAGTAAAGTTAAGGCAAGTGGAAACGGCACGTCTCAACGTCCTCGACGAGCTGTACCTGCACCTCGACCGTCCGGATGAGCCCTGGAGCGTTCATCTGGAGGTTGCGGCTGAGGGGTGGGTGGACGGCGACCGCCTGGCCGAGGCCATCGTCGCCGGCGTCCGCGCGCACCCAATCGCTCGCGCGCGGCTCGCTCCTGTCCGCGGGACGGATGTGGGCTATCGCTGGGAGGTCGAGGACCAGCTCGACGCCGCCCCATTGGAGGTCGTCGAGTGCGAGAGTGCCGACGCACTCGACGCTGCGCGGGAACGGCTGATGAGCGCCAGCCCGTCGCTGGAGACCGCTCCGCCCTTCGCTGTCACCTTGGCCCACCACGCCGACGGCGACAGGATCATGCTCAACCTGTCCCACGCCGCCGGCGACGGCATGAGCGCGCTAACGCTGATGGCCTCGTTCCTGCGTGCCTACGCCGGCGAAGCCGATCTCGCGGGCTCGGTCGATCCGCTGGGAGTACGCGATATCGGCCAGCTGGTGAACTCACGCTCGATCGGTTCGCGCGTGGCGCGAGGCCGAGCGCTGTTCGAGCAGGCCGCCCGCGTAGTCAAGTCCCCGGCTCGCATCGCCCCCGACGGGGCGGAGGAGGAGCGTTCGGGATACGGCTTCGAGCTGCTGCACCTCGACCGCAGCGAGCTGAAGGCTGTGATGGGGCACCGCACGGCCGACACAACCGTCAACGACGTGCTTCTCGCTGCGTTGGCCGTCGCCATCCGGCGCTGGAACGAGCGCCATGGTGATCCGGCGACCGACCCGATCGGGCTGATGATGCCGATCAACCTGCGCCCGGCTGAGTGGCGCACCGAGGTGGTAGGCAACTTCGCCTCCTACGTATCGGTGGGCTTCGACCAGCAGGACCAGGCTGGACTGGAAACTGCGATCGATGCGGCAGGTGCGCGTACGCGGGAAATCAAGGGCCGCGGCGAGGCCGGCCTGATGGTCGATCTGCTCGAACTGCCCACAGCCACGCTTCCGACGGCGCTCAAGCAGCGTTTCCAGACCCTGATCACCATGACCGGCGACCGCTTCGTCGACACCGCGGTCCTGTCCAACCTGGGCCGGCTCGATGACCTGCCGGACCCTGGCGGCGAGGCCGGCGCGGTCGAGGCCGTGTGGTTCAGCCCACCAGGGCGGATGCCGCTGGGTGCATCGCTCGGAGCCGCCAGCTACGACGGTGAACTGTTCCTGACCCTGCGCTACCGCCACGCCCTTCTGAACGCGAGCGCCGCCGCGGAGTTCACCGCGATCCTGCGCGCCGTCCTGACCGACACCTAGCGAAAGCGAGCCTATGACCGCCACCGCCGAACCCATGCACTTCTCCCGCGACTTCTACGAGATCGAGTCGGTCCTGTCCGACGGCGATCGCGCCTTCGTCGCCGAGGTGCGGGCGTTCATGGCCGAGGAGGTCGCGCCGATCATCAACGACTACTGGTCGCGCGAGGAATTCCCGCATCAGATCTTCCCGCGCATGGCCGAGATCGGCATGGGCGGCATGGCGCTCGATGGCTACGGCTGTGCCGGTAAGGGCCGCCTGGTCGACGGCTTCGTGGCCATGGAGATGGCGGCGGTCGACTGTTCCGTGGCGACTGGCATCGGCGTGCACAACCACTTGGCCATGGGCTCTATCCATCACTGCGGGTCCGAGGAGCAAAAGGAGCAGTGGCTACCGCCGATGGCGCGGTTGGAAACCATTGGCGCGTTCGGCCTGACCGAGCCCGAGGTCGGCTCGGGCGCAGCCCGCGGCCTGCTGACCACGGCGCGCCGCGACGGTGATACGTGGGTGCTCAACGGAGCCAAGCGCTGGATCGGCAACGGTACCTTCGCCGACGTGGTGGTCATCTGGGCCAAGGACGAGGCCGACGATCAGGTCAAGGGGTTCCTCGTCGAGAAGGACACGCCCGGGTTCGAGACCTCGAAGATGACCCAGAAGATCGCCCTGCGCGCGGTCCAGAACGCCGACATCGTCCTGACCGATGTCGAGGTCCCCGAGAGCGCCCGCCTGCAGAACGCGAACACGTTCATGGACACCGCCAGCGTCCTGACTATGTCGCGGATCGCCGTGGCCTGGGAGGCCACCGGCTGCGCCCGCGGCGCCTACGAGATCGCGCTGCGCTACGCCGGCGAACGCCAGCAGTTCGGGCGGCCGATCGCCAAGTTCCAGCTCGTCCAGGACCTGCTGGCGCGCATGCTCGGCAACATCACCGCCAGCCAATGCCTCGCCCTGCAGCTGACGCAGCTAGCTGAGAACGGCCAAGCCGGCGTCCACCACGCCTCGCTAGCCAAGGCCTTCTGCACGGCCAAGATGCGCGAGACCGTCGGCTGGGCCCGCGAGCTGCTGGCCGGCAACGGCATCCTGCTGGAGTACGACGTGGCCCGCTTCGTCGCCGACTCCGAGGCCATCTACTCCTACGAGGGCACGCGCGAGATCAACAGCCTGATCGTCGGGCTATCGATCACCGGCGAGTCAGCCTTCGCCGGTCCGCTGCGCTCGGACGCATGAGGCAAGAGCTCCCGTGGGGACGTTACGGGGATGCCGCGTGGCGATCCGAAGGCTCCCCGACCTTCCCCGACGCTCCGACTTTCGCTTACTAGAGGCACATCGGGGGATGCCCAGGCACCCCAAGCCAGCATGGTAAGGAAGGGGTCTCCGGTTCGAGTCCGGACGAGGGCTTGGGTAGGTAGAGCGGAATCCGGAGGGACTGTCTTACGCTCGCCGCTCTCTAGGGGCCTTCGGAAAGGGCTACCATCGCGTGCAGCTGCCGCTCGCCTGGCTCTTAGGTTCCTCACCTCCGGCGCGGTACGTATCTCGAAGAGGGGCCGCGAGAGAGCAGGGTTCGATGGACGCAGCATCTCCTCGATTCAGCCGACGGCCCGATGGGCGGGTGGCGGCGGGCCCCTTGCGTCCGCTCTCAATCGGTGTGCTCATGCTTTCGCCGAGGACGACGAGTAGGCGACTATGAGAGGAATGCGCTACTGGTCGGCGTTGGCCGGCCTGGGCGTGGTCCTGGTCGTGCTCGCTGGGTTCGGCGGCGTGTCGGCGCTGCGCACAAGTAGTGCCACCGATCGAGTGGTGCTCTCCAATCACGTGTCGGCCGCGTACGAGCGGGCGCGGTTCGCCGTCGGTCAAGAGGAGTCGCTGGAAAACATGTACCGGGTGGAGCCAGAGCCCGATGTTCGCGCCCGGTTCGATGATGAGGCCCGAAAGATGGAACGCGCGCTGCGGGATGCTGGCCACCATGACTCTGGGCGAGACGAGCGACTGACTCGCCGCCTATCGCGCTCGCATCGCGCCTACGTGCGGGCGACTCGCCGCCTGTTCGCGGCGGTCGACGCTGGCGACCTGAAGCGGGTCGTGGCTATCGACCGGGCAGAGTCCGAGCCCCGCTTTGCGTCGATCGAGAGCAGCGTAGGTAGGGCCGCGCGCGGCCACGCTCGTACCGCTCAGTCGGACCTGCGCCGGTTGCGAGCTACGGAGCGCTCAGTCCTGATGGGCACCGCTGCGGTGTCCGGTATAGGGCTGTTGCTGTTGCTGTTCCTCACGGTGGTGTTGTTTCGCATCAACCGTCAGCTCGCTCGCCAGGCGCGCGCTAGTGAGCACGACGCCCTGCACGACCCGCTTACTGGCCTGCCCAATCGGGCGCTGCTCTTGGACCGGTTGGAACACGCCATCGTTGGGGCGCGCCGGGACCCGTCGATGCTGTCCGTCCTTGTCCTCGACCTGGATCGGTTCAAGGAGATCAACGACACCCTTGGACACCACGCGGGCGACCAGGTCCTTACCGAGGTCGGCCCACGGCTGGCCCCAGTGCTCCGACCGGGCGACACGCTGGCTCGATTGAGCGGCGACGAGTTCGCCCTCCTGCTGCCGGCGGTTGGGATCGAGCAGGCTGAAGAAGTCGCTGGGCGGGTGCGCGCGGCCATGCAGACACCGTTCGAGCTCGGCGACCTCACCGTCACGGTCGACGCCAGCGTCGGCATCGTGACTTACCCCACGCATGGGGAGGACGCCGAAACGCTGCTGCAGCGCGCTGACATCGCCATGTATCTGTGCAAGGGACGCGGTCGCGGACATGCGCTTTACGATCCGGCCGACGATCCCTACGACAGCGAGCGGTTGCTGCTCATCGGTGACTTGCGCGACGCGATCGACGCCGGCGAACTGACGCTCGAATATCAGCCCAAGTTCAACGTTGCAGATCTGAGCCTCATCGGAGTCGAGGCCTTGGTGCGTTGGCAGCACCCGACCCGCGGAAAGCTCCCGCCGGACAGCTTCATCCCGTTGGCTGAGCACACCGGCCTGATCCGGCCGCTCACCCTGGAGGTGCTGCGCAAAGCCGCGCGTCAATGGGCCAAGTGGCACGACGCCGGTCTGGAGCTGACCGTCGCCGTCAACCTCTCGGTTGCCAACCTGCTCGACAACCAACTAGTCGAGGACGTGGCGCGGATCATCGCGGAAGAGCACATGCCTCCCGACCGCCTGATTTTGGAGATAACCGAGAGCACCGTCATGTCTGACCCCGAGCGCACCGTCGCGATGCTCGAGCGCCTCGCCGACATGAAGATTCAGCTGTCGATCGACGACTACGGGACCGGGCACTCCTCACTGGCTTATCTGCGTCGCCTGCCCGTCCACGAACTGAAGATCGACCGATCCTTCGTCCAACACCTCTCCACCGACGATGGAGATGCCCAGATCGTGTACTCGACCATCGATCTCGCCCACAGCCTCGGTTTGCGCGTCGTCGCCGAAGGCGTCGAGGACGCTGACTCCCTGGAACTGCTCCAGGCCCACCACTGCGACCGCGTACAAGGCTTCCATCTTGGTCGCCCCGTTGCCCCCGGAGCCATCTTCGACGCTACGGCACCACCCCCACCGGCCGCAACGCCCTTGGCAGGTGCGTGAGGAAGCGGACCGGTACCGAGGCCACCCAGCTGCAGCCGCAGGCCAGAATGGCGCCAAAGCCTGCAAGGCCGAGCGCCGGTCGCTACTCGGCGCCGGCGTTCGCTTCTCGCCCCCACGCCTCGGCAGGATCGACCTGGAACCTTTCGGCAACACCCAGTCGGGCGCGGCCATGATCGCGGGAAACCCTGTGGAAACCACAGAGGGAAACAGCAAGCAACAGAACGGCGTCGTAATAGCCGAGAACGTCCTGTTCATCGACAGCGGGACACAGCTAGGAGAGCCTGAAGCCCCTGCCGAGAAATGGTAAGGAAGGGGTCTCCGGTTCGAGTCCGGACGAGGGCTTGGTCAGGTAGAGCGGACGAAGACCAGGCTCCGCGTCGGGATGCGGGTCGTCACCGATGGCGGCCATCTTGCCAAGGGGCTCGCTAGGTCGCTTCAGCACAGCAGTTGTCATTGCAGTCGTCGAACGGTTGGGCACCGGCGAGCGGGTCGGAGACGCAGCAGCCCTGGCCTCGCCAGGCCTCTACGCCTTCCTTGGCGGCGAGGGCGGCGATGAGGAGGCCGACGGTTGAGTCCAGCCACCAGGCACCGACGAGAACGTTGCCGAGCAGGCCGATAAGCAGCGCACCGGCGAGGTACGCGCAGAGCATGTTCTGACGTCCCTCTCCCTTGGTCGCTGAGGATCCGATCTGGTCGGCGATGCGTTGCTTGGCGATACCGAGCATCGGCATCAGGACCACGCTGCTCGCGGCGAGGCCGATGCCCACCCAGCTCTCCCCGGGACGGGTGCCCGATGCGAGGTGGTGGATGGACTCGAAGCCGACGTAGGGGGCGAGCACGAAGAACTGGATCGCCACGAGCTTCTGGGCCTTGGTCTCGGCGTCGTGGGAGAACATCCGGTGGCCGGTGAAGCGCCAGACGATGATCAGGCTGGCGAAGCCTTCGATGACGGAGTCCAAGCCGAATCCGATGAGGGCGATGGAGGATGCGATCGCCCCGGCGCTTATGGCGACGGCGCCCTCGACGGTCATCCACGCGAGGCTCAGCCAAGACAGCAGCTTCGCTCGGTTGGCCAGGCGTTCGTACTCGCCGCGGTCGATGCGCGGCACCGCGCTGACGTGCACCTGGGGCAGTGACGGGAGGGTTGTCGTCGTCTGCGAGCTCACGCCACTGTCTCTGCCTGGATGACCTCGAAGCAGAGAGCGGGCCGCGTCGGTGACGCTGTACATGACCATCTTCCCGTCGCGGCGGCTGGTCACCAGCCCAGCGCTATAGGTCTGGTGTCGCTACGGCTTGGTGGCGCGCACGATCGCAGAGGCGGCGGAATCATGGACGCGGTGGGTTTCCTGGATCTCGATGTCCTGAAAGCCCGCAGCGCTGAGCGCCTCGTGGAACTCGCGCTCGGTGAGGGCGCCGGCGATGCAGCCGGTGTACTCGGCCATGTCGCGCTTGGTCGCTTCGTCCATGTCCTCGTCGGCAATCACGTCGCTTACAGCGAACCGTCCTCCGGGCTTGAGCACTCGTGCTGCCTCGCGCAGCGTCTGGTGCTTGTCGCCCGAGAGATTGATGACGCAGTTGCTGATGACCACGTCGATGGTGGCGTCGGCGAGCGGGATCTGCTCGATGGTGCCCTTGACGAACTCCACGTTGTCGACCCCGGCCTCGGCAGCGTTCGTGCGGGCCAGCTCGAGCATCTCATCGGTCATGTCCAGGCCGTAGGCCTTGCCGGTTTGCCCTACGCGGCGGGCGGAAAGCAGCACGTCGATGCCGCCGCCCGAACCGAGGTCGAGCACGGTCTCGCCTTCGTTGAGCTGGGCCACGGCGGTCGGGTTGCCACAGCCGAGCGAGACGGTCTTGGCATCGTCGGGCAGGGCGTCGCGGTCCTCGTCGGCGTACTGGCTGGTGCCGAACACCTCGCGCTCGTGCTCTTCCAGCACGGTGCGGTCGACCTGGTCGGTCGAGGGGCCGCAACAGCTGCCGCTCTTGGCGGCATCCGCGTAACGCTCGCGCACGGCCTCGCGGATCTCGTCGGGGGTTCCTAGGGCGTTCTCGGTCATGCCTTCTCCTTCTTCGGTGGGCCGGCGCGCCACTGCCCACCGATGCGGTGGCAGCAGGCGTCGATCAGGTCGTGGCCGGTGTCGGCCTTGGACAGCCGCTCGCGAAGGCGCCTCAGCCAAGCCACGCGCTCAGCTCCTCAAGGGCCTCGGTGTTGACGTAGTAGTACGCCCACAGCCCCTGCCGTTCGCTGCCGACGAGGCCGGCATCGCGGAGCTTCTTCAGGTGGTGCGAGACGGTCGGCTGGCCCACGTCGAATAGCGGGGTCAGCTCGCACACGCAGACCTTGCCGGCGTGCTTTCTCAGGACGTCGACCAGCTGTAGACGGATCGGATCTCCGAGCGCCTTGGCCACCGCGGCCATCCGTCCGGCCTCGGAGCGGTCGGTGTCGGGGTAGACCACCGGCTCGCAACAGGGCTCGCCAACGGGGCGCTTGGTCTTGGGAGCGAGCTCGAGATCGACGGGCATCGATCTATATATATCGATTGAATCGGCAAACGTCAATAGATAGTCTGGCCGCCGATGACGACGATCGCCACTCAGGAAGCCGCGGTGATGCAGCGGCTCTCCACCCTCGACCGCTTCCTCCCCCTCTGGATCGGACTGGCCATAGCGGTCGGTCTCGGCCTCGGGTCGGTCATCCCTGGCTTCGATGACGCGCTCGATTCGCTGCGCATCGGCACCGTTTCGCTGCCGATCGCGATTGGGCTGCTGCTGATGATGTACCCGGTCCTGGCCAAGGTCCGGTACGAGGAAATCGGCCGGCTCAAGGGCGAGCGCGGCCTGATGGGCGCCTCGCTGTTCTTGAACTGGGTGGTCGGCCCGCTGCTGATGTTCGCGCTGGCCTGGATCTTCCTGGCCGACCAGCCCGAGTACCGCACCGGCCTCATCATCGTCGGCTTGGCGCGCTGCATCGCCATGGTGCTGATCTGGTCGGACCTGGCCAAGGCCGACAACGAGGCCACCGCGCTCTTGGTGGCCATCAACTCGCTCTTCCAGATCGTCGCCTACAGCCTGCTCGGCTGGTTCTACCTCAACGCCCTGCCCGATCTCCTCGGCTTGAACAGCCAGGGCTTTGAGGTGGGCATCTGGGAGGTTGCCCGCACCGTGCTGATCTTCTTGGGCATCCCGCTGCTGGCCGGCTACCTCACGCGCGAGATCGGCATAAGGCGCCGCGGCGCCCGCTGGTATGAGGAGACGTTCCTGCCGCGCATCGGCCCGATCGCCCTGTACGGGCTGCTGTTCACGATCGTGATGCTGTTCGCGATCCAGGGCGACGCCATCACCAGCCGTCCCTGGGACGTAGTGCTGATCGCAGTGCCGCTGCTCGTCTACTTCCTGATCATGTTCAGCATCAGCTTCTGGCTGGGCAAGGCGATCGGCCTCTCCTACCCCAAGACCGCGACCCTGGCGTTCACCGCCGCCTCGAACAACTTCGAACTCGCCATCGCCGTGGCGGTCGGGGTGTTCGGCGCCACCTCTGGCCAAGCTCTCGCCGGTGTAGTCGGGCCGCTGATCGAAGTCCCGGTCCTGGTCGGGCTGGTCTATGTGGCGCTGTGGGCAGGGCGTAAGTGGTTCTCCACTGCCGAGGTGGAGGCCCACCCGATCGCCGCGGTCCGCACCGCTGAGAGCACGGAGGGCTGATGGCCCGCGCCTTGTTCGTCTGCCTGCACAACGCCGGCCGTTCGCAGATGAGCGCTGCCCTGTTCGAGCGGGCAGCTCAAGGTCGACACCGATCCGACTCGGCCGGCACCACCCCAGGCGAGCGAGTGCATCCCGGGGTGGTCGAGGTCATGCGCGAACTGGACATCGACCTGGCCGACCGGGTCCCTCAGAAGCTCACAACCGCGGCAGCCGAGAAGGCCGACGTGGTGGTAACGATGGGCTGCGGTGACGAGTGCCCCTACATCCCTGGCAAGCGCTACATCGACTGGGACCTCCCAGACCCCAAGGGCCTGCCCATCGACCAGGTGCGCGAGATCAGGGACGGCATCGCCCGAAGGGTCGAGGGCCTGGTGAGAGAGTTGGACGAGTGGGCGACGACGGCATCCAGCTGAACGACCCACAGACGCTCTACCGCCGCTGGGAGGACAGCCAATGGTCTCCCTTCACGATCGACCTCACCGAGGACGGGCGGCAGTGGGCGGCCATGGCCGACGAGGACCGCTCGCTCATCTACTGGGTGCTCGCCTCCCTGATGGTGGCCGAGGAGCGCATCACCACCAAGTTCTCCGGCCTCGTGGGCGCCCACGGCAGCGAAGAAGAAGCCACCTTTCTCTCCACCCAACAGGTGGACGAAGCGCGGCACATGCAGTTCTACGCCCGCTACCAGGACGAGGTGGTGGCCGACCCGGCCGGTATCGGCGAGCACGTGGCCCGGGCACGCGCGCAGCTCTCGCCCGCCTTCGAGGCGATCTTCGACGGCGCCCTGGTCCAGGCCCACGAGCGGCTGGTTGCCGCGCCTACCGACCTGGCCGCGAAGACCCGGTTCGTGACCATCTACCACCTGATCCTCGAATCCACCCTCGGCCTGACGACCTTCAACTTCGTCACCGGCCACCTGACCCGCGAACGACAGCTGCCGGGATTCGTGGAGGGCTACTCGCTGATCCACCACGACGAGACCCGCCACATCGGCTACGGCATCTGGTTCCTGCGCGAGACCGTCCGCGACCACCCCGAGCAGGCCGACACCGTGCGCCAGACGCTCCGCGACCTGCTGCCCTCGGTGGCCGAGTCGCTCGCGCCCCCGGCCGGCGGCAGCTCGACCGACTTCGATGCCCTGGGCGTCAGCGCCGACGACGTCCGCGCGTTCGCCCTCGACGGCCTGACGCGGCGGCTGAACATCATCGGCGTCCCGCTGGACTCGCTCTGAGGCAAAGCAGAGGGGGCGGCACCTGGCCGCCCCCTCCACTCCTCGACGGAGGACCGTCGGCCGTTACTTGGCCAGGAACGTCAGTGTCCGCCGGGTGACCGCCGCCGCCGATGACTGGTCGGTGACCCTGACGCTGGCCCGGATCTTCACCGAGTGGCCCTTGAGCCGGTTGCGCAGCCGCCGGGCCACCTTGACCCTGATCACCTTGGTCTTGCCGGAGCGGATCGAGATCCGGATGCGCTTCCCATTCACGGTCAGGGTCCCGGTGCACCGGCGCACAGCCCTGGCGGAGCAGCGCACGCGCAGCGTTGCCACCCCGTTGCGCCCAACCTTGACCCGCTTGGGGCCGATGGTCACCTTCGGGCCGGCGGCCTTCTTGCGGCGGACCGCCGGCTTCGCCGCGGGCTCCGGGGCGGCCAGCGGCGCCGGCGAGACGGCGGGCGCGGGCAGCTCGCACGCCAGCCGCGAGTCGCCCGCGTCGGTCAGGGCCGTGTCCGCTCCCGCCCCGCAGTCGGCCACGTCGGCGGCGTTGTCGCGGCTGTCGATGGCGTCGTCGCCCGCGCGGCCCTGGATCGAGTCGACCCCCGATCCGCCGGTGAGCGTGTCGGCGCCGTCGCCTCCGACCACGGTGTCGTCGTTGGCGTCTCCCGCGATCCGGTCGTTGCCGGCGTCGCCGTACAGCGAGTCGTTGCCGCTGCCGCCGAGGATCTCGTCGTCCCCGCCGTTGCCGAGCAGGAGGTCGGTGTGGCCGGTGCCCGAGAGCGTGTCGTCACCCGAGCCGCCGAGGACCGCGTCCACGGTGCCCGAGACCTGGTCGTTCTCGGCCACCTGGTTCTGCCCGATGGGCGAGCCGTCGTTGGGCAGGCCGTCGAGCGAGACGTTGACGCGCTTGGCGCGGCCCGAGTAGTCGGCGTAGTCGTAGCCCGTGCCGCCGTCCAGGGTGTCGGCCCCCGGGTCGGCCGTGAGCGTGTCGTCGCCGGGACCGGCCACGAGCGAGTCGCCACCCGACCCACCGGTGAGCCGGTCGTTGCCGCCGCCGCCCCTGAGATCGTCGGCCGCGTCACCCCCGGTGAGCTCGTCGTCGCCGTCGCCGCCGACCAGCCTCGCCTCGGCGGACCACGCCTTGAACACGTTGCGCGTGCCGCCGCCCTGGATCTCGGCGGGGAGGTCGGCCACGATCTCGGCCTTGTTCACGCCGTCGCCCATGGTGGCCACCAGCTGGCCCACGTCGGCCGCGGGGCAGACGGCGGTCTGGGCGTCCGGCTGACCGCAACCGCTCGCCTGGATCGCAATCGACTCCTCCTTGAACACGTAGCCGTTCACGGTCGAGGACACCCGCAGATCGTTGTCCTCGCCCGAATCGGCCTGGTAGAAGATCGTGTCCGGGCCGTTGGGCTGGTCGATCACCGCCACGTAGCTGGCGTTCGCGGCCTGTGGACAGGCCAGCAGCACGGTCGCGGCAAACGTCCCGAGCAGCCAGCGTCGTCTGCTCGGGATGGGGATGTTCGGTGGGGTGCGCATGGTGGATCTCCTCCGTCGGTTGATGGAGCGATCCTGCGCCCGGCGTGTGGTCAGGTCATCAGGGACGAACCCGCACTCGCCCCTGAACCGGTGGGCACGAACGGCCGCCGGCGCTTGTCCGAGCCGCCGGCGGCCGCTTGACCCCTACCCACTGAAGGCACTGCCACCTCCCGTCCTGCGGAGGGCGGCTCCGCCGGCGACCATCGCCAGCCCGAGCGCGACCAGCCACATCAGGGCCAGGCCCGTGTGAGGCAGGCCGCCGTCGGCGACCGTCCGCGTCAGGGCAGCCGGCACCAGGGCACCGGGTGCGCCGTCGGCGCCCGGAGCCGTTGCCCCGGTGTTGCCGGGGGCGGCGCCGTTGCCGGGCGCGGCTCCGCGGTCGCGGTCCGCCGTCCCGGTGTCACCCGGCTCCTGGCCGCCGGTGGGGGCGGGGGCCGTGAACACCGACTCGGTGGCCGCCGGCAGCGAACGCGAGTCGCCCGCGCTGGCCACCCGCAGCGACGGGCGCACCCGTGCGCTGCCGGCCTGCAGTCCACCCCTGGTGTCCTGCACCGTCTGGCTTCCGCCGCCGGACGGGGCCTGCTCGTCGTCACCGTCGCTGAGCACCCGCACGCCGGGCGTCACGGACGGCGAGCCCACCTGGGCGCCGCCGGTCGAGCCCTCCACGGTCTGCTCGCCCGGAGCGGCTGGGCCCGCGGTCGTCGCGGGCACGTCGTCGCCCTCGCTCAGGACCCTGACCGGGGCCGTCGCGGCCGGGGTGCCGACCTGGGCGGCCCCGTCCGAATCGCTGACGTCCTGCGCTCCGCCACCGGTTGTGGTGGAGGTGCCGCTGCTGCTGTTCGAGCCCTCGCTGAGGACCCTGATCGGAGCCGACGCGTCCGGGCTGCCCACCTGGGCCGACCCGGTCGAGTCGGTCGCGTCCTGGCCACCGCCACCCGAAGTGGCGGAGCTGCTGCTGTCGTCACCTTCGCTGAGCACCCGCACGGGCGCGCTCACATCCGGGCTGCCGACCTGCGCCGACCCGGTCGAATCATCTGCATCCTGCCCACCGGTTGCGGCGGCGGACGAGCCGCTGCCCCCACCGGGGTTCTGCCCGTCGCTGAGCACGCGGACGGGCGCATCGGCCGTCACGTCGCCCACCTGGGCGCCGAGTGCCGAGTCCCCGACCGTCTGCTCCGCCGTGCCGGCCTGCGACCCGTCGCCGGCGTTCTCGCCGTCGCTGAGCACGCGGACCGGTGCA
>Ga0190275_10001084_pt1 | contig 20922 bp, 21 predicted proteins | sample Popmic550T_FD_133745 | JGI IMG/M metagenome (GOLD analysis project Ga0190275, IMG submission 133745) | Populus adjacent soil microbial communities from riparian zone of Yellowstone River, Montana, USA - 550 T | ecosystem: Environmental > Terrestrial > Soil > Riparian zone > Trees stand | place...
AGGACCGGCAAGACCGTTCTCCTCCAGAACATCGCCCGGGCGATCACCGACAACCATCCCGAGGTCTTCCTCATCGTCCTGCTCATCGACGAGCGGCCCGAGGAGGTGACCGACATGCAGCGCTCGGTGAAGGGCGAGGTCATCTCCTCGACCTTCGACGAGCCCGCCAGCCGCCACGTCCAGGTCGCCGAGATGGTGATCGAGAAGGCGAAGCGCCTGGTCGAGCACAAGAAGGACGTCGTCATCCTCCTCGATTCGATCACCCGCCTGGGCCGCGCCTACAACACGGTCGTGCCATCGTCGGGCAAGGTGCTGACCGGCGGCGTCGACGCCAACGCGCTCCAGCGCCCGAAGCGTTTCTTCGGCGCCGCCCGCAACATCGAGGAAGGTGGCTCGCTCTCGATCATCGCCACCGCCCTGATCGACACCGGCTCCAAGATGGACGAGGTCATCTTCGAGGAGTTCAAGGGCACCGGTAACTCGGAAATCGTCCTCGACCGCAAGGTCTCCGACAAGCGCATCTTCCCCTCGCTCGACGTCGGCAAGTCCGGCACCCGCAAGGAGGAGCTGCTCGTCGACCAGGCGACCCTCTCCAAGATGTGGGTCCTTCGCCGGATCCTCATGCAGATGGGCACGGTCGACGCGATGCAGTTCCTTCTCGACAAGATGAAGGACGCCAAGTCGAACGAGGATTTCTTCGCCTCGATGAACCAGTGACGGCGGGAGGCGTGGCCTCCACCGTCACCCCGGCGGAGGCCGGGGTCCCAGGGAGACAACTGGGACTAATTTGAGCTGGGATCCCGGCCTCCGCCGGGATGACGAAGGGTAACGATGCTCGACTTGCTCATCACCGTCCACGGCGCCGCGGCGCCTATCGGCATCGGCGGCATCTGGGACGCCATCGTCACCGACTTCTCGAAGCTCAACACGGCCGCGGCCTGGGTCGTCTTCGGCCAGGTGCTGATGATCGACATCATGCTCGCCGGCGACAATGCCATCGTCGTCGGTGCGCTCGCCGCCGGCCTTCCGCCCGAGCAGCGCCGCAAGGTGATCCTGATCGGAATCCTCGCGGCGCTGGTGCTTCGAATCGCCTTCGCCCTGGTCGTCACGCAATTGATGCAGATCGTCGGCCTGACCTTCGCGGGCGGTCTTCTGCTGCTCTGGGTGAGCTGGAGGATGTGGCGCGAGCTTCGGCATTCGGGCCAGTCGCAGGGCTCTCCGGAAGTCGCGGGCGACGAGGAAAGCGGCCTCAGGCCCGCCAAGAGCTTCGCCGCCGCCGCCTGGGCCGTGGCCGTGGCCGACGTCTCGATGAGCCTCGACAACGTGCTGGCGGTGGCCGGCGCGGCGCGCGATCATCCCGGCATCCTGATCATCGGCCTGCTGCTGGCCGTCGCCCTGATGGGCGTCGCCGCCAACATCCTCGCCAAATATATCGAGCGCTATCGCTGGATCGCGTGGCTCGGCCTGCTGGTGATCGTCTATGTCGCCGGCAAGATGGTCTACGAGGGCTTTATCGACCCCAATGTCGGGCTTGGCACGCTCTTCAGTTAACCCGTCATCCCGGCGAAAGCCGGGACCTCGGGAAGACCCGCCGAGACTTCTCGTCACGAGGTCCCGCTTTCGCCGGGATGACGGTTCAGGGAATGAGCACCGTCGAGCCCGTCGTCGCCCGCGCCTCGATCGCCCGGTGGGCGTCGGCGGCCTTGAGCAAGGGGAAGGTGGCGCCGATCCGGATCTTCACGGCGCCCTTCTCGATCATCTCGAACAGCCTTGCCGCCGAGGTCGCCATCTCGTCCGAGCTCCTGCAATAATCGGCGAGGGTCGGCCGGGTGACGAAGATCGAGCCGGCGCTGAGCAGATCGAGCGCTGTGAAAGACGGCACCGGGCCGGAGGCGTTGCCGTAGGTGACGAGCAGTCCGCGGCGGGCGACCGATCCGAGCGAGGCGTTCCAGCTGGCCTCGCCGACACCGTCGAGAACGACAGGCACCCCTTGGCCGCCGGTCAGCGCCCGCACCTCGGCGGCCAGCGAGTCCATCGGACAGCAAAGCGAATGGTCGGCGCCAAGCTCTTCGGCCAGGGCCGCCTTGCGGCTGTCCCCGGCATGGGCGATCACCGTCGCTCCGACCGCTTTGAGCCATTGTACGAGGATCGAGCCCATGCCGCCGCCGGCGGCGTGGACGAGGACCGTCTGCCCCGCTTCCACGCGAGCGCAGCGCTCGACGAGATATTCGGCGGTGCAGCCCTTGAGCAGCGCCGCCGCGGCGTCCTCGAAGCCTATCGAATCGGGAAGCTTCACCAGCTTGTCGGCGGCGATCGTCCGGTGGGTGGCGTAGGATCCGAGCGGGCCGGTGAAATAGCCGACCCTGTTGCCCTCGCGGAACCCGCTCACGCCCTCTCCGACGGCCTCCACCACCCCGGCCCCCTCGCCGCCGAGGCCCGAGGGCAGAGGCAGCTTGTAGAGGCCCGAGCGATGATAGGTGTCGATGAAGTTCAGCCCCACCGCCTCGTTCCGGACCAGCACCTCGCCGGGCCCGGGCCTCGGAATGTCGATATGCTCGGCCTCGAGCACTTCGGGCCCGCCGGTCTCGCGGAGGATGAAGGCATAAGGATCGCTCATCGGCCGACGCACCTCACCAGGGGATAGCTGCGATATTCCCGGAATCGGACCATCGTCCTCCGGTCCTCGGAAAGGTAGAAATGATCGTATCGTGCCCAGGCTTTGCCGGGCCCGGCATAGCGGGAGTGAACCATCACCCCGCCCTGCGAATCCCAGCCGATCGACTCGGCGCGAAAGGGATCGCCGCCGACTTTGAGCCTGTCGGCGCCGAGCTCCACCCTCTGCCGCCCGGGAGCGCCGGCGCAGGCGGCCGCATTGCTGTCCCACCGGCCCCGATATTCGGATGGAATCTCGTCCATCCAGCCCAGGTCGATGGTCGAGGCGGCCAGCGGGGACGTGGCGGCGAGCGCCGCGGCCGAGGCAAGCCTCTTCACGCCGTCACCTGAGATGCTCGGCGAAGAAGTCCCCCGTCCGGCTGTCCGCCAGGCGGGCCGCCTCCTCGCTTCGCCGCTTCCCCATCTCGGCGGCGAAGCCGTGGTCCTCGCCGGGATAATCGTGGAGGGTGACCCGGGGATGGTCATCCAGGCCTTCGTGAATCGCGCGCTGCTGCGCCTCGTCGACGAAATGGTCGGCACCGGCGATGTGGAGCATCAGCGGCCGGGCGATGGCGTTCTTCTCGTGCAGGATGTTCGGCAGCCCCACGGCATAATAGCCGACGCTGGCATCGGCGTCGGTTCGGGCGGCGGCCATGTAGGCGAGGCGGCCGCCCAGGCAATAGCCGACGACCCCCACCTTCGCCCCCTCGCCGAGCCGGGCGCGGGCGGCGCGGATCGTCGCCTCGATGTCGACAACGCCCTGGTCCTGGTCGAAACCGCCCATCAGGTCGAGCGCCCGCTTGAACTCCTCGGGAACGTCGGGGTCCAGCTCCACGCCCGGCTCGAGCCTCCAGAACAGGTCCGGCGCGAGGGCGAGATAGCCCTGCTCGGCCCAATGGTCGCATTTGCGTCTGATGCCTTCATTGACTCCGAATATCTCCTGGATGACGACGATTGCCGCGCTCGGCCGTCCTTCCGGCTCGGCGACATAGGCGTCGAAGCCGCCATCCCCTTCGAGCGTGTCGATCCGGATCGTCCCCATGTCGGCTCCTCCTTGTCTCGGGCGGCGCTTCTATACACATAGCTTCGAGACTTTCGGAAGGACCGGCCATGAAGATCAGCGTCGACGTCGACTGCACCCCGGAGGAGGCCCGGCGATTCCTCGGTCTCCCGGATCTGACTCCCGTCCACGACGCCTATGTCCAGCGCATGACCAAGGCGGCGGGCGAGGGGCTGACCGCCGAATCGGCCGCGGAGATGATGAAGGCCTGGGGTCCGATGAACGAGGCCGGCATGGCGATGTGGCGCTCGATGCTCGAGGGGATGAGCGGGGCGCCGCGTTGAACCATCCCCGTCATCCCGGCGAAAGCCGGGACCCCGGAGAGGCCCGCCGCGACTTTCCGGCCCGAGGTCCGGGCCTTCGCCTGGATGACGGGGGAAGGGCGACCCCGAAAGAGGTAAGGCCGTGACTGACACCATCTTCGCTTTGTCGTCCGGCAGCCCGCCCGCGGCGCTAGCGGTGGTTCGGATCAGCGGTCCGGATGCGGACCCGGCGCTCGAGGCGCTGGCCGGGAAGCTGCCGGAGCCGCGGGTCGCGACGCTGGCGAATTTGCAATGGCGGGGCGAGCCGCTCGACCGCGCCCTCGTCCTGCGCTTTCCCGGCCCCCACAGCGCCACCGGCGAGGATGTAGCCGAGCTTCACCTCCATGGCGGCCGGGCGGTGGTGGCGGCCGTCCTGGAGGCCGTGGCGGGGATTGAGGGGCTTCGGCCCGCGGAGCCCGGTGAGTTCACCCGCCGCGCCTTCGAGAACGGACGGATCGACCTTGCCGAGGCTGAGGGCCTCGCCGATCTGCTCAGCGCCGAGACCCAGTCCCAGCGCCGGGCCGCGCTCGCCATGGCGGGAGGGGCGCTGAGTCGCAAAGTGGAGGCATGGCGTCAGAGGCTGCTGGCCCTGGCGGCCGGAATCGAAGCGGCGCTCGATTTCTCCGATGAAGGCGAGGTCGGCGAGGCCTGGCCGCCGGGCTGGACCGACGGGGTGGAGGCTCTGGCCAGCGAGATGGACGCCTTGCTCGAGCGCCCTCCGGCGGAGCGGCTCCGGGACGGCCTCCGGGTCGTGATCGCGGGGCCGCCGAACGCAGGAAAGTCCAGTCTCCTCAATATGTTAGCGGACAGGGAGGCGGCGATTACCGCGGCGACTCCGGGGACCACGCGCGATATGATCGAAGCGCCGACCGCCATTGCCGGCCTGCCCTTCCTCCTGATCGACACCGCCGGGCTTCGCGAGGGCGCGGACGAGGTCGAAGCCATCGGCATCGAGCGCGCGCGCTCGAGCCTGGCCTCGGCCGACCTCATCCTCTGGCTGGGCGAACCGGCCGATGCGCCGCAACCCGGAATGACGATCCTCATCCAGTCCAAATGCGATCTCCCCGGGCCCGGCCGCGAAACCGATGTTCGAGTCTCGGCGCTGACCGGCGAGGGACTTCGCGATCTGGTCGAAACCATGGTGTCGCGAGCCCGGATGCTGCTTCCGGGCGAAAGCGAGCCCACCGTCAATGCACGTCAGCGGGAAGCGATCGTTGGAGCGCTTCGCCATCTGCGCGAGGCCGGAAGCACCGACATGCTCATCGCCGCCGAGGCCCTCCGCCAGGCGCGGGTCGAGCTCGACAGGGTTACCGGCCGCGCGGGGGTGGAGGATATGCTCGACATGTTGTTCGGGCGTTTCTGCATCGGCAAGTGACATGTTCCACGTGGAACATGTAGAGGCGACGGCATGAACCTGGATTTCGACATCGTCGTCGTGGGAGGCGGCCATGCCGGCTGCGAAGCCGCAGCGGTGGCAGCGCGGATGGGCGCGCGAGTCGCGCTGGTCAGCTTCGCCTGGGAGCAGATCGGCGCCATGTCCTGCAATCCCGCGATCGGCGGGTTGGGGAAGGGGCATTTGGTGCGGGAGGTCGATGCCTGTGACGGCCTGATCGCTCGAGCGGCGGACGAAGCGGGTATCCACTATCGAATGCTCAACGCCAGCAAGGGCGCTGCCGTACGCGGCCCTCGGGTCCAGGCGGACCGGCGGCTTTACAAGGCGGCCATTCAGCAAAAGCTCGACGGCCAGCCGGGGCTGGAGATCGTCGAAGGGGAGGCCGCCGCTCTTCGCCTCGCCGGCCGGCGCGCAACCGGGGTGGATTTGGCCGACGGCCGCTCGGTTCGCGCGCAAGCCGTTATCCTCGCCACCGGCACCTTCCTCGGCGGCAAGCTGCATTTCGGCCGGACCAGCTGCGCCGGCGGCCGAATCGGCGAGCGCGCCGCGACCAGGATGGCGCTGCAGCTGCGCGAGCTCGGCCTTCCGCTGGCGCGTCTGAAGACCGGGACTCCGCCGCGTCTGGACGGCCGCAGCATCGACTGGGCCATGCTCGAGCGTCAGCTATCGGACGATGGCGGCTGGACGATGTCGCCCCTGACGGGGGGTCGACCGGCCCCCCAGCTCTTCTGCGCGATCACCCGTACCAACGCGAAAACGCACGATATCATCCGCGCCAATCTCGACCGCTCGCCGCTCTTCGCCGGCGATATCAGTGGCGTCGGCCCCCGTTACTGTCCCTCGATCGAGGACAAGGTCCACCGCTTCGCCGACCGCGACGGCCACCAGATATTCCTCGAACCCGAGGGGCTGGACGATGGAGCCATCTATCCGAACGGCATCTCGACCTCGCTCCCGGAGGATGTGCAGCGGGCGATGGTCCGCTCGATGGCCGGGCTGGAACGCGCGGAGATCCTTCAGCCCGGCTATGCCGTCGAATATGATTATGTCGACCCTCGCATTCTCGAGCCGACGCTGGGCGTTCGGGACGTGGAAGGGCTGTATCTGGCCGGTCAGATCAACGGGACGACCGGCTATGAGGAAGCCGCGGCCCAAGGCCTCGTGGCCGGCGCCAATGCCGCCGCCTGGGCGGCCGGCCGGTCGCCGATCCTGTTGGACCGGAGCGAGAGCTATATCGGGGTCATGATCGACGATCTCACCCTCCAGGGCGTCACCGAGCCCTACCGGATGCTCACCGCGCGCGCCGAGTTCCGGCTCCGGCTGCGCTCCGACAATGCCGAGACGCGGCTGACTCCTGACGCGATCGCGGCCGGCCTGGTCGGGCCGGAGCGGCGCGCGCATTTCGAGTCGCGGCAGGCGCAACGCGAAGCCGTCGAGCGGCAGCTCGGCCTCGTCAGGACCGGGGCCGAACTCAGGAGCGCCGGCTTGAATGTCGGCGAGGACGGCCGCGCCCGTCCGCTCTCCGAGTGGTTGCGCTTCCCGCAACTGGACGCGCCGGCGCTGTTGAAGCTGCTCCCGTCCCTGGCCGAGCACCCCCGCCGGCTCATCGAGGAAGCCGTGGAGGATCATCGCTACGCCCCCTATGTCGAGCGGCAGCAGGCTGAGGTGGCTCGGCTGCGCAGCGACGAGAATGTCCGAATTCCGCTCGACGTGGATTATTCCGCCATTGCCGGCCTCTCGCTGGAGATGGTTGAGCGTCTGGATGCTGCAAGGCCGTCCACCTTGGGTGCGGCGCGGCGAATTCGCGGCCTCACGCCCGCGGCGCTGGCGGCGATCCTGGTCCATTCCAGGCGCAAAGCAGCCTAATGGACCAAGCAGAGGCCCAACGGCAGCTCGATGTTCCACGTGAAACAATCGAGCGCTTGGAGGCCTTCGAAAAGCTGCTTCGTGCGGAAAACGAGCGTCAAAACCTCGTTTCCAAGGGTTCTCTCGAAGCCGTTTGGGAGCGCCACATCCTCGATTCGGCGCAGCTCGTCCGCTTTGCCCCCCGCAACGCCGTTTCCTGGCTGGATCTGGGGACGGGGGCCGGGTTTCCGGGGCTGATGGTTCCTTTACTTCACCGGGCAGACGTGGTGCTCGTAGAGTCCCGGCGGCTGCGAGCGGAGTTTTTGCGCACTGCAGCAGAAACGCTCGGCATCGCGGCAAGAGTGGAAATCCTTTGTTCCAAGCTGGAGTCGGTCCCGGCCCGCGCGTTCGACGTGATCAGCGCCCGCGCCTTCGCGCCTTTGCCCAGATTGCTCGCTCTGGCGGAGCGTTTTTCCACGTCTGATACGGTTTGGGTCTTGCCAAAGGGCCGTAACGCCAAGTCCGAACTGGAAGCCGCGCGATCTTCGTGGCAGGGTGATTTCCGTCTCGAACCGAGCCTCACCGACGCCGAAGCGCAAATCGTCGTCGCCAGCCGGGTTCGCCACAAGCCGAGGGGAAGACGTTGATCCGAATCGCGGTCGCCAACCAGAAAGGCGGGGTCGGCAAGACGACGACGGCGATCAACCTCGCCACCGCGCTCTCCGCCACCGGCTGGCGGGTGTTGCTGATCGACCTCGATCCGCAGGGCAATGCCTCGACCGGCCTCGGCATCGGCCATGCGCTTCGCGACCGCTCGAGCTACGATGTCCTCACCGGCGGTGCGACCCTGGAGGAGGCGGTGGTGCCGACCAAGGTGCCGCGGCTCGACCTCGTTCCGGCCACGGTCGACCTGTCCGGCGCCGAGATCGAGCTGGTCGCTCTGGACGAGCGCACCCATCGGCTCGACAATGCGCTCGACGCCGCCGCCAGCCGCTGGGACGTCTGCCTCATCGACTGCCCGCCGAGCCTCGGCCTTCTCACCATCAACGCGCTCGTCGCGGCCCAGTCCATACTCGTCCCGCTTCAGACGGAATTCTTTGCATTAGAAGGACTTAGCCAGCTTCTGCAGACGATCGAGCGGATCCGGGCGAGGTTCAACCCGGAGCTTTCCATCCTCGGCGTCGCACTGACCATGTTCGACCGCCGCAACAACCTCTCCTCGCAGGTTGCCGACGACGTTCGCGCCTGTCTCGGCAAGGTCGTCTTCGAGACGGTGATCCCGCGCAACGTCCGGCTGTCGGAAGCGCCCAGCCACGGCATACCCGCCCTCATCTACGACCATCGCTGCCCCGGCTCCGAAGCCTATATCGCCCTGGCCCGCGAGCTGATCGGCCGGCTGCCCAAGACGGCGGCGGCGGCATGAGCGACGAGACGCCCGCCCGCAAGCGCCCTTCCGGCCTTGGCCGCGGCCTTTCCTCCCTGCTCGGCGAGGTCGCTCAGGAGGCGCCGGTTTCCGGCGGCGTGGCGCCGGCGCGGGGCGGGATCCAGATGATGCCGGTCTCGTCGATCGAGCCCCATCTCGATCAGCCTCGGCGCCATTTCGACGAGGAAGCGCTGGAGGAGCTCGCCGCCTCGATCAAGCAGCGCGGCCTCATCCAGCCGATCGTCGTCAGGCCGCACGGCCATCGCTACCAGATCGTCGCCGGTGAGCGGCGCTGGCGGGCGGCGCAGCGGGCCCGGCTCCACGAAATCCCGGTCATCGTCCGCGATTTCGACGACGCCGAGACGCTCGAAGTCGCCCTGCTCGAGAATATCCAGCGTCGGGACTTGAACGCGATCGAGGAGGCGGAGGGCTACAGGCGCCTGATCGCCGATTATGGCCACACCCAGGAGGCGCTGGGAAGGCTCGTTCACAAGAGCCGAAGCCATATTGCCAATTTGCTCCGCCTGCTCGATCTTCCCGAGAGCGTGAGGCAGTTGGTCGAGACCGGCGAGCTCGGCATGGGCCATGCCCGCGCGCTGATCGGCTCCGCCGATCCGGAAGCGCTGGCCCGCGACGCGGTCGAGCGCGGCCTGTCGGTGCGCGAGGTGGAAAAGCTCGCCCGCTTCGGCAAGCCGGGCCGCGAGCGCCAGGGCCGGCTCGAGATAAAGGGCGCCGGCGCCGACATCGAGGCGCTCGAGCGCCAACTCGGTGACATGCTCGGCCTCAAGGTGAAGATCACCCACAAGCCCGACGGCGGAGTCGTGGCGCTCAATTACTCGACGCTCGACCAATTAGACATGATCTGCCAGCGCCTCAGCGGCGAGAAGATCTAGGCTCTACGCCCCCACTTCTCGTCACCCCCGGCGACAGGCGGGGCCTCGTGGAGAAAAAGGCGCCTGTCCATCCTGAGGTCGCGGCTTTCGCCGGGATGACGACGTTCTCCTACCGCAGCCGCGCCGCCTGGCGGCAGATGGCGAACAGCTCCTCGTCGACCGCTATCGGTCCCAGCCCGCCCGAAGCCTTGACCTGCCGTTCCGCCTCCAGCAGGCGGCTGACGCTTCGGGCGAGGGCATCCGAGCGCCACCTCGAAAGCTGCTGCCCGATGGAATCTTTCTCCTTCCAAAACAATGACTTACCCGCTGACGCCATGACGGCGCCGGGGCTGCTGCCGCGTTCCACCTGGGCGCGCAGTCGGGAGAGCAGGCTCATCCGCCGAAGCACCGCCCGGATCAGCGGGATGCCCTCAATGCCTTCGCTGGAAAGGCGCAGCAGCTCCGCCTGGAGCATGGCCGCGTTGCCGTTGCCGACGCTGTCGACGAGGCGGCTCAGGTCGCCTTCCTCGGCCGCGGCGCCGACGGCATCGAGCGCTTCGTGATCGAGTGGCTGCGGCCGCTCGGGCGCGGCGTCGAGATACAAGGCCAGCTTCTGAAGCTCGAGCGCGAGGATGGCGCGGTTGCCGGCGCAGGCGTCGGCGAGTCGGCGGGCGACGTCGGAGCGAACGATCAGCCCCTCGGCCCGGGCCATTTCGGACACCAGCCGCTCGGCTTCCTGCCCTTCCGGCGCGTAGCTCGCCAGGGCCAGGGCGGCCGGCTCGGCGAGAGCGAGCTTGAGGAGCTTGGAGGCCGGCTTGAGCGCGCCGCCGATCAAAAGGACCGGATTGCCCGCCGCGGGCGCCTCGAGCAGCGCCTCCACCGCCGCGAGGCATTCGTCTCCGGCCGGCTGGACGACGATGTAGCGGGCGCCGCCGAACAGCGACATGGAGGCCGCCTCGTCGGCCAGCCGGGCCGGGTCCGCCTTGAGCTCGGCCCCGGTCAGCTCCACCCGCTCCGCCTCCGCGCCCGCCGCGGCGGCCGCGACCTTGATCAGCGAATGCGAGCCCGATTCATCGGGACCGTAGAGGAGGAAGAAACGCCAGGCCGAAGGGCTCCTCAGCGCCCGCTCCATTTCGGCCCGCTTCGCCTTCACGGGGTGTTGCCGGTGCGCCGCGCGTAGAGGGCGACCCGGGTGACGATCTGGTCGGCGACCTCCTTGGACAGTCGTTCGAGCGCGGTCTGCTCGGCCGCGACCGTCGCATATTCGGAACCGACCACGTCGATGCCCGCATCGGAGCCGGCGGTGGCGTCGAGAAGCACCGTGCCTTTGGCCGCGTCGACCAGCCGGTAGCGCGCCCGCAAGGTCCGGCGCTCGCGGGTCACGGCGTCGTCGGAGCGAATCCCGAAACCGGTGATGTCGTCGTCGAGCAGAACTTCGAGCCGGTAGGCCGGGGCGCCGGTCTGCGGAGCGCCAAGCCGATCCTCAAGCGCGGTTCGGACCAGCCATCCCGCCCGCCCTTCGATCGGGGCGACCGTCACCGAGCGCAGAGTCTGCGCGACCGGGCCCGAGGCGCCGCCGCCGTAGAGCGGCTGCAGGCCGCAGCCGGCCAGCAGCAGGGTCAGAGGGAGGAGTCGCTTCATGCGACGAGGTTCACCAGCCGGTCGGGGACGACGATCACCTTGCGCGGCGGCTTGCCGTCGAGAAGGCGGACCACCTTTTCCGACGCGAGCGCCATTTCTTCGAGAATCTCCCTGGCGGCGCCCTTCGGGGCGGTGAGCGTGTCGCGAAGCTTGCCGTTGACCTGGACGGCGATCGTCACCTCCTCCTCGACCAGCAGAGCGGGATCTGCCGCCGGCCATTCGGCCTGGGCGATCAGGCCTTCCCGGCCCATCGCGATCCAGGCCTCCTCGGCAAGGTGCGGCACCATCGGCGCGGCGAGGCGGATCAAGGTCTCCACCGCCCGGCTCCGCGACGGCGAGGCGGGCGCCTTCTCCAGCGCGTTGGTCAGCTCGTAGAGATTGGCCACCGCCTTGTTGAAGGCGAGTGCCTCGATATTCGCGCCGACGGCGGCGATGGTGCGGTGGACCCTGCGGTCGAGAGCCAGGTCCTCGCCGTCGCCGAGCCAGGTCGACGAGCCCCGGTCCGCCTCCTCGGCGGCGAGGCGCCAGATCCTCTGGACGAAGCGCCAGCTGCCCTGGATCCCGGCCTCGCTCCATTCGAGGTCGCGCTCGGGCGGGCTGTCGGAAAGCATGAACCAGCGCACGGCGTCGGCGCCGTACTGGTCGACAATCGGCTCCGGATCGACCGTGTTGCGCTTCGACTTGGACATCTTCTCGACTCGGCCGCGGGTAACCGGGCCGTCATGGCCCTCGGCCTCGTCGGGCGTGAGCCACCGCCCTTCCGGATCCTGGAAGGTGACGTGGGTGACCATGCCCTGAGTGAAGAGGCCCTGGAACGGCTCCTCGACGTCGAGCTTGCCGATCCGTTGCAGAGCACGGGTCCAGAAGCGGGCGTAAAGCAAATGGAGGATCGCATGCTCGACGCCGCCGATATATTGATCGACCGGCAGCCAGCGCTCGGCCTCCGCCTTATCGAACGGGGCATTGGCGGGCTGGCTGGCGAAGCGGATGAAATACCAGGACGAATCGACGAAGGTGTCGAGCGTGTCGGTCTCCCGCCGGGCCGGAGCGCCGCAGTCCGGGCAATCGACCTTCGCCCAGGTCGGATGGCGGTCGAGCGGGTTGCCGGGGGTCTCGAAGTCGATATCCTCGGGAAGAACGACGGGAAGCTGGTCGCGCGGCACGGCGACCGGACCGCAGGCCTCGCAATGGACGATCGGGATTGGGGTGCCCCAGTAACGCTGCCTCGAGACGCCCCAGTCTCGAAGCCGCCAGACTGTAGTGCCCTCGCCCCAGCCTTCCGCCTGGGCGCGGGCGATCACCTCACGGATTGCGTCCTCGGCGGTGAGGCCGTCGAGGAAGCGGCTGTTCACCAGCCGGCCCGGTCCGGAATAGGCCTCGTCGCCGATCGGCTCGTCCGCTTCCTCGGGCGAGGGTGACACGACCCGGGTCACCGGGAGGCCGTATTTGCGGGCGAAATCGAGGTCGCGCTGGTCGTGCGCCGGGCAGCCGAAAATGGCGCCGGTGCCATAGTCCATCAGCACGAAATTGGCCACGTAGAGGGGCAGGGTCCAATCGGGGTCGAGCGGGTGGATCACTCGCGCTGAGGTGTCGAAGCCCTTCTTCTCGGCCGTCTCCAGCTCCGCGGCGGTGGTGCCGCCCTGCTTGCACTCGGCGATGAAGGCGGCGAGCGCCTCATTCCCTTCGGCCAGCTCGAGCGCGATCGGATGGTCGGGCGAGATCGCGGCGAAGCTGGCGCCGAAGATGGTGTCCGGACGGGTGGTGAAGACCTCGAAGGAATCCATTCCCCTCCCTGCAAGGGAGGGGTCGGGGGTGGCTTCTGCCGAAGGCGGCCGAAACTCGGAGTCAGTGGGCTCGCTTGCGCTCGCACCCACCCCCGGCCCCTCCCTTGCAGGGAGGGGAGTCTCCAAGAGAAAGCGGAACCTCATCCCCTGGCTCTTGCCGATCCAATTCTCCTGCATCAGCCGGACCTTGTCGGGCCATTGGTCGAGCCGGCCGAGGCCGTCGAGCAATTCGTCGGCGAAGTCGGTGATCTTGAGGAACCACTGGCTGAGCTTGCGGCGCTCGACGAGCGCTCCGGAGCGCCAGCCGCGGCCGTCGATCACCTGCTCGTTGGCGAGCACGGTCATGTCGACCGGGTCCCAATTGACCTCGCTCTGCTTGCGGTAGACCAGGCCGGATTCATAGAGGTCGAGGAACAGCGCCTGCTCGTGCCCGTAATAGCGCGGATCGCAGGTGGCGAGCTCGCGGCTCCAGTCGAGCGCGAAGCCGAGCCGCTTCAGCTGGGCCCGCATCGTGTCGATGTTCGACCAGGTCCAATCACCGGGATGGACCTTCTTCTCCATCGCCGCATTCTCGGCCGGCATCCCGAACGCGTCCCAGCCCATCGGGTGGAGGACGTCGAAGCCATTCATCCGCCGATAGCGGGCGAGCACGTCGCCCATCGTATAGTTGCGGACGTGGCCCATGTGGATGCGCCCCGACGGATAGGGGAACATCTCGAGGACGTAGGCTCGGGGACGGTCGCCGTCGCCGGAAGCGTGGAAGGTGCCCTGCTCCTCCCAGACCTTCTGCCAGCGCGCGTCGGCCTCGAGCGGGTTGAAACGCGCCGCCATGTCGGTTCCTCAGCTTGCGATGGCGTTCCGGCGGAGATCGCGGGCGCGGGTCAGGATGATCTCCTCGAGCTTCTGGACCGTCGCCGCGGCCACCGGCGCATCGACCCACTGGCCGCCGTTCAGCACCTGGCGCGAGGCGGCGATCCGAAGCGCGTCGGCGCGCAGGTCGCGGTCGAGGATGGTCGCGGTGACCTTGACCCGCTCGTTGGGCGAGCCCGGGTTGCTGTACCAGTCGGTGACCATGACGCCGCCGTTCGAATCGATCTGGGCCATGGGCGCGAAGGAAAGCGTCTCGAGCGCGGCACGCCACAGATAGGCATTGACTCCGATCGTCGTCACCTTCGACGCCGCCAGATCGGCCTCGCGCACATTGTCGCCGGTGCTGCGCCCGAGCGTCTTGTTGATGTCCTCGCGAACGAAGTCACAGGCGGAAATGCCAAGGGCGCCGACGATCGTCAGAGCCAGAATATGGGCGCGTCGCATGAAGCTTGTGTCCTTGGAAACTACAGGGGTCGAGCGCCGTTATAGAACGCGCCACGCGGGCGGCAAGCCGTCTCTCGGCGGAGAGGGAGCCAAACGCGGGGATGAGCATTGTGTTGCCACGTCAAGTCGGGGTTGTGGAAAACATGCAACATGCCGGAACGATTCGTGCCCGCTTCCGCCGCTTCGCTGGTTTGACCGCCCCGGACGTACTACATCCGCAGCGTTACAGGAGTCGGCAACGGTGATTGTGAAGCTTGGTGGCATCGGTGCAGTGGGTAGCGCGACACTCGTCGCGCTGTCGCTATTGCTGACTCCCGCCCTCGCCGCGACCAGCCAGCCGGCCAAGAAGGCGCGTCCCGCCGCCTCGCTCAGGGCCGGTACCTTCACGCCCGCCGTCGCCGATCCCCGCCTGGCCGCGGAGCTTGCCCGCCGCGGCGTCCAGGCCAACAGCTTCCGCTTCACGCCCGCTCCGACCTCGGTCAATCGCAGCCAGTCGATCCGGGTCGCCATCCGGGCGCGCGCCGCGACGCCCGCCGGAGCGCTGCGCCGCGCCGCCGACGTGTCGGCCACCCCGGTCACGGCGATCACGCCCACCGTCTACAATCTCGGCGCCTCGGTCGGCTGGAAGCGCTTCGCGCTTTCCGGCGACGTCGACAGCGTCAAGGGCGGCACCCTCCCGGGCGGCCGCAAGGCCGCCGAGGTCGGAGTCAGCTATTCGGGCAGCCGCTTCACGGCCCGTGCCGAGGCCGGGGTCGCCAAGGTCGATCCCCAGACCCCGCGCATCATCGCCGAGGACGAGAGCTACACGGCCGGCCTCAGCGGTTCCTACAGGATCGCCCGCAATCTCGATGTCACCGGCGGAGTCCGCTACAAGATCCAGCGCGACCGGCTCGAGGCGCTGGCCGATCCGCGCCGCGACAGCCAGGCCGTCTACGTCGGAACCGCCTTCCGCTTCTAAGCGGACCAGGCGTCTATTCCGGCCCAGCCATAGATATTCGGCAGCCGCCGCGCCTTTTGCGCGTCCATGCCGCCCAGCGCGATGATCGGCACCTTCGCCCGAGCGGCGATCAGTCCGAATCGCACCGGGCCGAGTGCCCGGGCGCCGGGATGGGATCGGGTCGGAAACGCGGGAGACAGGAAGACGAGCTTCGCCCCCGAGCGTTCCGCCGTCTTCAGCTCGCGAAGGTCATGCGCCGATGCGCTCCGGAAGACGCCGTGCCGACCGCCGTGCACCCCGTCGCCGCGCAACCCCTTGCCGCCGGCGAAAAGGAGCAGCCGGCGGCGCTTCGCCACGCGCCGCACCCGATCGAACAACTTCTTCCGCTCGCCCGGCGCCAGGCCGTAGTGACGGAAAACCACGCCCGCGCCCTTCGGAAGCCGCTCAAGCGCCTCCCACAGGCGCTCGCCCTGGCGTTCGTCGGTCATCAGCCAGAGGCGCGGCAGAGGCTGGCGGCGGGGCATGGCGCTTCCTATAGCAGCCGCCATGACCGGCGCATCACCCGCACAGCGGCTCGAGGACGTGAAGGGAGCGATCGAGCGCGCCGTCCGGCTCGCCGGCCGGCCGCCGGGCGAAGTGACGTTGATCGCCGTCTCGAAGACCCACGGCCCTGACGCGATCCGGCCGCTGATCGAGGCGGGCCAGCGCGTGTTCGGGGAAAATCGAGTCCAGGAGGCTCAGGACAAGTGGCCGGCGCTCAAGGCGGAGACTCCCGGCCTGCGGCTCCACCTGATCGGCCGGTTGCAGTCCAACAAGGCCGGCGATGCCGTGGCCCTGTTCGATTCGATCCATTCGGTCGACCGGCCGTCGCTGGTGACGGCGCTCGCCGAAGCGATGGCGAAGCAGGGCCGGCGGCCCGATTGCTTCCTCCAGGTCAATATCGGCGACGAGCCGCAAAAGGGCGGCTGCGCGCTCGCCGACCTTCCGGCGTTGCTGGAGAGCGGCCGCGAGGCCGGCCTTCCCGTGGCCGGGCTGATGGGCATCCCGCCGGCCGAGGTCGAGCCGGCGCCCTATTTCGCTCTCCTCGCCAAGCTCGCACGGGACCATGGCCTGACCGGTCTCAGCATGGGCATGTCGGCCGATTACGAAACGGCGGTGACGATCGGCGCCACCCACGTCCGGGTCGGCACCGCCCTGTTCGGAGACAGGCGCTGAGCTTCGCCGCCCTGATCTTCGATTTCGACGGAGTCATCGTCGACAGCGAAATCCTGTCCAACACCATACTGGCCGAGGCCCTGACCGAGCTCGGCCACCCGACCTCGCTTGAGCAGGCGGTGGACCGTTATATCGGCCTCAACTGGCGCGACACGTGCGCGATCATCGAGTCGGACATCGGACGACCTCTCCCGACCGACTTCCGAGCTCGCGCGAAGGAGGTTTTCGAACTTCGCCTGGAGGAAGTCACCGCCGTGGCCGGAGTCGAGGCATTCCTCGAGGCGCTCCCGCCGATCCCGAAGGCCGTTGCTTCCTCGAGCCCGACCCGGTGGCTGCGCACCTCGCTCGAGCGGTTCGGGCTGGCCCATCATTTCGGGGACCGGCTGTTCAGCGCCGCCGAGCATGTCGCGCGCGGCAAGCCTTGTCCCGACATCTACCTGCACGCGGCTCGGGCGCTCGGGGTCCGGCCGGAGGAGGTGCTGGTCCTCGAGGACACGCCGACCGGAGTGAAGTCGGCCCGAGCGGCGGGCATGACGGTCGTCGGCCTCTGCGCCGGCCTTCATTGCGGCCCGGGCCATCGCGAGAGGCTGCGCGCGGCCGGAGCCGATTCTGTCGCAGGGGACTATGCGGAGGTCCTCGAACTCGTCATGCCGGACTTGATCCGGCATCCATGAACACGGAAGTGACTGTTATCGAACGGCGATTCTCATAGATCCCGGCTTTCGCAGGAATGACGAGACTTGGGCGCCATGACGTCAGAGCCGGTGGCCGCTGCGCGAACGCTTGGTTTCCAGATAGCCCTGGTTGTGAGCGTTGCCGCCCGCCTTGAGGGGCACTCGCTCGCTCACTTTTATCCCCGCCGCCTCCAGCCCTTCGACCTTGCGGGGATTATTGGTGAGCAGCCGTACCTCGTCCTGGGCCAGCGCCGCCAGCATCCGGGCGGCGAGCGTGTAATGACGCTCGTCGTCGGCGAATCCGAGGCGAAGGTTGGCGTCGACCGTGTCGAAACCCTGGTCCTGAAGCGCATAGGCGCGCAGCTTGTTGACGAGGCCGATCCCGCGGCCCTCCTGGCGCAGGTAGAGGAGGATGCCCCAGCCCGAAGCGGCGATCGCCTGGAGCGCGGAATCCAGCTGCGGCCCGCAATCGCATTTGAGCGAGCCGAGCACGTCGCCGGTCAGGCATTCGCTGTGCAGACGGACGAGCGGCGGATATCCCGACGGGGTGCCGATCAGCAAGGCGACATGCTCGGCGCCGTCCTCGTCCGATCGGAAGGCGACGATCTCCGCCTGCTCGGCGAAGCGGGTCGGCAGCCTCGCCCGAGAGGCGATCCTCAGCGAGGAAGCGTGCTCGAACGCTTCCACGTCCTCGGGGGAGAGCAAGACGGCCTCCGCGCCGGCCTCCCCGTCGAGGAACAGGGCCGGCAACAGGCCCGCCCGGCGCGACAGAGCGATGGCGGCGCTCGCGGCGCGGTCGCATCCCACCTCCCTGGCACGGAAAGGGCCCTTCAATGGGTGGGACAGGTCGAGCGCCGGATCGGCGACGGCGGTCGCCTGGCCCAGGCTCATCGCGCTCCGTTCGATCCTCACCGGGCCGGTGGGAATGGCATCGCGCTGGTTGGCCAGCTTCAGGGTCACGGCGCGATGGCCCGAGATGAGCAGATCGGCGGGCCGGCCGGAGTCGAAGGCGGCGAGCGCCGCTTCGTCGGCGGTTTCGACGGCGAGGAAGCCGGTGCCGTCGATTCGGACCGGCCAGCCGCGCCGAAGCGCGTCGATCGCTCGGGCGACGTCGCGCCCGCCGCTCAAACCCGGAATTCCGTGACCAGGGGGACGTGGTCGGAAGGCCGGGTCCAGTTGCGGCAAGGCTCGTGGACGACGTGGCGCACGGCCTGGCGGGCGACGTCGGGCGTCGCCCACATATGGTCGAGCCGGCGGCCCCGGTCGTTCCTGGTCCAGTCGGGCGAGCGGTAGCTCCACCAAGTATGGAGCCGGCAGGGCGCCGGATGGAAGTGGCGGCCGAGATCGACCCAGTCGTTGCTCTGCTGAAGCCTGGCCAGCGCCTCAACCTCGACCGGGGTGTGGCTGACGACATTGAGCAGCTGCTTGTGGTTCCAGACGTCGCATTCGAGCGGGGCGACGTTGAAGTCACCGACGACGATGGTGGGGCAGGCGCAGGCCTCCGACCAGCGGGTCATCCGCTCGATGAAGTCGAGCTTCTGTCCGAACTTGGGATTGACCTCGCGGTCGGGCGTGTCGCCGCCCGCGGGAATGTAGACATTCTCGAGCCGGATCCCGCATTCCAGGCGCACTCCGATGTGCCGGGCCTCCCCGTTGGCCTGCCAGTCGTGCCGTTCCTCCTCCCGCGCCGGCAATCGGCTGAGGATCGCCACGCCATGGTGCATGCGCTGGCCGCAGATGATCTGGTGGACGTAGCCGAGCCGCCGGAACATTTCCGCTGGGAAGTCCGCGTCGCAGACCTTGGTCTCCTGCAGGCACAGGATATCGGGCGCTTCCTCGCGCAGGAATTTCTCGACGATCTCGATTCGGGCGCGGACGGAATTGATGTTCCAGGACGCGATTTTGAGCATGGAAGGCATGGCAGCGGCTCTAACCGGGTGGGCGTTTCCTGTCGATGTCGCGGGGGCGCCACCGGGCCAAATGGTAAAGGCCCCCGCTCCGGGGGCGTGGAGCGAGGGCCAACCAAGCGTGGTCTACGCGAGGCTCGACTGCGGCGGCACGCCGGGCAACAGGGGGAAAACCCGACAGCGACCACCCGCAATCGCAATTGATGTTTTAGGGTCCCGTTCCTGTCGCCGCGATGAATGGACTCAGGCTTTGCCCCGCTTGACGGGCCGCTGGAAGGTGAAGGCACTGTCGGCGACCGGCACGTTGAAACGCTGGCCGGAGAGCTTCACGGTCGTCCGGTTGTTCTGGGCGTCGATCACCGTCCAGCCCTGCAGAAGCAGCCCCGACGGGCCGCTCGCGACCTTGGCGAAGCCGAGCGTGATCGTTCCGAACTCCGGCTTCCTGGGATCGCGCGCCTGGACGAGCAGGGTCTGCGAATCGTTGCGGACCACCTTGGCGATCCGGCTGAGGTCCGGGTTGGGATTGAGCAGGACCCCGAGCGGCGAGTTGCCGATCGGCCAGCCGTCGACCCGGCCCGTCTCATAGTCGATCATGTTGAGCTTGCGGCCGTCGGCGACGATCAGCATCGGCACACCCTTCTGATATTGGAAGCGCAGCTTGCCCGGCCGCTTCAGGGTCATCGTTCCGGTCAGGGCGCGGCCCTTCCGATCCGTCTGGCGGAAGCTGGCCACCATCGTGTTGACCGACTTGAGGTGCGCCGTCACCTGGGTGAGCGGCGAGCCCGCCTGGGCGACGACCGGCGCCTGCGGCACCAGCATCGCGACGGCCGCGACCGGGGCGGCGGCAAGGGCGAGCGTCTTCAAACGCATCATCGAATCTTCTCCATCAGGTGGATTTGAAGCGGGCTTTGCCCTCCCGCGCTTGAATGCCCTCTGAACCTGCGAGTTCCGTTTTCCGTCATTGCGAGGAGCGCAGCGACGAAGCAATCCAGTCCTTCGCCGGAAGCCGCGCTGGATTGCTTCGCTACGCTCGCAATGACGGAAATGCGCGCTAAAGCGGCCGCCCCTCGGAATCGACCAGCACCTCGCGGCGGCCGACATGGTCGGGGGCGCTGACGAAGCCGTCCTTCTCCATCCGCTCGATGAGACGGGCGGCGTTGTTGTATCCGACCCTGAGCTGGCGCTGGAGGTAGGAAGTGGAGGCTTTCTGGCTCTCCGCCACCGTCTGAACGGCCTTGCGATAGAGCTGCGCCTCCGGATCGTCCTCCCCGGTCGGCTGGCCCTCGAACATGTAGCCGCCGTCCTCGGGCTCCTCGGTGACCGCCTGGACGTAGCTGGGCTGCCCCTGCGATCGCCAATGGTCGGCGACGGCGCGGACCTCCTCGTCGGAGACGAAGGGGCCGTGGACCCGGGCGATCTGCTTGCCGCCCGGCATGTAGAGCATGTCGCCCTTGCCGAGCAGCTGCTCGGCGCCCTGCTCGCCGAGGATGGTTCGGGAATCGATCTTGGAGGTGACCGCGAAGCTGATGCGGGTCGGCAGGTTCGCCTTGATGACTCCGGTGATGACGTCGACCGACGGCCGCTGGGTCGCCATGATCAGGTGAATTCCGGCGGCCCTCGCTTTCTGGGCGAGGCGCTGGATCAGGAACTCGACCTCCTTGCCGGCGGTCATCATCAGATCGGCGAGTTCGTCGACGACGACGACGATCTGCGGCAGGACCTCGTAGTCCAGCTCCTCCATCTCATATTTGGGCTGGCCGGTCTCCGGGTCGTAGCCGGTCTGCACCCGCCGCCCCATCGACTGGCCCTTGGCCTTCGATTCGCGCACCTTGGCGTTGAAGCTGCTGAGCTGCCGGACCCCGACCGAGGCCATCATCCGGTAGCGCTCCTCCATCTGCTCGAC
>Ga0190275_10001085_pt1 | contig 20910 bp, 13 predicted proteins | sample Popmic550T_FD_133745 | JGI IMG/M metagenome (GOLD analysis project Ga0190275, IMG submission 133745) | Populus adjacent soil microbial communities from riparian zone of Yellowstone River, Montana, USA - 550 T | ecosystem: Environmental > Terrestrial > Soil > Riparian zone > Trees stand | place...
CGGCCCGGGGGAGTTCGCGCGCGGTTGCCTGATGTCTCGAAGACTGATTGAACGCGGTGTGCGGATGGTACAGGTTTATTTCGGAGCCGTCCAACCGTGGGACAGCCACACCGACATCATGGATCATAAGGATCTCGCCTTGAAAGCGGATCAGCCGATTGCCGCCCTTCTCGCCGACCTCAAAGCCAGAGGACTACTCGAGGACACCCTAGTTATCATCGGTGGCGAGTTCGGAAGAACGCCGGCAGTGGAGGCGAAAGGCGCCGCCGTCCAAAACGGAAGAGACCACAACACGACGGGTTTTACGATGCTTCTTGCCGGTGGCGGCGTTAAGGGCGGGACTATCTATGGAGCAACCGACGAGTTAGGGAGACGAGCGGTCGAAAAGCCCGTCCACGTTCACGACTTGCATGCCACCATCCTGCATCTATTCGGATTCGATCACACAAAACTGACATATCGATTCAGCGGCCGCGATTTCCGGTTGACCGACGTCTCCGGGACGGTTATCCAGGGCATTATTGCCTGATCCGATCATGCATTCATCCGCTGAACCGCATTCGGCACTTGCCCCGAACGATGCTCTAAATGCGTCGCCAAATCGCCATGCCTTGGCGGTTCTGACGACGCTCTTTTTTCTCTCGGGATTTTTGGCTGCTTTGAATGACATCCTGATTCCGCATTTGAAGCCTATATTCGAGCTGAACTATGCGCAGGTCATGCTGATTCAGTTCAGCTTCTTCTCAGCCTTTCTTCTGTTTGCCACGCCTTCCGCAATGCTGATCGCGCGCGCGGGCTATCAGAGGACCATGGTGGCCGGTTTGCTCACGATGAGCGCGGGAGCGTTTCTTTTTGTTCCAGCGGCCAACGTTCCTTCCTTCGCGTTTTTCATGTGCGCTCTGGTGATTTTGGCGGGAGGGATCACTGCGCTTCAAGTTTCTGGAAATCCTTACGTCGCCGTTCTCGGCCCGGCGCGCACTGCTTCCAGCCGGTTGACACTCACGCAGGCATGCAACTCTCTTGGTTCGACGATTGCGCCGACGTTCGGTGGTTTGCTCCTTTTGGATTCGGCTTCCGTTGTGCCTCAGTCGGCTGAAGCGTTGCATGCGTATCGATTGGACCAGGCGGCTCAAGTCAAAGTGCCCTATGTTGGCATTGCCATCGCGCTTTTCATACTCGCGCTACTCGTTGCGAAAAGCCGCCTCCCCTCGCTGACACAGGCTTCCGCTGCCGCATCGGACAAATTGGGTAGTGTCTGGAAATATCGACACCTTTGTTTTGGTGTGGGCGCCATCTTTCTCGCGGTCGGAGGCGAAGTCGCCATCGGCAGCTTTCTCGTAAATTATCTGACGCAGCCCGATATCGGCGCCTTGAGCCCGAAGACAGCGTCGTTCTACGTTTCTCTCTACTGGGGTGGATCGATGGCGGGACGCTTTCTCGGGTCTGTCGTGATGCGCCTGTTCCCTGCGCCAAAGGTCTTGGGAACCGCAGCCGTCATCGTAGTGGCATTGCTCCTCACAACGGTTTTATCGAGCGGCTTGTTCGCAATGTGGAGCATCCTGTTGGTCGGCTTGTTCAACTCGATCATGTTCCCCACTATCTTCACGCTAGGAATCGCGAACCTCGGTCCGCTTACCGGTAAAGGCTCAGGTGTGTTAATGTCTGCCGCTGTCGGCGGCGCCATCATCCCGGTTGCGCAGGGCGCATTCGCGGATGCAATTGGCGTTCATCCTTCCTTTATCGTGCCCGCAATCTGCTATGCGTATGTTGCATTTTATGGATTTGAGGGCTGCAGGCCGGTATCCTTTGCCGCCGCTCGAACGTCTTCCTAGGCGCACGATGTTGACACGAATGTTGACAGTTCTTTTGATATTCTAAGAACGACAGAAGGAATCGCATCAACTCTATGAATGAAATGCCAAAACTCCTGCGGCGCAGGTTTCTCGAGACCTCGTGCCTCGGCTTCGGAACCATAGCGTTGCGCGGCCTTTTGTCCGGAGCGGAATCTCCTGCGCCCGCAATATACAACGATCTGCGGCCTCGGCCGGTCCACTTTCCCGCGCAAGCAAAGTCTATTATTCAACTCGTGCAGAATGGCGGTCCAAGCCAGATGGACCTCTTCGACCCGAAGCCAGAACTGACCAAGCGAGCGGGACAGCCGCACCCTAATGGGGTTGAGATCCATCAGCCGAACAACGAGAACAAGCTGCTGGCTCCGGCATTTGAGTTCCGCAAGTATGGACAGTGCGGCATGGACATCTCCGAAGTGCTACCCCATACGGCCACGATCGTGGATGACGCTTGTTGGGTGCGGTCCATGTACACCGAACATAACAATCATCTGGAAGGTCTAAACATGCTGCTGACATGTAAGATCTTTCCTGGACGGCCAGTGATGGGGGCGTGGATCAGCTATGCCCTCGGCACCGAGAACCAAAGTCTGCCGGCGTATGTGGTGCTGCGAGACCCCGAGGGCTATACGATTGGCGGAAAACAGCTCTGGGCCAATGGCTATCTTCCGGCCTTGTATCAAGGCGTTGAATTCAGCACCAAAGGCGCGCCAGTCCATCATTTGAATCCGGAACGTCCACTGCCGCCCGGAGTGCAGCGCCAGACGCTGGATCTCCTGGCCAAACTCAATAAAATGCACATGCAGGAGCATCCGTTTGAATCGGACCTGGATGCCCGCATTCAGAACTTCGAACTCGCGGCAAGAATGCAGCTGGCGGCGGCCGACGTTCTGGATATGAGTAAGGAAACCGAAGCCACCAAGAAGCTTTACGGTTTGGACAATCCGGTGACAGCAAGCTACGGTACGCGATGTCTGATGGCGAGACGGCTGGTCGAAGCGGGCGTCCGCTTCGTCCAGGTCACAACCAGCCCTGGCCAACCTTGGGACACGCACAACAAGAGCAAGCCAGGTATTGAGAAGATTGCGATGGAAACGGATCAAGGCGCAGCGGCTTTAGTAAAGGATTTGAAGAGCCGAGGGCTTTTGGATACTACGATCGTCATGTGGGCGGGCGAGTTCGGACGTCTTCCGACGACCCAGAATGGAGACGGCCGCGACCACAACCGCAATGCATTCACAATCTGGTTCGCCGGCGGAGGATTCAAGAAAGGCCTGATCTATGGACAGACCGATGACTTCGGATACAAATCCGTGGTGGATCGCGTTGGCGTCCCGGATCTGACGGCCACCATACTTCACCAGATGGGCATTGATCACAAGCGTGTTCAATATCCGAATGGAGGACGGCTGGAAACACCATCCGACGTGACCGTTACCGGCGCCAAGATCGTCGCCGGGCTCTTGGACAACCCGCCAAAGGCATCGTAAGCTCTATGCGCGCGTTCCTCTTATGTGCCCTGGCGCTTCCTGCGGTTGCGCAAACTACGCTGACGTTTGAGAAGGATATCCTACCTGTCGTTACGCAGTATTGCTTTACGTGCCACGGGCAAAGCTCGCCCCAACTCGGCCTGGATCTTCGGACTGCTGCGTCGACTCTGCGAGGGAGTCACAATGGCCCCGTAATCGTCAAAGGGGACCCGGCAAAGAGTCTTCTCTATCAAAAGATTTCGACCAAAGCAATGCCGCCTCCCGCGTTTAAGCAAACGATGCCGGAGCCGCAGATCGAGATCATCAAGAGGTGGATTGCCGAAGGCGCCGCGTCTGACAAGCCAACGGGCGCGAGCAAGGAAGTTCTCGAACAACGAGCGGCGTTCGAAAAAGAAATCATGCCGCTGTTCAGCGCCCGCTGCGTCCAGTGTCACGGCGCTGGAAAGCCAATGGGTGGATTGGATCTGCGCTCCTTGACGGCGCTCCTTAAGGGGGGCGTCAATGGCGCTGTCGTACTCGAAGGCTTTTCGGAAAAGAGCCTCCTTGTTCGCAAAGTTGCCAGCCGAAACATGCCGCCTCCAGGCGCTGGCGCGCCACTTACTGAGGAGCAGATCGCGACGCTTCGGAAATGGGTGGACAAAGGGCAGTTCGTCGACCACGCTGAGTCTCATGAATCGACGGAGCGCGAGTTCACAAAAGCAGAGGCGCCGGACATCAGCGCGAAAGACTGCGAGTTCTGGTCCTTCCGTAAGCCTGTCGCAGCGCAGGTTCCTCGGGTGAAAGGCGCAAAGCGCGTTCGAACACCGATCGACGCGTTTGTGTTGAGCAAGCTGGAATCCAAGGGATTGACGATGTCGCCGGACGCATCGGCGGTATCGCTGCTGCGTCGCGCATACTTCGACCTTCTCGGAATACCGCCCACGCCGGAGGGAGCCGCCGCCTTCCTCAACGATACAAAACCGGGAGCGTATGAGCGGCTGATCGACCGCCTTCTGGCATCGCCGCAATATGGCGAGCGTTGGGGCCGTCATTGGCTGGATGCCGCCGGCTATGTCGATACGCAGGCGAAGGACTTCGAAGCGATCAAGCCGGATATCGCGGAAGGCATGTGGCGCTATCGGGATTACGTCATCAAATCCACCAACGAGGATAAGCCCTGGGACCGTTTCCTCACCGAACAGGTGGCCGGCGATGAGATGGTGGATTGGCGAAACGCGACGAAGTACACTCCGGAAACAGTCGAGTTGCTGACGGCGACAGGTTATCTCCGCAACGTCCTCGATATCACCGACGACGATATCACCAACCTGCCTGTTGAGCGCTACGAAGCTCTCTTCAAAATGATGGAGAAGGTTTCGAGTAGCACGATGGGGCTGACGATGGCGTGCGCGCGCTGCCACACACACAAGTTCGATCCCATACCGCAACGCGATTACTACCGTATGCTGGCGTTGTTCACAAACGCCCTCAACCCGACTAGTTGGATTCCTCCGAAGAACCGCCTCCAACCCACTGTCAGTAAGCCTGAACAGGAAGAGATCGAGCGTCACAACAAAGAAGTGGATCGCGCTCTGGCCGACCTGAAGGAGCAATTGTCGAAGATTCGCGGGCCGTACGAGCAGAAGGTTCTCGAAGAGAAGCTCAAAGCGTTGCCTGAGGGCATCAGAGAAGATGCGCGAATCGCTTTGGCAACCGCAGATGACAAGCGCGACGAAGTTCAGAAGTATCTTGTTCGTAAGTTCTCCAAACAGCTCGCGGTTGAAGACGCTGACGTTCGCAAGATTGTGAAAGAGATTGACGCCCCAGCCGTGGATAGGTTGGAGGGTCAGATCAAAACGTGGACCGGGTATCGTAAGAAGCTCGAGGTTGTGCAGGCTGTCTGGGATGTCGGCGAACCTCCGTCGATGCGCCTGCTGCAACGCGGCAGCGCCGAATCGCCCGGACCCAAAGTGCAGCCCGGCTTTCTGACTGTGACTACGGCTCCGGACAAGCTGACTGCGACTCGCCCCGTCGAAACACAAGGCAAAACGAGCGGCATGCGCCTAGCGTTTGGCAATTGGTTGGCGAGCCGGGATAATCCGCTGACCGCACGAGTCATCGTGAACCGGATGTGGCAACATCACTTCGGCAAAGGAATCGTGGAAACGCCCGATAATTTTGGCAAGATGGGGGCGGCGCCCTCAAACCAAGAACTGCTGGACTGGCTTGCGGTGGATTTCATGGACAACGGCTGGAAGGCCAAACGGCTGCACAAAATGATCATGATCTCCACTGCTTATCGGCAATCTTCACAGCAGGAGGGGCCACTAGGGGAATCTTCGAGAAGGGTCGATCCGGAAAACAAGCTTCTTTGGCGGATGAATCTGCGACGCCTGGAGGCGGAGGCGCTTCGCGACTCCATTCTCGCTGCTTCGGGCAAACTGGACCTCACGATGGGAGGTCCTCCAGTCTTGTTGCAGATGCGTCCCGATGGGTTGGAGACAGTCTCTCCGAAGGAAACAACTTCGAATCAGAACCGCCGCAGCGTATACCTGCTTGCGCGCCGCACGTATCCGCTCACGATGTTGGGTCTGTTCGATTTTCCGATTATCGACACAAACTGCACTCGGCGCGTGCCATCCTCAACTCCGCTGCAAGCCTTGACGCTGATGAACGATGAGTTTGTCGTGAAGAGCTCAGAGCAGATGGCCGAGCGGGCTCAGCAGCTTGCTGGAAAGAGCGCCTCGTTGAATCGAAAGATCGAGGCTCTCTATTCGATTGCCCTGCTCCGCAAGCCGACGGGCAATGAAACTCTCGCCTGCGAAGAGCATCTGAAAAAGCAACAAGATCATTTCACGCGGGCGAACTTGAATCCGGCCGAAGCGGAGCGACGAGCGTTCGATACTCTCAGCCAGGCGCTGCTGAGTTCTAACGAATTCCTCTATATCGACTAATAAGGCGGGACTGAACATACAGATTTTCCCGAACGTTTATCAGATCCGGTCCAGCATCTCCGATCGAAATCTGTTCCAATATGTTTTCGCAGGAGATAACTGCTTTCTCCTCGACACCGGCGAATCGGACACGCCAGAGTCGGTCATTGCTCCGTATTTCAAGGAACACAACCTCTCTTTGGATCGTCTGACGATGGCTGTGAACACGCACGCAGACGCTGACCATCACGGCGGCAACGGGAAGCTGCGCCAAATCGCGCCGCAAGTATTGTTGGCCTGTGGAGACGCCGACCGGGAAGCGATCGAGAATCCCGACCGTCTCTTCGCCGCTCGCTACAACCAATGGATTCCCGACCATGGTTACGGTCTCGGCATGTTTCCCGAAGCGGCTCTATGGGTGCGTAGAATGACGGGCGAGCCGCAGCGCATCGATGTTACTCTTCAAGGCGGCGAATCGCTTGCAATCTCGGATAAACATGCCCTGCGCGTGCTGCATGTGCCGGGTCACAGCAACGGACACCTGGCATTCTACGATGCCATGAATCGCGCCGTGTACGTCGGAGACGCGCTGCATGGAATGCACTGTCCATCCGCCGCGGGCAAGCCTTCGCTGCCGCCCGCGTACTTTGCGGTGCTAGCTTATCTAGCCACGATTCAGTTGATCGAATCCCTGGATATCGAGTGGATCTATTCCGGACACTGGCCTGCCTATCACTTGGAGGACACGAAAGTCTTTCTAGGAGAGTGCCGCCGGTTTGTACGAATGGCAGAGGATCAGGTTCGCCTTGCCCTCAACCGCAGCAAGAACGGTCTGACGCTCGGCGAGTGTATCGCCGAATGCGGTCCTCGACTCGGCGATTGGCCGGAGAACAATCGCTGGCTGCTGATGTATCCCTTTCATGGACACCTCAGCTTGATGGAATCGAACGGCGAAGTCGAGCGCGTTCCCGGCGAAGGCTACGTGCGCTGGAGATTGAAGTAGCGACATGGGACGCTTCGATGGCAAACGAGTCCTGGTGACAGGGGCCGGAACGGGAATCGGCCGCGAGATCGCTCTCGAGTTTGCCCGGCAAGGCGCGGATGTTGCGCTGCATTATTCTCACGATAGCGACGATGGAAGTTCCGCTGTTGGAGAAGTTCAGTCGATGGGTGTAAAAGCAGCGACTTTCCAAGCGAATTTCGAAGATTTGAGCCAAGTTCACAGACTCGCGGATGAGGCAATGAAGTTCTTGGGCGGTCTCGACTGCCTGGTGAACAACGCCGGCATTACGTTCAACAAACCGTTCTTGAAAGTTACTCCGGAACAATACCAAACGCTCTTCGACGTGAATCTACGGGCGCAGTTCTTCCTGACACAGCATGCCGCGGCCTACATGATCGATCACGGAGGCGGCGCCATTGTGAACCTTGCCTCGATTCACGGATTGCAGGCGGCTCCCGAGCATACGATCTATGCGGCAACTAAAGGCGCTGTCATCGCATTCACGCGCACCGTCGGTGTCGAGCTCGCGCACAAGGGAGTACGTGTCAATGCGGTCGCTCCGGGTTGGGTGATGGTCGAGGGCCACAAGAAGATCTTTCCGGGATACACCGAGGAGGTCGCCATGGAGGATGCAAAGAACAAAGTCCCTCTCGGCCGGCCAGGATTCCCGAAGGATATCGCCAAGCTAGTCACGTTCCTCTGTTCCGATGATGCCGCCTTTATCGTGGGACAAACGATTGTGGCGGATGGCGGAACCACATCCCTCATGTCACTGATCTCGGACTTCCGCAACGAATCGTCCGCTCGATGCGGATTGGGCTATGTCAATGGAGCCTGAAAGCAGGCTCTCACAACTGCAGTCGGTTCTTGCCGAGGCAGGGAAGCAAACGATACTCTACGATTCGCCGGATGGATCGCGGGTCTTGCAACTGCTCCACGGGGGCCGTATTCTGGGTCTCTTCAGTGGTCATGACGATCGGAACTTCTATTGGACCCATCCAGCGCTGGAATCTTTGACGTCCGCGCAGAGCTTTTACTCTGGCAATAATTGGCATAACTCGGGTGGCGACCGAACATGGTTGTCGCCGGAAGTCGATATCTTCTTTCCGAAGTATCCGGATCTCGACCTGTCGACGTACTGGCAGCCGCGAGCGCTCGATCCGGGCGCTTACCGATTACATTCGAACCGCATGGTCAACACTCTGTCTCTGACACTCTCGCGCGCTCAGAAGCAAGCGGATGTGGAGATCGCGAAATGGGTGGGACCGGCTTCGAACCCGCTTCGCTATGAGAAGGACTGGCGCAGCCGCGAGCATCTGACATATGCCGGATATACGCAGCATACTGCGCTTCGATTAATGCGTCCGAGCGAATCGATGATCGGGCTCTGGAATCTTGTGCAGATGCCTCACGGTGGCGAATTGCAGGCGCCGACATTCGGTCGCGCAGAAGTCAAAGTCTACATGGGAGAGATCGGGTCAGATGACATCTCGGTGTCGGATGGCCTTTTCCGCTACCGTATGCGTGCGGCAGGCGAACACAAAATTGGATTACGCGCTGCGTCGGTGACGGGCAGAGTCGGATATCTGTACGAGCGCGATGAAGAAGCTTCGCTGATCGTCCGGAACTTCTTTGTCAATCCGTCAGGCGAGTATGTGGATGTTCCCTGGCAAACGACCGAGGATTTCGGGTATGCGGTGCAAGCATGCAACGTAAACAGCCAGCTAGGCGCTTTCAGTGAACTTGAATATCACGTGCCGGCGATTGGCGGAGAAACCGGACTCGACTACTGCGAGGATGTCAGCCAGATCTGGGCGTTTCGCGGGCCGACCTTGCGCGTCCACCAGGCTGCGCGGATGTTGTTGTCTTAACGAAGATCACGTCGGACATCTCCGGCTTGTTAAGACTGACGATCAAACCTTCGCGCAGAAGTTGACTTCCCTGCACTGTCTTCACTTCATTCTTCGCATTCGTGATCGTGTATTGACTCGATGGCCGCAGCGCATTGACAGACAGCCGTATGGAAGTCTGGGGACTGCCGCTACGAAAGCAGAAAATTACGGATTCCGAGCCGTCACGATTCGCAAACTGCACAGCCTGCCATCCTTCCGGAGAGCCCGCAGGCGGAAAGAGATGATACACATCTTCGTGCAAAAGATGACGGTATTTCTTGTAAACAGGGATGTTTCGCCGGGCCGCTTCCAACACCGGCTTCGAGTACAGCGACACACGCTCGGATAGTTTTCCCGTGAGCGTTCCGAAGCCGAAGAGACCCATCATCCGGCTTCGATAGATCGAATCGAGAACGTCCGGATCTGTGGTCTTATCGATCTCGGGATCCTTGACGATCCACGCGCCGTTGTAGGAATTCGGGAACACATAGCTACCGGCTAACGCATTCTGGCGAACATGCTTTGATGGAAAACTTGCGTCGCTCAACCAGTTTGCGCGAATGGTGTCGATAAGCCCGTAGTCCATACGACTGCCGTATCCGCACTGCTCCAATACCAGGTCCGGGAACTCCCGATGGAGATGACGATAGACCTCGTATTGGCCAAGAAGCGCTCTATAACTGCCATCCCCCGCCTGGTGTCCGTGATCGGGGCGGTTGCATTTGCCGGGAATGCCGGGGATGCCGGAGTTGTCCCACTTGAGCCAATCCAAGCGGAACTCTCGAACAAGCTTGGGAAGCGTCTGTTTCAAGAAGGTGACGTACGCCGTAGAGCCCAGGCAAACCTGATGACAGGGACTCTCCCATTCACGGATTGTTAGGACGCGATCCTTCCCGTCGAGTTGCGCAATCCATTCCCGCGGAACTGTATTGCCGATCAGCCGGCTATCGACAATATTCGGGCCGATCCACAACCCGAACTTCATACCGCGCGCATGGACCGCATCGGAGATGTTCGCCAATCCGCGAGGAAACTTCTCGCGATCCTCCTCGTAGTTGCCCAGTCCGCATCCCCAGTCTCCGGTTCCTTTTTTCGAAGAGCCTTTGTACCAAGATGCGTCGATGTAGAAGAGTTCGACACCGAGATCGTGCGCGGCTTCGACCTCCGACAAGATGGCCTGTTCTACACCACTGATTTCTGTTCCCCAGATGTCGTAGGCTACCCACGGCCAGTTCGCTAATGCTTTGGGAGCAAGGGTTCCGAGATATCGCTGCGCTAGCCGGAACGCGTTGTCCGGATCTCCTGCGCCGACACCGAAGAAAACGGTCGGGGCTGCCAACGACTCTCCGGCGGCAACCGTACTCTCGAAATCGCCCAATACGAGTTCCAACAGTATGACTCCACCGGTTCTCTTTAGTTGGTAGCGCCAACCTCGCTCCCATTGAATCCCTGTGAAAAGTAACTGTCTCGAGTCCATTGCCTCGAGCACGAGCAGACCACAGTACTTCGGAGAGTTCCACCCACCGCCTTCCAAGACCAACGTGTCGCCAACCGGCAGGCGCTGCACCATGTAGGTATCGCGACTCACGCAATGCACTTGCAGTGGTCCAAGATCGGCGCGCAACGGAATCTGAATGCAATCGAGTTCCGTTACCTTCGGTACTGACTGGGCGGTTGCGTTGCGAAACTCCCCAAAACATTCGAAGACAGGTAGATCTGCCGCGAGCCGGAAGCGCTGACTTTGGGAGAGTCCAGACTTGACATCGTAGTCGACCTGGAACTCGCTACGATTTATCTGCTTCGAGACGGTGACCTTTTGATCGGCGCCCGGCTTGCCTGCGCCAGCCCAATTGAATCCGGCGCCGCGGTTTCGAAGCGACGTCAACTGTAGCGGCTCGCCGGTTCGCGCTTGGAGGGAGAACTCAATGTCAGCGTTGCCAAGATTCAGTTTGCGTGTGGCGCCTGCTGCTTCTATTTTTCCGATCCCGGCAATCCCGCAAGCGCCCAGAACAAATTCACGACGCCTTGTGCGCATCAAAAATACAGGTGCAAACCAATCTGCTGGCGCCGCATGTTCTGCTGAACACTGGTGATATGAGCCGCCACACTTGCCGGCGCGTCAATCTGTGTGTTCGGATTCCCGGGATTGTTGTGATTGAACGCATTGAAGACCTGCCAGCGAAGGAAGAGCCGTACCTGCTCGGTGAACTGGAAGCTCTTATCCAACGACAGGTCGGCGACCCACCATCCTGGCCCGGTGAGCACGCCAAGTCCGGAGTTGCCAAACCGATAGGCCGGCGGGATTGCAAACGCTTTCACGTCGAACCACGCTTGGGTCGAAGGATTGTCGATCGCGCCGCTGCCAATCCGGTCCGGCACCTGGCTGTAGTTGTCGACGTTTAATGTGTTGGCAATCATGGTTGGGCTTAGAGGAACCCCGGCCTGAATCTGTGTGATGCCGTTGAATTGCCAGCCGGCGACTAAGGCGCGTACGACACCGGTCGCGTTATTTGCAAGCGGCTTCCCTGGTCCAAAGGGCAGTTCCCAAACATGGCTGATCGTCAGCCACTTGGACGGGCCGCTCAGGTTGGGATACATACCGCGATCAAAGGGATTTTGGTAGGTGTCCACTATCGTTTTCTGCCAGGTAAACGACGCCATCATTTGATATCCAGAGGAGAAGCGTTTCTCAAGCCGCGCCTGAAGGGAGTTAAAGTTAGAGTTCCCCTCGTTCGCTCGCATATTGATGCTCTGATTGAAACCATAACGAGCACCGTAAGGCTTGCGGGGAGTCAACGCTCCTGGGCCTGGCACTGCGGGGTTGACTTCATGGGCGCGGAACAGATGCCGACCAAGACCGCCGACCCATCCAACCTCAGCACTCCACGTCGAACCCAATTGCCGCTGTATGGTTACGTTGTAGGCATCTTGCGATGTCACCTTATCGTCGAAAGGCCTTCCAAAAATCATCTGACCCGGAGGCACGGGAAGAATACCATTACTTGGAATCTGCACGTTTTCGACGGGCGGCGGCCCCTGAGACAGTGGGAAGATTCTGGCGTAGTTCGTCGTCGAATTGATTGCCTGATTGTTGCCGATGGGCCACTGGCAGCAATACGTGCCAAAGTTTGCGCCGCCGGCGTTTATCGCATAACTTCGTCCATAGCCTGCCCGTAAAACGGTCTTCGGATCTATCGTGAATGCAAGGCCAAAACGAGGCGCGAAGTTATTGAACCGGGGTTCAACGCCAGCGTATTTGTTGATATCTCCCAAACTCGCCAGAACCATGTTGCCTGTCGCGAAGTCGAAGTTCGCTTCCCGTCCCTGGTCGGCCGAATAGGTTGGAGAATAGTACTCCCACCGCAAACCGAGGTTAAGAGACAGCCTTGAATTGACACGCCATTGATCCTGGAAATACAACCCATGCCGATCTTGATACTCGATCGGCAGTTCGATGTAGGTTCCACGACTGTAACTGTTGGAATGACCGAGCAAGAACGAAGCGAACCCGATGCCGTTAACGCCTGGAACATCCGCGCTCGCGGTACCGAAACGGCTGAAATTGAACGAGCCCCGGAAAGACTTGTCAATCCGACGAAGGCTGGCGCGCGGGCGCAGGTCTGCACCCCACTTCATCGTGTGCGATCCAGTCGTGTAAGACCAGTTTGTCGCGTATTGGAACGTTTGCTCCAACTGATAGAAGTTAGCGAAGGGATTCCCGATGTAGAAGCTTGTGATGGGTCCGTCGAAGTTCATCTGTGGCAAACCGTCGGTGAACGGATCGTCGCCTTTGTTGATTCCAGGTATTCCGATGTCTGTTGCCGTACTGAGTCCGACGTCGGTCTGTGCAAGATTACTGCGGAATCGAGAAAAACCGAATCGCCCTTCGGCGATCAGATTTGGTTTCATTATGCGGGTGAAGGTGACGGAGAGATTCTGGGTGCGAGTTCCCCCCACCTCGGCCTGCGGTCCAAATCCGGTGCCACCCAAAACGTTCCCGAAAATCGGGGGCGCATTGTAGACCGATTGCAAAAATGTGTACCTGCCAAACAAGCGCGTCTTCTCGTTGATGTTGTAGTCTACACGTCCATCCGCGGCATCCGTATCGGAGATGAACGAACCCGACTCGGTGTAGTTCCGGGAGAAGAGCGTTGGATCGGGAGTATTCGGATCGGGTAGCATCGCCACCAGCTTTTGGGTAACGGGATCCAGTCGCCCGGGCGGGATTACGTTGTTTGGGAATTGGGTTCGTCCCCGCCCGTCCGGGTCGCCGGTGAGAGGATCGAAGATCGGATAGATTGACGCCACGGAACTGAAGTCGCCGCGCTTCATCTCAGGCGTCGGAACTCCCATAACAATTGTTGATCCGTTGCGCGAGCGCAGTCCCTGATAATCCCCGAAGAAGAACAACTTGTCTTTAACGATTGGACCACCAATGCTTCCGCCGAACTGATTCCACCGCCATGGAGCAACATTCGAAGTGGATTGTGTCCAAGGGTTCCTGGCGAAGAACTTGTCATTCTGCATGTACTCAAAGGCGGATCCGTGAAAGCTGTTGGTTCCCGACTTCGTCGATGCCTGAAAGAGCGCTCCCGCTACCTGACCGAATTCGGCGTCATAGCTGTTGGTAGTTATCTTCATCTCCTGGAGCGAATCGATTGCCGGGTTGACCATTGCGACGCCTTGAATGGTCTCCTGATTGTCGATGCCGTCCAACTGATGGTAGTTGTTTCCTCCACCCATTCCATTGACGAAACCATTCGTATCTCCGCTCGGATTCTCGCCGATAAAGGCTGCTCCGCCTCTAACTGCGCCGGGAAGGGTGGCAACTAGTTGACTGACGTTTCTGTTCAACACAGGAAGCTGATTCAGCGTTCTCCCGTCTATGACGCCACTCACGTCGGCCTTCTCAGTTTTCAGCAGTGCCGCATCGGCGGAGACAGTGACGGACTCAGTGATACTTCCGAGTTCGAGTTGACAATCGATACGAACAATCGAGTTCAGATTGACGGTTACCTGCTGCACTCGGTATTGTTTGAATCCCTTCGCCTCCGCCACGACCGAGTATGTTCCGGGAATAAGGTTAGGGACCGAGTAATAGCCGCTTTCTGTCGTCGTGACCTGCGTCGAAACACTCGTTCCCTGGTTTGTAATGGTGACGTTTGCTCCAGCGACGCTCGAACCAGATCCGTCAGTGACCAAACCTGTAATGGAGCCCGACACGGCTTGAGCATGTGCAATCTGAGCCGCTAACCCGACGAAGACGAGAGCGGCGACAATCTTCATGGATCTCATACAAGTCTCCCCTGCATTCAAATGAGGTCAAGGATACGTTATAGCGTTCTGACGATATTGTCAACAATATTGATGACGAACAGTTGACAAACATCGATGCGGACGATAGTGTTTCAGTCAGGCAAAGTATGGTTTTTCGTCCCAGCCTTCTCATACCAGTTCTTCTACTAGGAGCACCGGCAGAAAAGCTAAACTACTTTCAACCTTCAGGACTTTCCGGATCGATTGCAGACGTTCGCGTTCAACCGGTGAGCGGTACCGCACGGCTGCCGTCATCGTTTCGCTCTCCTGACATCAGCCTGCGCGACATGAGCGCGTGGTCGTTACGGCATCTGAATTTGAATCCGCGGCCCGATCTGAACTATGAGCCGGTCTTCTTCATACGACCACTTCACTCTCCGGTGGCCCCGACGGGACACGACCCAATCGTGCCTGGAGACACAGACGCGCGGATGGATTGGGAGTATCCGAATATGCGCGAGATCCTGGGCCTGAATGAACCTGGAACCGTAGAGAAAGGTTTGCACGCTCGCGTACTCGGTTATCTGAGGAAAGACGGACTTGCGTGGGTGCCTCCCGGCCACTACATGGAAGGAGACGTTTACGCCGGCAAGAAAGTAGATCCTCAAGCTGTCGCCAGCACTTGGGCGAGTTGCAAGATTCTGCGAAGTCTATCGGAACGTTATAAGCGCACACGACGCGACGAAGACCGCGTCAAGGCTCGTACCATCTTTGTCGCCTTGCGGAAGCTCGCCGATTGGGATAGCGGGCGAGCTTATTATCCCGCCGGCTCAGGAGCATGGCTGGATGGAAAGTGGGTGAAGCCGCAGCTTCCGACAGCGGTGCTGGAACCAGTGGTGAGTTACTGGGAAGCGACGAGGGACGGTGAAGCGCTGCACTTTGCGCGCGCTGTTGCCGAGGGCTTACTGGCAGACGCAGAATTGCTTCCGCCCGCCAACTCGCGCATCCTCCCATCAGGCGAATTTCACGGTCACATGCACTCTACGATGCACGGTGTCTGGGGTGTTGCTCATCTAGGCGCTGTTTTGCAAGAGACGCGGTACACGACGTGGGCCAGACGCGTTTACGATTACGCGAGTGGCTTCGGTCCCGGAACGGGATGGATACAAGCAGCGCTGTGGAATGATCCGGTCCGCGAGCTTTCCGAAACCTGCGCCACCTCCGATATGGTATCGGTCGCTTCGTGGCTTGCCCAGGGCGGATTCCCGGAGTACTGGGACCATGTCGAACGAACCCTTCGCAATTACCTTCGGCCGCAACAGTTTTTTGTAACTCCGGAGTACGAAGCCCTCTATCGCAAAGTGAATGCGAACAAGTCTGCAAAAGAAATCGAGGCAGGCCTAGCGAGAATGCGCGAACTGCAGGGGGCCGTGCTGGGAGGACCGGGACCGAACGATTGGATAAACTGGATCGCGTCTGAGAAACAATGCGGCCCGTATGCCACGCCCTACGGTTGCATGTCGATGTTCGGGTGCTGCGTACCGGAAGGTATGCGCGCTTTGCATACGGTCTGGTCGGGAATCGTGAAGGAGAAATCCGGTCAAGTTTACATAAACATGACCTTGAATCGCAAGAGTTCCACGGCGGAGGTCATTTCGAGTTTGCCAAGTCATGGCCGAATGGACGTAGTCGCGCGAAAGGCTGGAACTTATTACCTTCGACCACCCGCCTGGGCTCCTCGAGACGCAGTCCGAGTTGCACGCTCCGGGATTGAAGCAAAGCCGAATTGGTCGGGCGAGGGCTTAGCCTATCTGGGGTTTGCAAACGTCAGGCAGGGAGAGGTCTTGACTCTCTCGTATCCGCTAGTCGATTTCCGGCAGACTTGGGGCAATTGGCCTTCGCGGCCTGATCTGAAGCTGACAATCTCCTGGCGGGGGAACTCCGTCACCGATATGGAGCCACGCGGCAAAGGCTTGCCGATAAATTTCTTGCAGCTTCCTCCGATCCCGGCCATTCCGGAATGATAACCACAGTCGAGAAAGACACCATCGGGGCGCGAGCCATTCGCCGTGTCCGGGCGCGGGTTCTGCCGTTCTTTTGCGTTCTATACATCATTGCCTATATCGATCGCGCCAACGTCGCCTTCGCCAAACTTGCCATGTCCGCGGACCTCAAGTTCTCCGAGGAAGTATTCGGCCTTGGAGCGGGAATATTTTTCCTAGGCTATCTCGTTCTCGAAATCCCCGGAGCGTTGATTATGGAGCGGTGGAGCGCCCGCATTTGGATTGCCCGCATCCTGGTGACTTGGGGCATCGTCACAGTACTGCTCGGGTTCATTCAAACGGCTCGAGAGTTTTACCTGCTTCGACTGCTTCTCGGCTTTGCGGAGGCAGGCTTTTTTCCAGGGTTGATTGTTTATCTGAGCCGATGGTTCCCCTGGAGAGAGAGAGCCAGGGCAATGGGAGCATTCATTCTTGCGGTTCCCGTCTCCTTCGTCATCAGCGCTCCCTTGTCGGCGCTATTTCTAAAACTTAACTGGTTCGGATTGGAAGGCTGGCGTTGGATGTTCATCCTGGAGGGAATTCCGGCGATCGTGGCTGGATTTATCACGCTGCGTTATGTTACGGACCATCCGAAGGATGCTCATTGGATGCCGGACGACGAACGCGAATGGCTGTTGAACCAATTGAAGACGGAGAAGGAATGGAAAGCATCGCTTGGCAAGACGAGCATCCTGCAAGTCTTCCGGCAACGGAATGTGTTGATTCTTTCGTTACTTTTGTGCGCGGTCGTGATGGCTAGTTATGGCTTCATTCTGTGGCTTCCGCAGACGATTCAGAAGCTATTTCAAGTGGACAATTCGGTCTCAAACCTTCTTGTGATCCCAGCTTTCCTCGCGGCTATGGCTGTTGTCTGGTATGCAGGGCGGTCTTCGGATCGCAAGCAGGAGCGCCGGTTTCATACCGCGATACCTCTAGCGCTGGCGGGGGTGTTCTTTGCGCTTTCGACAATCAGTGGACAAGATCCATTGCTGACGCTCTTGTGGCTGTATCTAACCGGCTCCATGCTGTGGGGTTGGACACCGTCATTTTGGGTCCTTCCTTCGACGACGCTAGACGCCTCGGCTGCTGCGGCTTCGATCGGCATGATCAATATGGTCGGAAACCTCGGCGGGTTCATCGGACCGTATTTGATCGGATTTCTTTTGACGCGGGGATATTCGTATTCTCTGGCGGCTCAGTTGATGGCCGCAGGTTTTATCGGCGCCGCCGCGTTGACGTTTGCCTTGAAGATTGCCGAACCGGTCACCTCAGACGCTGATCGAAGCAAGTAATCCCATAGCAACGACGAGGCATACGACGCCAGCCCACATCCATGTCAGCGCTCTACGGCCGCTGCGCTTCCATTCGCCGGTAACAACTCCCGCTATCGTACTTGCAATCACCACGGCAGAAAGGAACAGCGGCCATGCAATTACGGGGCCCAGATCTCCGAGTTTTACCGAGGCAAGGCTGTAGCACATAATGCTTCCGAACCACAGGAGACCCATCAGCGCCGGGGTGAGCCAGTAGTACCAACGAGCCTCCCCGATCAATCGGGCAGAGGAGCCTTTCTTTCGCATGAGAAGAAGGCAGTAGATGACACCGGGAATCGCTCCGGCGTAAAGACAGGGTAGCCAGACAGCATTGGACATCATGGCTTCACTTGCGCCAAGATTCTGAGCATTTCGCTGAATCGGGGCGCCGAGCGCCAGACCAGAGTTCAACATGGAACCCAGTATCCCGGACAAGAACGCGAGAAGGATTCCCCTCAAGAATCGAGAAGGAGCCCGTCCGGCTCCGGCAGTTTGCTCCATCTCCCGTTGTCGTCCCGCTATTCCGCAGATGCCAACGCCAACTAATACGATCGAAATGCTTGCGAGGATCAGTAGGCCACGACGAGTGACGAGTTCGGCGGAGTGTTGACTCACCAGGGGAATCAATGCGCCCGATGCGGCCGACGTGCCCAGCGACACGGCGAAAGTGACCGCGACCCCTACTGTATCTACGGCGCGACCGAAAAACACCAATGAGACTCCCCAGAGCATGCCACACAGCGCCATGCCCAACAGCAATGACGACGGTATTCCGCGATAGGCATCTGTCAACCGTGGAATTGTAAGGGCCGATAGAACAGTGGGAACCACAGTGATGCCCAGTACCGTAAAAACAAGCCACGAATGTTCCCAATCCCAGCGTTTATTCCATTTCATCGGAAGTGTATAAACGGCGTTGATGACGGCGGCGATTAAAACTAACTGGATCGCCTGGAACGTGGCGGAGTTCATCGGGTTTTACTCGCGTCGGGTGGAGCCGTTCTTCTTGTTAACAATATTGATGACAGTAGCACAAAACTCTCCTATACTGATGGTTCGTAGGCGATGCCGCAGAGCAACGGGAATTTCCGGAAAATCTTCGATCTGACCGATCGCGTCGCGCTGATAACGGGAGGCTCCGTCGGTTTTGGAAAGGTTATCTCGTCGGGTCTGGCCGAGTACGGTTGTGACGTCGCCGTGGCTGACTTGAGCATCGAAAATGCTCGAGCTGTCGCATCCGAAGTCGCCTCCACAGGCCGCCGCGCTATCGGAATCGCAGTTGACGTGGGTAAGCCCGACGATGTGAAGCAAATGGTGGCGACGACTGTCGCGGAATTCGGTACCATCGATATCCTTGTGAACTGCGCAGGGGTATCACAGCATGACCCTGCAGAACTAACGCCTCTGGAGACTTGGGATCGCGTCCTCGACATCAACCTACGAGGCACCTTCTTGTGCTGTCAGGCAGCAGCGCAAATCATGCTGAAGAACAAAACGGGCGTTATCGTTAACTTTTCTTCCATTGCGGGATCTGTGGGTATGGGACGCGGAGCGAACGCATACTGCGCCAGCAAAGGGGGCGTCGATGCTCTCACAAAACAATTGGCGCTTGAATGGGCATCGCGCGGCATCCGTGTGAACGCAATAGCGCCCTGCCAATTCATGACCCCAGGCCTAAAGCAGGTGATGGCAGATCCGCAGTTCGACCCGGAACGTCTAATGCAAACGTGGATCACCAATATTCCGCTGGGAAGAGTGGGTGAACCGGAAGAGATTTTTGGCGCTGTTTTATTTCTGGCATCAGATGCGTCCTCGATGGTTACAGGAACGGTACTGAATGTCGACGGAGGATACCTGGCTAGATGACCGGACTCGGTGTAGTGCTCACGAAGGCGGTTCAAATTGGAATTGTCGTCCCAAACCTGGAGCAATCGGCTCGCCTCTTGACTGAGCTCTTCGGTATGGGTCCATTCAAGTTTATTGAATGGCCCAATCGTCCTGACTCCAAATACTGGTTTCGCGATCGCGAAGAGAACATCAAGATCCGGCAGGGATTTGTTCAGGCAGGCGATCTGGAGTTGGAACTAATTCAGCCAATGGAAGGCGAGCAGAATGCCTACCGTCAATTTCTAAATGAACATGGCGGAGGCATCCATCATGTGCTCTTCGAGGTCGACGATATGGACTCTATCGTCACAGGACTCAAGAATCAAGGGATCAGCGTACTGCAGGCAGGCACTGGGATTCGACCCGGTACTCGTTGGGTTCTGCTCGACACTTTCGACTTGGTAGGCTTTCTGATCGAACTGCGCCAAAAAGCGCCTGGCTGTGACGGAACATCGATTCCCGACGCAGCCGCATAGGTTGCTCGAAGAGCGCTGGAGGGGACATGCAAAAGGCAGCAACCGTAAACGTGGACGTCAGGCTTGTTTTAGACCTTTACAAGGAAATGCTCGAACTGCGCGAGTTTGAGCTGAAAGTACAGGAACTTTACCGCAACGCGAAACTCCCCGGCTTCGTGCACCTGTATGTCGGAGAGGAAGCCATTGCGGCTGGCGTCTCGGCGCATCTGAAGGAAGACGACATCGTTTTCAGCACGCATCGCGGTCATGGACATGCCCTCGCGAAAGGCGTTACCGGCCGCGAGGTGATGGCGGAGCTCTATGGCAAGGTGACGGGCTGTTCGGGCGGACGAGGTGGAAGCATGCACATGTATGCTCCTGAGTACGGATTCATGGGCACAAACGGTGTTGTCGGCGGCGGCCTACCGCTTGCGACCGGCGCAGGACTGAGCGCACAGCTTCGCAAGAGCGGGCAAGTGACGATCTGCTATTTCGGCGATGGGGCCGTCAACAGCGGGTCGTTTCATGAGAGCCTGAATTTCGCGGCGGTTTGGAATCTCCCGGTCGTCTACGTTTGCGAGAACAACTCTTTTGCTACCGAAATGGCATTTTCGCGCGCCACCAAGAACACCAGTGTCGCCAGCCGCGGCGACGCTTATGGAATGCCTGCCGCGGCAGTTGACGGCAATGATGTCCTTGCGGTTCATGAAGCAGCGAGAACTGCGATTGCGCGGGCACGGTCCGGCGGCGGACCGACACTGCTCGAGTGCAAGACTTATCGCATTGTCGGTCACCATGAAGGCGACCCCG
>Ga0190275_10001086_pt1 | contig 20885 bp, 15 predicted proteins | sample Popmic550T_FD_133745 | JGI IMG/M metagenome (GOLD analysis project Ga0190275, IMG submission 133745) | Populus adjacent soil microbial communities from riparian zone of Yellowstone River, Montana, USA - 550 T | ecosystem: Environmental > Terrestrial > Soil > Riparian zone > Trees stand | place...
ACCTGCTTCACTAGCCTCTAGTCTCTAGCCCCTAGCCCTTTCTTACGGCAGGACCTCGATGTTGAGGAAGAATTTGAACGAGCCGGTCTGCTGCACTCCGAGCAGGAAGCGAACGTTGATAGAAGTGCCCGGCGGGATCGGTTCCGCTAAAGTCACCGTGTCCGCCGACAGGCTTGAGTTAAAACCTCCGCCCTTCGTTTGCGAGGGCGGCTGCTCCAGAGTCGTCCCCTGAACCGTCACCGTGCAGGGCTGGATGCCTCCCAGACACGTCCCCGCGTCGTTTATGTTCGAGACCGTGATGGCCGTCGAAGTTCGAGGCCGAAGGTCTGCGACGCCCGAAGGCGCGGGGAACGTCGTTATGTCTATGACGCGGAAGCGAAGCCGCGTGACCTCTACTCCGGTGTTGTTGATTATGCGGCGACGTATGTCGAGCGTGCCGAACTGCGAATTGTTCGCGGGGTCTGACGCGAAGTCGCGCACGCGGTTCGGCGCGTTCGCCGAAGGCTTCGACGAGTCGAGCAGCGCGCCGGGCAGCGCGGCGTTGCGCTGGATAGGACTGCCGAGGTTCTGCGGCCCCGGCGCTCCGAGTCGTTGGCCCGCGCCGACGTTCTGCCCGTTGGTGTCAACGAAGAAGAAGTCAACGTCGTTCTGGTTCGTGTCCTTCGGAGTGAAAGTGCTACAAGGGCCGAAGGAAGAGATAGAACCTCGCTTGCCGCACTCGTCGCGGACGAACGAATAGTCGAGAGCGAGCGGCGTGATCGGCGGGTAGCCCGTCCCCTCCCGGTAGAGCGCGTTAGCTTCATCGGTCGAGCCGACGGCGTCGAGGCGGTTCGAGAGGCCGAAGCCCGCCGGGTCAGTGGTTCTAAACAGCGCCAGCCCGGCGTTCTCAGGAATGTCAGTGGTGTAGGTGGCATCTCCCGTCGCTGTGCCGAAGGACGAGAAGGGCGCAGAAGAGGCGAACGGGGGAACGCATCTAGGTTTTCTCCGTTGGGACAAGGAGAGCGCGGGGAGCGCTCCGGGGCGAAGCCTCCGCCCTTTAAGAATAAAGGGCCATGCAAGTGGTTCTCGCGTCGGCGCGGGTCGGATGAGAAAGGAACGGGCGCAGAGCGTGCGCGAGATTCTATCGGCGTTGCACAAAGGCTGTCAACGCTTTCGGAGTCCCGAAAACCGCAAGCCCCATGAGCGCGCGCCCCCTTCGCCCTTCGCCCCGCATCACTTAGAATCGCCCGTATGCGAATCCGACCGGCAAGGCGTCTTCGCGGGCGCGTCCGCGTCCCCGGTGACAAGTCCGTCTCGCACCGCGCCGCGATCATCGCCGCGCTCGCGCGTGGACGAACCGAGATAACGAACTTCTCCACGAGCGCGGACTGCGCCTCGACGCTTGAATGTCTGCGACAACTCGGCATCATCATTGAGCGCGACGGCACAACCGTCCGCATAGAAGGCGTCGGGACGAACGACGGGCAGCGACGCTTTCATCCTCCTTCCGCCGCGCTCGACTGCGGCAACTCAGGCACGACGATGCGTCTGCTCGCGGGCGTCTTAGCCTCGCAAGGCTTCGCCTCGACGCTCAAGGGCGACGATTATTTAAGCCGCCGCCCGATGCGCCGCGTCATCGAGCCGCTCGGACGAATGGGCGCGCGCCTAACGTCGGATGACGGCTGCGCGCCGCTCGTCGTCGAGGGACGCAGCCCGCTTGTTGCAATCGAATACGAGCCAACGGTCGCGAGCGCGCAGGTCAAGTCGTGCGTCCTTCTTGCAGGACTCGGCGCCGAGGGTCGAACGCGCGTGGTCGAGCGCGGCGCGCGAACGCGCGACCACACGGAGCGCATGCTCGCTTGGCTCGGCGCTGAGATCGAGATGAGCGCGGCGACGAGCGAGGGCACAGAGATTTACACGGCGACCGTGGGCGGCCCCGCGCGACTCGAAGCGCGCGACCTCGCAATCCCCGGCGACATATCTTCGGCGGCCTTCCTCCTCATCGCCGCGGCGATGCTCCCCGGCTCAGACCTCACAATCGAGGGCGTCGGCCTCAACCCCACGCGCGCCGAGATCATCTCGACGCTGCGAGACATGGGCGCGGACGTTCGAGTCGAAGGCGAGCGCGAGAGTTGCAACGAGCTGATCGGCGACGTGAGCGTGCGCGGCGGCGCAGGCACGTCGGGCGCGGGCGCGAGCATCGCGCGCGAAGGCTCGAACGTTATCGCCGGCGCGCGCGTCGCGCGGTTGATTGACGAGCTGCCCGCGCTCGCGGTCTTCGGCACGCAGGCCCCCGGCGGGCTTGAGATTCGAGGCGCGCGCGAGCTGCGAGTAAAAGAGTCCGACCGCATCGGCGCGACGGTCGCGAACCTGCGCGCGATGGGCGCAGAGGTCGAGGAGTACGACGACGGCCTGCGCGTCGTCGGCCCTGTGCGACTGCGCGGAGCGCGGCTTGAATCCTTCGGCGACCACCGCATCGCGATGGCCTTCGCCGTCGCCGCGCTCACGGCGGAGGGCGAGAGCTTTATCGCCGGTGCGGAAAGATGCGTCGCCGTCTCGTTCCCCGAATTCTTCGCGCTGCTCGAATCTTTGGCGAAGAGGTAAGTCGCGTGGCCGAAGACGAAATCACTGTGCGCGCGTCGCGCCGCATCGTCATCACGGGCTTCATGGGCGCGGGCAAGACGAGCGTCGGGCGAGAACTCGCGCGCCTGCTCGACTGTGGCTTCGTTGATCTCGACGACCTGATTACCGCCCGCGAAGGGCGCACGCCGCAAGCCTTAATTGATGAAGAGGGCGAGCCGGCGTTCCGCGAGATCGAGACGCGTGCGCTCGACGAAGTTCTGCGGGAAAATTCGGCGCGCGTTGTGGCGCTCGGCGGCGGCGCGTGGGCGCTAGAAAGAAACCGCGCGCTGGTTGTCGCGCACGCGTGCCTCACCGTGTGGCTCGACGCGCCATTTGAGTTATGCTGGCGGAGAATTGAGAGCGAAGTTGATGGGTCTCGGCAGCGGTCGCGCCCGCTCGCGCGTGACGAATGGCTCGCGCGCAAGCTCTACGACGCGCGGCGCGATTCATACCGCCTCGCCGATGCGCGAATCGCGGTCGGCGATGACGAGACCGCGCGCAAGCTCGCCGGACGCATTGCGGGGGCTTTGGAAAAGGGCGAGAGGGAGACAGAAGGAGCATGAAAAAAAGTCTTTTGTTATGCGCCGCGTTGTTGCTCGGCTCGTGCGCGTTTGTATGGCGGGGCGCACCGAGCGCGTCGGCGCAAGAGAAGGGTGCTCAGGGCGCGCAGGATGCTTTCTTCAGCAACCTGAAGAAGCTGTGCGGCAAAAAATTTGAAGGGGCGACCGACTTCCCCTCTAACGCGGAACATCCACTGGCTGGCAAGCGACTCGTGATGCACGTCGAGACCTGTAGCGAGCGCGAGATACGCATCCCTTTCCAAGTCGCCGAAGACCGCTCGCGCACGTGGATTCTGACAATGACCGCGGAGGGGCTTCTCTTCAAGCACGATCATCGTCACGCCGACGGCACGCCCGACCGCGTGACGATGTACGGCGGACTCGCGGCCCTCAAAGACGGCACCGCGCGCACGCAACGCTTCCCCGCCGACGCGCACACCGCCGAGCTTATACCCGAAGCGAAGACGAACGTCTGGACGCTTGAGATCAGCGCGGACGGTAAAAGGTTCATGTACTACCTCGAACGCAATAACGAGATGCGCTACCGCGCCTACTTCGACCTCGGCAAGGCGCTTTAGAATCGCGCGTCGTGGCGGAACAAGGAGGCTTTTCCGTGAGTGAACAGGAACGCGACGCGAAAGCGTTGAAGGTGCCGAAGGAACTCCGAAGCGCGCACAACTGGAAGCACCTAGCGCGCTGGAACGGTGAGGGCTTCTACGAACTTCAGACCGAAGACACGGGCGATGTGCCGGTGCGCCTCTTCTTCACGCCGCAACTCTTAAATGACGCGGAAGAAATTCTCTATCGCCAGATAGTCAACGCCACGCGCTTCCCCGGCGTGCGCCTCGTCGTGATTACGCCCGACGCGCACTACGGCTACGGCGTACCCGTCGGCTGCGTCCTCATCACGGACGCCTCGACGGGCGCGGTCGCGATGGGGCCGGTCGGCTACGACATCGGCTGCTTCACCGCCGACACGCTCGTGCCCACTGTTGACGGAAACTCTTACGCAATCGGCGAGCTTGCGGAGTCGTGCGGCGAGATTCTTGTTTACGCGCTCTCCGAAGAGCAGAAGGTCGTCGTGGCTAAGGCGACGGCGAAAAGGACGAGGTCAAACGCGCCGCTCGTCAGGGTGACGCTCGACAACGGGCGCGAAATCACTTGCACGCCCGACCACGAGTTCATGCTGCGCGACGGGAGTTATCGTCAGGCGCAGAAACTTCAATCGGGCACGCCGCTGATGGCGTTCGACGCGCGGCATAGTTTTGTAGGGGCAGGGCTTGTCCCTGCCCGCGCCTCATTCGCCACGCTCAACGTGGAGTTATCACGTCAGTCGGGCGGGCAGGGACAAGCCCTGCCCCTACAGTCATTCAGCGCGTTGAATGTCTTCACGAATACTCTCGACCTTTGTAGCCGCGTAGTCGTTTCGGTCGTGCCGCTGAGTGGAAGGGCGGACGTTTACTGCCTGACCGTGCCCGGATACGGAAACTTCGCGCTCGACGCGGGCGTGTTCGTCCACAACTGCGGGATGATGTCGGCGCGCTCGAACGTGGAGGCCGAGCGGGCGACGCAGGAGAAGCGTCTGGAGTTCAACCGCGCGGTGATGGGGCGCGTGAATATGGGCTTCGGCGGGAAGAGTCTAAGGCTCGGCAAACTTTCCGGCACGGAGTTTCAGAACCTCGTGCGCGGGGGCGCGGAGTATTACGTCGAGAAGTACGGGGCGACGTTTGACCGCAGTCGCGCCGAGCGTCATCGCATCCCCGTTGACGACGACTGGCAGATTCCCTGGGGCGGGAAGGGAAGGCCGGAGCGCGGGCTTGACCAGATGGGGAGCCTCGGCGGAGGAAATCACTTCATTGAGCTTCAACGCTCGGAGCAGACGGGCACGCTCTTCCTTCAGGTTCACACGGGCAGCCGAGGGTTCGGGCACGGGCTTGCGACCAACTACTTCGAGTTGGCGCGCGAGGAGCGGCCAGAGATGAAGGACATTGATCTGGGCTACTTCACGCCGGAGTCGCGCCACTACAGAGACTATCTGAACGCGGTCGCGGCGGGCGGCAACTTCGCGATCTTGAATCGCCTAGTCATCTTCGAGCAGGTGTCGGAGGCGTTCCGCGAAGTCTTCGGCGAGGAGTTGGAGCTTGTGTACGAGATAAGCCACAACCTCGTGCAGAAGGAGTGGCACCCTGAGTTCGGCGACGTTTGGGTTCACCGAAAGGGCGCGACGCGTGCGTTCCCCGCGGGCCATCCATTTTTGAAAGGCACGCCGTGGGAGCAGACGGGCCATCCCGTTCTGATACCGGGGAGCAATAAGGACTGGAGTTACATTCTCCGTCCGCTCGCCGGTGCGGAGCGAAGCGGCTTCTCGGTCAACCACGGCGCGGGCCGGCGCATCTCTCGCGGCGAGGCTACGCGCACGCTCTCGCAGCGCGCGATGGACGACGAGTACAGAGAGGCGGGCGTCGTCGTCAACGCCGACGGTCGCGTCCCGCTCGACGAGGCCGCGCCGTGCTACAAGCCTTCGGAAGATGTCGTCGCGGCGGTCGTGGGCGCGGGGCTTGCCGAAGTCGAGCATCGCCTCTGGCCGCTCGCGTCGCTCAAAGGTGTAGACGAGCGAAGGCGCAAGGGGGAGTCGGGACGCGGTAAGTCGGAACGCGGGAAGACGCGCGACGGCGGAAGAGGTAAGCCGACGAGCGAGCATTACTGAGCGCGTGCGTGCAGTAGTTTGAGCAGCGCAAGCTCTTCGACGGTGTATTCGGGCTGTTGTCGCTCAATGCGGCGCGCGCCTCGCGGTCTAAACTCTTCAATCGTTTTCCCTTTGATGTAGGCTTCGACGACCAGAGGGTGTATGTAGCACTCGCGGCAGACCGCGGGCGTGTTGCCCAGATGAGCGGCGACGTGCTCGACGGCGGCCAACACGTTCTTCTTCATCTGTCGCTCGTCGTCGCAGCAGCCTATCTCTGCAAGCTCCGTCGCGGCCAGAAGCGTCCCGCCCCACGTGCGAAAATCTTTCGCGGAGAACTCCTGCGCGGTCGCAGACTTGATGTAGTCGTTCACGTCGCGCGGCGTTACGGGACGAGCGCGCCCCTCGTCGCCTATGTAGTTGAAGAGCTTCGAGCCGCCGATTGACTTTATGTCGCCGACGAGCGCGGCCAGCTCTTCGTCAACGAGGATGCGCCGTTGCCTGACGTTGTGCTTGCCCGTGAACTTGAAGACGAGGCGACCGCCGGGCAGGATTTCGAGGTGACGGTTTCGCAAGGTCGTCACGCCGTAAGTTCTGTAACGCTTGACGCTCGTCTCCGAGCCGACGCGGAAGTAGAGGTCGTTAATCAAACGCACGACGACGGCCAGCACGCGCTCTTTGCCCAGACCTTCGCGCGCGATGTCCTCGTTCGTCTTGCGTCGCAGCGCGGGGAGCAGCTCGCCGAAGCGCTTGATCTTTTCATACTTGCGTCGCGCGCACGCCGCGACGAACGAAGGGTTGTAGACGCGCTGCACGCGCCCCGCGCCGTCAACGCCGATGGCCTGCAACGCGCTGCGCGCGGAGGGCGAGACTCTGACCTCGCGCCATGCCGGAGGGATGGCGAGCGAGCGTATGCGCTCTAATGCTTCCTCGTCGCGCACGCGCACGCCTTCGGCGGTCTCATAAAAAAATCCGCGCCGCTTCGAGCCGCGCCTCCGCCACCAGCGCGCGCGCCGCCCGCGTGTAACGCTTCCGGCCAACGCGGGCCGCGCGATGTTCTGTAGGACTGCAACTTCCGCGCTCGCCACTTATGCCTTGCCCCCCCCGCCGCCGCCGATCCACCGCCTCGCTCCGAATCCGACCAAGTCGTTGAGGCGCATACGAAAACTCGCTCCCGCCTTGCCGCGTGCTCAACCGCTCGCCCCGCGAAATTAAGCCATTCAAACTTCTGAGGAGGCAATTGCCCTGAGCAAACGAAGGGCCGCCGCGAAAAAATAGCCCGCACGTCGCATGTGACGTGCGGGCTGTGGCCGCCATTGTCCGGCGTTGTTTGAATCTCAGGGCGCGGAGACGGTCGTCGTCCCTTGCGTCTGCGCGGCTGGCTGGTAGTAGAGGATTCGGTTGCAGTTGTCGCAGGTGATGATCTCTTCGCCGCGTCGGACTTCGGCCATCACCTGCGGGCGCAGAGACATGAAGCAGGCCGAGCACGACCCCGCGCGCGCCTCCGCCAGAGCGACGCCGCCGCGTATGCGCTCGCTGATGCGACGATACATGCTCTTGACGTTCGCGGGCAGCTCCGCAAACAGACGCTCGCGATCCCTGCGGCGCATCTCCAACTCCTCGGCCCACGCGCGCGTCTGCTCCTCGAAGCTACGCAACTTCTCGTCGCGCTCCGTCTGCATGCGCGTCAGATCGGGCGCGCGCTCCGCCAGACTCTTCTCCGCGCCTTCAGCCGACTCCATCTGTTCGAGCATCTTCGTCTCAAGATCGGAGACGTGCTTTTTGGCCGCGTCTATCTCGCGTATGGCGGCCTCGTAAGCTTTCGAGTTGGTCGAGGACATAAGGTCGCGCTCGGCCTTTTCGGCGCGCGCTTTTTGCTCTGCCATCTCCTTGTCGAGTCCGGCGCGTGCGGCGCGGGCCGCGTCGCGTTGCTGTTCGAGGGTCTTAAATTCGAAGGCGCGCTGATCGAACTCGTTTTCGATCTCAGCGCGCCTTCGGGGAATTGATTCCAGTTCGGCTTGTAACTTGCGGATGCCCATGTCCGCGTTCTGTAGGGCGATCAAGTGCTCCAGTTCCGCTTTCAATTCTTATCTCCTCGTCGAAACATCAGGTCGGGCGGCGACGGGAATGCGCCGCGATCAGGAAAGATACATTCTCTCAAAAGCATCGGCGGGTGACAAGTGAAGAGCCGTGACAGGTGACGGGTGACAGGAAAGAGCATGTCTTTATCCTGTCACCTGTCACCCGTCACCTGTCACGCTGAGAATGACCTTCCCGAACGTCGCGTTCGACTCAAGGCGCTCGTATGCGGCGCGGGCGTCGTCGAGCGAGAATGCGGCGTCCAGCACCGGGCGCACAAGGCCGCGCGCGAGGAGCGGGACGACGTGAGCATTGAAGCGACGGACGGCGCGCGCCTTCTCTTCGGTCGAGCGCGCGCGGAGGACTGTGCCGGTTAGCTGCAAACGCTTGCCCATCATTTGACGAAAGTCGAGCGCGCCCGTCGAGCCGCCGAGCGTGCCGATGAGTAGCATCCGACCTCGGCGCGCGAGCGCGTCAAGGCTCGCTTCGAGGTAGGACGCGCCGACGAGATCGAGTATGACGCCTACGCCCGCGCCCTTAGTCCACTCGCGCACAGCTTCGGCGAACACGCGCGGATCGTCGCCGACGGCGACGCCTTCGTCGAGGCCGAACTCGCGCGCCCTCTCAATCTTCTCCGGCGTGCGCGCCGTGCCGTAGACCGCTCCCGCGCCCGCCGCGCGCGCGAGCTGCGCCGCCGCCGTGCCGACGCCGGAGCCTACGGCGTGAATCAGCACGCGCTCGCCCGTCTCAAGACGCGCCTGCGTAAAGAGCGCGTCGTGCGCCGTGATGAAGACTTCGGGGACGGCGGCGGCCTCTTCAAACGAGAGCCGTTCGGGTATCTCCGCGACGTGACTTTCGGGAACGACGACGTACTCGGCCTGCGCCCCGCCCGCCGTGATGCCGAAGACGCGCTGCCCCGACTTCCACGCGCGCACTTCGTCGCCCGTCTGCTCGACCTCGCCCGCGAACTCGAGGCCGGGAATGTCTGCGGGCACGCCCGGCGGCGCGGGGTAGCGACCGCGCTTCTGCAAAATGTCCGCGCGGTTCAGGCCCGCCGCGCGCACGCGCACACGCACGCGGTCGGCGCGCGCCGTGGGCTTTTCGACCTCGACGATTTCTAACTCGCCCGCGCCCTCGTGCGAGACGATCCGCACGGCGCGCATCTTCTCCGTTTCCATCAACGCCCTCCTTAATCGCGAAAATTTAACAGGGATGGACAGGATATGCAGGATGAAAGACAAAAACCAATTTGAGATTTAAGATTTCAAATCTCAAATTCTCAAATTTCAAATCTCAAATTCTCAAATCTCAAATCTCAAATCTTAAATTTCAAATTCTCAAATTCTCAAATCTCAAATCTTAAATTTCAAATTCTCAAATTCTCAAATTCTTGAATCTCAAATCTTGAATCTCAAATTCTTAAATCTCAAACCTCAGCACTTTAAGTTTCCAATCTCAATACCTTAAGTTTCAAATTTCAAATTCTTGAATCTCAAATCCGAACTTCTTAATCCTGCACATCCTGTCCATCCATGTTAATTCTTCCTGTCGCAACATGAAACGCGACGCATCGCACGCTCATGTTAAAGTTGCTGCCCGCATGAGCGAATCAACGCGCCTGTTCGTCATCGTAAACCGCGCCGCCGCGCGCGCGCTTGAGGCTTGGCCGCGAGTGCGCGAGGAGCTTGCGCGTGGCGGAGTCGCGTTCGACGCGCACGAGTCCGAGAGGCCGGGCGAGACCGAAGAGCGGACGCGCGCCGCGATCTCCGAAGGCTGCGCCACAGTCGCGGTCGTCGGCGGCGACGGGACTCTGAGCGCGGCTGCGTCCGGCTACTTCGCCTCGCGCGACGCGAAAGACGAAGGAGGCGAGCCGCGCCCAGTCAACGCCTGCGCCGCGCTCGCGATCCTGCCCGCGGGGACGGGCGACGACTTCGCGCGCGGACTCGCGGGCGGCAAGCGCGCGCCTCTCGATGCTTGGCTCGCGCGACTCGTCGCTCATTGCCGGAATGTCGAGAGCGGTTGTGTTGATGATGAAAGCGACGCTGTCGTTCGTCCGTCCGTCACGACGCGGCGCGTTGACGTGCTTTGGGGAAGCGCGGACGAAGGGGCGCATCGTTTCATTTGTCTGAACGGGGCGACGCTCGGCATAGGCGCGGAAGTCGCGGGGCGCGTGGCCGCGCAAGGCGGGACGTTGCGTAGGCTTTCGGGCGAGGCGCGTTTCGCGTGGGCCGCCGTGCAGTCGCTCGCGGCTTGGCGCGTCGTTCCCGCGCGCGTCTTTGTGGACGGCGCACTGTGGGTCGAGGGCGAGCTGAACCTCGTCGCCGTCGCCAACGGAGCTTTCTCAGGCGGCGGGATGAAGTTCGCGCCGGATGCGAGCATCGCGGACGGACTGCTCGACGTGGTCACGGTGCGCGGCATCTCGCGCGCGGGACTCGTGCGCGAGCTTGCGCGCGTGCATCGCGGCGGCCACCTCGCCAACCCGAAGGTCAAGCTCGCGCGCGGGCGGAGCGTAAGAATCGAAACGACGGACGCTGCCGACTCGCTCGCAATCGAGGCCGACGGCGACGTTCGAGGGCGCACGCCCGTCGAGTTCCGAGTGCTGCCGGGCGCGCTGCGCGTCGTTCTCTAGTCAAGCGAAATCGAGGCGGAAGCCCGACCGTAAAGGAGGGCGTTTCTTGTATACGGGAATACGCCCTCCCTTACGGTCGGGCTTCCGCCTCGCCGTACATTCATTTGAAAGTTGCTATAAAAGCGCACGTGCGCGCTCGATGACGTTCTCGACGTTGAAGCCTAAGTTTTCGAGCGCGACAGCGCCGGGCGCGGACGCGCCGAAGCGTTCGAGGCAGAGGCGTCCGCCGCGCTCGCCCGCGTATCTGTCCCACCCAAGCGGCGACGCGGCTTCGACGGCGAGGCGAGCGGGAACGTCCGTCGGGATGACGCTCGCGCGGTAATCTTTATCCTGCTCCTCGAACAACTCCCAGCACGGCATCGAGACGACGCGCACGGGCACGCCTTCCTTCTGCAACACGTCGCGCGCTTCTAAGCAGAGCGCGACTTCCGAGCCTGTGGAAAGCAGTATCAGTTGAGGAGTCGCGGCCTTTCCTTCCGCGTCCAACGCTTCGGCGAGCGTGTACGCGCCGCGCCGCGCGCCTTCGGCTGAGGCGTGCGTTTTGCGATCAATGAGCGCGACTTTCTGTCGCGTCAGGACGAGCGCGGTCGGAGCGTCGCGTCTTAGAATTGCGAGACGCCAAGCCTCGCGCACTTCATGCACGTCCGCAGGGCGCACGACGTAGAGATTGGGGATGGCGCGAAGGCCCGCGAGCTGTTCGATGGGCTGGTGCGTCGGGCCGTCTTCGCCAAGACCGACGGAGTCGTGCGTGAAGACGTAGACAACCTGCACGTGCGAGAGCGCGGCGAGTCGTATGGCGGGCTTCATGTAGTCTGAAAAGCACATGAACGTGCCGCCGAAGGGGATAAGCCCGCCGTTCAGGCTCATGCCCGTCATCGTCGCTCCCATCGCATGCTCGCGCACGCCGAAATGCACGATGCGCCCCGCGTACCCGCCCGGCGCGAAGCTCCCGCCCTTGTTTATGTCCGTGTTGTTCGACGGGCCGAGGTCTGCCGAGCCGCCGACGAGCGTCGGCATGTACGGCGCGAGCGCGTTTAAGACTTCGCCGCTCGCCTGCCGCGTCGCCATCGGCTTGGCGTTGTCGAACGTGGGCAGGCGCGACTCCCAATCGTCGGGCAGCTCGCCCGTCATAGTCTTGCGCCACACGCGGCCAAGCTCCGCGAAACGCGACTCGAAGTCCGCGACGTGCGCGTCCCACTCGCGCTCCTGCCCTTCGCCCAGCTCGATTGCCTTTCGGAAATGCGCGAGCGCTTCTTCCGGCACGTAGAACTCTTCATCTTCGGGCCAGCCAAGCGCGCGCTTCGTCTCCTTCACGGCCTGCGCGCCGGGCGCGTCCGAATGCGCCTTGCGCGTGCCGGCGGTCGGCATCCCGAACCCGATTGTCGTCTTGACGGAGATGAGCGACGGTCGCTCGTCGCCTTGCGCTTCGCGTATCGCCTTCTCGATTGCGTCCAGATCGTTCCCGTCTTCCACGGTGAGCGTGTGCCAGCCGTAAGCGTCAAAACGCTTCGGCACGTCCTCGGAGAAGGCGAGCGATGTGAAGCCCTCGATGGTGACGTTGTTGTCGTCGTAAAGATAAATGAGCTTGCCGAGTTTGAGATGACCCGCGAGCGACGCGGCCTCGCTCGCGACGCCCTCCATCAGGTCGCCGTCCGAGACGATTGCATACACGAAGTTGTCAACGAGATTGATGCCGGGCTGATTGAACTTCGCCGCGAGGTGCGCCGCGCCCATCGCCATCCCGACGCCGTTCGCAAAACCCTGTCCGAGCGGGCCGGTCGTTATCTCAACTCCCGGCGTCAGAATATTTTCGGGGTGGCCCGGCGTCTTCGAGTCCCACTGACGGAAGTTCTTCAGCTCTTCGAGCGGCAGGTCGTAGCCCGTCAGATGCAGAAGCGAGTAGAGCAGCATCGAGCCGTGGCCCGCGGACAGAAGGAAGCGGTCGCGCCCCTGCCACTTCGGGTTTCGAGGGTTGTGTCGCATGAAGCGCGTCCAGACGACGTAGGCCATCGGGGCCGCGCCGAGCGGGAGGCCGGGGTGGCCGGACTCGGCCCGTTGCACCGCGTCGAGCGAAAGCGCGCGGATGGTGTTGACGCAGAGCTGATCCAGCTCCGGCGTGGTGTCACGTGTCGGCGTTGACGCGCTCATCTGTTCTGCTCCCTTGATTCCATTTTAAGAAGTCGTGCGATTTCCTGATTGCCGATGAGAAGGTCGTAAAACTTCTGATGCCTTTCAAGCCCGCGCGCATAAATTTCGTGATGCGCCGCGTTCGGCTCGACCGTCTCGCCCGCAGGGGTCTCGATGTCGCACACACTTTTTATCGCGCCCGTCGCTTCGAGCGCAAGCAGAGCCGCGCCGCGACTCGAAGCCTCGCCGATACGTGACAGTCGAAGCGGGCGGCCCATAACGTCCGCGACGATCTGCGCCCACGCGATTGAATTCCTGAGCGCGCCTCCCGAAGCGCGAAGCTCCGCGCCGGGGGCGAGCGCGTCGAGAGAGCGCGCGACGAGCGCGAGCCGGTAAGCGACCGACTCCAACGCGGCGCGAACGATCTCGACGGGGCGCGTGTGCGAGGTGAGACCGAGCAGCGCGCCCGCCGCGTGCGCGTGCCAGCCCGTGCTTCGCTCGCCGGCCCAGAACGGAAGGACGGTCAGCCCGTGCGCGTCCGGCGCGAGCGCGGCGACCGCTTGCTCAAACTCTTCGACGGATGTTGTGGACTCATCCGTCGTCGCCGCGAGCGCGAGCGTTCGCGTCATCCAGTCGAACAGTCCGCCGCCGTCCGAGAGCGCGCCGCCCACGCACACGCGGCGACGGCTGGCGCGGTAGAGCCAGAGCGCGGGGTCAACGGCTTCGGGCGCGTCGCCTTCATAGACGACGCGCATCGCTGCGGACGTACCGATCATCAGCGCGGCGCGCGCGCTCGTCGCGCAGCCCTCGCCGATGTTGTTGGCCGCGCCGTCGCCGATTGCAGGGAAGACGCGCGCACGCTTTAGAAATGGAAGTCGCGCGGCTGCATCTGCTGAGAGCGCGAAACTCTCGCCGTCGTCCGCGAGGGGCGGGAGTTGTGCGGGGCGTAGATTAAGAAACTCGACGAGCGGCGCGTCCCAGGCGCACGCGCGCACGTCGAAGAGTCCCGTCCCCGAAGCCATCGAGACGGAGGCCGCGCCCGCGCCGCACAGACGAAGTGTCAGCAGCTCTCCGAAGGACATCCAACGCTCGACGCTTCGGAACGTGTCCGCATTCTCCTGTTGAAGCCATAGAAGCTTCGCGGGCCAGTAGCTCGCGTGGAAGCGACAGCCCGTCCGCGCGTGCGTCTCGCGCTCGTCGAAGCGTTCGCGCAGAGCTTCTGCTTGACGCGCCGCGCGCGTGTCCGCCCAGCCGTAGACGGGCGTGAGCGCGTGCCCGCCCGCGCCGACTCCGACAAGGCTGTGCCAGAAGCATGAGACCGCGAGCGATTCGATTTTTGGAGCGAGCAGCGCGGGCACGAGCGCGAGCGATTCGGCGACGACGCGCAACACTTCCTCCACCGACTCTTCGGCGTCAACTTGCGCGCCGCCGTCGGCGGTTGTGCAGAAGCCGCGCGAGAAGCGCGCCTGCGTGCCCGCGACCTCGCGCGCCGCCGAGTCGTACAGAGCCGCGCGCACGCTCGACGTGCCAACGTCGAGCGCAAGCACGAACGGCGGCTGCGCGTCGCACGGCTCTGCGGCCTCGTCTGAGTTGTCGTGCGGCACGCGCGACATCATACAGAAAGAGCGCGGAGCGTGACGAGGAATAGTTCATAGCGGTGGCAGAGGACAAGGCGAGAAGAAATCGAGCAGCCGCGGAGCGGCGTCGGAAATTAGCCGGGGGTGAGTGAGTTGCCACGAGCGAAAGCGAGTGGCAACGAGCGCAACCCCCGGAAACAGCACGAACAAATAACCCGCCCCGGCAGGGGCGGCGGAACGTGCGCCGTGAATCGCATCACGATTGACGGTGTATGTCGTGTCCGCCGCCCCTGCCGGGGCGGGTTATTTTTTATGTCACATATTCCGGGGGTTGCGCTTCGACGACGCTCGCCTACGGCTCGCGCCGCCCGCGCTCACCCCCGGCTAATTTCCTCAGCCCCTGTCGGGGCTAACTGCGCTGTGTTCGTCAGCGTGACGCGCCGACGGCGCGCGCGGCGTTGATGCGACCGCCCGAAGAGACTTTGCCTTGCAGCGCGTCGAGCGCGTCAACCGAACCCAGAAGCCGCTCGCGCAGCTCTTTCACCGAGAGGTTCGGCTCGACCGAAAGCACGAGTCCTGCGACGCCCGCGACGAACGGCGTCGCCATCGAAGTGCCCGAATGCTCCTCGTACTTGTTGTCGAGCCAAGTGCTGAGAATCTCTTTGCCGGGCGCGGCGACGTGGACGTTCTTCGCGCCGTAGTTCGAGAAGGAAGCGAGCTGATCGCGGCGGTCGAGCGCGGCCACCGAGATGATGTTCGGGAGTTGGTAGTTCGCCGGGTAGTGCGGCGTGCGGTCGGCGTTCTCCGAGTCGTTCCCAGAAGCCGCGACGAAGAGTATGCCGGCCTCGCCCGCCTTGCGTATCACGTCTTCGAGCGCTTTGGATTTCTGGCGCGAACCCCAGCTCGCGCTGATGACGCGCACATTCACGCCCTCGCGCTTGCGCTCGATGACGTAGTTGATCGCCTCAATCGCGTCCTTCGTCGTGCCGAAGCCGCCCTTGCCCATAAACTTCAGAGGCATGATCTCGATCTTCCAGTTGACGCCCGCGATGCCTTCGCCGTTGTCGCCCTCCGCGCCGACGATTCCGGCGCAGTGCGTGCCGTGGCCGTTCTCGTCCATCGGGTCGCGCACGCTGTCAACGGCGCTAAAGCCGTTCGCGTCGTCAACGACGCCGAGCTGCTCGTCGAAGTACATCTCCATGTCTGCGGGGCGGAGCCACATGTTGCCCACGAGGTCTTGGTGCGTGTAGTCAACGCCGCTGTCGAGGACTGCGACGACGACCTTCTCGCTCCCGTGCGTCTTCGCCCACGCCGCGAGCGCGCCGATGTCTGCCTCGGACTTACCCTCGCGCTGCCCCGTGTTGATTAGTCCCCACTGGTCTGAAAGCAGTGGATCGTTCGGGCCGCCCGCGGGGACGGATGAGACGAAGCGGCTGCGAAGCGGCGAGGAGTTGAGCGGCCCGACGCGTATGACCTCGTTCGCTTCGGCGTACTCGACTTCCGGTAGCGCGTCGTACCCGGCGACGACCTGCGCGACGGTCTCTCCGTCGAGGTCGTCAACGGCGACTAGACCACCGACCGACTCGATCTCGTCCTCGACACGGTCGCCCATTTTCGCGGCGATGGCTTGAATCCTCTCCTTGGACGTGCCGTGCTTGAAGCGCACGAGCGCTTCCGGCTCGTCCGTGTCCGTCTGCTCGAACCTCTGCGCGTCGCGCCGCATCCGCTCGATCTGCTGACGCTCTATCTGTTGCTTCTCCACACGAACCGAGACCCAATCGTGTTTCGACTCCCAGCGCTGCACCTGCCCGATGATCGCGGCGAGCAGAATCACTAAAGACGCCAACGCCAGATGCACGGTTAATTTCTGCCGGTTCATCGCCTCTCCTTTAGAGGTTGGAGGTTGGAGGTTGGAGGTTAGTAGAAGATTGCTTTTTACTAACCTCTAACCTCCAGCCTCTAACCTCTCAAATCTTGTAGTTCGTCCCTTTGAAATTGTAGAGCCGCACCTGATTGCGGTCGGCGCGGTACTCGTAAGACTTGCCCGACGCGCCGAGGCGTATGCGCCAGCCCGTCGTCATCATCATGCCGCTCATCTCGTCGCGCGTTTGCGCGCCCAGAGCCGTGTTCGGAAAGTCCGTCTCCTCGACCGACTCCTCGCCTATTTCACTCTCCGCAACATTGAGCCGCGCGGCCAAATCCTTTCGCGCGTGCGCGACCGCGTCCTGCTTGTTGTAAGCCATTCGTTTCAAACTCCCCGGCTGAAGGTTGTCCGCCGAAAATTTTATACGCCGAGGCGCGCGCCCGCGTTCATTTATTACCGCGCGGCGCGTGCGGACATTCTGCGCCCCGCGCGGGAAAAAGAAAAGGAGGCAGACGGCAGGAGCAGGAGGCAGGGGCAGACGGCAGGAGGCAGACAAGAAACTTCGGATTCGAGATTAGAGATGCCAAAGCGCAATCTCTTGACCTGCCTCCTGCCCCTGCCGTCTGCCTCCTGCCCCTGCCTCCTGTCCTCCCCCATCCAACCTTCTTTCATAAAACTCGCATCAAGAAATCATCACGCCGAACGTTCTGCTGATGCGCCGGACATCTTCCGGCAGTTGGAGGGAGCATCTTTTGCAAGGCCCGAAGCCCGCGCCAGACGGGCTAAAGGATACGTCTGACTTTTTTTCAGGAGGCCCACGATGAAACTCAAAGTTTTTCTCCTCGCGCTGCTCGCGCTGTCTCTGAACGCGCACGCGCAAACCGCCCGCAACCCCCGACGCGCCGCTCGCCCAGCCGCGAGCATCGCCGCCGCGAACGCGACGACTGAAGGGGCGAGAGTGCCGGCGCGCACCACGGCGCAGACGCTGCCCATACGCCGCGTCACGCTCTACAGCAACGGCGTCGCGTACATCGAGCGGCGCGGCACCGTTACGGGACACGCCGAGATTGATCTGCAATTCAAGCAGTCGCAGGTTGACGACGTGCTCAAGTCAATGGTCGTGCTAGACCTCGGCGAGGGGCGCATCGGCGCGGTCAGTTACAACTCGAGCGCGCCGCCCGCGGCGCGCATGGCCGACATACCCTTCTCGATTGCGGCGGCGACGCAAGGGGGAGGCGGACTCGCGGGCGTGCTGGGCCAGTTGCAGGGCGCGCGCGTTGCGGTCACGACCACGTCGGGCCGCACGGTCACAGGCTCGCTCCTCACGGTCGAGGAGCGTCGCACGCAAGCAGACCCGGCGAAGCCGCCCGTCATAACGAACGCGCTCGTGATCGCGACGGACGGCGGCGAGCTTTCGAGCTTCGACCTCGCGGATGTGCGCGCCGTGAAGCTTTTGGACGAGGGCGCGCGCCGCGACGTGGGCGAGTTCGCGTCGGCGACCGCGAGCGCGCGGCGTCGAGACGCGAAGACCATCACCGTCACCTCGGACGGCGCGGGCACGCGCGAGATGCTCGTCAGCTACACGGTGGCCGCGCCCATCTGGAAGACCACCTACCGCGTCGTTCTTGATGAAGAAGGGAAGCCCTTCTTTCAGGGCTGGGCGATTGTTGACAACGTGAGCGAGGAGGACTGGACGCAAGTCCGCCTCTCGCTCATCTCAGGCTCGCCCGTCTCGTTCATCCAGCCCATACAGAAACCCTTCTACCGATACCGCCCCGTCGTCCCAATGCCCGACGACCTGCGTCTTTCGCCGCAAGTCTACGAGCCGGAGACGGGCGAGGTGAGCGGCGCAAACGGCACGCTCAACGGCAGGGTCACGGACTCAAGCGGCGCGGCGGTCGCGGGCGCGAGCGTGACGGTCACAAACGACTCGACGGGTCAGTCGTTCACCGCGACGACGAACGACGAAGGCGTTTTTCGCACCGGGCGACTGGCGCAGGGAAGCTACAGCGTCACGGTCAGCTCGACCGGCTTCGCGCAGACTGTCGTGCGCGGCGTCTCCGTGACCCCCTCGCGCGCGGCCAGCATAGGCGTCGCGCTCCAGCCGGGCAGCGTCTCGGAGACCGTCGAGATTCAGGCGGACGGCGCCGGCATAGAGAAGTCCGTGAGCGAACTGTCGGTGGGAGGTCTGAGAGCAAGAACTAACAACTTCCTGTTGCTCTCTCCCGGCGCCGGGGGAGACTACGGGGGAAAGGCTAAGTCGCTGAGCGCGGCCATCACCGGCAGCCATTCGGTTGAGACCGCCGCCGAAGCCGGCGAGATAGGCGACCTGTTCGAATACCAGATCGCGCAGCCCGTCACCGTCAGGCGCGACCGCTCCGCGCTCATTCCCATCCTTCAGACGCGCATGGAGGGCGCGCGCGTCTCAATCTTCAACCAGACGGCGGGCCGCACGCGGCCCATGTCGGGAATGCTCTTGAAGAACACTTCGCCGCTCACGCTCGAAGGCGGCGCGATGACGGTCATTGACGGCGACGCATACGCGGGCGAGGCTCTGATGGAGCGCCTGAAGCCGTCGGAGCAGCGGCTCGTCTCCTTCGCTTTAGACCTCGGCACGCTCGTCACGGTGCGCGAGGAGGAGGACAACTCGCCCGTCTTCTACGTCCGGATCGCGAACGGCACGCTCTACGCGAACTACCACCACCGCGAGAAGAAGGTCTACACGCTGACGAACCAGACCGAGCGCGCGCGCAGTGTCTACGTCGAGCATCCCGTGCGCGCAGGCTGGGAGCTTGACGATAAGGTGACGCAGAAGCCCGAAGGCAAGAGCCAGAGCTTCTACCGCTTCAAGGTCGAGCTAAAGGCGCGCGAGACGCGCGAGCTTACAGTCGCCGAGCGCGAGGACGGCATGGAGACCTACGCGCTCTCGAACCTTACGCCCGACCTGATTCACCTGTTCGTCACGCGCCGCTTCATAGACGAAGGGACGCGCGCGGCCTTGCAGAACATTCTCGACCTCAAGGCGCGCGTCGCAGCCGCCGCGAACCGCGTCGCCGAGATAGACCGCGAGATAGCGGAGATCGGCGCTGACCAGAAACGCCTGCGCGACAACATCGAGGCGCTCACGAAGACCGCGGAGGCGCGGCAGCTCATCGCGCGTTACGTCTCGAAGGCCGACCAGCAGGAGACGCGCCTCGAACAACTCGCGCGCGATAAGCAGGCCGCCGCCGAAGAGCGCGCACGCCTTCAGGCGCAACTCGACGCTGCCATGCGCGCGCTCGCGCTCAAACGCGAACTTGCGTGATTAGAAAAGTCAGAAACGCGACCGTCAGGGAGCGTGTCATGCGATGCCGCTATGAACACGCTCCCTGACGGTCGCGTTTCCGACCATGTTACCGGAGGTCGCCGTACAGGTGTTGCAGTAGAGCGCAGACGGCGATGGCCGCCGTTTCAGCGCGGAGCGTTCGCCCGCCGAACGTGATTATCGTCCAGCCGTGCACGCGCGCGAGCGCGATTTCGTCATCTTCCCAACCGCCTTCGGGGCCGACGACGGCTGTGACGGCAGAGGGTCGCGTCGCCGCTTCGAGCGCGAGCGAATCAAGACCGGCTCCGCCGCGCTCCGCGAAGAACAGTCGTAGCTCGTCCTCGTTTGCCGCGCCCGCGACGAACGAGTCGAGCGCGACGTGCGACGCGACCGTGGGGACGAGCGCGCGCCCCGACTGCTTCGAGGCTTCGAGCGCGAGCCTGCGCCAGCGCTCGACTCGTCGCTCCGTGTCGCGCTCGTCGCGCAACCTCACGTCCGCGCGCTTCGTCACGACGGGCGCGATGCGCGACGCGCCAAGCTCGGTCGCCTTCTGCACGACGAGGTCGAACTTCTCGCCCTTCAAGAGCGCGACCGCGAGCGTCAGCTCAAGCGGCGACTCCGCGCACGGAGGCTCAACTCGCCCGCGCACTTCGAGCGTCGCCGTAGTCCCGCGCACGCCCGCGTCGCCGACGAGGCACGCGAACTCGCGCCCCTCGCCGTCGAAGACGAACGCCTCGTCGCCCGCGCGCAGACGCAGCACGTCGCGCAGGTGTCGCGACTCTTCTACCGACAACTCCACGCTCGCGCCTTCACGCGCGAATGCTTCGGGCGGCGCGTAAAATCTTCTTCGTGTCATTGCGGATTGCGGATTGCGGATTGCGGATTGCGGATTGAAGACAACACGACCCTCTTCAAATCCGCAATCCGCAATCCGCAATCAAACAATTATTGAGACCCACTCGCCATCTTGAGTGACCTCACAACTTTCGACGCCGAGTTCGCGCAAGCGCGCGAGAACCCGTTCGGCCTGCGTTTCGAGAATGCCTGAGAGTACGAGTCGCCCGCAGGTCGCGCCCAGAAGCGCGGGCAGTAGAGGGAGGATCACGTCCGCCGTCAGATTGGCGCAGACCACATCGGCTGACGCAGTCGCTTCTTCAACCGTGCCGACCCAAAAATTTATTCGACCCGCGACGCCGTTGAGCCGCGCGTTCTCTTCGGCCACACGAACGGCGAGCGCGTCCGTGTCGCACGCCTCGACGCGCGCCGACGCGTCGAGACGTGCGGCGGCGATGGCGAGGACGCCCGTGCCCGTGCCCACGTCCAGAAAGCTCCCGCCGCGATAATGCTTCTCGATGGCGGCGAGGCAGAGGCGCGTCGTCTCGTGCGTGCCCGTGCCGAAGGCCATGCCCGGCTCGACTCGTATGACGACGCGGCCCTCGGCTTCGCCGACCTCGCTCCACG
>Ga0190275_10001087_pt1 | contig 20884 bp, 25 predicted proteins | sample Popmic550T_FD_133745 | JGI IMG/M metagenome (GOLD analysis project Ga0190275, IMG submission 133745) | Populus adjacent soil microbial communities from riparian zone of Yellowstone River, Montana, USA - 550 T | ecosystem: Environmental > Terrestrial > Soil > Riparian zone > Trees stand | place...
CGACTCCACGCCGCCGGCCACGAAGAGCTCGCCGTCGCCAGCCATCACCGCGTGGCAGGCCGTGACGATGGCCGAGAGCCCGGAGGCGCAGAGCCGGTTGACGGTCACGCCCGGGATCTCGACGGGCAGACCGGCGAGCAGCGTCGCCATCCGGGCGACGTCGCGGTTGTCCTCGCCGGACTGGTTGGCGGCGCCGAAGTAACAATCGACGACTCTCTCGGGATCGACCCGGCTGCGCTCGACCACGGCGGCAATCACGTGCGCGGCCATATCGTCGGGGCGTACGCCGGAGAGGGCGCCGCGGTAGGCGCCCATCGGGGTCCGCAGGGGTTCGACTACGTATGCCTCGGGCACGGAGATGAACCGTATCCTTGTCGGGTGCTCTTCATTCTCGGGACCCTGGGAATTCTGGCGTTCATGATCGGCGTGCTGGTCGTCGTCGGCCACTTCTACCCGGCCAGCTCCGCCAGCCTCGTCGACTGGACGCCGACCCGCTCGCCCGAGGTGGAGGCGCAGAACGAGATCGACGACATCCGCCAGATGATGGAAGCGCAGAACGAGATTCGCCGCCGCCGGGGGGTACCGGAGATGACCGAGGAGGAGCTTCAGGCCAGCGTCGCCGAGGACGAGCGCATGCGCCTGCGCGGCCGCGGTCCCTTCGAGGGCGCCTAGGTGGCGCGAGCGCTGATCGTCGCCTGCGGCTGTCGCGGCCGGGAGCTGGGGGAGAAGTTGCTGGCCGAGGGCTGGGCGGTCCGTGGGACCAGTCGCCGTCAAGAGGGCTTGGCGGCGATCGAGGCGGCGGGGATCGAGCCCGCGCTCGCCGAGCCGGACCGTCCGGGAACGATCCTCGAGCTCGTCGCCGACGTCGCCGTGCTTGTTCTCCTTCTGGGGGGAGCCAAAGGCAGCGAAGAGGAGCTGGCGGCGATCCACGACCCGCGCCTGGAGCGGTTACTGGAACACCTGGTCGAAACCCCGGTTAGGGGAGTGGTCTACGAGGGAACGGAGAAAGGCGCCGAGCTCGTCCGCACCGCGAGCCGCACCTGGCGCATCCCGGTGGAGATCATCGACGGCGAGAGCGACCCGGTGGCGGCCGTCAACCGGGTGCTGACCGGCCGACGAACCTAAATGGCTAAACTCGGATAAGAATTCAGGTAATTCTCAAGAGAAGCGCGAGAGGAGCAGGAAAAAATGGCTCTACAGCTCGGTGACGTAGCACCGGATTTCGAGGCTGACACCACCCAAGGCCGGATCAAGTTCCACGAGTGGCTGGGCGACTCCTGGGGGGTCTTGTTCTCCCACCCGAAGGACTTCACTCCGGTTTGCACGACCGAGCTTGGCTACATGGCGCGGATCCAACCCGACTTCGAGAGCCGCAACGTGAAAATCATCGGCCTCTCCGTCGATCCCACCGACAAACACGAGGAGTGGGCCAAGGACATCGAGGAGACGCAGGGGACGGCCCCGCAATATCCGCTGATCAGCGACGCCAACTTCGAGATCTCGAAGGCCTACGGGATGCTGGAGAAGGACGTTTCCGGCGATGCCGCCGACCGTACGCCGGCCGACAACCAGACCGTGCGCAACGTATTCGTCATCGGCCCCGACAAGAAAATCAAACTCATCCTCGTCTATCCGATGACCACCGGCCGCAACTTCGACGAGGTGCTGCGGGTGATCGACTCGCTGCAGCTGACCGCGAAGCACAAAGTCGCGACCCCGGCCCAGTGGGAGCAGGGCGATGACGTGATCATCTCCGGCTCGGTCAAAGAGGACGAGGCAAAAGAGCTGTTCCCGGACGGCTGGGAGCAGCCGAAGCCATACATCCGCATCGTCCCCCAACCGGGCAAAGAGAAGGTCTCGAACTAACTACGGAGCGCCTCGGTCGAGGCGCTCCAGCAGGTCGCCGAGGATCCGCGCGGTCGCTCCCCAGATCAAGTGCCCTTCCACCTCGTAGGTGGGAGTGTGGATGGGGACGCCGCGGCGGATCAGGCGGCGCATCTCGTAGCCCTCGCGCAGCAGGTCGAGCGAGAAGGTGAGGACGGTCTCGACCTCGGTCGGATTCGGCTGCAGCGCCAGCTCCCGCGGGTGCGGGATGTAGCCGACGAAGGGGTGAACGACGTAGTTGGTGACGAAGGTCCTGGTCGGCGGCAGCTCCTCGCCGATCTCCACTTGGGCAGGGTCGAGAGCGATCTCCTCCTGTGCCTCCCGCAGCGCCGTCGTGCGCAGGTCGGCGTCGGCATCGTCGTGGCGGCCGCCGGGGAAGGAGATCTCGCCGGCGTGGCGGCGCAGGTCGGCGCGGCGCTCGGTGAAGATCAGGCCCGGCTCCTGCGGCCACCCGTAGAGGGGCAGGAGCACGGCTGCCTCTACCTCGCGACCGATCAGATGATCACCTGGACGGTGCCTCCGTCCACAGACCAGGCGGCGCCGGCGACGTAGGAGGCGCGCTCGGAGCAGAGGAAGACGATCGTCGAAGCGATCTCCCCGGGCTGGGCGAGGCGGCCGATCGGGCGCTTGGAGCCTGCGGTCTGCAGGGCCTCCTCGCGACTGCCGGCGTCGCTGAGATCGAGTGACTGGTCGAGCAGGCCGCCCGGCTCCATCCACATCTCGGCTTCGACCGGGCCGGGGGCGACCGCGTTGACGAGGACGCCGGTCTTTGCGTAGCGGTCGGCGAAGAGGCGCGAAAGGGAGAGCTCGGCGGCCTTGGCGACCGAGTACTCGGCCATCGCCGCCGAGGGTCGCTTGCCAGCGGTGGAGCAGACGTTGACGACGCGGCCCCAGCCACGGTCGACCATCGGCGGGATCGCTGCCCGCATCGCCCGCAGCGGCGCCATCACGTTGAGCTCGTACTGGGCGCGCCAGTCCTCGTCGGGGACGTCGTCGAGGTCGCGCCACTTCGCCGCGCCGGCGTTGTTGACGAGGATGTCGAGCCCACCGAAGCGCTCCTCGCTGGCGGCCAAGAGGCGCTCGCCGGCGTCCTCAGCAGTGACGTCGAGCAGCAAGGAGGCTGCCGCGCCTCCGGCCGACTCCGCCGCTCGCGCGGCTTCCGCGGTCGCCGCCGCGAGCCGCTCCTCACCGCGCGCCACCAGCAGCACCTTCGCCCCCTCGGCACAGAGCTGCAGCGTGGTCTCGCGGCCGATGCCGCTGCTCGCTCCGGTGACGACGCAGGCGCGCCCGGCCAGGCCGAGGTCCATCAGGTCGCCTCCAGCCGCTCGGTGACGTTGACGTGCGCTTCGGCGGCGAGGACCTTGTGGACCGGGCACTTGGTCGCGATCACCAGTAGGCGTCGCCGCTGCTCGGAGTCGAGATCGCCGGGCAGCTTCAGTCCGACCTCGAAGCTCGTCGGCACCGGACCCTCGTAACCGACCTCGACGTCAACCTCGACCTGGCCGACGTCCCAGCCTTTGCGCTGCGCGTACATCTCGACCGTGATCGCGATGCAACCGGCGAGGCTGGCGCCAAGCAGCCGGGTCGGGCTGGGGCCGGTGTCGGCGCCGCCCTCTGACGCGGGCTCGTCGACCCGCACCGTGTGCCCGCCCTCGACCTCGACGTCGTGGGCGTAGCCCTCCGCGCGGCGGGCGACGACTCGCACGTTCAGCTCTTGCCGCGGCCCTCGAAGAGGGCGGGGTCGTCGACGTCGGCGTAGCGCGCCATCGCGTAGATCGCGTCGGAGGCGCGGTTGACGAAGTGGATCACGGTCTCACTGGCGATCTCACCCTGCTCGTTCAGTTCTGAGATCCGGCGCTCGGCGCGGCGGGTCGTCGCCCGGGCGACGTCGAGCTGGGCGGAGAGTTGGTTGCCGCCGGGGATGACGAACTTCGGCGGCAGTTCGACCTGATCCATGTAGCGGTCGATCAGGCGCTCGAGCTCGACGACCATCTCCTCGGTGGCGCGGCTGATGCCGTCTTCGAGGCGCGCCGCCGCCTCCGGCGCGGTCGCCAGCTCGGCGCCGGCGACGAAGATGTCGTCCTGGAGGCGAAGGATGTCGGCGGCGAGCTGCTGGTCGGACCCGCAGAGAGCGCGGGCGACGCCGAGCTGGGAGCAGGCCTCGTCGAGGGTTCCGTAGGCCTCGGTGCGCCCATGATGCTTGGGGATCCTGCCGCCGTACCAGAGGGAGGTGGTCCCGTCGTCGCCCTTCTTGGTGTAGATCTTGACCACGTCAGCGCACCGGGTTGAAGGCGAAGCCGGTCATCACCTTGGGGTAGAAGAAGGTCGACTTCGGCGGCATCACCGAGTCGGTGTTGGCGATTTCCTTCACCTGCTCGACCGGGACCGGCCGCTGGATGAAGGCAACGTCGAAGTCGCCCTCGTCGACCATCGTCAGGGCGTCGTCGACGCTCTTCGCGTACTCGAGGCCGTTGCGCTCGTCGATGTCGTGGTCGCTCATCCCGGCCAGGCCTTTGAGCACGAGCGTCTCGAGGATCGCCGAGTCGAGCCGCCGGTAGGCCTCGGGCTTGCCCTCGAGCCGGCGGTCGACCTCGGCCGGGTCCTTGAGGCGGAGGCGGAAGGCGCGCCCGTGGAAGGAGTCGTAGAGGCCGAAGACGCCGACGCCGCTCTCGCCGCCGGGGTCGATCTCCTCGCGCGGGACCTCGCTTACCTCGAAGAGCTCGCGCAGGCCGTTGCCGAGGCGCTGCTGGCGCTCGGGGTCGTCTTTGAAGCCGGAGAGCAGGCGGTGGGTGGGGAAGACGGTGAGGCCAGGGTCGTCGAGACCGGTCAGCGACATCAGCGTGTAGTTGTGCGGGCCCTCGCCGCCGACCTCGTCGCGGAAGCTGCGCGCGGTCTCGTAGCGATGGTGGCCGTCGGCGATCAGCAGCTGTGCGCTTGCCAGGCGCTCGGTGACCGCGGCGTGGACCGCCGGGTCATCGACCTTCCAGAGCCGGTTGACGGTGCCGCTTTCGTCCCGGGCCTCGCCCCAGGGCTGGTCCGGCAGTGCCGGTGCCACCAGCGGCCAGGCGTCCTCGGTGCTGAGCGAGAAGATCGGGGAGAGGTTGTAGCCGCTGGACCGGGTCAGCTCGAGGCGATCGAGCAGGGGGCCGGGGTGGGTGCGCTCGTGGGGGCGGACGGTGCCGCTCTCGTAGTCCTCGACCCGCACCCGGGCGAGGACCCCGTTGCGGCTGTAGCTCTCGCCGTCGGGGGCGGTGTAGTCCTGGGTCAGCGCCCAGAGCGAGGGCTCGGTGTCCTGGACCAGGGCACCCTCGGCCCGCCAGGATTCGATCCGCGCCGCCGCCTCGGCGTAGGGGTCCCGGTCGGGCCCGGGGTCACTGTCGGGATCGTCTGGGTCAAACGGTTTCGGCAGGTCGACCGCGACCGCGTTGTAGGGAGAGCGCTCCAGTAGCGCCCGCCGCCCGGCGGCGTCGATCACGTCATAAGGAGGCGCAGCGACGGCATCGAGCGATCCGACCTTCCCGAGGTCGTAGTGCAGCGCCTTGAAAGGAAGCACCTCAGCCATCGCACTCAGAACCTACACTTGCCTCATGTCGGGGCGTGGCGCAGCCTGGTAGCGCGCCGCCTTTGGGTGGCGGAGGTCCCCGGTTCGAATCCGGGCGCCCCGATATTCGATTCTGCGAGGCAGGGCTTTCGTCGCTTCAAGGTCGATCAATTCCAAAGATGACCACCTCCTGTCCTTTCACAGTCGACTCCCTGAGGTGATGCATGCCAAGTCGTTCCGCGACCCGGATCGAAGCGGCGTTCTCAGGCTGAATGACCGAGATGAGCTCTGACGCGTCGAGCGTGCGCCAAGCCCACTCGATCGCTGCCTGCCCTGCCTCGGTCGCATATCCGTTTGCCCAAACCTCCCTGGCCAGCCTCCAGCCCACCTCGAGGCCAGGCCATCCAGGCGGGTTCCAGAACCCGGCTTGACCCACCCACGCGCCGTCGTCCCTGCGCTCCAACGCCCACTGGCCGTAGCCTCGCAGCGCCCAATGGCCGATGTGCATTGCCACTTCACGCCAGCTCTGGCCGGAGTTGAAGGTCGATCCATCTCCGATGTAGCGCATTGCCTCCGGGTCGGCGCACATCCTGGCGTGGGCCTTCAGGTCATCTCGACTCCACCTCCGCAGGAGAAGCCGCGACGTTTCGATCGTGGGCGGTGTGTGTGGCGACATGTCCGGCGATCCTAGAGTCAGCCTCGCTTACCCGGTAGGCGCCAAGTAGGTTGAGGATGATCCTGCTTGCCAGCGGGTAAGAGATGCAGCAGACGTTCACCAGAAGGAGGCTGCGATGGAGAGTTGGGACCTGAAGACGGTGGAGGTGGAGCCGCATCAACCGCGGATCCTGGCCTCGGCCGAGGATGCGCGGACGATCGTGCTCAACCTGCTGGAGGGCGAGGAGATGCAGGAGCACGAGGTGCACGAGCGGGCGCGAGTGATCGTGGTTGAGGGGGAGGTCGACGTCACCACCCGGGACGGCGCCGACTTCGCCAACGCCAAGGCGGGTCACCTGCTCGAATTCGAGCCCCAGGAGCGGCACTCGATCGTCGCTCGCTCCGACGCGCGACTGTTGCTCGTCCTCTCGCCCTGGCCCGGTGACGGACATCCGGGCGCGATGACGCTGGAAGAGAAGTCTGAAGCGCGGGAGAAAGCAGCCGAGCACTCGCAGTAGCGAGGGCTACCAGACGACCAGGGAGCGGGGCCGGTCGTGCTCGGCTATCGCTTCGTCCCTCGTCACCAGCTTGACCCCGTGCTCGATCGCAGTCGCGTAGATGAGGCGGTCCGTGGGATCGCGAGGAAACGAGGCCGGTAGAGCCACGGCCCCGTCGGCGATCGCCGGAGTAACTCCGATGGTTCGCAGCTGCGCGCTGAGGCTCTCCAGCCAAGCCCGGACCGGCACGTCGATGACGATTCGCTGCCGCTCCGCCAGCCATGCGAGCTCGTACCAGGAGGCAGCGGAGATGAGCAGCTCGTCTGCGCTATCGAGTGCTCGACGCGCTGGTCGGCTGATTCGATCGGGCTCTGCCGACCACCAATGAACGACGTGGGTGTCGAGTAGGACGGTGCTCATCTAGTCGAGATCCCACATCTCTTCGGTGGAGATGAGCTGCTCCTCGTCGACGGCAGTCCTGGCTCGCCCCTCGAACAATCCCTTCAAGGAGCGGGGACCGCGTGGCGGCACCAGTCGCGCGACCGGCCGGCCGTGGCGGGTGATCTCGATCTCTTCACCCGTCGCCACCTCATCGAGGAGCCGCAGGATCGTCGCCTTTGCAGTGGTTGCGGTTACGGTTTTAGCCATATGACCATAATAGTGGTCATTGTCGGTCGCGTAAGCAAGTTCCATTCCCTCGTAAGGCGCGGTGGCATCAAGTTCTCCCCCCGAGGCGCCGACATTGAGGCAGTGGACGAGATATACGGAAGCCAAGGCGGGGGTCCCTCCACGGGGGGTGATGGCCGCCGGGTCGAACGCGCCGTCTTCGAAACCGACCGGCAGCTGATCGAGGGCGACTTGACTCTGCCCCCGGCCGGCTACCAGAGTCGCTTCTCGGACTCGCTCAACCGCGACGAGTTCGACTTCGTGCCGCTGACCGACGTCCAGGTCACCACGATCGCCGACGGCACGGTCACCCGGATTCCCTTCCTCGTTCTCGCCAAGCGGCAGATCCGCATCGCCTACCCCGCCGAGGGATAGGCGCGGCTCCTTAGCTGCGCCGCTTCTTCTTGCGGCTCGAGTAGGCGCCGAGGTCGAGAAAGAAGCCGAGGACGACGATCAGCCACTCGAGGCCGGTGACCTGGTTGGAGCTGCTCCACATGACCGCGTAGGCGAGGGTCGTCCACGGCAGCAGGAAGAAGCCGATGAGCGGCAGCAGCCAGCTGTCGAAGGCGCGGCTGAGCAAGTCCGAGAAGACGAAGATCGCGAACAGCGCCAGGCGCGGCGAGATCAGGGCCAGGAGTGCGACCAGGCAAGGCATGGCCGGGGAAGCTATCCATCGGCCCGGCTTGTCCGGTTGCGTAACGTTTCCCGTAGGAGGAAACGACGATGAACCGACTTGGAAAGCTGATGACGATGATGCACCCGGAGAAGACGAGGATGGTCGCCGCTGATGAAGCGCTGCCGGGTCGCAGCGAGCCCGCCTACGAGGTGCCCGAGACGCATGCCGTCCTTGGCACCCCACTGCGGCCGCCGTTCCCCGAGGGGATCGAGGTCGCTTACTTCGCGCTCGGTTGCTTCTGGGGCGCGGAGCGGTTGTTCTGGAATCTCGACGGCGTCTACACGACGGCCGTCGGCTACATGAACGGGACCAGCCCGAACCCGACCTACGAGGAGGTCTGCACGGCGAGGACGGGCCACGCGGAGGCGGTGATGGTCGCCTTCGACCCGCAGCGGATCTCCTACGCGGACCTGCTCGAGGTCTTCTTCGAGGAGCACGACCCGACCCAGGGCATGCGCCAGGGCAACGACGTCGGCACCCAGTACCGCTCTGGCATCTACTTCACGAACGATGGGCAGAAGGCGACGGCGGAGATGGCGCGCGACGTCTACGACCAGGCCTTGCGGGCCGCCGGCAAGGAAGCGGTGACGACTGAGGTCGAGCCCGCCGGCCCCTTCTACTACGCCGAGGACTACCACCAGCAGTACCTGCACAAGGTCCCGAACGGCTATTGCGGGCTCGCCGGCACCGGCGTCGCCTGCAGCATCCCCGCCGCGTCTTAGGAGGGACTTCGAAGGGCGCGGCGATGCGCCGGGGGCGCGCCGAATAGCATCCCGGCCTTCGTGGCACCCTCCTTCGGCTCCTACATAGCCGGCTGCCTCGCCCTGATCGGCATCGTCTCCGCGCTCGGGCTCGGCGCCTACTGGTTGCGGCGCTGGATCGTGCCGGAATTCACCGGTGCGCTGGCGCGGCTCGCCGATGCCACTTTGGCGATCGCCCTGCTGATCGTCTGCCTGCAGATCCTTGGGTCGCTCAGCCTCCTCTACTTCGGCTGGATCGTCGGCCTCTGCATCGCCGTCGGCCTCGGTGCCGCCTGGCTCGGGCGCGCCAAAGCGCCCGGGCACGGGCGCGAGGTAGCGGCCCCGCGGGTGGAGAAAGTCGCTCTGCTGATCGCCATCGGCGTCGCTTCCTGGACCGTCGCCGAGTGGACCTTCCCGACCCAGTCCAGCCTCGACTTCGGCATGTTCGGCGGCGACACCACCTGGTACCACATGCCGTTCTCGGCCTTCATGGCCCAGGAACACTCGACGGTGCCGCTGCACTTCACCGACCCGCTGCGGCTGGCGGCCTGGTACTACCCCGCCTCCACCGAGCTGGTCAACTCCGCCACGATCCTGCTCTTCAAGAGCGACTGGCTGGCGCCGCTGCAGAACCTGATCTGGCTGCCGATCGCGATGCTCGGCGCCTGGTGCATCGGCCGCCCCTACAAGGTCGGCCCGGCGACGCTAGTCGCCGCCTCGATCATCCTCGCCTCCGGGGTGATGATCGAAACGCAGCCGGGGGAGGCGCGCAACGACATCATGGGGCTCGCCTTCCTGCTCGCCTTCATTGCCTTCCTGATCAACGGCCACCAGCGGCGGGCGCCGGTGGAGGGGGCGGTGGCCGACGCGCCCGAGCGCGGTGCGGCACTGCTCGACAAGGGGCCGCTGGTGATGGCGGGAATCGCCGCCGGCCTCGCCGCCTCGGTCAAGTTCACCTTCCTCGTCCCGGTCGCCGCGATCTCGATTGGCGTCGTCCTCTTCAGCGGCAAGGGGCGGCGCTGGACCACCACCTGGGTGATGGGCCTGCCGATGCTCGTGGTCGGCGGCTACTGGTACCTGCGGGCGGCGATCAAGACCGGCGGCAACCCGATCCCGATCACCAAGTTCGGGCCGCTCAACCTGCCCAAGCCCGAGCAGATGCCGCTCGACCCGCGGCCGCGCTTCGCCGTCGCCGACTACCTGACCGAGCCGACGATCTACCGCCGCTGGTTCTTCCCCGAGCTCGACAACGCCTTCGGGCCGCTCTGGCCGCTGATCCTGATCCTCGCCGCCTCGGCCGCCGTCTACATCGCCTGGCGCTCGCGCAACAAGATCCTGCGGGTGATCGCGGTGGCCTCGCTGCTGACCGCGGTCGTCTACCTCTTCACGCCGCTGACCGCGGCGGGGCAGGAAGGAACGCCGACCGGGTTCTTCACCAACACCCGCTACCTGGCGCCGGGGCTGATTCTGGCGCTGGTGATGCTGCCGATTGCGCGACCGTTACGCGCGCCCGATCAGCGGGCCTGGCAGACGCTGCTCTTCTTAACCGCCCTCTTCGCGGTCACGGTTCTCACGACCCCGCGCTGGTTCACCGACTACCTCGTTGGTGCGGTCTTCTTAACCCTGGCCCTGGTCTGGGTGCCGGCCGCCTTGTCGCTGGCGCGGACGCGGGCGAAGACCAGTCGCGCTGCGATCGCCGGCGCCGCCGCGGTGATGGTGCTGCTGGCGGTCGTGCTCGGGCGGGCGCAGGAGGTCCAGTACGCCGAGCAGCACTACGTCAACCCGGACCCCTTCCTCGGCGAAGGCGGGCCGAAGAAAGCCTACGAGTTCGCCCAGGGGCTGAAGGACGAGCGGATCGGGATCATCGGCTCCAGCCAGATCATCTTCGGCCAGTACGGGTTCTACGGCAACGACGCCAGCAACCACGTCGAGTTCATCGGCGTCAAAGGTCCGCACGGCTCCAACCGCCTGCCGACCAGCTGCCAGCAGTTGCGCCGCCTGGTCAACGAGGGCGACTACGGCTACGTGATCACCAGCCAGTACACGCAGGACACCGGCCCCTACAACGCCGGCATCCCGAACCCGTACCAGTTCCCCGTCTACGCCTGGCTGAAGGGCGACCCGGCGATGAAGCTCGTCGTCAAAGACAACCTCGCCTCCCCGCAGCCCGACTACGTCTTCAAGGTCGAAGGGGAGCTCGACCCCTCCGCCTGCAAGCCAGAAAACCGGCCCTCGGTTCCCGGCGAAACCGCACCTGAGTAGGACTTAGGCGGTCGCGAGCGCGTGCTCGCGGATCAGCTCGGCCGAGCGCTGCGGCTGCTCCCACCAGAACATGTGGCCGACGTCCTCGAGCACCTCGAAACGGGCGTTCGGCATCAAGGCGGCGATCTGCTCTCCGTTGGGGAAGGGGAGGACGGCGTCGACGGTGCCATGGATGACCAGCGTCGGGGCTGAGATCTCGCCGAGACGGGCGCTGGTGTCGTGGCCGAAGATCGCCTGCGCCTGCAGTTCGATCACCCGTTTGGCCGCCGGCACCGACGTCGCCATCTCGTGGAAGGCGGCGTAGGCGTTCTCGTCGGCGCGGAAGCTGGGGGAGAGGTTGACTTCGTAGCCGGCCCGGATCGCCTGGTCGCGGTCGCCGGAGGCCATCCCGGCCATGAGCTTTTCCACGCTCTCCTGCGGCATCAGCTGCGCGCCCTGGCCGCCGCAGTAGGTGCAGCCGAGCGTCAGCGAGCGCAGTCGTTGCGGCTCGGCGAGCGCCAGCTCCTGAGCGATCATCCCGCCCATCGAGATCCCGACCACGTGCGCGCTCTCGATCTCCAGCCGCTCCAACAGCTCGGCGGTGTCCGCGGCGAGCTCGGCGATCGTGAACGGCTCCGAGAATCGCTCCGAGAGCCCGATGCCGCGATTGTCGAAGGCGACGACGTCGAAGCTCTCCTTCAGCGTCGAGCGAAACGGCGCGCCCCAGGAGACATGCGTCCCGCTCATCCCCTGGATCAGCAGCAGCGGCTCCCCGGAACCACCCCGCTCGTAATGAAGCTCCGTCCCGCGGACGGCGACTTTCGGCATCGGCCGATCCTACGCGAGCCGCCCGCCCAGCACCTAACCTTGAAGTCTCTGCGCCCGTAGCTCAGCTGGATAGAGCATCGGACTTCTAATCCGACGGTCGCTGGTTCGAATCCAGCCGGGCGCGCTGATGCGGGAATCGGATTTGCCGAGACCCGCATTTCGACCCATGGCCAAGGCGCTAGGAGGGGGCGGGGGATGCGAGAAACCCTCCGCCATCCACCGGCGCGTCACGAGCACTGAGCCTTCATCCCATCGACTCGCCTAGCTAGCTACGTCCGGCTAGCCGCCTTAAGTACTTTGGTGTTTTTGCATATTGAGGGTCGAGCGTGGTAGGTATGGCGAGCGTCCAATGAGAGAGACCAAATGGCCTGCCTGATGCAGGCGCTTGGGGGAGAGAAATGAGAGCGTCCAAGGGGTTGCCTGTTCATTTTCTGAGAGTTTGCTTCGCGTTGGCTGTTGCTACTTGCGTCATCGCGGCTGCACCCTCATCTGCTACTGCCGTTACGGTCATTGAAAACGATTTCAATGGGACCGGAAGTCTGACGATGACTCTTGAACAGGGGACCGTCAAAGACGTCATAAGTTGCACGAATTCTTCAATTGGTGGCGAAGAGTCAAATCCTTGGGCAACCTCCTATGCCTCGCTCTATAACTGGAGTATCAGTGGCTGCACCGTTGATGTTGACGGGGAATACGTCCGATCTGCCTCGGTGTGGATAACCAATTTGCCTACTGTTTTTGCTTTGAACTCCAGTGAAGTTAGAATTAAAAATCTAGGTATAAGAGCTGAATACAAAGTTGGAGCATCTTTGTGCCGGCTCGACGTGGGGGTCGGGACTACGCACCACAAATACGTTTCGGGATCGTCAACCAATCAGCTCTCGGGTGCGGCCCCCGTTGGGGCCAGCCCCTGGGACGGGGGAGCGGTGGGCTGCTTTACGGATGCGACTGGCGCTCTGAAAACCAACTTTACTTTCGCTGATCCCCAATTTGAGCTAGCGGAAGCCGAACCCCCGCCCTCACTCAAGATAAAACCAGCAACCTTACCTACTCAGACCAGCGCTGTGTTGAGTGGTGAAGTTAATCCAAACGGTCTTTCTACCCAATATTACTATGAGTATGGATTAACCAGCAGCTATGGTACGAAAACCCCAGTGCCCAATGGTTCGTTTGGCGCCGGTATATTCGATTTTCAGCCCGTGGCACACACTATTTCGGGACTTCAGCAGGCAACTACCTACCACTTTCGCTTAGTAGCGCAAAATTCCGGCGGGACGAACTATGGTCCAGATCAGACTTTCAGCACGCCGGCCTGGAAAATTCTCGCTACGCCGAACCCCCCAGGCGCGAGTGACAGTCAGCTCTACGACGTCAGCTGCGAGCCGAGCACGAGCGTCTGCACCGCAGTTGGTAAGAGCACGATCTCGGGAGCCGACAGCCCGGTGGCCCAGCGCTGGAACGGCACCTCCTGGTCCGAACAGAGTCCGGCGAAGAAGTCGGGCACCCTCCCCACTCGGCTTTTTGGGGTCGACTGCCCTTCGGAAACCCGCTGCATAGCCGTCGGCAACTACCAAAGCTCTCAAGGCCCTGCCACCCTGGCCGAGCTCTGGAACGAAAATAAATGGTCGGTTCAAACGACGCCGGCACCTCCTGGGGCGACCTCTAGCGAGCTAGTAGGGGTCGGCTGCAATTCGACCGCCAACTGCGTGGGCGTTGGCTCCGCGGTGATCGGCGGCGTGAAGACGGCGATCGCGGAGAAATGGGTAAGCCCCGCTTGGTCTCTGGAATCAATCCCTATTCCCGAAGGTGCGACGTCGAGCCAGCTAGACGGTGTGGACTGCATCTGGTCGAACTTCTGCGTCGCCGTCGGTCGCTATACCGCTACCGGTGGCTCCGTCAAAAGTCTTCTAATGTCTTGGAACGGCACCAGCTGGTCGCTGCAGGCCTTGACGGCACCCGCAGGAGCGATAGAAAGCACTCTGCGCGACGTCTCCTGTACGAAATCCCCGAGCCGTTGCACGGCGGTGGGGAGCTGGAGGAAAGGCATATACGAAGAGTTCACCTTGGCCTATCGGTTCAACGGTTCCACTTGGACGTTGCAGGCCACGCCCAATCCGTCCGGAAGCAACGGGAGTGTCTTTCAGGACGTTTCCTGCGCGACCGAAACGTCCTGCACGGGGGTTGGGAGCTGGATCAATGGCCTCAACAATCAGGCCCTGGCCGCGAAGTGGGACGGCAGCAGTTGGTCTATGGAGGGCGTTCCGATCCCCGCGGGTGCGACGTCCAGCCCCTTTTTCGGCGTTTCCTGTCGGAGCACTACCTGCATGGGCGCGGGGTGGAGTACGGATGCCTCGGGAGTCGACACAACGCTGGTGGAGGTCCGCTAGAGCTACAGGGCTTGGCTGATCGTCTGATCCGGTCGCTGGTTCGAATCCAGCCGGGCGCGCTCTCTCTCCCTTGGTGAGGGACACCTCCGTCGATCCCAGCCAGTAGCCTGCCGCGGCCATGAACTCTGCCGCCGCTGTGCCCTCGCTGCCGCTTGCCCTCGGGCCGAAGTGGATCGAAGCCGACTTCTTGATCGAGACCTTTGGGATGCTCGGCATCCTTGCTGTCGTCTTTATCGAGTCGGGGTTGCTGGTCGGCTTCCTGTTGCCCGGCGACTCGCTGTTGTTTACGGCGGGGCTGCTGTCGGCGAACGGGACGTTGCCGGATCTGTGGGTGCTGTTGCTGACGATTCCGCTGGCTGCGATTGCTGGCGACCAGGTTGGCTATGCGATTGGGCGCAAGGCCGGCCCGGCGGTGTTCAAGCGTCCCGACAGCCGGTTCTTCCGTGAGGAGTACGTCGAGCGCTCGCGGGAGTTCTTCGACCGTTATGGGGCGCGGACGATCGTGATCGCCCGCTTCGTGCCGATCGTCCGCACGTTGGCACCGGTGATGGCTGGGGTCTCGCGGATGAACTACCGGACCTTCCTCATCTTCAACATCATCGGCGGCATCGGCTGGGGCGTTGGCATCACCACGCTCGGGTACTTCCTCGGCCAGGTCGATTTCGTCGCCGCCAACCTCGAGCCGATCATCCTCGGGATCGTCGCCCTCTCGGTGATCCCGATCGTGGTCGAGCTGCTGAAAGCGCGCCGGCGCTGACGGCAGGTTCCCGCCCCGCCGGGTCCTGCGAAAGGATGCCCTAGATGGAGTGGTGGGAAGCAATCCTGCTCGGCGCCGTCGAGGGGTTCACCGAGTTCCTGCCGGTCTCCAGCACCGGCCACCTGACGATCCTCGAGAACGTCCTCGGCCACTCCACCGACGACCCCGACATCACCGCCTTCACGGCGATCATCCAGGTCGGCGCCGTAGCCGCGACGGTCTTCTTCCTCCGCCACGACATCATCCGCATCCTGCGCGCCTGGTTCCGCGGGCTGGCGCACCCGGCTGCCCGCGGCGACCGCGACTACCGCTTCGGCTGGGCGGTGATCCTCGGCTCGCTGCCGATCGCGGTTGTCGGCCTTGCCTTCAAGGACGAGATCGAGACGACCCTGCGCAGCCTCTGGTTCGTCGCCGCGGCGCTGATCCTCTGGAGCGGGGTGATGTGGTTTGCCGACAGCCGCGCCACCCAGGAGCGCCACGAGGAGGACGTCACCTGGCGCGACACCCTGTTCATCGGCGTGGTCCAGTGCCTGGCCCTGGTCCCGGGCGTCTCGCGCTCGGGAGCGACGATGTCGGCCGGCCTGCTGCGGGGGATCGACCGGGTCGCCGTCACCCGCCTCGCCTTCTTCCTCTCGATCCCGGCCCTCACTGGCGCCGGCATTCTGCAGACGATCGACGAGTTCGACCAGATCTCCCACGGGGTCGGCTGGGGGCCGACCCTGCTCGCCACCGCGGTCAGCTTCGTCGTCGCTCTGGCAGCCGTCTCCTGGCTGCTGCGCTACATCGCCCGCCACACCTATTCGGTCTTCATCATCTACCGCGTGGGGCTCGGAACCGTGGTCCTGGCGCTGCTCACCACCGGCGTCCTCTCGCCGACCTGAGCCCTCGACGCTTCGAATCCGGCCGCTTCGGGAAGATGCCGGAGATATGAGCCCTGAGAAGGATCCTCACCAGGCCGAACCGCCGTGGAAGCAGCGGATCACCAACGCCGAGATCAATGGACGCCGAGTCAACGAGGCGATCGAGCGGGGGGAGGGGAAAACGGGCCCGCTGGTCTTCGTCTGCGAGTGCGGATACATCGGTTGCAGCTCTACGCTGGAGCTCACGATTGCCGGGTACGAGGAGGTGCGGACGGACTTCGATCGCTTCCTCGTCATCCCCGGCCACGAGATTCTCGAGGTCGACCGCGTGGTCGAGCGTCATCCCGGGTACTTGGTTGTCATCAAGCCAGAGGAGGGGGCTCGCGAGAGCGCCCGCGAAGCCGATGAGAGGACGCCCTGAGTTGGCAGCCGCTCAGCCGCAGGGGGCGGCCGAACGTAGCTGCCGGGAGGACCGGAGATTGAACTTGAGCCTGCCTGCAGAGCCCGCGTCGGTGCCCACCTTCCGGCATCGGGCGTCCGAGTTCGCAGCCGAGCAGGGGGTGGGGCGGGACGTCGTCGCTGACGTTGCCCTGGCCGTCTCCGAGGCGGTCACCAACGCGGTCAAGTACGCCGACGTCGGTGGCGAGGACGGTGTGGTCGAGCTGTCCGCCACAGCCGAAGGCGACTGGCTCGAGGTAAGGGTGCGCGACCGCGGTCAGGGGTTTGGGAAAGGCTCCTCTGACGGCCTCGGTCTCGGCCTCGCGATTATCGCCCGCCTCTGCGCCGACTTGAAAATCGTTCAGGAAGGCGCCGGCACCGAGGTGCGGATGCGCTTCCCGCTGTCCGACGGCTGAGCAGCCTCAGCGTCGGCGCGTCGGGCTGGGCATCTTGAAGCAACCCTGCGAGGAGGAGACGTTGGTTCCCTCTTCGCCGGAGTCGACCATCCGGGCGGCGCTGCGGGCCTCGATCTCGAGGACCTCTAGGCGCAGCCGTTCGTGGGCCTCGAGGGCTTCCTGCAGACCTTCCTGGTCCAGCACCAGTGGGGTGCGGGTGAGGTGGAAGTCCTTGTCGGCGCCGATCACCTTGGCCCGAGCAGAGGCGACGAAGTCGTCGAGGATCTTCTGCATGAATTCGCAGACAAGGTCCTCGGCGATCACCGGGTCGAGCTCGTCCCACGCCTCGGTATCGATCAGGTGGCGCTCGGTGGCCCGGTAGAAGTGCTCCAAAGCCCCACGGACTGGTCGAGTGCTGACCAGCTCGGCGCATTCGAACGTGACCAGCTGTTTGGTGTGGTAGCTGACGTTCGAGAGCTCCTCGTCCAACTCCCTCGCCATTTCGGCCGGGCTGGCGGTGCGCTCGACGAGGATGCGGAGGATCGACGCACGCAGCGGATGGCTCATCGCCTTGATCCTGTTTTCAGTTGCTTTGCGGCGCTGCGTTTTCGTCGACATGTTCGTCTTCCTTATTGGGGGGCTTGATTACTGGCGAGGGCTTGATCGTAGCCGGTTTACTGGACAATGTGTTCACAAATCCTCGCGAATTGCTGGAACCCATTCCATTGCTGGAACCTATTCCAGTAAACCCCCGGTCTCCAGGGAGCAAAAGCCAGTGAGCCGGGGAGGAGGTGATTCGGAATGGATCTCCGCACCGAGCGTGTGGCGCCTCTCGATTCGATCGGGAAGGGCGCCTAGCCACCAGTGGGCCGGTCTCGCATGGGCGGGCCGGCCCTATTTTTCGCCTGGGACTACTAGCTAGCTAGAGACCCGGAGGGTGGCGAGCGACGAAGCCGTCGGTGGAGACGGTGGCGAGGTGCCAGCGGGGGCCACTGCCTTGTTCGGCGCCGACGGTGTCGAAGCGCAGGCCGGCGATCTCGACGAAAGTGTGGCTGGGGTTGGCGTAGACGGTGATCCACTTCCCGGGGCCCGGCGCTCCCCACCCCATCAGCTCGCCGGAGGTGAGGGGGCGGGGGATGAGGCCGCCGCCGAAGAGGGCAAAGCTGACCGCCCCGGAGCAGTCGTAGGAGTCGTCATAGAAGCCGCCGTGGCCGCCGCCCCAGACGTAGGGGCGGCCGACGATCTGGTTGGCGTTGTTGATCGCGCCCTGGACCGCTTCCGGCGCGTCCGGCGGGGCGAGCGCGACGCCGGTGAGAAGGATCGAGCTGGAGCCGTCGTGATTGCCGCGGCGGTGGGCGAAGATCTCCTCGCGGCTGAGCGCGGAGGAGGACCGCGGGACATGGGTGCCGTTGCTGCCCGCCGAGGCCGGCGGCAGGAGCGTCGGGTCGGCGGCGATTTCCTCCGCGGTGGGCATCTCGGCCTCCGTCGCCGGCGGCGGGGCGGGCCGCTTGGGAGCCGGGCGCGCTTCGACCTCGCGGCGCGCCTGCATCAGGGCCAGGCTGTCGCTGACCGCGGTCACCGCGTGGTCACCGCCGCTGACCGCGGCCAGAGCGATTAGCGTTTGCAGGAGCGCTGCCGTCGAACCCATTCCCGCTGTAAGACTACGGGGGAGTGAAACTCCTCCTCATCCCGCTGGCGATCCTCGCCTTCGTGCTCTTCCTTCTTGTGCTCGGGGCGATCGGGTTGGCGATCGCCTTCGCGGTGATCTCCATCGTCGGTCGCGCCTGGCGACTCGTCAGCGGCGGCCGCCCCGGGCGTCGCCGCGCGGCCGGCTGACGACCGCGCCGGGAGCGGCGCGGTCGTCGCAAGCCATGTCCTCAGGGCCAGCCCGGCGCTAACGCCTCGCGGTAAGTCCCTGTAGGACGACCTCCACCGGCGAGCGGCGCCTTCCGTTCGCCGACTCGCGGGCGCGCTGGAGCTCGTTGGCGAGCTCACCTACCTGCGCGCTGAAGTTCCCCACCTCTTTAGCCGCCTTGGCCACGTCGCCGGACTTGATCTTCACCTTCGGTCGGCGCGTCATCGCCTTGCCGATCTTGCTCGTGCGACTCTGCTTCGAGGCAGCGAGGGCGAGGCCACTCGCGGCCCCGGCGATCGCGGCCCCTCCGGCGACGAGCGGCACCTTCGCCTTGCTCGCTGCTTTGCCGACGGTCTTGCCGGCGCTCTTCGCTTTATCGCCGACGGTGTCGCCGGCTCCTTCGACAGTGCTGCGGACCGCCTCGACTTTCGAGTTTTTGCTCGAAGAGCCGTTGCTCGAGGCCGGTTTCCGCGACTGCGATTTACTCCTGGCCGATTTAGCTTTCGTTTTGGCTTTCGGTTTCGAAGCCGTTTTCGTTTTCGGTTTCGATGACGAGTTTGCGCTTTTAGGCGCAGCTCCTTTTCGAGATCTGGGTTTTGCTTTCGTTTTCGTCTGGGCCATCGTTTCTCTCCTCGCAGCTGTTCCCGGTTTGGTGGTGCCCTGACTGGTTCCTTTGGATCGAATACCCGATCCATTGCAGGCAAATCAGCACGGACGGATGGTTGCGGCGCTCTTCACCACCTCGAAGGCGCTGCCCGGGATGCGCTTCAGCTGGCCCAGGTTCTCGTCGTCCCAGCGGCGGTCGCTGCTGCCGGAGAAGAACCAGTTCGAGCCGTTGTCGGCGACGATCAGGCCGTAGCGCTTCATCGCCGTGGCGATCACCCTGGCGGCGCCGCTGAAGTTGCCGAGGCCATAGCCCGCCTTCAGCCGCAGGCGCAAGCCCATCGGCGGAGCGCTGGGGTTGGCGGTGTCCCCGGCGCAGTGGGAGGCGGGGTGGACCCAGGCGTCGCGGGTGCTCTCGAAGGTGACGCGGATCGCGTGGTCGAGGCTGCCGGCGGCGACCTCGTCGTAGCGGACGAGGCCGGGGAAGATCGGCAGGCCGGCGGCGTCGGCGGAGGTCCAGCCCTCGGGCCGGCGCGCGGCGGAGCGCAGGTCCCATTCGGCGCCGGAGTCGGCGTTCCAGTGCGGTCGGGGCTTGGAGACGTAGAAGGCGCGGTAGAGCTCGTAGAGCCGGCAGGCGTCGCGGTCGACGACGAGGACGTGGCGATCGCCGTCGCTTCGGCTGCCGCCCTCGACCGGAGCGCGGGCCGGGACCGGGAACGGACCGGGGTCGCTTTCCTCGCCGTAGGCGGTGTAGTTGATCGGCAGCTTGGGCTGGCCGGCACCGACGACGGCGTAGGGGATGCCGTAGGCGCGAGGGGAGCCGAAGTCCGGGTGCAGGTGGTCGGCGCCCTGGGAGTTGAGGTAGGCGATGTAAGCGTTCGACCGCGGGTCCCGCGGCGCCTTCGAGATGTCCTGGTTCCAGGCGGCCTCGGTGGGAAGGGAAGGGGCGCGGGGCGAGAGCGAGGCCGGCGGGTCGGGAAAGACCTGGCAGGCGCCGAGTGCGGGGTAGGGACCGACGGCGGTGGCTGAGGGAGCGAGTGCCCAGGCGAGCGCCGCCAGTAGGAGCCCCAGTCCAGCCCCGCTGCGTCGTTTCCACACTTTTGGCCCCTCGGGGGGCCTGAATGCTGGAAACGTCATTCCGGAAGTCCTTCGCGGATGGTCAGCCGGCCGATCTCCAGCTCCTCGATCTCGAGTCGCTTGACCGAGAGGCGGCCGATCTTTGCCTTGCCGATCGCTAGGCGGCCGACGCTGAGCCGGCCGATCGCGAAGCCGCCGACCGCGGCGGCGCCGACCGCGAAGGCACCGATCGCGAGTGCGCCGCGAGCGTCGGCCCCCACTGCCTGGGCGTTCGCCCTGCCGTTGATGGCCTTCCTCATGTCGCTGAGGCTAGCCTGAGGCTCCGATGACCCTGGACGAGCGTCCGACCTTGCTGGCGGTCCAGCACGTGCCCTGGGAGGGGCCGCACCGCATCCTCGATGCCTGCGGGCGGCTGCGGGTGAAGACGGTGAAACCGCTCGCCGGCCAGCCCTTGCCCGGTCACGACGAGGTCGCCGGCGCCGTCTTCCTCGGCGGGCCGATGAACGTCGACGAGGTCGAGCGCTTTCCGGCCCTCGCCGCCGAGCGCGAGTGGCTGGCCGAGGCGGTGGCGCGGGAGATGCCGGTGCTCGGCGTCTGCCTGGGCGCGCAGCTGCTGGCGCGGGCGCTGGGGGCGGAGGTGCGGCCCGGTGCCGAGTCCGAGATCGGCTTCGCGCCGGTCGAGATCCTCGACCATGCCGACCCGCTGCTCGGCGGCCTCGCCCCGCGCAGCGAGGTCCTGCACTGGCACGGCGACGTCTTCGACCTGCCCGAGGGCGCCGAGCACC
>Ga0190275_10001088_pt1 | contig 20881 bp, 17 predicted proteins | sample Popmic550T_FD_133745 | JGI IMG/M metagenome (GOLD analysis project Ga0190275, IMG submission 133745) | Populus adjacent soil microbial communities from riparian zone of Yellowstone River, Montana, USA - 550 T | ecosystem: Environmental > Terrestrial > Soil > Riparian zone > Trees stand | place...
CCAGGACAGCGCGTGCACGCCATGGGCCGGCTCAGCGGCCGCACCTGTCTCCTCCTCGCTGCGCAGCAGAGCGCTGCGGCGGCCGGCGGCAAGGCGCGCAGCCTCCACCGACACCCCCGGCTTCAGCCGAGCGAGCACCTTCAGGTGGTGCTGGCCCTGCGCCTCCAGGGACGTGTTCAGCTCGAAGGGCAGCCAGACTTCGATCTCGCGGGAGGAGTCGCCCAGCGCGAAGCCCGGAGGGAGCACCCCCGCAATGCGCACCGCGGCGCCATCCAGCCAGAGCGTCTGGTCCGCCGCCGACTCCACGCTCGCGAACAACCGCGTGGCCAGCCCGTGCGAGATGAGCGCCGTGGGGGCCGCGCCAGCGTGTGCATCCTCGGGCGAGAGCGAGCGGCCCGCGGCGGGCATCACGCCCACGACGGAGAGAAAGTTGGGGGTGACTCGCGCCGCCAGGAGCCGCTCGGGCAGCTCGCCTCCGGTGCGGTTGACGTAGGTGTAATGGAAGCCCACCACCCCACGGAAGGCCTCTGTCTCCTCTCCCCATGCCGCCACCTCGGGCTGAGAGGGGCTCCCGATGCCCTGCTCGGGCTGGTTGCAGTACAGCCGCACCAGCTCTCCGCTCTGAGGGAAGGGCAGCGGGCGCAGCACCAGCGCGTGCACCATGCTGAAGATGACGGTGTTCGCCCCCAGCGCCAGCCCCAGGGTGAGCACCACGGCCAGGGTGAAGCCCGGAGTGCGGCGCAGGCCGCGCCAGGCGAACCGCGTCTCTCTGAGGAATGTTTCCATGGCTGCTGCGGCCTCCGCCGGCAAACCTGTCCGTCCCACCGTCAGCCCAGACGTGGAGGGGAGAAGGCACCGGGGAGACTATCAAGCAGGTTCCGCGCCAACCCAGGGGAGAGCTCCGCATATGCCCGCGGGCGGAAGAAAGGCTGAGGGCTGGCGGGGCGGGGACTGTCCGAAGCTGGGACGCAGTGTCCCGAAGGCGGACATATCTCTCGGATGCGCGGGGCAGCGGCTGCCGAGCGGAGTCCTACCTGCCGGTCTGGTCGCTCATCGAGTGTGTACCCCTGACTCAAGGGTGGGCGGGCTCATGGCTGCTCCGAGGTGGGCTGGCGAGGCGAATCAAAGGAGGCGATCACGCAACGGTCTTCATGCTCGTAGCCGAACCCATTGCATGGAGGCTTGTGACTCAGGACAGCCCAACATGCCCCCAGCGCCGCTATCTCTCCTGTGGGATGACATGGGGGCTTCCGCTGCCCAGAAGCAGGCTTCTTCGGCAGAGGTGCAGCGAACACGACGTGAAGGCTGCCGCGCGGAAAATCCTCCACGGACAGCAGCGTCTCCTCCCCCACGCCAGCGTCAGGCGTTTCGATAGGCGGAACGTGCCACTCCTCGGGGCTCGCAATCCAGGGTTCTGGCTCGGGAGGGTACGGCCTGCGCAGTTCGGCGGCAACCGCCACGATGAGCCCGCTCACCACAGCGGTGATGGCCGAGGAGAGCCATGCGGGGAGGGTGATGCGGATGGCGCGGCGCTTGGGCACAGTCGAGGGACGCGTGCTGCGGGAGCGACTTGAACTCAAGGAGAAGCGCGGCGCCCCCTGCTCGGTGGGGGCAACTGCCGACGTGGGGAGAATGGGCCTGTCCGCCTCAGGCCCGGCCTGCCTTGCGGAGCGCTCCATGGCCGTGGCGATCTCCGTCGCGCTACCCCGAGACACCCTGTCCTCGGAGAGCAGGCGCAGGAGGATGATCTCCAGTTCCAGTGTCACCGTGGCGAGCTCGCGCGGGCGCAACAGCTTGCGGGGCTCGGCGTCCTCCGTAACGGAAGGAAGGGAGGTGCCCGTCACCAGCCGGTAGGCCGTCACCCCGAGGGCGTACATGTCATCCGAGGGGCACGCCTGCCAGCGGGCCTCGGTGTTCCTCCGGAAGCGCCACATGAAGCGCAGCAGCTCCGGGGCGCGGTAAGGAGTGGTGCCAGGAGGTGCAGGGGTGTCCGTGAGGGGGCGAGCGCCAGGAAACCAGCCTGAGCCGAAGTCCACCACCACCCCGTAGCTGCCCGAGTCGATGCGCTCGAGCAGGAGCCACGAGCCCACCGTTGAGCCAAGAGCGGGGACATGAGGATCAATGAAGGTCACCAGGGCATCGCTCAAGCTTTCTCCTCCGGAAGAGGCTGGGAGCTGAGCGAACCCTACCGCATAGGTGACCTGGCACCAACCCACTCTCTTGGGTCGTGCCGGGCGTTTACAAGGAGGCCCAGGTGCCCCAGGCCAGGGCCACACACTGGATGACGCAGAAGCTCATCAGCCCCGCGGGGAGGAACTCCAGGAAGCCGAAGCGGATGACGGCTCCGTCAGGGTCGCGCAGATCCGCGCGCTCGGTGAGGGCCTGCGCGAGCGGCCCGGCGGTGGCCGCCGTCAGGAAGAGCGAGCTGCCCGCGCACACCGACAGCGCCAGCCCCACGTAGACGGCCTCGGGTGGGTGCTGCACTGCGAGCCGCTCGGCCACCTCGAGCAACGCAGCCATGCTCGGCCCGGCGGAGAAGAGGCCGGTGAGCAGCCCCGCGGCTACCAGGAAGACGCAGAGCTGCGCCAGCGGAGGGATGGGCAGGCCCTGGAGCCAGCTCGCCACATGGGTGAAGAGCCCGCTGCGCTTTACCGCCCCCACCATCACGAAGAGCGACAGCAGGAAGAACGTCGCCTCCACGTCCACGTGGGCGCGGATGATCCGCTCCCCCAACGTGCCCACCATGACCAGGGCACCCGCGGCTCCGAGCCACGCCACCAGATCCGCTGTCACTCCGCTCTCCAGCGGCACCACCACCCACGCTATCAGCATGACGCCGAGCCACCCGGCTGCCGGCAGGAGCTTGCCCTTCTCCACCCGCACGTTGCGGTACAGCGCGCCCATGGTGGCCAGCGTCAGCCGGGCCGAGATGGGGTGCTGCTGGAGTTGCCGCTCCGGCCGCACCCCCATCATCACCAGCACCAGCAGCACAATGAGGGCTACGAGCGTGGTGGGCAGCGCGCGCACCAGGTACATCTCGAAGCTCATGGCACCGCGTCCCAGCAGGAGGATTGCGGGGAAGTCTCCAATGGGCGTGGCCGCGCCTCCGAGGTTGCAGGCCACGAGCACCAGGGCCAGCGTCCACGAGACGTAGCGCTGCCGCACACCCAGCAGCTTGAAGAGGATGAGGAGGATGGGCAGCACCAGCAGCAGCGCGGTGAGGTTGTTCACCAGCCCGCTCACCACGTACATGCCCACGGCGAACAGGACCAGCACCCGGCGTGGCTGGGCCTGGCTCCAGCGCGTGGCCCACACCGCGAGCACGCCGAACACGCGGGACTCGACGAACAGCTGCGTCAGCAGGCCCAGGCTCACGAGGATGACGATGACATCCCAGGGCACGTCCGCCAGCAGCTGCGGGGCGGTGGCCGTCCCCAGCAACGCTGAGGCGAGCGCCGCAAGGGCCGCTCCCGTCGTCACCACCACGAGCCGCCGCGAGGGCAGAGCCGCCTGGAGCAGCAAGCTCGCCAGGAGGATGAAAGCGAGGAGGGCCTCGGGTGCGCTCATGCTTGGAACAGGTGGGTGAAGGAGGCCGCGTCGACTTCGACGAGCCACCGGGGGTAGACGAACATGGGGGCGGGAAGGACGTCCCAGGCCATCAGTGCGCGGAACTGCGTACGCACGTCTTCGCCCGTGGCGCGCACCCAGGCGGGCAGCACGTTGGCGGAGTGGCCTCCCACCCCATAGGCGAACGTCAGCAGCACGCTCCGGGGCCCAGCCCAGGCCTGAAAGCTCTCCAGGTTGACGGGCTCCACCCGCCCACCGTAGTTGGACAGCACCCGCTCCCAGTCCACGTCGAAGGGGGAGTGACACAGGAGCGCGCACCGGGTGTCAGGGGGAAGGCGGGCCACCAGCACATCCAGGAAGAAGGCCTCCAGCCCCACCACCACCAGGCCGGCGCTGCCCTCGACCGCGGCCAGGAGGCGCGAAGGATCGGTGTTGAGCGCCCGAGCCCCCGCAAGCCACTGCGCGGCCACTGCATCCAGCACCGGGAACGGGCGGCCCAGCGCATCGCGCAGCGCCCCCACCCCGGCGTCACCCGCCTCGCGCGCGACATTCTCGACGAACAGCCACGCCGCGCAGGCCATCCCCAGCTCCCCGGCCGCCACGGTGAAGGACTGCTCGAGCCCCTCGGGCAGCGCCGTCACGTGCGCCCTCCTCGCTCGAGCCGGGAGAGGATCTCCGTGAGGAGCGTCACCATGGCCACGTTTGACAGGGCGTGCTGTGGGGGCCCGTCCGTGAGGCAGTCCACCATGGCCTCGAACGGGCGAGAGCCTCGCGGCGCGAGCTGCTCGAGCGGCTGCGAGGGCAGCCTCAAGGGGTAGCTCTTCGGCTCGGAAGCCTTGGCCAGGTGGGGTGGCAGCCTCATGGGCACCTCGATCGGCTCGCCCATGGGAGCAGGCACGGAGTCCAGGGGGGGCAGGTGCTCGAGCACGCGTCCCAGCAGGGTGAGCAGCACGTAGTTCGCCCCACGGTGATGGGCGGGGCCCTCCCCGAGCATGCAGCGCACCACGAAGGCGCGGTCCTGTGCATCCGGGAGCCATGGAGCCAGCAGCGCCTCGACTCGCTCAGGCTCGATGAAGCTGGAGATGGCGGAGGAGGGCACGTGTCGTTCGTGTGGAGGGCGAGGCGGCATGGTGGATTCCACGAGAGGGCGAGGGCCTAGTCCAGGCTACTCGGAATCTAATGTTTCGAGCGAACCCTTGAAGCAGTCTGGGGGGGGAGTTCGTCGGCCAGAGAAGGTACGCTGTCGCCCATGGATGACGAGCGCAACCACGACGGACGGATCCAGCGCGGAAGCACGGACGACGCCTCAGAGCGCTCGAGGCTCTCTCGCCGGGAAGTCCTCGCCGCGGGGCTCGGGAGCACGCTCCTGCTGGGCGCCGGCCCTTCACAGGGCCCTGCACAGAGAGCCCCCGCCCAGACCCCCGCACCCGCTGAGAAACGCACCATGCTCACCCGCCCCATCCCTCGCACGGGCGAGCAGCTCCCCGTCATCGGTCTCGGCACGTGGCAGACGTTCAACGTGGGCAAAGACGCGAAGGAGCGGGCCCCGCTGCGCGACGTGCTCAAGCGCTTCCTCGAGCGGGGCGGCCGCGTCATCGACTCCTCGCCCATGTATGATCGCGCGGAGCTGGTGGTGGGCGATCTGCTGGAAGAGCTCGGCCAGGCCCGCACGCCCTTCCTCGCCTCAAAAGTCTGGACCATGGGCCGCGCCGAAGGCGAGCAGCAGATGCGCACCTCCATCCAGCGCATGGGCCGCGGGCGCATGGACCTGATGCAGGTGCACAACCTGGTGGACGTAAAAACCCACCTGGCCACCCTGCGCGAGTGGCAGGAGTCCGGGCGCATCCGCTACATCGGCGTCACGCACTACCAGCCCTCCTCCTTCGAGACGCTGGAGAAGCTCATCCGCCAAGAGGCGATCGACTTCGTGCAGCTGCCCTACTCCATCGTCCAGCGGGAGGCGGACACGCGGCTGCTGCCCGCCTGTGCGGATCAGGGCGTGGCTGTGCTGGTGATGAGCCCCTTCGAGCAGGGCGGGCTCTTCCAGAAAGTCCGCGGCAAGCCGCTGCCCGGGTGGGCCGCTGAATTCGACTGCGCCAGCTGGGCCCAGTTCTTCCTCAAGTTCATCCTCGGGCACCCCGCCGTCACCTGCCCCATCCCCGCTACCAGCAACCCCAAGCACCTCGACGACAACCTCAAGGCCGGCTTCGGCCGCCTGCCGGACGAGAAGACACGGGCCAAGATGGTGAAGCACCTGAGCCTCTGAGTGCTCGCCCGCCCGGCAGACGCCCGGGAGAGCGCCCTCCACCCGCCAGGTGTCCTCCCCGCGCACCGCTGCATACCCTCACCGCGGGAGGCACTGCATGGCCAAGAAGAAGGCGGAGAAGACGGACGAGGCACGCAAGGATCCCATCATCCACCTGGGAGAGCTCATCCAGGGCATCAAGGTGGCGATGATGACGACGATCGAAGCGGACGGCAGCCTGCGCAGCCGCCCCATGTGGACGCACAACCGGGACTTCGATGGAGAGCTGTGGTTCTTCACCCGCGAGCACTCGGCCAAGGTGGACGAGGTGGAGCATGACCACCACGTGAACCTCTCCTACGCCGAGCCCTCCAAGGACTGCTACGTCTCCGTCAGCGGCCGCTGCCGCCTGGTGCTCGACAAGGAGAAGGCCCGTGAGCTGTGGAACCCCACCCTCAAGGCCTGGTTCCCCAACGGCCTGGAGGATCCCGAGCTAGCGCTGCTGTGCGTCAAGGTAGAGAAGGCCGAGTACTGGGACACGCCCAACGGCCGCATGGTGCAGCTGCTCGGCTTCGTGAAGGCCGCGCTCACGGGTGAGGTGTACACGCCTGGGGAGAACGAGAAGGTTCAGGTGGGCACGGACGCGGGCCTCTCGGTGCACTGAGGCCCCCATCCAGGGGCCCTACCTTCCCGCACCCACCCGGCGCAGCCCGCCCGGTGGGTGCGTCCTTTTCGACACCTCGGTTTTACTCAAGGGAGCAAGCGTGCTGGCTTCTTCATCGGCAGCCGCCCTGGCGGCAATTCCGCGAAATCGTGGTAACGGAGCGGCGTTGAACTTCAAAACGCTTTAGAGTATCAACCATCCGCATCCGAGAGTTTCCCCGTGAGGGGACAGCGCCGGGCCGGGGCCTGCATCTCGAAGGAAGCCTACACATGACTACGAAGGCAAGGGCTGTCTCCAAGCCCGAGGGGAAGCTCGCGGTGTTGCTGCCGGGGCTCGGTGCAGTCTCCACCACGCTGATCGCCGGTGTCGAGCTGGTGAAGCAGGGCAAGGGCCTACCGGTGGGTTCTCTCACCCAGATGGGCACCGCCCGCCTCGGCAAGCGCACCGAGGGGCGCACCGTGCGGATCCAGGATCTCGTTCCCATAGCGAACCTCAATGACGTCGTCTTTGGCGCCTGGGACATCATCAGCGAGAACGCGGCGCAGGTGGCCGAGCGCTCGGACGTGCTGAGCAAGGAGCACCAGGCGCTGGTGCGGCCCGCGCTGGAGAAGATCGTCCCGAAGAAGGGCGTGCACAACCCCGAGTTCGTGCGCCGCATCGCCGCCAACCACATCAAGGACACCCAGACGCACCGCGCCAGCATCGAGGCGCTGCGCCAGGACATCCGCGACTTCAAGAAGGAGCTGGGCGCCAAGCGCGCGGTGATGATCGTCACCGCCTCGGTGGAGACGTACACGGGCTCCCCGGTGGCCACGCACTCGCTGGCGGCGCTGGAGAAGGCGCTGGACGCGAATGACGCGTCCATCAACCCCACGCTGCTGTACGCGTACGCGGCGCTGAAGGAGGGCGTGCCCTTCGCCAACGCCACGCCGAACACCTCGGTGGACACCCCCGCGCTGCAGGAGCTGGCGCGCAAGGAGGGCGTGCCGGTGGCGGGCAGGGACTTGAAGAGCGGCCAGACGATGATGAAGACGGTCATCGCCCCGGCGCTGAAGGCGCGCCTGCTGGGCCTGCAGGGTTGGTTCTCCACCAACATCCTGGGCAACCGCGACGGCGAGGTGCTGGATGATCCGCAGGCCTTCAAGGCCAAGGAAGTGACGAAGGCGGGCGTGCTGGACACCATCCTCCAGCCCGAGCTGTACCCGGACCTGTACGGGAAGGTGACCCACAAGGTCTCCATCCACTACTACCCGCCGCGCGGCGACGCGAAGGAGGGCTGGGACAACATCGATATCTTCGGCTGGCTGGGCTACCCCATGCAGCTGAAGATCAACTTCCTGTGCCGGGACTCCATCCTGGCCGCGCCGCTGGTGCTGGACATCGCCCTGTTCCTGGACCTGGCCAAGCGGCTGGAGTGGAAGGGCATCCAGGAGTGGATGTCCTTCTACTTCAAGAGCCCCATGGCGCAGGAGGGCCTGCAGCCCGAGCACGATCTGTTCATCCAGACCACCAAGCTGAAGAACACGCTGCGCGCCGTCGCCGGCGAAGAGCCCATCACCCACCTCGGCCTCGACTACTACGGGGATGACCTCCCTCTCGCCCGATAAGACCGGGTCGAAGGGGTTCTCGTGGCTCATCACCCTTGCGGGGGTGAGCCACCTGCTCTTCGTCACCGTGATGGGGAAGCTGCGGTGGGAGCACGCCGCGGCGGACCTGCTGCTCGTGGGGCTGGCCTGGGCCGGCCCCGCGCCGCGGCGCTTTTTGCGGGGCGGCTTCCCCATCTGGCTCTGCGGCATGCTGCTGGACAACCAGTGGCTGTGGCTGGGCCTGCGCGGGCAGATCCACACCGGGGATCTCTGGGAGCTGGAGCGCATGCTCTTCCCCGCCCCGGGTGGCACCACCTGGCCGGCCTGGTTCGAGACACGCACCCACGCGGTGCTCGACTTCTTCTGCGGCTTCTCCTACGCGGCCTACCTCTACGAGGTGTTCGCCCTGGCGCTGCTGTTCTTCTTCCGCAAGAGCCCTCGCTTCGAGATCATGTGCTGGGCCTTCCTGCTGATGAACGCCATGGGGGTGGTGACCTACGTCGTCTACCCCGCGGCGCCGCCCTGGTACGTGATGCAGTATGGCCCCGGTCCCGCGGACCTCACGGCCGCACCGAGCCCCGCCGGCACCTCGCGCTTCGACGCGCTGCTGGGCATCCGCTACTTCGCCAACTTCTACGCTCGCAACCCCAACGTCTTCGGCGCCATGCCCTCGCTGCATGTCGCCTACCCTGTCCTGGTGACATGGCAGGCGTGGCGGATGGGCTGGGCCTGGCGCGTGGGCACCGCGGGCTTCGCGGCGCTGGTCGCTTTCTCTGCGATCTATCTGCAGCACCATTACATCTTGGACGTCGTGGCGGGCCTGGTGGCTGCCCTGGTTGCTTGTGCGGTCGTGGAGTACGCCGTTGCCCGGCGTGAATCTCTGGCCGCCGCACCCGTCCCCCTCATGCCCGAAGGAGACAGTCGTGCTTGACACCCTCATGGCCTGGATCGTGGGAGATCTCTCCCCATCCGCCCGCATCTGGACGGCGCTGGCTCCAGCACTGCTGGCGTGCGCCTACTTCATCCTCGGGCTGCTGCTGTTCCTGGTGCGCTGCGCCATCAAGGGCGTGCCTCAGGACGAGGAGACGCTGAACCGTGGCAGCACGGTGCTGGTGGGCATGTTCCTGCGGCACTACTTCTTCTGGGTCATCCAGCCGCTGTGGAAGGTGCTCTACCGCTCGGGGCTGCCGGCCAACGCGCTCTCCATGCTGTCGGGGCTCTTGGGCGTGTCCTCGGGCGTGGCGGTGGCGGCCGGGCGCTTCACGCTGGGCGGCTGGCTCTTCCTGGCGGCCGGCATCCTGGACGTGATGGACGGGCGCATCGCCCGCATCCGCAAGGAGGCCAACCCGGCCGGCGCGGCGCTGGACTCGGTGCTGGACCGGTACGTGGACTCGGCCATGCTCATGGGCCTGGCCTGGTACTACCGGGACAACTGGGTGCTGCTGCCGGTGCTGGTGGCCTTCCTGGGCACCTCGCTGGTGCCGTACGTGCGCGCCCGCGGCGAGGGCCTGGGCATCAACATCCGCGGCGGGGCCATGCAGCGGCTGGAGCGGGTGCTCTTCCTGGGCGTGGGCGTGGCGCTCTCGCCCATCTTCGAGGCCATCTGGTTCCCCGAGCAGAAGCACCCCATGCACTGGCTGGCGGTGGTGGGCATCGTCTTCGTGGCCGTCCTGAGCAACGTGACGGCGCTCTCGCGGTTCCGGGCGCTCGTGAATGCGCTGGCGCCGCCTCCTCCCCCGAACCGGAAGCGCTCGGGGCTGGCCATTCTGGGCTTCAACGCGGTGGCGGGAGCCGTCGCCACGGGCGTGGACTTCGTGTCGGTGCTGGGCATGGTGGAGAAGCTGAGCTTCTCGCCCGTCGCCGCCACGGCGCTGGGGTGCGTGCTGGGGGGAGTGGTGAACTACTCCATGAACCGGCTCATCACCTTCCGCAGCCAGGGCGCGGTGGCGCCGCAGATGGCTCGCTACACGCTGGTGAGCGCCACCAGCGCGCTGCTCAACGCAGGGGGCGTGGCGCTGCTCACCCTGCACCCGCAATTGGCGTACACGCTGGGATGGTGGTTGGCTCGCGGGGCGGTGTACTTCGCGTGGAACCTCCCCCTCCAGCGGGACTACGTCTTCAATGACCCGCCGGAGGCCCTCCTGGAGCGGCCTCATGCAGCATGAGAGACTGTCACTGCTGACGCTGCTGGCCGTGCTCACCCTGCCCTCGCTGGCGGGGGCGAGCGCGGCGCTGGAGCCGTTGCCCTCCTCGAATGACAACTACGGGGAGAGCTTCACCTTCATGGTGGACCTGGAGGACGGCACCTTCGTCTTCACCCAGTTCTCCATCACCAACCTGGGGCCGGGCTCGCGCCACGGCATCTGCCGGGCCACGGTGGTGCGCCCGGGCCAGAAGACGTGGGCGCCGCAGGTGAAGGTGGACTCGGACGAGTGGGGCTACGACGCGGCCACCTCCACACTCAAGATGGGGCCCTGCACGCTGCACGCGGGCTCGGGCACCTTCATCTCCCTGCCGCTGGACAACGGGCTGCTGAACATCACCTTCAGCGATGCGCCCGCTCCCAAGTCGCCGCCAGGCTCGGAGGTGATCGTCGGCAACGCGCGCTACCGCCACGAGGTGCTGCTGCCCTTCAGCGCGGCGAAGGTGAGCCTGCGGATGCCCAAGTCCAATGCGCTGCTGGAGCTGTCCGGCAAGGGCTATGGGGACCACTCGCACTCCACCGTGGCCCCGGCGAAGCTGGCGCGCAGCTGGGTGCGCTTCCGGGCGCTCCGGGACACTCCCAACCTGCTGCTGCTGGCGCGCGAGGGCTTCGATGGGGGCTTCAGCCCCGCCTACCTCTGGCCCGCCGGGGGAGAGCCGCAGGGGCTGGAGCGCTTCTCGCTGCGCCGCCAGGAAGGGGACTCCAAGAAGGCCGGCTGGGAGGCGGACCTGAACGGCGCGGGAGGCACGCTCTTGCTGCGCTCCACCTCGCTGCTGCTGCGCAACGCGCCAGTGCAGGATCTCGGGTTGCTGGGCAGCCTGGTGAGGCCGGTGGTGGGCTCGCCTGTGACGTACCTCATGCGGGCGGTGCTGCAGCGCCCGGGGCAGCCGGATGTGAAGGGCCTGATGGAAGTCACGCTGGATGAGGGGTGAGGTGAGGGGTATGCCCGCCATGTCCCGGGGTGTGCCATGAGCGTCTCGCTGCTGCGCGAGGTGCACCATGTTCCGGGCCTGCGCGGGTGGGTGCGAAAGCAGGTGCTGCGCTCGGTGGCGCGCGTGGTGGAGTGGACGACGAAGCTGCCGGGGCGCGGAATGAACGTCTCCCAGGTGAACGAGTGGCTGTGGGTGGGCGGCTCGGTGGTGCGCTCGCAGTACGCGGCGCTGGCGGCGCTGGGCATCACCGCGGTTATCGATCTGCGCGCCGAGCGCTGTGACGACGCGGCGGCGCTGGCGGCGCTGGGGCTCGAACTGCTGCACCTGCCGGTGACGGACCGGTACCCTCCCTCCGTGGAGCAGCTGATGAAGGGCGTGGAGTGGGCCGTGCCGCGGCTGAAGGCCGGAGGCCGGCTCTATGCGCACTGCGAGCACGGCGTGGGGCGAGGGCCGCTGATGGGGCTGGCGGTGATGGTGGCGCAAGGCGCAGCGGTGACGGAGGCCTACCGCGCGCTCCGTCAGGCGCGCTGGCAGGCCACGCTGAATGACCGGCAGCTGGGTGGGCTCGCGGACTTCAACGCGGCCTGGGCGGCGAGGAAGGGACAGGAGAGCTCCCCCTCTGGACGAACCATTTCCCCGAGTGCCACGGGTACGTGAAGAGACACTTCCCCTGGACAAAGGACTAGCAGCGTCCCGCCAGTTCCCTGCTAAAGAGGTCGTGCGCTATGAGCCGTCCCTACCTCCGCCATCAATCCGGCCGCATGTTCGAGAACGACTTTCTCGAGGCGTGCTCGAGGATCCACCCTTCGACGCCGTTCCTCTTCTACATCCCGCTGACGCTGGGCTTCTTCGCCTGGTCGCTCTACGGGGGGAAGACGACGCTGGGGTACAGCGCACTCTTCGTGCCGCTGGGCCTGCTGACGTGGATCGGCATGGAGTACAGCCTCCACCGCTACTTCTTCCACTGGGAGGGCAACAGCCCGTTCACCCGGCGGTTGCATGACATCACCCACGGCTACCACCACAAGTACCCGGATGATGCACAGCGCCTGGTGATGCCGCTGGGCGCGAGCATCCCGCTGGCCCTCATCATCGGCGGACTGCTGTGGCTGGTGGGCCAGCCGGTGGCGACGATCCCGTACTTCCTGGGCATCGTCTGGGGCTACCTGGCCTACGACTTCATCCACTGGTCCACGCACCACCGCACGCCCCGCACGGCGTGGGGCAAGGCGCTGCGCTCGCACCACATGGCGCACCACTTCGCCACGACGGACCGCAACTTCGGCATCAGCAACATGTGGGTGGACGTCCTGGTGGGCAGCGGGGGCCGGCGCACCCGGCGCACCGAGAACCCCGAGCCGGGTGAGAGCCCTGGCTCCGGCGTGACCGAGTAACCGCCGCGGTAGAGGGGGAAGGAAACAGGTATACTCGGCTCGGCGGCCGGGCCTGATCCATCTTCCACCCTCCGGCGAGGGCGGTCTTGAATCAGGGGTTTCGATGAGACACCTCCTCGTGGTGCGCTCCTTCCTCTCCGTCCTCACCTGCTCGCTGCTGTGCGCCTGCGCCACCCCCCAGGGCGCCTCGTCCGATGAGGACGAGGGTGCGCTGGAGGCCTTCCTGGACTCCGAGCCCTCGGGCCTCGTGTGCGATGGGACTCGCCTCGTGGGTGCCACCTCCTTCTCGGAGACCTGCGTTCCCACGGAGAAGACACCGCGTCCTCCCGTGGCCGGGCTCGAGTCGTTGCCCGAGCCGCTGCGTGAGTGCGTGCTCACGAGCCTGCCGGTGGAGATGGGCGGCGGAGACAGCACCGCCTGCACGCAGGGCGCGGCGCAGGTGCTCCAGGGACGGCTGCGCCAGCTGGGCTGGCTGGAGGCGGCGGTCTCCCCCGCGATGGGTGACTCCCGCTCCTCCGAGGCCTGGCTCTCCGTCCAGCTCCGGAGCCGCTACCAGCTGGGCGTGCTTCGGGTGGAGCGGAGCGAAGGGGACGCGCGCGTGGATTCCGAGCGGATCCTCGTGAAGGCGCGCGCGGCCGCACCCGAGGGCTCTTGGTACACCTCGGGCGCCCTGGCGGACATCCACGCGCGCGTCTTCCAGATGAAGAAGTTCCACTCGGTGCGGGTCTACGCGGGTGAGCCTGACTTCCGGAACAAGATCGTCCCCGTGATCATCGATGTCTGGGAGAAGCCCCAGAAGCCGCGCAAGGTGAAGGTGCGAAGACCGGAGCAGGCAAGACACATGGAGCAATGCCCGCGGCGCGACGCCATCTGCATCAACGGCCAGGACTGCTCCTATGACAGCCAGAGGCGCTGCACCGTCTGCTTCTGCCGGCCCCACTTCCGATGAACAGGACGAGCCCCCACGCATGACCCGCACCCTGCTGCTGCTCTCCGTCAGCCTCTTTCTGGCATCCTGTGCCAGCTCTCCCAAGCCCGAGCAGGCCTGGTGGCAGAGCCTCGACGACGCGGGGGCTCCGGTGGAGGACGTCTCCCAGTCCTGCCGAGGCGTCCGGTCGAGCAACGAGCTCGATCGCCTCGCGAGCTGCTGGCCCCCGGAGGCGCCCCTGCTCTCTCCCATGGATGTCGCCGGGCTCGAGGAGATGCGCGTCGAGCTCCGTGAGTGCGTGCTCGCGGGCCTGCCGGCGCCCGTGGCCCAAGGAGAGAACCGCGCCCGGTGCCATCAGGGGCTGGCGGAGGTGCTGGATCAGCGGCTCTACCAGCTCGGATGGCTCAAGGCCCACGTGACGTCCCAGGAGGACATGGGCGCGGGTGCCCCCTCTCCCCGGGCCCAGCTCGCGGTGCGCCTTGGGCAGCGCTACCGGATTGGCCAGCTCTTCGTCGCCACGGGCCCGAGCCAGCGCGTGGACTCCAAGCGCATCATCAAGAAGGCCCAGAAGGCGATCCCCAAGCCCCGCTGGTGCACCCTGGCGGCGCTGGAGGAGATCCACACGCGCGTCTTCGACAACTCGAAGTTCCAGCAGGTCCAGGTCGCGCTGGGAGACCCGGACGACTCCGCGGCGCGGGTTCCCGTCATCATCAGCATTCAGGAATAGGAGGGAGGCGGGCTAGTCTCCCGCTTCCCATGGCCTTCCACTTCGACCGGAACTGTCGGCTGTTGGGTCCATTCATCGGCCATACCACCGAGACCGAGACCCGCATCTGGCTGCACGTGGCGGACCTGAGCCCCGGCGAGCGACGCACGATCCACGTTACGATCCACCCGGGCCGTCCCAACACCCTGGCCGTGCAGCGGCTGCAGCTCGTCGTCTCCGAGGCGGACTGTGGCGTGGGCGTGATCACCGTCTCGGGGCTGGAGCCGGACACCCACTACGTCTACAAGCTGTCGTGGGATGAGTCGGGGCTCGCGCCGCTCGACCTCCAGGGCCTGACGCCCGAGGACACGTGCTTCCGTACCCTGCCCCGCGGCGGCTTCGATCAGCAGCTCGATTTCCTGGTGATGAGCTGCCACAACCCGGAGACAGCGGTCCGCGACCGTGCGAACGGCTTCGCCGTCTGGGCGCAGATGCCGGACATCATCGCGCACAACAAGAACGTCCGGTTTGCCCTGCTCATCGGGGATCAGATCTACGCGGACGATGTCGAGCGCAAGGCGCTCCGGGAGGAAGATCCCCTCAAGCGCGTGAAGCTGTACCTGGGCATCTATCGCAAGTACTGGAGCGATCCGCGCTACCGCCGCGTGCTCTGCCAGCTGCCGGCCTACCTGATGTGGGACGACCACGACATCACGGATGGCTGGGGCTCGCGGGAGGACTCCTTCGAGGGCGAGCAGTCGGATGTCATCAAGGCGTCGTGGAAGGGGCTGTTCATGTCGGCGCGAACGGCCTTCCAGCACATGCAGGCCTCGCGCAACCCACCGCCGCTGTCGCCGGGGTTCCAGGAGGGCTTCGACACGTGCTTCCGCGTGGGGCGTGCGGGCTTCGTGCTGCCGGATCTGCGCAGCCACCGCAACGTGCGCCAGGGGCGCATCTGGACGGAGGCCCAGCTCGCCGCGGTGGAGCGGTGGGTGGCCTCGGAGCGCGAGAACCTGGACGTGCTCTTCTTCTGCAGCAGCGTCGTGTTCTCCCACGGGCACCATGGTCTGGAGGCGCTGATGCGGAGCGGCTGGCCCTACGTGCTCCAGGCCGTCTCGTGGATGGGCTCCATCCGCTACGCGGGCCTGCGGAGCATGGCGAGCAGCTTCCACAAGAACATCGGCGATCTGCGGGATGACCTGAACGACAGCTGGGGCGCCGAGCCGAACCAGCGTCAGGCGGATCAGCTGCTGGGCTTCCTCTTCGGCCTGCAGAACCCGCCTCCGGGTCAGCGGCCGCTGAGCGTGGTGGTGCTTGCGGGAGACATCCACACGCCTGGGTACTCGACGCTGTACTCGTCGGATCCAGCGCATGCGGCGCGCCCCTCCATTCCCCACGTGGTGGCGTCTCCAGTCTCCTACCAGCCCTTCAGCTGGATGGCGGAGGCGGTGTACCGGCGTCTCACGCGCATGGTGACGCTGGGCGAGCGCGGCGTGTACAGCGCTCAGGTGAGCCACCACTTCTCTCAGCGCAACGTGGTGGTGGCCTCGCTGCGCAACGTCACCGCGCACGAGTGGCACCTGAAGGTGAAGTTCTACCTGGAGAGCTACCCGGAGCCGCGCATCCTGCTGTTCGATCTGCACCGCGGCTCGGGCCGTGAGGACATCCCATGGCTCCACGCGCACGAGCCCAGCCTGCTGGGCTGACCGTCTCCATCGAGCCGAGGCGCGTCCCTCAAAGCAGGAGGGTGCTGACGGAAACATGCTCGAGGTCGTCGTGCGGGAGCAGGACAGCGCCGCTGGAGTCAGCGCTTCCCTCGCATGGAAGAAGGTGGCCGACCTTCCCCGTCAGGGAGCGGGCGTGAGAGGCGCCCCGATCAGGTCAGGGTACTTCGACCCTGTCGCGATGAGCCCCTCGTGGTTCAGGAGCTCCAGGGCTGCCTGCTGGAAGGCGCGCTCGTTGGGAGCCTTGGGCTGTCGCTTCATCGAGGACATGGGAGGACACGCCCGTAGCGCGCAGGTGGGAATGGGCCGGAGGGCCGGCGCGTCGGCGAGCGCTTCGGACACGCTCCGGATGCCCTGTTCCTGGTTCCGCCGATGCGTGACCGAGGCCGAGTAGCCCTCCGGGCCTGACCCGAACTTCTCCGCGAGCAGCTGCAGGATCGACGTGTGGTCGAGGTGGCCGTGGAAGACGCTCCCCGGCTTCACCCAGGGGGAGATGAGCAGCCCAGGAACCCGCGGCCCGGTCGTCGTGAACCGCTCCGAATACTTCGCCCGCGGAGGCACGAGGTTGTCGATGGGCAGCGGCGGCACATGATCGAAGAAGCCGCCGTGCTCGTCGTAGGTGAGGATGAAGAGCGTCCGCGCCCACTTCTCCGGGTTGCTCGTGAGCGCCGTGTACACCCGGTGCAGGAAGCTCTCCCCATCGCAGACGCGTCCGAGCGGATGGTTGCAGTTGGGCGGCGCGTCCGACCAGAAGTAGTCGAAGTAGCGCGGCTCGATGAAGAGGACCTCCGGTGCCTGGTCCGCGGGCTCGTGTTGGATGTCGTGCGCGAGCTCGCTGATGGGGCGGTACTTCATCCCCACCAGCTCCTTGAACCTCCCGAACAGCAGGAAGAAGGGCGGCCCGTCATGGTAGACGCGCCACCGGACCCTCCGCTGGGTGTTGTCCAGCCAGTCAAAGAGGTGATCCTGGTGCTCAATGAGCCGCGCCTCCGTGTCATCGATCAGCGTGGTTCCCGTGAAGGCCATGCAGCGGTTGGGCTGCGTGTCCGTCCCAGCGCAGGGTGACTTCGTCGCCAGGGCAGGCGAAGGTGCCCCGGTTTGTGACCCGTCCCCCACCGGCAGGCAGGCTCCTTGTGTATTCTCGGGACTTCTCCCGGAGCCTCCGATGCCTGCCTCCTTGCGCCACTCCTTCTGTACCCTGTCCTTTGACTCCAATACCCGCCGCGACGGGTTCGCCGACTGGGTGGTGGGCCAGGCGTTTGCCTTCCACGTGGGTAAGTCGGCGGCGCCAGCGCAGCAGGTAATCTTCCTGGGCAGCCCAGGCACCCTCGGCCAGGCGGACAACCCGGTGAAGATCCAGCCGGAGGGCTTCGGCTTCCCCGAGCTCGTGGCGGTCATCACCGACAAGATGCTGTACCGCGAAGGCGACGACACGGTGCGGGCGGTGGTGTACGCGCCCCGGGCCAGCGGCGCGGTGTCGCTGCGGATCCAGCTCAACGGGGCGGAGCTGACGAAAGTCCAGGTGGACCTGGATGAGAACGGCCTAGGCCTGTTCGAGCTGAGAGACCCTGTGGCCGGCTCCTACTCTGTGGAGCTGGGAGCCTCGAAGGCTTCCTTCACCGTCGCGGCCTACAAGCTCGCGCCGCTGACGGGCCGGCTGGATCAGGTGCGCATCGAGGGCAGCCGGGGCTCGGAGACGCTGCACTTCTCCGCGCTGCTGGAGACCTATGGGGCTCCGCTGGTCGGCTCGGTGAAGGTGACGCTGGTGGACCTGGGCAGCAACCCGCCCGCCCACAAGGCCGCCTTGACGCTGGAGGCCGATGCCGCGGGGCGGCTCGAGGGCTCGGTCGCGCTCTCCGGAGCGGGCCCCTTCGCGCTGCAGGTGCAGGCCACCCGCGATGCGCTGAAGACGGCCACCCTGCCCCTCCCCGGCTCGCGCCAGGAGGAGCGCGAGGAGGTGGAGCTCTCCGCGTGGGGCACTCGGACGGTGGCCCGACTGGTTCCCTTCCAGGATGCAACCGAGCGGCGAGGGCTGTGGATCGGCTCCGGCGGCGAGAACAAGAGCACCCCCCTCCAGCTGATCGAGGAGGCCGGAAAGGCCCGGGTGCGCTTCCGGGCCGACGTCGAGGCCTGGCGCGTGGTGGTGGTGGATGTGCACCGGGGCTCCTTCCAGGAGCTGTCCGGCGGACCCACCGATGCAGGCACGACGCTGGACCTCCCCGGGGCCGGCACCTGGTCGCTGGTGCTCGCGGGCCTCTCTTACCTGGGCCAGTCCTGGGAAGGGAGGGCCGCCATCGTCCTTCCTGGGAAGCAGGTGCAGGTGAAGGTCCCCAAGGTCGCGGGCCCCGGTGAAGAGGTGGAGGTGGTGCTTCAGGGCTCCCCGGGTGCCAGCGCCTTCGTGCTCGTCAAGGACCAGCGGCTGCAGGTGGCTGACACGCCCCAGTCCGCGACCGCGGCGTCTTTGCGCCGGCAGCTCGAGCATGGACTGAAGAGCGTCACCAACAGTTCCTACCAGCGGACGCTGGATCACCTGCTCCCGCGGCCCCTCCCACCCATGCCGGCACCGGGGATGGCCATGCCGATGGGAGCGGCGGCAGGGATTCCGATGCCCAGGGCTGTCCCAAGCCCGATGAGGATGCCCAGCGCGCCGATGGCCTCGATGCAGGTGGATCGCGCGTCCCTCCGCACCCGAGAGGCGGCCCCGGCGAAAGAGCAGGAGCAGAAACCGGCGGAGGGACCGGTCCGGAGCTCCTTCCCGGACGTGATGCTGGCACGGGTGGTGCGGCTGGACGGAGCAGGCAAGGCGACGGTCCCGGTGAAGCTGGGAGATGGGATGGGCTCCCTGGCCGTGGAGGTCTTCTCGGTGACGCGCGAGGACTGGGCGGTGGCCAGCGCGGAGCTCCTGGTGACGAAGGAGGTCTTCGGCGAGCTGGTGCTGCCCCGCTTCGTGGCCGCGGGAGACCACGCCGAGGGCGTGCTGCACGTCCGGGTGGCCTCGGGCGAGGCCACGGTCACCGTCCGGCGAGAGGGCAAGCCCGTGCAGCTGTTCTGCACCAATGAGAGCGGCGAGCAGCTGACCCTCACCGCACCCGGCCAGGTGGTGCGCTTCCCCGCCCAGGCCGGCCGCTACCAGGCCGAGGTCCGCGGAGAGACGCTCGTGGATCGCGCCGAGGGCAAGGTGGAGGAGCCCGGGAAGCTGATCTGGCTGCAGCAGGCGCTCCGGATGCTGGCGCCCGGTGAGCGCGTGGACCTGGATCAGGAGCCGGGAGGCCTGGCCCTCAAGGTCCTGCCCTCCCTGGATCAGACTTTTGATCGGATGGTCGGGGGCCTGCGCTCCTACGCGCACGCCTGCTGTGAGCAGACGAGCGCCGTGCTGCTGGCGGCCACGGCTGCGTGGCTGACGGCCAAGGACGATGACACGAAGCGCTCGGCGGCGGCTCACATGCGGGCCTGCATCGCCCGCGAGGAGTCCATGTATCTGCCCGGGAAGGGCTTCAAGGGCTGGCCGGAGTATCCACCCCAGGTCTTCACGTACTCCCCCGGAGCCACCCTCAACCTGCTGCAGATGGACATGGTGAAGGCCTTCCCCATGGACAAGGAGCTGGAGAAGTCCGTGGACCGCTGCCTGGAGATGGCGCGGGATGCGGCCAAGGCCCATGGCATCGATCCCTCCCCCGCGTCGCCCAAGTCGGCGCGGGAGGCCTATGGCCGCTTCTCGAAGTTCGTCCAGGACCGCGAGCGCATGGCGGCCTTCATCCGGGAGCGCATCGAGCCGTGGGAGAAGCAGCTCAAGGCCATCCTCAAGTTCGAGCTGCCGGCGATGTCCTCGGAGACGTACCACCGCACGCCGGCGATGATCCGCGCCGAGACGGCCTTCGGGGCGGCGGCCCTGATCGAAGCCGGGGGAGAGCACCTGCCCCACGGGCTGAACCTGGCCAACACCGTGCTGGGAGCCATCCAGGAGAACGGCAACCTCTACTCCACGCTGGACTCGGTGGCCGCCATCACCCTGCTGGCGGCCCTGCGCAACGCCCGGGTGGTGGTGGGGCCCCAGGGGAGGATGCGCGTGGACGGGCAGGAGACGACGCTCGCCGAGGCCGTCTCCCGCACGGGCCTCCGCCAGGTGGAGGCCGTGGAGGGCCATGTCCAGGTGCAAGTCAACCGCCTGGTGGAAGAGGACTACACGGCGATGGACGAGGGCGTGAAGGCCAAGGTGGCCCTGCTGCGCAACGGCCGCGCGGCCGACACCCTGGCTCCGGGCGACTCGGTGGAGCTGGTCATCACCTTGGAGAGCGGCTACCAGGCCGGGGATCTCGTCCACGTCTTCCTGCCGGATGCGCTCTCCTGGGTGCATGGAGGCGGGCAGGTGAAGCGCTTCTCCCTGGACCTCAAGGGCCAGAGCGAGCTCCGCGTCCCCCTGGCCGCCACCGGCCTGACGCTGGACAGCAGCGGAGGCCCGGGCCGCCAGCACTTCGCCGTCTGCATCCGCAACATGTACGACGAGAAGCGAGGCAAGGGCTTCGGCCAGCTCGCCGTGTCCGTCCACCGGCCCACGGCCACCGGGCCTGGCGGTTTGGCGCAGCGCGTCTTGAAGGGGCTCAAGGACCTGGTCGGTTAGCCCTGCTGATCCTTTTTCTTAAAAAATCAGCATGGGGAGGCAACTCCCTACCCCGTCCTACGACAATGTAAGAAACAGCGCCGGCCCGCGGTGCTCCTACATAAGAGACTTTCCCCATGACTACGACCTCTTCCACGCGCGCCACCACCCCCCGTCCTCCCCCGCCGGTCCGCCGTGAGCCTGCCGCTGCGCAGCGCCCGAACGCCGAGACCCGCCAGCCGCGAGTGGACACCCAGGCGCAGGGGCAGGTGGACAAGCCGACGCAGAACCTCCTGAACGGCCAGTCCTCGTTCGAGGCCGGTGGCGCCCGGGCC
>Ga0190275_10001089_pt1 | contig 20866 bp, 18 predicted proteins | sample Popmic550T_FD_133745 | JGI IMG/M metagenome (GOLD analysis project Ga0190275, IMG submission 133745) | Populus adjacent soil microbial communities from riparian zone of Yellowstone River, Montana, USA - 550 T | ecosystem: Environmental > Terrestrial > Soil > Riparian zone > Trees stand | place...
CCTCGAGGATCGAGCTCAGCTCGGTGACATCGACCCAGGTCTGGAACCCCGGCGGGTACATCTCGTCGCGCGACGGCGCGAGCACGAGGTCGACGCCGGCCTCGCGCGCCTGTTCGAGATCGCCTGCCTCGTCGACGGGATAGCGCTCGAGGTCGCCGGCCTCCGCGAACTGCGCAGGGTTCACGAAGAGGCTCATGACGACCGCGTCGTTTTCGTCGCGCGCCGCGCGCAGGAGCGCGAGGTGGCCGTCGTGCAGGGAGCCCATCGTGGGCACGAGCCCGATCGAGCTGGGCGCCCGCAAGGCGAGCTCGTCCCGGATCTCGCGAACCGTGCGAGCCACCTTCACGCCGCGCTCCCGAACCCTTGTGACACGGTGTCACGAGGGAGCTCTCGGCCGGCGATGCGCGCGGTCGCCTCGGCGAGGACGACGTAGAGCTCCTCGAGCTCGGGCCGCTCGGCGCGGATGGTCTCGAGATGGCGTTCGACGGTTGCCCAGTCGCCGCGCGCGATCGGTCCTGTCAACTGGAACTCCGTGTCCATCACGCCCCGGATGAGCGGATCGAGCGCATCGGGAGGCGCACCCGCTGCGTCCAGCAGCGACCGGGCGGCGGCGCGAAGGGTCACGAGGTAGTTCGACGCCATGGCCGCACCTGCGTGGTACGCCGCCCGCCGGTCGTCCTCGAGGTCGAACGGCTGCAGCCCGAGAGTCCCTGCGAGCCATGTCCCGACGGCTCGGGCCTCGTCGGTCTCGGCCGTGACTGCCCCCCACGCGCCGTCGAGCTGCTCGGGCCCTCGTTCCTTCGAGAACGACTGCAGCGGGTGCAGACCGAAACGCCGGTCGTGGGGGTCGAGCGCCGCGAGCGGTGTCGCGCCGCTGACGTGCGCGACCCACGGCCCGGGTGGCGTCTCGGCGGCGACCTCGGAGATGCTCCGGTCGGGGACGCACAGGAGAACGAGCTCCGGCTCGGTCGAGTCGAGGGCGATGCCTCGTTCCTCGAGGCGTGCGCTCATCGCCGAGCCGACGCGCCCACGCGCACCGACGATCTGAATGCTGTCGATCATGTCGTTGGCTCCAGTTCCCACGTCGGGATACCGGGCATGCGCAGCTTACTCCGAGCGTGCGGGCTCGGGCCTGAGCCGACTCCTCTTCGTGGCAAGCCGAGCTTCGAGGTGCGAGCGCACGGAGGGCCACTCGTCGTCGGTGACGGAGTACCACGCGCTGTCGCGGTTCTCGCCGTCACGCACGAGCATGTGGTGGCGATGGACGCCCTCGAACGTCGCCCCGAGCGCCTCGAGGGCGCGGCACGAGCGCTCGTTCTGCGCGTCCGTCTTCCACTCGACGCGGCGGCAGCCCCACGTCTCGAAGGCGTGGCGCATCTGCAGGTACTTCGCCTCGACGTTCGCGCCGGTGCTCCACACCGACGGATGCAGCCAGGTCCAGCCGATCTCGACCGACCGGTGCTCGGGCCGGAGCGCGAGAAACCGGGTCGAGCCGACGACCTCCCCCTTGTGACTGATCGTCACAAGTGGGATCTCGGTTCGCGCGGACGCCGCCGCGAGCGCCAGCGCGACGAAGTCGTGCCAGTCCTCGGGAGTCGTCGGCTGGACGACGCTGAGCCAGCGCCAGGTGCGCTCGTCGCGGGAGGCGATCCACAGACCTTCCTCGTGGTCGGGACGAAGAGGCTCGAGCCGGACGACCTGTCCTTCGAGCGTGGGTGCCGACCACTCCACCACAGGGCGCGACAGTACACTCGGCTCGTGCCGATCTACGAGTACGCGTGCATGGAGTGCGAGTCGCACTTCGAGGAGCTCGTCCGCTCGAGCGACCAGGCGGTGACGTGTCCCGAGTGCGGGGCGGCGAACGTCCTCAAGCAGCTCTCGAGCTTCGCCGTGCATGGTGCGGCCGCGAAGCCCGCGTTCAGCGGACCGGCGGGCGGCGGCGGTTGCTGCGGCGGCTCGTGCGGTTGCGGCTAGCGCTGCGCGCGTTCGAAGACCGCATCCGGATCGACTCGTAGACTCCGCGGGCGATGGACACCGTCGCGCGAGCAGCAGCGCTTCGGCAGTACGCCGAGGAGACGTCGACCTGCACGCGCTGCGCGCTCGCGAAAGGGAGGACGCAGGTCGTCTTCGGCTCGGGTAGCCCCGTCGCCGAGCTGATGTTCGTCGGGGAGGCTCCGGGCTTCCACGAGGATCAGCAGGGCGTCCCGTTCGTCGGCCAGGCCGGGAAGCTTCTCGACAAGCTGCTCGCTGGAATCGGGCTCACGCGCGCTGACGTCTTCGTCGTGAACGTGCTCAAGTGCCGACCTCCGGGCAACCGCGACCCGCTCCCCGAGGAGATCGCCTCCTGTGAGCCTCACCTCTTCCGCCAGATCGAGCTGATCCAGCCGACGCTCGTCGCGACGCTCGGCAACTTCGCGACGAAGCTGCTCTCGGGGAAGCCGGCCGGCATCACGCGCGTTCATGGCCACGAGCAAGAGGTCACGCTCGGCGCGCGGAAGGTTCTCCTGTATCCGCTGTACCACCCGGCGGCCGCGCTCTACACGCCATCCATGCTGAAGGTGCTCGAGGACGACTTTTCGCGCATCCCGGCACTCCTCGAGCGGACGCTCGACGAACCGCAAGCGGCGAACGAGCCCGAGGCCGCGATCGTGACGCCCGAGCCCGACTCGGTTCAGCTCGGCCTCTTCTGACGTGCTCGTCGAGCTCGCCAGCGCCTCGGCGAGCGAGACCGAGCGGATCGCCGGCGCGCTCGCGAGGAAACTCGTATCCGGCGACGTCGTGACCGTCTCGGGCGAGCTCGGCAGTGGGAAGACGACCTTCGTCCGCGGCGCCTGCCGGGCGCTCGGCGTGACCTCGCCCGTGACGAGCCCGACGTTCACGATCGGTCACCGCTATGACGGAGCGATTGCGGTGTCCCACCTCGACCTGTACCGCTTCGCGGGCATGTCCGCGGCGGAGTGGGGAGACCTCGAGCCGTACTTCGAGGACGCGATCGTGTTCGTGGAGTGGCCAGAGGCTGGAGCGGCTGCACTTCCACCGCCACGCGTCGAGGTCGTGCTCGAGCACGCCGGAGGTGACGCCCGCCGCATCGCGCTCTCCTCTGCCGAGACGGCGCTGCTACAAGGCATCTCCTGATGCTCGTCCTCGCCTTCGACACCGCGACGGACGTCGCGACGAGCGCGCTCGTCCGGGACGGCGAGGTGCTCGGTGAGCGTGTCGGGCTCGCGCGAACGCTGCTCGAGGACGTCGACGAGCTGCTCGCGGTCGTCGGCGCCGGCGCCGCGGATCTCGACGGTCTGGTCGTCGGCACCGGGCCGGGCAGCTTCACGAGCACCCGCATCGGCCTGGCGTTCGCGCGGGGCCTGGGGCTCGCGCTCGATCTTCCCGGTGTCGGAGTGTCGACGCTCGCCGCGCTCTCGACCGCAGCGCCGGACGCCTGTCCCGTGATCGACGCGAGGCGCGGCGAGGTCTTCGTCGAGGGGCCGCGTGCCGTATCGCCGGATGACCTCGAGCTCGCACCAGGAAGGCTCTGCCTCGGCAGCGGAGCCGTCCGGTATCGGGCGACGCTCGAGCGGATGGGCGCAGAGGTCCCCGAGGACCGCGACGGACGGCATCTTCCGCGTGCCGCGTTGCACGCTGCGCTCGCCGGCGAGCTGGGGCCGGTGGACGACATCGAGCCCGTCTACGTACGCCTTCCCGACGCGGAGCTTCCGCGCGCGTGAAGGTCGAGCTGCGCCGGCTCGAGACGGGGGATCTCGCGCGTGTCGAGGAGATCGAGCGCGAGGCGTATCCGACGCCCTGGTCACGTTCGATGTTCGACGCCGAGCTGCGCAAGCCGAGCTCGCTCGCGCTCGGGGCGTTCACCGAGGCGGACGAGCTGGTGGGCTACGCGTTCGTGTCGCGCTACGTGGACGCGTGGCACGTCATGAACGTCGCAGTGTCGATCGCATACCGGCGCCGCGGCATCGCGGCCGCGCTGCTCGAACGCCTCTTCGACGTGACCGCGGCGGATCCGCGGCGCGGCTACACCCTCGAGGTGCGTGTCTCCAACACCGGCGCGATCGCGCTGTACGATCGCCTCGGCTTCGAGAGCCGCGGCGTGCGCCGCGGGTACTACACGGACAACCGCGAGGACGCGCTCATCATGTGGCGCGAGCCCGCCTCGTCCGAGCGCGCGTCGTGATCCTCGGCATCGAGACCTCGTGCGACGAGACGGCCGCGGCCGTGGTCAGCGGCGGCGGCGACGTGCTTTCGTCCGTCGTCTCCTCGCAGGCCGGTCTGCATGCGCGATTCGGAGGCGTCGTCCCCGAGATCGCGTCTCGCCGGCACCTCGAGCTCGTGTCCCCGGTCGTGCGGACGGCACTCGAGGACGCGCAGGTGTCGCTCGACGACGTAGAGCGGGTCGCAGTCACGCAGGGCCCCGGGCTCGTCGGCGCGCTCCTCGTCGGCATCTCCGCCGCCAAGGCACTCGCCTGGGCGCGGCGCCTCCCGCTCGCGCCGGTCGACCATCTCGAGGGCCACGTTGCCTCCCTGTATCTCCGCCCCGAGCCGCTCGAGCCGCCGTTCACCTGTCTGCTGGCGAGCGGGGGACACACGCTGCTCCTGGCGGTTCGCGAGCGCGGCCGGTCGGAGCGGCTCGGGACCACGCTCGACGACGCCGCGGGCGAGGCGTTCGACAAGGGGGCGCGCCTGCTCGGTCTCGGCTACCCGGGCGGGGCAGCGATCGACCGGCTCGCGCGTGAGGGCGATCCGACTGCCTTCGACTTCCCCGTGGCGCGCGTGCCCGGGCTCGACTTCTCGTTTTCCGGCCTCAAGACCGCGCTTCTGTATGCCGTGCGGGCCCTCGACGAGAGCGCCCTCGCGGCGCGCAGGGCGGACCTCGCCGCGTCGTACCAGCGAGCGATCGTGCGGGCGCTCGTCCAGCGGCTCGGCGAGGCTTCTGACGTCACCGGCCTCGAGCGCGTCGCGGTCGTCGGCGGCGTGGCCACGAACTCGGAGTTGCGTGCGGCCCTTCCGGACGCCGCCTTCGCGCCGCCGAGCCTATGCACCGACAACGCCGCGATGATCGCGTCGTGCGCGCGGTTCGTCGAGCCGCTCGCCTACCCTCGCTACCGTGACCTCGATGCGTACGCGTCGCTCTCGTAGCGCTCTCGCCCTGCTGGTGACCGGTCTCGTGCTCGGGATCGGAGCGGCCGGCGGCCGCGCGCAGCAGGAGCCCCAGCCGTCCGTCGACGAGGCGGGCTGGCAAGGGGTGCTGGGCGTACGGGCCGCCGTCTCGACGGCCCAGCGCTACGTCGTGCTGCTCCGTCCACCGTCGCTCGCCGCGCGGGTTCGCAGCGTGGGAGGCAAGGCCTCGGAACGAGAGATGCGTGCGTGGTCGACCGCTGCCGTCGCACAACAGGAGCAGTTCCTCGCGCGCCTCTCCGCTGCCGGCGCGCGCATCGCTCCCGAATACCGCTACACGCGTGTGGTGAACGGCTTCTCGGCGCGACTCGATCCGACCTCGGCCGCGCTGCTCGACGCCGATCGCGAAGTCACGGGCATCTATCCCGTGCGGATCGCGTACCCGGCACAGGCGGTCGAGTCCGGCGGCGGCGTGCTGCCTGCGGCCGTCGCCGACCTCGAGATTGCAGGCCTGGACGGCACCGGCGTGACAGTCGCGCTCCTCGATACGGGCGTCGATCCCTCGCATCCCTACCTGCGGCGCCGTGTCGTCGCGGGCGTTGACGTCATCGATCCGGGGAGCGGGGGTGTCGCCCAGCCGCATCCGACGATTCCGGGACGCCCGGAGCGCCATGCGACCGAACTGGCGGGCATCGTCGCGGGAACCCAGGGGCCGGACGGGCTGCACGGGATCGCACCGGGCGCGACCATCCTTCCCATCCGGGTCGGCGGCTGGCAGCCGGACAGCGAGGGCGGCTACAGCGTGTACTCGCGAACCGATCAGATCCTCGCCGGGCTCGAGGCGGCGGTCGACCCGAACGACGACGGAGACGTGATCGACGCCGCCCGGATCGCGCTGATCGGGATGGTCGAGCCGTATGCCTCGTTCGCAGATGGTCCGCTCCCGCGGGCGATCGCCGGCGCCGCCGACCTGGACGTGCTCACCATCGTCCCGGCGGGGAACGACGGGCGCGCTGGGCCTGGATACGGAAGCATCGCCGGTCCCGGCGGAGCCGTAGACGCTGTCACCGTCGGAGCCGCAGACGGCCGGGTCGCCGCCCCGACCGTCCGGGTGCACGTCCGCGCGGGGCTGCGCGTCCTCTACGAGGAGGACGTCCCGCTCGGCGGCGCGCCGACCGACACCGTCACGGCAGACGTCGTCGCCCTCGATCGGCGCACGGCGTCGCGCGGGATCGGCGCGCTCTTCTCCGACGACGGCGCGAGCGTCGTCGCCGGCCAGGCGATCCTTCTCTCGCGGGCCGCGCTCTCCGACGACACGGTGGAGGAGGCGACCTCGGCGGGCGCTCTCTCGGTGCTCGTGGACGGTCCGCTCCCGGCCGGCGCCTTCAGCCTCGACGTTCCCGCGGGCGTTCCAGTCGTGGGGCTCGCGTCGTCCGTGGTCGCCGAGATTCGCGCGATGCTCGCGGTGGGGGTCCCGGTGACGGTCGCGATCGGCAACGTCGAGGTCGCGAGCCGGGAGGCCGAAGGAGCGATCGCGGCGTTCTCCTCTCGTGGTCTCGTCCTCGACGGTTCGCTCAAGCCCGATCTGGCAGCGCCCGGTGTCTCCGTGCCGACGTCTGAGCCGGGCCGCGGCGACGACGGAGACGTGCGTTTCGGAACGATCAGCGGGACGAGTGCGGCGGCGGCCGTAACGGCTGGTGTGGCAGCCGTGCTCGCACAGGGCAAGCCCGCGCTCGGCGCGCGGCAGCTCCACGGCGTTCTCGTCGGTTCCGCGCTTCGAGCCGATCTCGACCCGACCGCGTCGGGCGCTGGCCTCGTCGACCTGCGGGCCGCGGTGCAGCAGGAGCTCCTCGCCGAACCCGCGCTGCTCTCGTTCGGTGCCGTCGGCCCAAACGGTGCCGCGCGCACGATCCGGATCACGAACGTCTCCACGCGGCGCATCTCGACCTGGGTGGGGATCGCCGCGATCGCGCCGAAGGGCGTGGAGATCTCCGTCGACCCGCAGCGGTTCCGCGTTCGACCCGGCCGCTCGGTCGACGTCGTCGTGACGGCAGACACGTCCGCGCTCTCATCGGAGGCCGGTGCGGCTACGGGCGAGCTCGTCCTCCGTGGAAGCGACTCGCCCGAGGTGCACGTGCCGTGGACCGTCGCCGTGCCGCCCATGGTCGACCTCGTCACGGAGCTGGCGCTGAGAAGGACAGGAACGCGGGTGTCCGATGCGACCCCGGCGGCCCTGTCGTTCGTGGCCGGCTCGGTCACTGCGGCACCCGATCCGCAGGTACGCGGCGTCGAGCTGCTGGAGGTGGAGCTCTGGCGAAACGGAGAGCGGATCGGCGTCCTCGCACGCCGGCGCGAGCTCCTTCCCGGCCGCTACACGTTCGGTCTCACGGGCAGGGGGCCGACCGGCGTACGGCTCGGAGGCCGACTCTTCACGGTGCGGATCGTCGCCTACCCTGGCGACGGTACGAGGCGGCAGTTGGACACCATCGAGTTTCGCGCTCGCTGAGCGAAAGCCCACCTATACTCGGCCGCGTCCAGACGAGCCAGGAGGCGCACTCGATGTCAACGGCGGCGACCGAGTCTCATCTCCGCGAGAACCCCTTCGACCTGGCCCGGGCGCAGCTGCGTAGGGTGGGCGAGGTTTTTGCGCTCGACCCCAACCTGATCCGCGTCCTCTCGCAGTGCAAGAAGGCGGTCGAAGTATCCGTGCCCGTGTCGGCGGACGACGGCTCGATCGAGGTGTACCAGGGATTCCGCGTGACCCACAACATCGCGCGTGGACCGTCGAAGGGCGGCATCCGCTACCACCACGGCGTCACGCTCGACGAGATCAAGGCGCTCGCCATGTGGATGACGTGGAAGTGCGCGCTCATGGGCCTCCCCTTCGGCGGCGCGAAGGGCGGGGTCGTCTGCGATCCGAAGTCACTGTCTCCCGGCGAGCTCGAGCGGATGACCCGCCGGTACACGAGCGAGATCATCAACGACATCGGCCCGGAGCGGGACATCCCGGCACCGGACGTCGGCACCGACGGTCGGGTCATGGCGTGGATCTTCGACACCTATTCGATGAACAAGGGGCACTCGGTGCTCGGCGTGGTCACGGGCAAGCCGCTCTCGATCGGAGGCTCGCTGGGGCGCGAGGAGGCCACCGCGCGCGGCGCGCTCTATTGCATCCAGGCGCTCGTGAGCAAGCAGGGACGGCGTCTCAACGAGTACTCGGTGGCGGTGCAGGGCTTCGGCAACGTCGGCTCCAACCTTGCGCGGCTCCTCCACAGCGAAGGGGCGAAGGTGGTGGCCGTCTCGGATTCGCGCGGCGGCGTCTACAACGCGGACGGCCTGGACGTCGCATCCGCCCTCGCGCACAAGCAGGAGCACGGCACGCTCGAGGGGCTCGCGAAGGCCGAAGCGGTCACGAACGAGGAGCTTGTCGAGCTCCCCTGCGACATCCTCGCCCCCTGCGCGCTCGAGCAGGTCGTCACCGAGGTGAACGCCGACCGCGTGAAGGCGACGGTGATCTGCGAGGGGGCCAACGGGCCCGTGACCCCGGCCGCGGACGCGATCCTCGAGGACAAGGGAGTGCTGGTGCTTCCCGACGTGCTTGCGAATGCGGGCGGCGTCGTCGTCTCGTACTTCGAGTGGGTGCAGGGACTGCAGGAGTACTTCTGGCGCGAGGACGAGGTCAACGCGAAGCTCCACGACATCGTCGCGCGCGCCTTCCAGGACGCCTGGCAGACGCGCGACAGCTACGCCACCAGCCTGCGCATGGCGTCGTACGGGATCGCCGTGCAGCGCGTCGCGGAGGCGACTACTACTCGGGGTCTGTATCCCTAGGGTCACGGTCTTTCACGCCGAGGACTGCGGCCTCTGCGCGCGAGCTCTGGAGGTCGTGAACGAAGCACAGACGGAGCTCGGCTTCGAGCTCGAGGTCGTCGACATCGGTGGCGACCAGGTGCTCGAGGCGCGCTATCGCGAGCTGCTTCCGGCGGTCGAGATCGACGCCGAGCTCGCGTTTACGTACTTCGTCGACGCCGGCGCGCTGCGCGAGCGGTTGAGTCGCTCGTAGCGGTTGTTCCGCCGAAGGCGGAAGAGCCGCAGGCAGAATCGTGACGCTTTGTCACAAACTTTCGACTGGGGGAACGCGTGACCGAACGTTTGACCGTGGGAGTCGCGGCGCGGCTGAGCCGTTACCTGCAGGTGCTGACGCAGGCGCGCAAGATGGGCAAGGAGCGGATCTCGTCGCAGGAGATCGCCGAGTACACGAACATCAACGCGACGCAGATCCGGCGCGACCTCTCGGCGTTCGGCAAGTTCGGCAAGCGCGGCGTCGGCTACCGCACGGACGCACTCCTCGAGGAGATCAGGCTGATCCTGCGCACGCAGGGGCAGCACAACATCGCGCTGGTCGGTGCCGGGCGGCTCGGTAGCGCGATCGCGAGCTCGCCGATCTTCGCCGAGCACGGGATCACGGTGGCCGCGGTGCTCGACAACGATCCGGACAAGGTCGGCGAGCGCGTCGGCGACCTCACGATCAGCTCGATCCGCGACCTCGGCGACATCGCGCGCGAGCGGAACATCATCGTCGGCGTCATCGCGGTGCCCGCGGACTCGGCGCAGAACGCGGCCGACGCACTCATCGACGCGGGCGCGAAGATCATCTTCAACTACTCGGAGGCGCTGCTCGACGTGCCGTCGGACGTCACCGTCCACACGTCGAACCCCGCCGTCGATCTGCTGTACGCCCTGTACTTCCATCTCGCCTAGCCGGAGGGCGACGCAGGCGTCTCCCTACAATGTCGCGCCTCATGGGTGACGAGCAGCGCATCCCGGCGGACGAGCTGATCGCACAGGCTCGCGAGCGATTCGAGTCCGCCACCGACTTCACCGTCGCCGTCGAGGAGGAGTTCGCAATCCTCGATCCCGAGTCGCTGAATCTCACAAACAGGTTCGAGGACGTCCAGGCGGCCGCGCGGGGGACGGCGCTCGAGGATCACCTCGTCGGCGAACTCATCGCGTCCGAGGTGGAGGTCCGCACCGGCAGGCAGGAGAGCTTCCCCGACGTCCCCGCGGCAATGGCGGAGCGACGCTCGCAGCTCCAGGCGCTCGTCGAGCCGATGGGGCTCATGCTCGGCGCGACGGGGACGCACCCGTGGGCGGACTGGAAGGAGCAGCGGATCATCGACACGCCTCACTACCGCCGCAACGACGAGCTCCTGCGCTACGTCGTCTGGCGCAACAACACCTTCGGCCTGCATGTCCACGTCGCGATTGCGGGAGCCGACCGCGCGATCGCCGTGATGTCAGGTCTGCGGAACTTCCTTCCGGAGCTCCTCGCGCTCTCGGCCAGCTCGCCGTTCGTCGAGAGCGTGAACTCGGGTCTGCACTCGGCCCGCACGCAGATCTTCACGCGCTTCTTCCCGCGCTGCGGCGTCCCGGACGCGTTCGCCTCCTGGGCGGAGTACGAGAGCTTCGTCCGCTTCCTCTACGAGACGGGCTCCGTGACCGAGCACACGCAGCTCTGGTGGAGCGTGCGAGCGCACCTCGCCTTTCCGACGGTCGAGATCAGGATCTGCGACGGCCAGCCGGAGCTGGCCGAAGCGCAGTCGCTCGCCGCGTTCGCCGCCTCGCTCGCCGCCCGCGTGGCGCGCGCTTACGACGATGGAGAGCCCGTCGAACCGCTGCCGCACCGACTGATCGAGGAGAACTTCTGGCGTGCGATCCGCTGGGGCCTGCCCGGCGAGCTGATCGACTTCGATCGCGGTGAGGCGATCCCGGCGCGGCAGCGGCTCGAGGAACTCGTCGAGTGGATGCTTCCCGTCGCGGAGGAGATCGGCGCCGCGCCGTATCTCTCCGTACCCGAGCAGAACGCCGCCGAGCGCCAGATCGAGCGCTTCGAGGCGGGCGCGTCGCTCGAGGAGATCTACGCCGAGCAGGTGCGCGCGACCGAGACCATCGGTGGCTGAGGAGCCGCAGCTCCCGACGGAGGCCGAGCTCCGGGAGGCGCTCGAGAAAGTCGGCGTCTCGGACATCCTGGTCAACGCGCTGTCGGCGACCGTGTCGATCGGATTCCATCGCCTCGCAGCCGAGACGCGCGACCTCGAGCAGGTGCGGCTCGCGATCGAGTCGCTGCGCGCGCTCGAACCCGTGCTCCGCGAGGGCGGAGTCGACGACGCGATCCTCCGCGACCTCGAGAGCGCGCGGACGAATCTTCAGCTCGCGTACGCGACGGCCGTCGCCGAGGCGAGCGGTTGACTCGGGGCGGTCGTGCCGCTTGTGATACATAATCCGCCGCGCCGAGTCACCTCGGCGCTCACTTTGTGACGGGCGGGAGAACCGGAGGACCATGGAATTCTTCGTAGATCACGCCGTCGGGTTCGCGCTCGCGTGCGCGGCCGTGGCGGTCTTGTACGGGCTCTATCTCACCTGGTGGCTGCTCAAGCAGCCGGCCGGCAACGAGAAGATGCAGGAGATCGGGCGGGCGATCCAGGAGGGCGCCGCGGCGTATCTGCGCAAGCAGTACACGACGATCGCAGTCGTCGCGATCGTGCCGTTCTTCCTGCTCGGCTTCTACAACCAGCTCGGGTGGGGAACGGCGTTCGGCTTCCTCGTCGGGGCCGTGTTCTCGGCTCTCGCCGGCTTCATCGGGATGAACGTCGCGGTGCGCTCGAACGTGCGAACTGCGGAAGCCGCACGCGAGGGTCTGCAGCCCGCATTCAAAGTCGCCTTCCGCGCCGGATCGGTCACCGGTCTTCTCGTCGTCGGGCTCGGGCTTCTGGGCGTCGCCGGCTACTACTGGATCCTGACGGACTGGATCGGCAACTCGCCGGAGTCCGCGGTGCGCGACCTCATCGGGCTGGCCTTCGGCGGATCGCTCATCTCCGTCTTCGCGCGTCTCGGTGGCGGCATCTACACGAAGGCCGCCGACGTCGGCGCCGACCTCGTCGGGAAGATCGAGGCGGGCATCCCCGAGGACGACCCGCGCAACCCCGCGGTGATCGCGGACAACGTCGGCGACAACGTCGGCGACTGCGCGGGCATGGCCGCAGACCTCTTCGAGACGTACGCGGTCACGGCCGTGGCCGTGATGCTGCTCGGGATCGGGTTCGGCCAGGAAGACCTGTGGCTCTACCCGCTCGCGCTCGGCGGCATCTCGATCCTCTCGTCCGTGATCGGGACGTTCTTCACGCGGGTCAGCAGTGGAGAGAACGCGATCATCAACGCGCTCTACCGCAGCGTCTTCGTCGCGACCGTGCTCTCGGCCGCCGGATTCATTCCGGTGACGTTGGCCTACGACAGCGAGCTGTTCAGCTTCTGGAACCTCTACGGCGCTGCGCTCATCGGCCTCGCGGTGACGTTCCTGTTGGTCGCGATCACCGAGTACTACACGGGCACGCGCTGGAAGCCGGTGAAGGACATCGCCAGTGCGTCACAGACCGGCCACGCGACGAACATCATCTCGGGCCTCGCCGTCGGGATGCAGGCGACTGCGCTCCCCGTGATCGTCATCGCGGCCGGAGTCGTCGGCGCGTACTACGCGGCGGGGGAGAGCCTCTACGGCATCGGCGTCGCCGTCATGGCGCAGCTCTCCATGGCCGGCCTGATCGTCGCGCTCGACGCGTATGGCCCGGTGACGGACAACGCGGGCGGCATCGCGGAGATGGCCGACCTGCCGGAGTCCGTGCGCGGAATCACCGATCCGCTCGACGCCGTCGGCAACACGACGAAGGCCGTCACGAAGGGATATGCGATCGGCTCGGCGGGTCTCGCTGCCCTGATCCTGTTCGACGAGTACGGACGCGGGCTTCGCGAGGACGGTCTCGAGACGATCTTCTCGCTGGACGACCCGTGGGTGATCGCCGGCCTCTTCATCGGCGGGCTCATGCCGTTCCTCTTCGCCTCGATGGCGATGCAGGCGGTCGGGCGCGTCGGTGGCCAGGTGGTCGAGGAGGTGCGCCGGCAGTTCCGCGAGAACCCGGGGATCATGGACTACACCGCGCGACCCGACTACTCGAACGCGATCGGCATCGTCACCGGCTCGGCGATCAAGGAGATGATGGCTCCGGCGCTCATTCCGGTGCTCGTCCCGATCGTCGTCGGAATCATCTCGATTGAGATGCTCGGCGGTCTCCTCATCGGCACGATCGTCACGGGCCTCTTCCTCGCGATCGCGATGACCTCCGGCGGAGGCGCGTGGGACAACGCGAAGAAGTCGATCGAGGACGGTCTCTACGGCGGCAAGGGCTCCGATGCCCACGCAGCCGCGATCACCGGCGACACGGTCGGCGACCCGTACAAGGACACGGCGGGACCGGCGATCAACCCGATGATCAAGATCGCGAACATCGTCGCGATCCTGATGATCCCGCTGCTGGTCTCCATTCACGGGTAGCGCGTTCTGACATGACACGAACGGGGGCGGCGTTAAGCCGCCCCTTGTGTGTTGCAGGGCTTTTCCGAGCTGCATAGGATGCGAACGCTTCAGGGGCAGGGGTACTGCGCCGTCGGTGCCCGAATCAGTCGAAAGGGGAGAACCACACGATGAGATTTCGCTTCCTGAGCGTGCTCGGCGCGCTCACGGTCGTCGTAGCGGGGCTCGTGGCCGTACCGGCTTCGGGGCAGTCATCCGGGCAGGCGACAGCGAAGTACGCGGTCACACTCGCGCAACCTCCGGCAGCCGGTTACACAGGAAACGTCTCCGGCTACGAGCGCACGAAGCCGCAGAAGGGCAAGAAGTACAACTCGCAGTCGAACGCCGCGAAGCGCTACACGGAGTACCTCGAGCAGCAGCAGAACGCGCTCGCGGCCGGCGTCGGCGCGCAGGGAACGATCTACAACTACACCCACGCGGTCAACGGGTTCGCGGCGGAGCTGACCGAAGGACAGGCGGCGAAACTCGAGCAGACGGAAGGGGTGCTCAGCGTCGAGAAGGCCGAGCTCCTCACGGTCGACACCTCGGACACTCCCGACTTCCTCGGTCTCACAGGCCCGAGCGGACTCTGGTCGAAGCTCGGCGGTGTGGGCGGCGGCGTCGGCAATGCGCGCGCCGGCGAAGATCAGATCGTCGCGATTGTCGACAGCGGCTACTGGCCCGAGCATCCGAGCTTCTCGGATCGCCGCGGCAACCAGGGCGGCGGCGGCGGGCAGGGCCAGAACCTGTACCCGAAGGCACCGTCCGGCTGGAGCGGCACCTGCGAGGGTGGCGAGGAGTTCCCGGCGAACACGTGCAACAACAAGGTGATCGGCGCCCAGTGGTTCGGTGAGGGCATCGGAACCCTTCCGGCGTGGGAGTACTCCTCCCCGCGCGACTTTGCCGGGCACGGCTCGCACGTCGCCTCGACGGCAGCCGGCAACTACAACATCACGCCGACCGGTGACGCGTCGGGCTTCGGTCCGATCAGCGGCATGGCGCCGTACGCTCGGATCGCGGTCTACAAGGCCTGCTTCGTGATCACGCTCGGCACGAGCGGCTCGTGCAACAGCCTCGACACGGCCGAGGCGATCGACACCGCCGTCGCTGACGGCGCCGACGTCCTCAACTACTCGATCTCGGGGACGTCCACGGCCTTCACGAACATCACCGAGGTCGCGTTCCTGTTCGCGGCGCAGGCCGGCGTGTACGTCAGCGCCTCAGCCGGCAACTCAGGCCCGACTGCATCGACGGTCGCGCACCCGAGCCCGTGGATCACGACCACCGCTGCTGGCACGCACAACCGCGACGGCAACGGCACGCTCACGATCGGCACCGCTGTCTACAACGGCAAGTCGTCGGCCCCGAACGCCGTCACTGCTCCGTTGATCGACTCGACGGCGGCAGGCCTTCCCGGCGCGAACGCCGCGAACCTCGCGCTGTGCTTCGGCGCAGCCGACGGCGGTGCGACGCTCGATCCCGCGAAGGTGGCGGGCAAGATCGTCGTCTGCGACCGTGGTGTCAGCGCTCGCACGAACAAGAGCCTGGCGGTCCGGCAGGCAGGCGGTGTCGGCATGGTGCTCGTGAACACGAGCGCGAACTCGCTCAATGCCGACCTGCACTACGTGCCGTCGATCCACCTTTCGCACCTGGATCGGCCGGCCGTGAAGGCCGCGGCGGCGACGAACGCGGTCGCCACGATCTCGAAGGGCACGATCGTTACCAACGCACCCGCGCCGTTCACGGCGTCGTTCTCCTCGCGCGGCCCGCTCCTCGCGGGTGGCGGCGACCTCTTGAAGCCGGACATCATCGCGCCGGGTCAGGACGTGCTCGCGGCGGTCGCACCGCCCGGGAACAACGGCCGTCTGTTCGACCTGTACAGCGGCACGTCGATGTCGAGCCCGCACATGACGGGCCTCGGCGCGCTGCTCAAGCAGGCGCATCCCGACTGGTCGCCGGCGGCGATCAAGTCGGCGTTCATGACGACGGCGTACCAGCGCAACGACTACGCGCCGTTCGCCTGGGGTGCCGGGCACGTCGACCCGACGAAGGCAGCTGACCCGGGTCTCGTGTTCGACAACAACTTCGACGACTGGCTCTCGTTCCTTAAGGGACAGGGCCTGTTCACGGGCAACGTCCCGACCATGGACGCGAGCGACCTGAACCTCGCGTCGATCGCCATCGGCGACCTCGCCGGCTCGCAGACGGTCAAGCGGTCGGCGACAAGCGTCGGCTCGCAGTCGGAGACGTATACGGCGTCGGTGGAGGGCCTGGCCGGCATCACGGTCACGCCGTCCGCGGCGTCGTTCACCGCGGCGCCTGGCTCGACGACGGACTGGACCGTCACGTTCACGCGGACGACCGCTCCGCTGAACGTGTACGCAACCGGCTTCATCGTCTGGACGGGTAACCGTGGTCATGTCGTGCGCATGGCGGTCACCGTCAAGCCGGTAGCCCTCGCGGCGCCGATCGAGGTGACGGCGACTACGTCGACCTCCACGAGCTGGACCGTCAAGACCGGGTATGCGGGCACGCTTGCCGCGACGATGCGGGGTCTCGTGCCCGCAACGGCGTCGCCGTTCACGGTGTCCGAGGACCCGGATGCAAACTGGATTGGCTGTGGCGACACGCAGGGTGCCGTGGCAGTTGCAGTGACGATTCCTGCGGGCACGACGCACTATCGCGTCGGTATCTACGAGGACGCGATCACCCCGACCGGAACGGATCTCGATCTGTTCGTGTGTCAGGGAACGACCCTCGTGGGCTCGTCCGCGGATGGTGACTCGAACGAAGAGGTGAACTTCCTCTCGACGGCCGGATTCGCATCGCCGGTGGCGCTGACGGTCTACATCCACGGGTTCGACACGGGCTCCGCTTCGTCCGCGACCGGAACGCTGTTCCAGTGGGCGGTCGGGACGACTGACGCGGGCAATACGACGCTCGCGATCACGCCCGCAGGTCCGACGACGATCGGCGGCACCAAGACGGTGACGGCGACGTTTACGGGTCTCGCAGCGGCCACGCGCTACATGGGTGTGGTTCGCTACAACGACGGAACGAGCGTCATCGGCTCGACCGTCTTGCGGATCAACACGCCGTAACGTAGGACGCTTCACAGCTCGACACGGAGGGCCGGCGAAAGCCGGCCCTCCGTCTTCCAGGCGCGGGGTGGAGCCCGTCGCCAACCATGGACAGGGGACTGGGACGAGGATGGCATCGGGGACGAGTGCGACCCGACTCCGTTCGGGCCTTAACCGGCGGCAGGAGTAGGCTTCCGCGCCGTGCCCGGACGGCGCCGTAGGCGCGAGGTCGAGATGGAGCGCGTGCTCGGCACGCCCGCCCTCTTCGCGACCGCCTATGGCAACGTCGGCTCCTCGATCTACTACGCCCTCGGCCTCACGGCCGTCTACGCGCTCGGGCTCACGCCGCTCGTCTTCGTCGTCGCCGGGATCGTCTTCGCCGCGACAGCGGCGACGTACGCCGAGGGAACGGCCCGGTTTCCCGAGGCGGGCGGCTCGGCGAGCTTCTCGCGCCATGCGTTCGACGAGCTCGTCAGCTTCGTCGCGGGGTGGGCGCAGATGCTCGTCTACGTCGTCACGGTTGCAGTCTCGGCGTTCTTCGTCCCCCACTATCTCTCGATCTTCTGGGAGCCGCTCCGCACGAATCCCTGGGACGTCGTCGTCGGCGTCATCGTGATCGTGCTGCTCGTGGCGTTGAACGTCGTCGGCGTGCAGGAGGCGGCCAAGCTCTCGATCTCACTCGCTGTCGTCGACTTCGCGACGCAGGTGCTGCTGGTGATCGTCGGGTTCGCGCTCGTGTTCAGCCCGGAGGTGCTCGTCGAGAACGTGCACTGGGGCGTCGCGCCAACGTGGTCGAACCTCGCGATCTCGATCCCGGTCGCGATGCTCGCGTACACGGGCGTGGAAACGGTCTCGAACCTCGCCGAAGAGGCGCGCGATCCGGCGCGGACGGTTCCGAACGCCTACAAGTTGGTCGCGGGAGCCGTCTTCGCGATCTACTTCACGCTCCCACTCGTCGCGCTCTCCGCGCTCCCGGTCGAGCGGATCGACGGTGAGCTGACGACGCTGCTGGCGCTTCCCCCCGAGGAGGGTGGGTACGCGAACGACCCGATCCTCGGAGTCGTCGAGAACATCGGGCTCGAAGGACTCTTGCTCGATGCCGCTGAGATCTACGTCGGTGTACTCGCGGCGACGATTCTCTTCATCGCGACGAACGCGGGTGTCATCGGCGCGTCTCGGATCACATACTCGATGGCGACATACCGCCAGCTACCCGAGGCGTTGCGGCGACTGCATCCACGGTTCAAGACCCCGTGGCTCGCCCTCGTTCTCTTCGCCGGGATCGCGCCGATTCTCGTGATCCTGCCCGGCGATGTGAACTTCGTCGGCACCCTGTACTCGCTCGGGGCCACCCTGTCCTTCACGGTCGCGCACGCGTCCATCGTTCGGCTGCGGATGTCGAGCGGCGTCGAGGAGCTTCCCTATCGCGCTCGACCGAATGTCACGATCGGCGCGGTCTCGTGGCCGGTCTTCGCGTTCGTGGGTGGGATCGCGACTGGCGCCTCGTTCCTCGTGCTCGTCGTCCAGAACCCACTCACCCGCTGGGTGGGCCTGGGCTGGATGCTCGCCGGGCTCGTCGGCTATGCCATCTATCGCCGGCGCCTGCATGTGCCGCTGCGCGCAGTGGAGAAGGCGCCGCCGGCGCTCGGGCCGGCGCTCGCATTGGAGTACCGCAACGTTCTCGTGCCGGTGATTCCCGGCCAGCCGTCGGACGCGGCGATGGATCTCGCCTGCCGGCTCGCTGCCGAGCGGCGCGCTCGCATCGTGGCGCTGAACGTGCTCGAGGTGCCGCTCGACCGCGCGCTGACGGATCGCTTCGCCGAGCTCGAGACGACGGCCAATGCCGAGCTCGACGAGGCAGCGGCGATCGGTGGCTCCTACGGCATCCGCGTGCTCACTCGCCTCGAGCGCGCGCACGCCGCCGGCCCGGCGATCGTCGCCGAGGCGGACGCTCGGCACTCGGAGATCATCGTTCTCGGCTCGCCTCGCAGGAACCTGACTGCGGCGCAGTCGGCCGTGTTCGGGAAGACGGTCGACTACGTCCTGAAGAACGCGAGCTGCCGTGTGCTCGTCGCGGCCGCGGGGCCGACGTGACGAAGTACTCGGTAGCGGTGCTGGTCTTCGCGGCGATCTTCGTCGCGATCGGAGTGGCCTTGCTCGTCCGGACGACGCTCGCAGGCGGTGGCGTCGTCGGGTACGTGCTCGGCGGTCTCTTCATCGTGCTCGGCGTGGCCCGCTTCACGCTCGAGCGCAGAAGGAGCGTCTAGGTGGCGCGCAAGCTCCGCGGCTTCGAGCGCGTCCTCGACGCGCCGTCGCTCTTCGCCGTCGCGTACGGCGAGATCGCGTCGTCGCTGTACATCGCGCTCGGCATCGTTGCCGTGGCCGCGCTCGGGCTCACGCCCCTCGTACTGCTCGTGAGCGGCGCGGTGTTCGTGCTCGTGTCGCTGTCGTACGCGGAGGGAACGGCAGCCATTCCCGAGACGGGCGGCGCGGCGACCTTCGTGCGCCGTGCCTTCAACGACCTCGCCGGGTTCGTGACGGGCTGGGTGCTGTTCCTGGACTTCCTCATCGTGATGGCCCTCTCGGCGCTGTTCGTTCCGCACTACCTCGCGGGCGCGGTCGGGCAGGAGGCGCTTCGAGAGTCGCCGTGGGATGCCGTCGTCGGGTGTGCGCTCATCGCGGCGATCGCAGGCGTACGAGCCGCGCGGCGGACGCGTCTCCACCTCGGCGCGCTCGCGGTCGCTCTCCTCGACCTCCTCGTGCAGGGCGTGCTCGTGGTCATGGGTCTCGCCGTGCTGCTCTCGCCCGAGGCGCTCTCGGAAGGGCTCGGCTTCGCGCGCGGCCAGGACTGGAGCGACCTCGCCTTCGCGCTCCCGCTCGCGATGCTCGCGTACACGGGGCTCGAGACCGTGGCGAATCTCGCCGAGGAGGCGACCGAGCCCGGGCGCACGCTTCCGCGCTCGCTCTTCTCCGCGATCGGGCTCGTCGTGCTCGTCACCGTTCTGATCGGAGCGATCGGCCTGTCCGCCTATCCGGTCACGAACGGCGAGACGGCACTTGGCGAGGAATGGCTCGAAGCACCCCTCGTGGGAATCGCCGCGGCCTTCGACGGGTCGCTCCCGGCCGGTCTCGTCGACGCGCTCGAGGTCGTGGTCGGGATCTCGGGCGTCCTGATCCTCGCGGGTGCCGCCACCACGTCGTTCTCCGGGATCACGAGACTGGCGCACTCGCTCGCCGAGCACGGATCGCTTCCTCGCCGGTTCGCGCGCCTCGAGCGGCGGGCCGTCGTGTCGACCGAGGTGATCGCGGTCGCGGCGGTGCTCGCGGTCGGTCTGATCGTCGTGACCGAGGTCGCCGCGAACGGCGATCCCGCGTTCCTCGCCAGCCTCTACTCCTTCGGCGTCTTGATCGCGTTCACGGCCGCTCAGCTCGCCGTCATCCGCATGCGAATGCGGGCGCCGGAGCTCCCGAGGCCGTTTCGCGCACGCCCGAACGTCAGGTTTGGCAGGCACGCGCTTCCGCTCGCCGCGGTCGTCGGCGCGCCGCTCACACTCGCGATCTGGGTGCTCGCGATGATCACGCACCCTGGCGCGCGCTACGCCGGCCCGGTCTGGCTCCTTCTCGGCCTCACCGTCTTCGTGGCGGTACGGCGTACGCGCCGGCGCGGGCTGCTCGAGCACGTCGCCCCCGCCGAGACTCTCCCGGCTGCAACGCAGTTCGAGCGAATCCTGGTGCCCATGAAGCTCGGGGACATCGGGGAGGAGATGGTTGCGACGGCCATCGCGCTCGCCAAGGAGCGGGGCGCTGCGATCGACGCGATCACCGTCGTCCGCGTGCCGCGGAGGTTCGAGCTCGAAGGTGATCTGCCGAAGGAGGTCGCCATGCGGGTGGATGCGTCGCTCGAGGAGGTTCGTGCGCTCGGGGCGGACTACGGCGTCGAGGTGCACGGCGACGTCGTGCGGGCGCGCTCGATCGGGCACGCGATCGTCGACGAGGCCGAGCGTCGCGGATCCGACCTCGTCGTGCTCGGCTCGTCGCCACGCTGGCGCAGACAGTCCCGATTCTTCTCTCCCACCGTCGACTTCGTGCTTCGCAATGCGCCCTGCGAGGTGCTCGTCGTCGCGTTCCCCGACGGCGTGTTCGAGGAGTAGGCTGCGCCTCCGTGAACGCCGTGGTGATCGGATGCGGCCGCGTCGGCTCGGCGGTGGCCAAGGGCCTCGCCGCGGACGGCTGGGAGGTCACCGTCGTCGACGAGTCC
>Ga0190275_10001090_pt1 | contig 20833 bp, 31 predicted proteins | sample Popmic550T_FD_133745 | JGI IMG/M metagenome (GOLD analysis project Ga0190275, IMG submission 133745) | Populus adjacent soil microbial communities from riparian zone of Yellowstone River, Montana, USA - 550 T | ecosystem: Environmental > Terrestrial > Soil > Riparian zone > Trees stand | place...
CGTCAATCGCGGCGAGTGGATCGTCCGCTACGGCGAGGGGTCCCCGTTGGCAGTCATGACGGACGGCGACTTCCGCAACAAGTACTAGACGGTAGAATGACGGCGATGACCAACCCAGGGCGAGAGTGTGTGCTGTGTGTTCCGAGGGCTGCGCCGGTCGAGCGGTTCAGCTGGGGCTGGACCCCATGCTGAACGCAGCCGACGTTGCCCTGCGTTCGGGCCCGGCCAGCTGGGGTGAGCAAATCATGATCGGCGGCCTGCCCGACTTCGGGCTGCTGTACCTGCTGGTCAAGGGCCGCCTGGTGGACCCGACGTTGGCGCCCCAGCTCCTGGAGATGGACCTGGTCGAGGTCAACGCCCTGACGCTCAAGCTGGGCGAGGCCATCCAGACGGCCGCTAACACGGGCAAGCCGTCCAACCTGTCAGCGGACAAAATCCTGGACCAGGTGTTCGGCATGAAGCCGGGCGACATCCTGCCATGATCGACGACCGCCTGCCCCCGCGCCCGCTGTCGTTCGCTGAGCAGGACCAGGTCGTGGCTGAGATGGACTGGGACGCGATCGAGCCGCTGCACCAGGCCCTGGAGGCCCGCATGCCTGGCTGGGGACGCCAGACGACGGGCCTGACCGTCTACGGCTACATGCGGCTGCACGGCTGCACCAGCGCCGAGGCCGCGGCCGCCCTGCTGGCGGACCTGCCATGATGGGGCTGCGCGTGTTCCTGGACGCCTGCCGCCTCGCCTGGACCGTGCGCAAACTGCCCCGCGATGCCCGGGCCGCGCTGATCGACCACCGCTACCGCACCGAGCTCTATAAGGCGTCGGGGCTGAGCAACCACGAGGCCGCGGAAGCCGCCATGGCCGACCGCCACCGTCGCCGCGGCTATTTCACGCGAAATACTCCAGCGTGAGCATGACCCGCCCGGCCACATCCCGCACCGGCGCCTGGACGGATGCCCACTGCCCCCAGTGTCACCGTCCCGAGCAGATCCTGCAGACCACCCAGACGGCCGATGAGCACACCCAGGAGCTGCCCCGACACCGTGTCCGCTGTCGGACCTGCCGATGGTCGGGGACGGTCCACATTCAGCTGGACGACCTGCCATGATTCGACGCCTGTACGATCGCTGGACGATTACCTGGCTGGTGGACCGCGTCCACTGGGTCGAGCAGCTGCAGATGGCCATCGCCTGGAGCCTGCCCCGCTGGCTGGTGAAGTGGGCCGTGGTCCGCGCTACCGCCCATGCCACCATGGGCCAGTGGGGCTCGACGCACCCCGACAGCATCACCCCCATGGACGTGATGGAGCGCTGGGAGCAGCCCCAGTGAGCATTGCCCTGGCGATCATCGGCGGCATTGTGGCGGGCGTCGTCGGTTGCATCGCCTTCTTCTACTTCGAGGTCTACCGCTGGTGGCGGGACGGCCCCCATTGACCCAGTCGTCGTTCGGTCTGTCCATGGTCCCGAACGCCCGACTGCGCGAGCTGGAGGCCACGGCTGCCATGGCCGACGAGCTGGCCCAGGTCGTCGAGCTGCAGCACGAGAATATCCGCCTGATGGAAGTGCAGCTGGAGCACATCGCCCGGCTGGTCCGACTGGTCAACACCGTCGTCCGCATCCCTGGAGCTGTGCGCACCCAGTACCGCGACTCGATCGTCAAAATGCTGACGACGATACCGGGCGTCGGCGACCCGTGAGCGGTGCCCGGTGGCGCGTGACCGGCTGGTGGCGCGTCCTGCAGGTCTGGGTCGTCTGCGTCATGTTGGCCTCGGGCGCGGTCATCGGGGTCAACGCTGTGGCCCGCGGCGTTCCTGATATCGGCACGGTCATCATCGCCGGCTGCACGCTGTTCGGCGGGCTGTACTGGTGGTGGGCGTCCCGGCGGCGGCGATGATCTATGGCACCCCGCCCCCGTGGTTCTGGGCCCTGGCCATCGCCGCCTGGACGTTTAACGGCGTCGCCGTGGCCACGGGCTGGCACGCCGAGTGGACCGGCTACCTGCAGGCCGGCTACCTGTTCCTGATGGCGAGCTACCCCGCGATCGGGCGCTGGTGGGCATCACAGCGGCATCACACCGCCTAGTAGTGGCGAAAACCTACACCTACACCCTGCACACCCGCGGGCCCGCCCTGTGGCCCGAGCACAAGCCCCTGGCCGAGGTCCTGGACCTGGAGGCCACCACCCCCGAGTGGACCTGGGAGGCCACCTACCAGGGCAACGCCTCCCCGCCTGGTGGATCCATCTACCGGCGCGAATGGTGGCTGGGCCGCAACCGCTACGATCCCGAGCACGTCGAGGAGCTGGCCAGGACGGCCGTGGGTCGGTGCCTGTCGTTCGACACCGCGGTCGAGGACAAGGAGAACTCTGCGTTCACCGCCTGGGGCGCGTTCGACCTGCTGCCCGATCATCGGCTGCTGGTCCGCGACGTGGGCCGCGCCCGCCTGACGTTCGCCCAGCTCCCCCAGCATATCGAGGCCTACGCCGAGCGCTGGAACTACGACGACAAGCTGCGGTACGGCGAGGGGAGCCGCGTCGTGATCGAGTCGAAGTCGAGCGGCACCAGCGCCTACCAGACCCTGGCCGCGGCGTCGGAGGTTCTGTGGCTGCGCGACATCCTGGTCCCATGGATGCCCACCGTTGACAAGCTGCACCGGGCCCGCCAGGCCAGCGTCTGGTGTCGCAACGCCTGTATCCTGTTGCCAGTCCCGAGCCACCTGGTGCCCTGGCTGCTGACCTTCGAGAACGAGCTATTCAGCGTCCCGAGCGCCGAGTTCATGGACCAGGCCGATATGTTTAGCCAAATCGTGGTCTACCTGGAGCACATCATCAGCGCCGGCTGGCACGCCCGGCGCGAGCTGGAACGGCAGCGAGCCGCTGCCACGGCCGGGCCCTCCTGATCGGACGCCCCGAGCTCAACTGAAAACGAGGGGCCCCGACCATGGACCTACCTGCCGGCGTTCGCGCACTCGCCAACCGTCTCTGGGGCGCCAATGGGCCCCCGCCGAATGACATGGCCCGCGTCGTGGTCGCCGCGGCCGAGGCCGGCCGCTGGTCCGACGTCTATGGCCTCCTCGAGCTGTACTACGGCAACAATTCGCTGTACGACTCCCTGCAGCGGCGCCTGTACGAGCAGGGCGTCTGGCACGAGGGCATGAAGGCCCTGAGGAATCCCACCTATCGGGTCGTCGAGTTTTACGCCTCCAAGCTGTGGGGCGGGTTCGACGACGAGCTGGGCATCGAGGCCGAGTCCGACCTGGTCGAGCCCGCCATCCGACGGCTGTGGAAGTGGTCCAACTGGTCCACCAAGAAAGTCCTCGCCGGCCGCCAGCTGGCCATGTACGGCGACCAGTTCATCCAGATCGCCCAGAACGCGACGGGCAAGCGCGTATTCTTCACCTTCATCCAACCCGCCGAGGTCACCGACTTCGACCACGACGACCGGGACAACATCGTCTGGCTGCGCCAGGACACCCCCAGCCAGCGCCGGACGACCGGGATGCCCCAGCCCTACCTGCGCACGGCCATATGGTCGAAGGCCGCCCAGTCGCTGGTCATCTACGAGAGCAACAAGACACCCGAGACGCCAATCAACCAGCTCGGCAACCCCGTGCAGATGTTCCCCTTCGCCGACATGGGCATTGACTTCGTCCCGATCGTCCACACACGCTTCAAGGACGTGGGCCACAAGCGCGGCCAGGCGGCCATCATCCCCGCCCTGGACAAGATCGACGAGGCCAACCGCGTCGCGACGCGCCTGCACCAGATGATGTTCCGCAACAGTCGCGTGACCTGGGCCCTGGCCGCGAACCAGGTGACGGGCGACGGGCGGCCGGTGTCGGCGCCGAGGGTCCAGCCCGACGACCCCGCAGCGGTCGTCTCTGACGGGTCGGTCCAGGTCGGCGACGAGCGCATGTTCCGCCTGCCCGGCAACGTCTCAATGTCGCCCATGGTCCCCGACCTGCCCTACGCCGACATGCTGGCCGTCCTGCAGGACCACGTGAAGGAGATCGAGAACGACCTGCCCGAGCTGGCCTACTACAACATCCGCCAAATGAGCGACCCGAGCGGCCGCGCTGTGCGGACCCTGCTATCGGACACCGTCGATCGAGCCATGGAGGCCCGCGGGCAGCATTACACCGGCGTCATCCGGGCGAACATGATGGGCCTGACGGTCGGCAAGGCCGCGGGGCTGGAATTATTCCAGGGCCTGGGCGAGTTCGACGAAGACGAGCTGGAGCACACGATCGAGGGGCCGCCTGTCATCGCCATCAGCGACTTCGAGAAGGCCGAGACGCGCAATATGCAGGCGGCCGCGGCCAATGGCATGCACGAGCTGGGCGTGTCACGTGAAACGCTCATCACCGAGCTGGGCTACGACTACGAGGTCGAATCGACCAACCGCGAGGACGAGGACGAGGCCAGCGCGGGCGGGCTGCTGACGGCATTCGAGCGCGGCGACGTGCGGGCCCTGCCAGCTGGTGGCCGCCGAGCGGTCTAGCCAACTTTGAAGGATTCTTTCAAAGTTCCCATCGGCGACGACGACGACGAGTGGCTGAGAATGCCGCCCGTCATGCTGGGCGTCGTTCACGAGCTGGACGGGGCTTCGATCGAGTCTCCCGAGCTGTGGCTGCCTGACGGCAACGGTGGCTGGCAGCTGAGCGCGATCGAGCTACCGCGGCGCCGACTGGGGTTCTGACCCGTGCCTGACATCTACGACGCCGCGGAGGCCCACCGCGCGGCCCTGCTGGCCAACGAGCGGCAAGCCAGCCTGGCGATGGTCAAGTCCTACCTGGCCGTCAAGCAGCAGCTGCAGGCCGACCTGGACTACCTGGCCAAGCGCATCGCCGACTCCCCCGACATCACCAGCCCATCCGAGCAACGGCGTCTGCGGTCGGCCCTCTTCCAGGAGCAGCGCGTGCAGTCCCTCCTGCAGCAGGTGGAGGTCGAGATCGGCCGCTATGCCAAGGTCGTCGGCGGCACCACGGCGATCCAGCAGGCCCAGGCTGTCGAGCTGGCCCAGAACCACGGCACCCAGCTGCTGGGGATCGGCATGGGCCCGACCCCGTCGGGCGTGTCGGCGTCGTTCGCCCAGCTCAACCGCGAGGCGTTGACCGACCTGGTCGGGTTCGCCAGCGATGGGTCGCCCCTCGCCGCGCTGCTGTCAAAGCTGGCCCCGAACGCTGTGAACGACATCCGCGGCATCCTGGCCACGGGCGTCGGCGCGGGCAAGCCCGTCGACTACGTGGCGAAGCAGCTGCAGCAAGCGATGGGCGTTCCCCTCGCGCGGGCCCTGCTGATCGTCCGGACGGAAACCCTGCGCAGCTACCGCGAGGCCGCCCACCGGCTCTACCTGGCCAACCAGGACGTGGTCAAAGGCTGGCTGTGGAGCGCCTACCTGGGCCGCGGCACCTGCGCGAGCTGCTGGGCGTTGCATGGCAGCTACCACCCCCTCACCGAGCGCCTGACGGATCACCCGAATGGCCGCTGTATGCAGGTCCCCCTGACCCGTAGCTGGCAAGAGCTGGGGTTTGAGAGTGACATCCCCGAAACCCAGGCCAAGCTGGAGCCCGGCCCTGGAGCATTCGCCAAGCTGAGCCCCGCCCAGCAGCTGGCGATCGTCGGGCCGAAGCGGATGGCGCTGCTCAAGAACAACGATCTCGAGCTGGGCGACCTGGTGGCCCGAGTGCCCAACAAGACGTGGGGGCCCATGCACCGGGAAGCCACGATCGCCGAAGCGCTGTCCGGCGTCTACCGCCCCCCGATCGCCTACAGCATCCCGCCCGTCACGCCCTACGAGCCCGTGAGCATCGTCAAAGCCCGCCTGGCCACGAAGGCCCAGGCCCAGGCGGCGATGCAGCAGGCGATCGCTGTCAACCAGGCCGAGGCCAAGGCGTACCAGAAGGTCAACAGCGCGATCCAGGGCGCCAAGGCGGCCGCCAAGAAGGCGGGCATGACCGAGGGGGCCCTGCTCAAGCTGCAGGCCAAGCTGGAAGCCCTGGGCGACCAGGCCGCGGCCAACCCGAAGGCGGCGTTGCTGGTCCAGAACAACCTCGACAAGGTCAACCAGCAGCTGGCGCCATTCAGCGCCGCGGCCAAGGAGGCCGAGCTGGTCGGCCAGGTGCGATCCCAGGCGGCCGCCCTCAAGGCCGCGGCGATCGCCACGGGCAACACGACCGACGCCCTGATGCACCAGATCGTCGAGACGATCGCCCTCAAGAACACCGCGGGCCTGCCCGATGCCCAGGTCGCCTATCTCAAGGCCCAGATGGGGAAGGCGGCGAAGCTGCACACCCGAGCGGTCAAGATCGAGACAGCCAAAGAGGAGCAGGCCGAGTACCAGAAGGTCAATTCGAAGCTGCAGGCCATCAAGGCCAAAGCCAAGAAGGCGGGCGAGTCGCCCGCCGTGCTGGAGGACCTGATCATCCAGCTGTCCAGCATGAAGGCCGCGGCCGTCGGCCCGAAGGTTCACGGGCTGCTGGACAAGAACATCGCCACGGCGATCGACAAGCACAACGCCGTGCTGGCCGCCCAGAAGGAGGCCCAGCAGCTGCAGGACGGCCAGCAGATCATCGCCACGGTCAAGAAGGCCGCGGCCGACGACAACTACAGCCTGTCGTCGCTCCAGACGCTGGAGAACGAGCTGCAGATGACCATGCACGTCTACGGGCCCAAGGTCAACGCGCTGCTGCAGGCTGAGCTGGACAAGCTGCCCACCCGGAAGCAGGCCGCCATCGACGCGATCGCCAAGGCCGCGGCCGCCCCTCCAGTCGTGACGGGCGTCAAGACGTACCAGCAGGTCAACAGCGCGATCCAGTCGGCGAAGGCGAAGTGGAAGAAATCCGGGGACGACGCCGCGTTCCTGACCAAGCTGGACGAGCTCAAAGCGTGGTCGAGCGATCCGAAGGCCGCGGCTCTGATCGGCAAGAACGAAGCCCTGGCATTCTTCCCACCACCCCCGGCCGCGGCCCCCAGCGCTGGCGGGTTCAAGGTCGGCGACCAGGTGAAGGGCAACAAGGGACCCGACCCCGCCGGCGCCGCGATACACACCGTCACGAAGATCAACCCCGATGGCACAGTGGACGTTGTCACCCCCACCGGGACGGTCTACGGCAATATCAAGGTCGAGAACCTGGACCACGTCGCCACGAAGCCCGCGGCGCCGCTGCCCACGGTCCCGCGGCCGATCAAGACGGGCGACCTGGTCGAGGACACCTACGGTGAGCAGGGCACGGTCATCAAGCGCCAGATGAGCCCAGGCGGCGAGCTGCTGACCATCAAGTCCGACACGTCCGGCATCTTCACCGCCTGGACGACGGACGTCACCGTCGTCGGGAGCCTGGCCAAGTCCTACCCCAAGGGCGCCACCCTCGAGGTCAGCTACATGGACCCAGGCGTCGAGCTGGAGATCATCGGCACCAGCCACGGCAAGATTCAGGTGAAGGTCGTCGCGTCGCCAAGCATCGCCGACCTGGGCCAGACGTTCGCCGTGGACCCCGGCCCCAACATCACGACCAAGCTGCCGGGCGCGCCTTCCCCCGTGCCGCCCGCGCCCCCGACCCCTCCACCGCCACCCGCGGCGCCGAAGCCCCCGCCCCCAGCTCCGAAGCCCACCAAGCCCCCGTTCACCGAGGCTGAGCTGGTGGACACCGGCCAGCACATGGAAGGCGGCCACCAGAAGACCGTCTACCAGGACGCCAAGGGCAACAAGTGGATGGTGAAGCCCGACGAGACGGCCGCGATGGCTGAGCAGGCGGGCTACCAGGTCATGCACATGCTGGGGCTGCAGTCGCCCGAAATGTACGTCGGCACGATCAAGGGCCAGCTGGGCAGCATCCAGAAGCTGTGGGACGACGTCGCTGCGCCGGTCCGCGTTACATCCCTGGACACCCTGACCCCCGCCCAGCGAGCCCAGATCCAGGAGCACCAGGTTATCGACTGGCTGATCGCCCAGCACGACACCAACAACGGGGCCATGCTGCTCAACACCGCGGGCAACGTCTACGCCGTGGACAAGGGCCAGGCGTTTAAGTTCCTGGGCAAAGACAAGCTCGACTGGAAGTACCACCCGAACGCCGACCCCGTGGTCTACAACCACCTGTTCGAGGACGCCATCGCCGGCAAGTTCGAGCTGGACCGCACGGCCATCCAGGCCATGATCGCCAAGGTGGAAGCGATCGACCCCCAGGACCTGATGGCCGTGATCCGCCCCTACGCTGAGCACGCGGCCGCCAAGGGCCTCGTCCCCAGCCCCGAGTCGTTCATCAACCAGGTCCTGGAGCGCCAGGCCACCATCCGGCGCGACTTCGACGACCTGTACGACCGCCTCGACAAGGCCCTGGGCCGCACGCCTCCAAAGCCCACCGCGGCGGCCCAGCCAGCAGCGGCGACCGGCCAGGTGACGCCCCTCACCGACGCCCTGGCCCAGGACATCGTCCGCGTCGGCGGCGCCGGCCGATCGATCCACGTGAAGGGCACCGAGCTCGAGGACGGGAGCATTCTGGCCTACCAGATCGACGGCGCCGCGGGGCAGCCCGCGCAGCTGGTCCTGGACATGAAGGTCCGCGCCGACCACGCCAGCCTGTTCACGAGTTTGACCGGCACCGCTGGCCGCGGCCCGTCCACTATGGCCGATGACGTCTACTGGTCGGAAATCCTGCAGGGCGTCAAGCACGTCAACGCCCACCTGACCCCAGGGAAGGCCCAGTACGACGGCGCGGTCACACCGTCCAAGGTGGCCAACTTCAAGTCCGCGGCCGAGATGATCCTGCGCGAGTCAGGGACCAGGCTGGACGCTGAGCACCAGGCCATGTTCAAGCACTACACCGCGATCGTCGAGGCGATGACCGGCAAGACGTTGGCCCAGGTGGCGGCGGCCAGTACCTCCGAGTTCGCCGGCTGGCTGGAGTCCAACTACATCAAGCGCCCCGACTTCGAGCAGTACGTGAAGCCGCCCACCGCGGCGACCGCTGCAGCGCTGCCCGTCACGAACGAGTTGTTCTACCGATCGGGCCGCGACGGTCAGGGAACGGGCGGGCGCATCGTCCGCGGCACCGGCAAGGACGTCTACTATGACGACGGCCACGTACCGCTGGGCCCTGACCATTACGTGATCGACCTGGGCGACGGCGTCACGGCCCAGTGGGTGAGCCACGAAGGCGGCCACGCTGTCACGAGTTACACCGGCCGCACGTCCACATCCAACGGCTACGCCCACCAGGGCCGCCTGGTCGTCACCATGGACGACTTCCAGGGTGACGCCGCGGGCCTGCACAAGGCCATGGACAAACTGCGACGCCTGGGCCTCCAGGCCGAGCTAGCCACCCATGACGACATGGAGCTGCTGTACCTGGTCAAGGTCGCCCGCGCTGCGCGCGTCGAGACGACAGCGCCCTACAAGACGATGCTGAGGAAGATCGACGCGACCACGACCACGGCCGAGCAACTCGACCTGCACCGGAAGTTCTGGAACACAAAGCTGGGCGTGCCCGACGTAACGAAAACCCCCGACTACCACCCCGAGCCCCGCTACGACACCGTCTGGGTCAACGGGGCGCCGAGTGGGACGGCCGGCCATCCCTGGTGGGAACGGTTCGACATCACCGAGGCCGACCTGGACCGCCAGATGGGCGGCTACGTTCTGGGGCACAGCCTGAGCGCCGGCAACCCCGCCCAGTTCCTGATCGAACGCCTAGAGGACAACATGCGCTTGGCTAACACGACCGAGCGCCTGCGCATGGCCGTCGGCGGCCGCGGCATGAGTTCCGGCGAGGACCAGTGGACAGGCGGCGCCACGTACACCTTTACCAGGATCATCGAGCAGTCCAGCGCCCGCGGCTACAACTACGTGTTCGACAAGCGCTTGCTGCGGCGCGTTGACCTGCAAAGCTACGCTGGGGACACCTACGGCCGCGCCGATCCGACCACCATCAATAGCTCCAAGCACGACGTCAAGGGCTGGCTGAGCAATGCCCGCGACAGCAGCAACGAGACAAACATCAAGAACGGGTTCAACCTGTTCGACCACCTGGTGCAGGTCAACACGCACGGCGCCCACGAGCGCGACCAGGTCCTGGACGCCCTCCGGCGTCACAAAATCACCCACATCAACGGTCGGCCGATAGAGGACGTCATAAAGTGACCCAGAAGGAGGTCACCCTATGGCCGAACTACGCGACCAACTGCTGGCCCTCGTGCGCGAAGGCGCCATCGTCACCGTCCGATTCCCCGACGGCTACGCCCTGCCCCCGTGGGGCGTGGCCTGGCTGTCGCTGAGCGAGGACGAACGGGAGCTGGAGTATTACCTCTGCGGCGGCGATCGGCCGCACCGCGCCAGGGTCGCCAGAACCAAGGGGCGGTTCCCTGACGACGACCAGCTGGTGATATGGACCGAGGGCGTCCCTGACGAGCCCAGCACCCAGCACGAGCTGACGTTCGAGACCAACTGGACGGACCGTCAGGTCGAGCAGCTGGAGCGCTGGCGCAAGCGCGGCGAGCGCGTGCCTGCCGGGGCCCAAAGCTATGCCGCGGTTTAACGTCATCCGCGAGGGGACCAGGTCCGCGGTCGCCGACCCATTCGGCGAGACGGGCTGGTACGTCCTGGACGACGACGGCACGCTGACGTATCACAGCCTGCTCGACACCCACCAGGCCGAGCGCGAGGCCCACCTGGCCGCGTGGCGGCGCTCGGAGCCCAACGACGCCAACATCTTTGAGTACCTGGACACCAACGGCGGCGACGCCTATTTCATGCTGCTGAGCATCCCCGAGGTTCACCAGGCCGCCAGCCTGGACGACCTGGTGCAGCAGCTCAAGCGAGCGCAGAATACGCGCTGAGAAGGAGCCAAACCATGAGCGACATCGAGCAGACCCCCCCGACCCCTGAGGACCTGGTGGGCGAGGCGTTCTTCGACGGCATGCGCCAGGGCCGCAACCTGGAACGCCTGGACTGCGAGGCCCGCCAGCTCAAGGCGACCACGCCCGTCCGCGGACTGGAGCCCCCGACCTACCCGCAACCAGGCGTGCCCGTGCCCAAGGACGCCAACGCCGACTGGATGCACTGGAGCCACATCCCCAAGCCCAAGACCCCCGAGGTCGGCGTGGAAGCGCCAGACCGGACGACCTACGACCAGCAGGCGCTTCGCCTGGAGCAGATCGAGAAGCACGTCGAGGACCGCCTGGCCGAGCTGGGCCGCCGGATTCCCGGCGGCCTGGACCGCCACCTGGAGCAGCTCTACCACGCCGATCGGGTCAACACCGAGCGTTGGGACGGGCTGCGGGCCACCATGACAACCACCACCGACGACCTGCAGGCCCGCCTGGCCGCGTTGGAAGGCGACGACATCCTGCGCCCGCTGGTGGCCGACGTGCAGGCCACCCTGGCCGAGCTGCGCCAGTCCCGAGACGCGGTCAAGTCGGCCGCGGCGGCCGTGGAGAAAACCGCCGTCGGGCTGGGCCCGGCAGGCGAGGGGACGCCTGCCTCGCCCGTGGCCTTCACCGTTGGCATCCTGCGCTACCTGGAGCGCGAGCTGGAGACGGCCATCGTCCACAACAGCGCCTACGGCATACCAGGCGCCGCAAGCGTGACCGACGGGTCATACGTCCGCGGCCTGCAGGACGCCCTGGACCGTGTCCGAGACTCGCTGCGAGCGATTAGCTGAATGGGCGCCAATTCGGCCATCTCCTGGACGACCCACACGTTCAACCCCTGGTGGGGCTGCGTCGAAGTCGCCCCCGAGTGCGACAACTGCTACGCCCGAGACTGGGCGAACGGGCTGGCGGGCAAGCCTGGGCTCTGGGGCCCACCAGGCGAGGCGCAGCGCCTGCTGATGGGCGACGCCTACTGGAAGCAGCTCCCCAAGTGGCAGCGGGCAGCAGCGGCCGCTGGGGAGCGGCACCGCGTCTTTGTGGCGTCTATGTCGGACATCCTGGAAGGCAAGCGCCCCCAGGGGCTGCCGTACATCGACGACCTCAACGAGCCCCAGCTGCTAACCATCGACCACGTCCTGCAGAATGCCCGCGAGCGCCTCTGGGCGCAGGTTGACGAGTGCCCCGACCTCGACTTCCTGCTGCTGACCAAGCGCCCCCAGAACTACCTGCACATGGTCCCCGAGTCCTGGCTGCAGCGCTGGGACAGCTGGCCGTCCAACGTCTGGCCAGGCACGACGGTCGGGCTGCAGTCGAGCGCCTGGAAGCTGGACCACCTGGTCAAGGTTCCGGCCTGGATCAAGTGGGTCAGCGCTGAGCCGCTACTGGGGCCCCTCGACCTGACGCCCTGGCTGCACTGCTGCCCGAGCTGCGGTTCGCCGCGGGCCGAGGGGATGGGCGGCTGCTACTACTGCGCCAACATCCCCGAGGTCAACGGGCTCGCCTGGATCATCGCCGGGGGCGAGTCCGGCGGGCCCGACGAGCGCCGCCTGGTATCCCGAGGACGCATGCTCGACGGGCTAACGCCCTGGCCCGAGCATGCGCCCGTCCTCAAAGACGGCTGGGTCCCGACCACCGACGCCCTGGACACCGTGCGATCGCTACGCGACCAGGCCCAGGCGGCCAACGTCGCCTTCCATTTCAAGCAGTGGGGCGGCCCGAAGCCGACCAGCGGCGGCCGGCTCCTCGACGGCAGAACCTGGGACGAAGTGCCTACGCTTAGATAATCATCTATACTTGCGCCAGCGCAGAAAAGGAGACCCCATGAAAACCCGACCCGGAATTATTCGCGGAATAATTGCCGCCCTCTTTGCCACCCTGGCCATTGTCAGTCTCGAGCCGGCCCCTGCGGCCGCGGCGCCGAACGCGCAGTGTTTCTTCGGCCCCCTCAATCACACGTCGTTGTCGGGCCAATGGGCCGGCGACGACGGCTACAACTTCGTGTTCAACATCTACCCCTGCGGCGGATCGTCCGAGTTGTTCTGGATCGGCGCCGACGGCTGGCGCTACTCGGCCGCTTACCGATCGCAGGACACGCTGAGGGGCGGCGGCTGGATCGGCAGCACCTACGACGGCGGCCCCTGGGGCACCAGCGCTGTCGGCTACAAGCCGGCCGAGCCTGGTCACCTGCAGCTCCTGTTCTGGGCCCCGCACACGCCCGAGCAGCTGATCGTGCGGCACGCCCGGAGGGTCGCGTGACCCTGGAGCCGCTAAGACCTGACTGTTTCCGAGCCCCTGCGGCCTATTGGCCAGCCCCTGCCCCTCTGCGCGAGTGGCATGAGTGCGGCCACCACGACGAGCGCTGGCCCTGCCCAGCGCTCCACCAGGCCGCCATGCAACGAGCCCTGGCCCGCATGAAGGCCGCGGCCGTCCAGCAGCGCGAGGTCGCCGAGCTACTGTGTGAGGCGATCAATAGCGTGAGCGAGCTGGGACCGCGTGAGTTCATCCTGCGCCTGCAGACGCCATCGTCGGCCCTCGCCGACGAGCGCACCAGGGCCGACGAGCTAGAAACCAGATCATTCAAAGACCTGGCCGACTGGGGGCGTCAGGAACGGCATCTGTATGAGCGAGCCGAAGCCGCCGAGAACCAGGCGCGGGAGCGCGGCGAGACGGTTGCGCGGTTGCGGGAGGCGCTGAAGGACCTCGCTACCTTTGTTCGGGAGTTCTCTGAGGAGCCCGATGATCTGCTTACGCTGGAACACGCAGAGAAGGTGCTCGCGGAAGCAGAAGCCACCGCGAGCCCGGAGCCTGAATCATGAGGGCGGCGATCGGCGTTGTCGTGGCGGCCTGGGCCGTGGGCGGCGCGGTCGGCGCCATTGTGAACCTGGTCGTCTGGGCTGCGCGCCCGGGCGGCCCATTGTGCACCGGGAGGTTCTGCTGAATGGATCGTCTGCTCATCATCGCCCTGGGCGCGGCTATTCTCGCCTGGGCCTGGACCGCCTGGAGGGGCCGCTACTGATGCCCTGCGAGCCGATCACAACCGCCGACGGATTCTCGGCCATCATCTGCACCCGCGGGCCGCGCCGGAAGCCGGTCACCTGCTACATCTGCGGCGCCGCCGAGGGCGGCTATCTGTGCGACTGGCCAGCCAACGGCACCACCTGCAGCAAGTCGCTGTGCGCGTCCTGCAGAGTGAACGTGGACCGCAAGGACTACTGCCCGAGCCACGTGAGCGCCCGCCAGGAGGCGCTGCTGTGAGCTGGACCAAGCCCATCGAGATCCCGCCCCCGCCCCCCATTCCCGAGGGGCGGCCGTCGTTCCTCTGGGAGGGAACCGGGATCCGCGAGCAGCTGCGCCGAGTGCGCGCAATCACCGAAGGAGCCACCGTGAACCTACCAACACCCGTGCAGGTGCAAATAGTGCATGACGTTATCGCCGAACGCGGCCGCCAGGACGCCAAGTTCGGCGCCGATCGCATGCTGGAGCCGTTCACCATGGCGGCCGTCCTGGGCGAGGAATACGGCGAGGTCTGCCAGGCCGCCTTGCACGCCGTCTTTGGTGGGCCAGCGGCCGCGGGCCTGCGCGACGAGCTGGTGCAGGTCGCCGCGGTCGCCGTCTGCTGGATCGAGATGCTTGACCGCCAGCGCGGCATCGTCCACCCGCGGGCCTACTGGACCAAGGACCAGGCCCAGCTGCTGGCAGAGCACCAGGGCGACGCGGGATTCAAGGCCGCCATGGGCGGCTGCCCCTGCCCCTGCCACCAGTCGCCCGACCCCAACATTCCGGCCACCTGCGGCGACTGCAAGGTCATGCACGGTGGCTGATATGTTCACCCAGCACGGGCCCGAGGAAACGGTCCACCCGCCCCCGGATTCCGACTTCACGAATGCCAACAACGTCTTCGTGCCCAACCCCGACCTGGAGGACCTGGTCGGGGCCATGATCGAGCAGGACGCCAAGCACTTCAACGACCTGCGCGAGCTGCGGTTCGTCGGGCTCTGGCAACTGGAGGGCGGCAAGAAAGGCGGCGTTGCCAACCTGGGCCAGGCCGCGGTCGCCACCCCTCGAGAGCAGCTGGGCGTGGCCGTGGACGTGTTTGTCTGGACAGCCAAAGACTGGATCATCTCCTACAAGTTCAACTGGTGGCAGTACGAGGCGCTGGCCTACCACCTGCTGTGCGGCGTGCAGGTGACCGAGAACGGGCCCAAGGTCATCCAACCGCCCATCCGTGCCCACGTCGCCGAGCTGGAGCGCTACGGGGCCTGGAACATCGGCCTGCAGGCGGCGCAGAAAGCGATGGGCCTGCAGATGCCCCTGGGCCTGAATGTCCGGGCCAACGCTGTGATGGGCGCCATGGACGACCTCCTGGAGCAGGCCAACGCCCGAGCTCGATTGCGCGACCTGGGCCAGCAGGCCGACGAGCTGCTGGAGCCCGACGCCGATGGGAATACCGTGACGGTCGAGAGGGTGGACGAATGAGCCGCCCCGACCTGGGCATCCTGGAGCACACGATGGAGAACCCCGACGACCCCCTGGAGCGGGCCGCCTACGCGGCCTACTACGGGATCGGGGAGTGCCCGCTGGACGACGCCGACTGTATGCCCACGCCCGAGCCCGCCATCCTGCAATGGTGGAGCAGCAGCGAGCTGCTGGACGCCCACTACGCCGAGCGCTGGTGGGACAATACCCAGGACTACCGTTCCCTCTGCGGCGTGCGGTTCACCCCATTCCTGGAGGCCCCGGGGATCCGCCTGCAGTGCGACGTGGCCCGACCCCGCGGCGCGTGCATCGTCTGCCTGGACCGCGTGCTGCTGTGGCATCGGCGCGACTGCCCGACCCGTGGCTGTCGGGTCGTCGAGTTGCTGGAGGAGCGCGACCGCGGGATATTCCGATGAGCAACTTTGCACCGATGGGCGGCACCTGGGAGGAATACCTGGCCTGGGTTCGCCGTAACCACCCAGGCCACACCATCCGCGTCACGACCTGGTCCGACGGCAAAGACAGCAACAAGGTCGTCGGCTGTCTCGACTGCCGAGCGGGCTATGTCTGAGCCCCTGCCCTCTGGAAAAGCGGAAGGCAATATGCAAAAAATGCATATTGCAAACGGCCGCCTCGACTGAGGCGGCCGTTATTTCACGCGAAATAATCGACTAGGCGGGCTGGGGCACGGGCTGGCCCGGGGGCGGCGTCGGGGCCGGGTCGGCCTGATCGTCGTCGTCGTCGCTGACATCCCCGCCAGTGGGGATCGTTTCGAGGTTGGCCCCGGGGCCGTAGAGGCTGAGGCGGCCGCCCTTGCCATTGGCGCCCCCGTCAACGTGGGCCAGCTCCCCAGAATCGACCATCTCTTTAATCTCGGTCCAGTCGATCCTGGCCCCGTTGGCGTTCTGCTCCACGTACTGGACGATGGCTTCCACGGTCTGCGGCTGGCCGTAGGCCGTCATCATCTGGCGCACGGCGCCTTTCTTCGAGAGTCGAGGCATGGTTTCCTGCCCCCCTTTCCTACCCGTGCAGAGTACCCCGCTTGACGGCCCCCGTGCAGCGTCGTCACAATGACGCCAGCACGACACGTCGCACGGGGACGGTAAAAGCCCGGAGGATCGATGACTGTACCTGCAGGGCCGCCAGCTGGTGGACCGCCAAATACACCCCCCAATCCGGCTCCGGCAGACCCGCCGAAGCCAGGCGAGGGGACGGATACCGGGGCCGGGGGTCAACAGGACCCAAAGCCGGGAGACGGTGGCGAGGGAGCTGGTGAAAAGAAGTTCACCCAGGCCGAGCTCGATTATCAAATCGGGGAGCGGCTAAAGCGTGAGCGCGAGGCCAACGAAGCCAAGGCGACGAAAGATGCCGAGGCGGCCCGGACCGAGGCCCTGCGGGAGCAGTCGAAGTTTAAGGAGCTGAGCGAGACGCAAGCGCAGCAACTGACGTTCAAGGACGCCGAGATTACCCAGCTCAAGGCTGACCTGGAGGCTTCCAACGGGGCTCTACGGAGCCAGTTGGAAGCCGAACGGGAGGGCCTGCCTGCCCACATCATCGAGGTCCTGGACACGATGACGGAGCCGAAGCAGCTGGAATACATCTCCAAGCACCGGACCCAGTTGAAGCCCGCGTCTGGCAACGGCACCGCCGACCCTCCGAAGCCTGGGCAGACCACACCCGTCCCTCCAGCTCCGAAGGCCGGCGACACGCCGTTGTCCGACGAGGACCGCCGCAAGCAGTCGTTTAGCGTCCGCCAAGCCTGGTAGGAGCGCGGCATGACAGACCTCGTAATCGACGCCACGAAGGTGTCCCCCCTCGACACGGTCGAGAAGCACACGGGACCCTCTGCAGTGGCACTCACCCAGGGCCAGCTCTGCGTGCAGGACGCCACGACCGGCAAGATCAAGCTGGCCGACGCCAGCGTGGGCCTCGCCGTTGACAACTGGGGCATCAACATCACGAAGCCGCGGTTCGTCGGCGACGCCGTCACGATCGTGAAGGCTGGCCGCGTGGCGTTGGGTGATGCCCTGGGCAGTCTGGCTTTCGGCGCCAAGATTTACGCCAGCGACACCGCTGGGGCCATGGCCGACGCGGCCGGCACCCAGGAGCTGATCGTCGGCGAGGTCGAGGCTGTCTGGGGCTCTGGCCCAACCCCTGACCGTGTCCTGCGGCTGGTCCGCGGACCCATCGTTCCCGGCGCCTAGTTCCTGACCGCCTAATGGCCGAAGGAACCGGGCACCGCACGCCGTCCGCGGCGCTGGCTGACCGTGATTCGCAAAAGCAAATCTGGTCGGTCACACGGCGCGCGCTGATCATGATTCTCGGCGCGATCGACAAGGTCTACCCAGACCTTGCGTCGACGAATCCCGAACGCATTACCACCTACAGCAAGCAGCAGCAGTGAAAGGAGCGCGCGCCGCCTAAGACACCAACCCGGCCCGGTGGCTGAGCCACCCGCCCGAAAGCCAGGACCAGCGCCCCGTCTCAACGGGCCCCTGTCCGACCGTCGAGCAGCGCCACCGAGCCCATGCCTAACGGAGTCGCCTACGGTTTTGTGGACCTCCAGCACGTCTTCAGTCAGCGAGTCGCTGACGTGGGCGTCCAGCAGGTCTACGACGCCATCACCCGAACGACCGCCGAGTGGAACCGGCAGATAAACTCGCTCATGAACGAGTTTGTCCAGCGGACGGACCAGTACCAGTTCCGCTACCACCTGCCGGGCACCGGCAGCCTGCAGCCCCTCGACGAGTGGGGCACCCCGACGCCCGTCCGTGAGGGGGCGTTCTACGACGTCGGTTTGCCGATCCAGGGCGCGGGTACTGCGTTTGGGGACAACCGGGTGAGCCGGGAGTTCCTGACCGTCGAGGAGGCCAACCGCCAGATTCTGCGCGTCCAGCGTGACGACGCCGACTGGCTCAAGCGGCACATCCTGGCCACGATCTTCACCAACACCAGTTGGACCTTTAGCGACCCCCTCAAGGGCAACCTGACAGTCCAGCCTCTGGCGAATGGTGACGCGATCACCTACCCCATGAGCGGACTGACCGCCATGGCCACGGACCAGCACTACCTGGCCCAGGCCGCGGGCATTCTCGACGCCAGCAACCCGTTCCCGACGATCCGGGACCAGCTCGCCGAGCACCCGACCAACACGGGGACGTATGTGGCCTACATCCCGACCAACCTGCGGGCATCGGTCGAGGCGCTGGCCACGTTCGTCGAAGTGAACGACGGCAACATTCGCCTGGGCGGCGACCAGGACCAGCTGCTGCAGGTCGTGGGGCCCGGCGTGGGCGACCAGGTCATCGGCTACATCAAGGGCGCCGGCATCTGGATTATCGAGTGGCGGTCGCTGCCCGACAACTACATCGTGGCCCACGCCCGAGGGTCGGAGCCCGCGATCGCCATGCGCGAGTACGAGCCCCCGAATCTCAAGGGGCTCATCATCGAGCGGCACAGCCAGGACGGCAACCTGCAAGAGACGCGGTTCATCCGCTACGCCGGGTTCGGCGTCCTGAATCGGACGGGCATGGTCATCCAGCGCATCGGCAACGGGACCTACGCCATCCCCTCGGGCTACACCGCGCCGCTGGCCGCCTAAGAGCAGCCTGACAGTACCCAGAACCACGCCGGCAGGCCCTGTGCCTCGCCGGTGTGGCGCTGGCGGGCCTCTGGAGGGGCCAGCACATGAATATCCAGACCCTCGCCGCCCGGCACCAGGTCGCCACCGATCGCATCCGCGACGCCGCGGCGATCCTGGCGACCGAAGCGGACATGCACGACGAGGTCGAGGCGCTGGAGCACCAGACCCCGACCAACGAGCCCCGCGTCAAGGCGTTGTTCACCCTGGAGGCCCTGGCGGCCATCCTCGAGAAGGTTGCGCGCATCAAGGGCGGCCAGGCCAGCATCGAGCCGACCTATCGCATCACCCAGCAGGAACACCTGGAGCTGCAGGGCTACCGGGAGCAGGTCGAGCTGGTCGGCGAGCGCGGCCCCGAGCAGCTGATCCCAGCCGATAGCACCCCGGCATTCGCTGGGCGCGTCCTCGACGACGGCGTGCTCTACCAGCTGGGCCAGGACAACGGCCCGGAGTACACCGTGGGCGTTGCCCTGGTGGCCAATGTCGGCGGCGTCGGGCAGCCGATCATCCTGGGCGACATGCATCCCGAGCGCGTCCGTCTGGCCGCGGCCAACCTGCGCGAGCTGATGGGCGACCAGGCCGCGCTGAGCCATGCCCAGGGCGAGCCGGGCCAGGATGCACCCCCCGCGGCAGTGGGCGCACCGGGCGACGCGATCGACCCCGAGCTGGATCCCGACATGGCCGTGTTCAACGCCAAGCAGCGCGAGGCGTTGGCCGCGAGTGGGCTGCTGACCCCAGATGACGTCCGCGGGGCGTCTGACGAGCAGCTGTTGGCCGTCAACGGCATTGCAGACGGGACCCTGGCCAAGTTCCGCGAGCTGCGGCCGGCGCCCAACCAGGAGCCGCCCACGAATCCACCGGCGCCCAACCCGCCGAACGCTGAGGGGACCAGCTAGTCGTGCCCCTCGCCACGTCCTACAACGAGGCCCAGCTGGCGACCTACATGCTCGACGAGCTGGGGCCGATGGCGGCTGAGCTCAACTGGACCGGGGCTGAGCACGTCCAGGCCGCGGTTAACGCAGCGATCCGCGAGATGGGCGTGGCGGCCATCGGCGAGGTTGCCGGGGTCGCCGACTGCGGCAAGCTGGAGGCGTTCGCCCGTCGGGCAGTCTGGCGCCGCGCTGTGGCCCACCTGGCCGTTGAGCACGACTTCGATAGCGACGGGCAGTCGTTCAAGCGATCGCAGCTCCAGAAGCAGGCCAGGACGTCGCTGACGCTGGCCGAGGCCGACGCGGGCGTCTACGCCTCTGACGAGCTGGTCGTGGGGATGCAGACGGTCGTCCATCACCAGGACCCGTACACCTACCACCCCGGCGACGAGTGGTCCCCGTGAGCCCCCAGCTAGCCGAAGCAACCCTGGCCCGCCTGGGGCGCACCATCAACCAGCACCTGGACCAGCTGGCCGCCATCCAGCGGCCCGTGGTCACCAGGACGCACTCTGGCAGCTCGACGACCTGGCCGACCGTCACCGGGCTCGATGCTGTGCCCTGCAGCGTGGCGCCGGGCGGCCTGTCGCCAACGGAGCAGGCCGTGGCCGAGGGGGTCAAGGCCGTCACGCCCTGGATGCTGACGTTCCCCCGCGGCACCGACATCCGATCCACCGATCGGGTCGTGGTCGGGAGCCGGACCTTCGAGGTCATCGCGGCACGGCGGCCGCGGACCTACGAGCTGCAGACGCGGGTAACCGCGACGGAGGTGAAGTGACCCCGCCCCTGGGCCCCTGGTCCAAGGCCGTCCTGGCGTTCGACGTGGGCATCCTGGGCGCGGCCTGGCTGCAGGTCCAGACCTACGGCGACGTGTCATTCAGCAGCGGCGAGCTGCTGCTGATCGGATCGATGCTGGGCGTCGTCATTA
>Ga0190275_10001091_pt1 | contig 20823 bp, 19 predicted proteins | sample Popmic550T_FD_133745 | JGI IMG/M metagenome (GOLD analysis project Ga0190275, IMG submission 133745) | Populus adjacent soil microbial communities from riparian zone of Yellowstone River, Montana, USA - 550 T | ecosystem: Environmental > Terrestrial > Soil > Riparian zone > Trees stand | place...
GTAGGCGCGGTATCGCTGCAGCCACTGTTCGCGAACCTGCGGCGAATGGGCATCTTGTACGCAGAACTCGTTGCCTTCCGGATCGGCCATCACCACCCAGGCGCGGTCCATGTCCTGGCCGACATCAACGCGGCTGGCGCCCAGACGTTCGAGGCGAGCAATCTCGGCGGATTGGTCCTCGGGTCGCAAGTCGAGATGCAAGCGATTCTTGATCGTCTTGGACTCTGGCACCTTGATGAACAACAGGTCGGCCACGACGCAGTCCTCGCGACTACCCTCACGCGGTTCGATGACCCACTCCGGATCCTGGTCCTGGCTGATCACCCAGTCCAGGGCCTCGGCCCAGAACCTGGCCAGCCTTCCCGGATCACGCGAATCCACAACCAAGGCACCGATGCGTAATCCCATGACGTCACCGTAGGCACCGCCGCCGCACCCGTCCATTGGTCTCGGTCGCCCGCAAGCGCAAACCGGCGGGACCCCCGATCGACACCTGGAGAGACAACGGCACACGTCGTCAGGGGCACGGGGCTGCTTCCCTGAAGGGACGGTTGACGACACGCTCGTCGTGCTCGGCAGGCTAGCTACTTCGGATGGTGGCGATCACGTCAAGTGCGGCATGCCGGGTTCGAGGTCGCCGCTGAATGGTGACCGCGCACGTGCCTCGTTGGGCGTGATCATGCGGACGCAGTGGCGCCACCACGTGTCGACGCTGCAGGCGACGGTCGGCGCGGCCATCGATCTGGGCATCGTCTTCGTCGACAGCGCCGATGTGTACGGCAACATGCTCGTTCTGGCCCGGCCCGGCAGGGTGTCGCTGCCGTTTCCTGATCTCAGCGATCCACGGTGACATCGGGAATGGCCTCGATGACGCTCAGTCCGGCTGGCGATGCGGTGGGGGTGATGCTTCGCACGGCGAAGCCTGCCTCGCGGAGGAGTGCGTGAAACTGGGCTCGGGTGCGTTCGCGGGCTCCGAAGAGCAGCAGCATGTGGAGGTCCATGCCGATGGCGAACGGCTGTTCGGTGGCGCGGTCGGGAAGGATGGCTTCGATGATCACTATTCGACCATGGCGGGGCAGGGCTCGACGGCAGATGTGCAGGATGCGTCGGGCATCGACGTCGGACCAGTCGTGCAGGACGCGGGACAGTACGTACGCGTCGGCGCCTGAGGGCACCTCCTGGAAGAAGTCCCCGGCGACGCACCGGACACGCTCGGACACACCGGCTCGTTGAAGCAGGGGCGGCGCGCCGTCGAGGACGGAGTCGCGATCCAGCAGGATCCCGTCGAGCTCCGGGTGAGCCTTCAATATTGCCGCGATCAGGACACCGTGGCCTCCGCCGACGTCGACGAGGGTCCGTAGCCCGGTGAAGTCGTACACGGCCAGGACGTCTGCTGCTTCCTGAGCCGATCGTCCGGCCATCGATCCCTGGAAGGCGCCCTCCAGGTCGGGGTGCTGCGCCAGGTGGTCGAAGAACGCTTCGCCGTACACGCGCTCGAAGGCCACGTCGCCGTACCGGACGGAGTCGAGAAGACCGGCGGCGGCCGAGTAGTAGACCCCTCCGCGCACCAGGGCCATGTCGCGCAGTGGTCCGAGCGCACGTCCGAGATCGGTGAGGGCGAACCTGTCGCCTGTGTCCTCGGCCAGGACGCCGACGGCGGCGAGTCCCCTCAGCACCCGGTTCAATGGCTCGTGCTCGCCACCGACGTCGACGGCGAGCTCGGCACCGGTGCGGGGCCCGTCCTGCAGCAGGTCGGCGATCCCGAGCTTCGCCGCCACGTAGATGAGCTGTGTCGTGAGGAAGCCGTCCATCAACGCGATCAGCTGCCAGGACGGCGGGACGTCTGTGTCCATGATCAACTGTCGCCCATCACTGCGGCCGCGTTCAACCCCGAACCGACCACAGTCGACGAAGATCCCTGCGCTGCTGGGCTCGACGGCGCCCGCTGCACCAGGAACCTGACCACGGTCGCGAGTACAGCAGCCTCTGGTGGCCGAGCTCGACGGTCGGCACGAGGGTGGAACCCGGCCAGCGTCGGCTCATGTCGACGGCGTCGGCGAAGGGAGTGAACGAGTCGTGACGGTCATGGACGATCAGCGTGGAGTCACCGTCGACCAGTGTGAGGAGATCACGGGAGGTGAACTTGTCGATCCGCAGCCCGCTCTGTCCGAAAGTCTCCGCCGGCAGCCGGGCTCGCGTGCGCGGGCCGAGCCGAAGCAGATCCGCGAACCGGTCCAGCATCGGGCCGGCGTCGACAAGCGGCGCCACCGCCCATGGAAGGTGATTGTTGGTTGCAGATGTCCTTCTCAGCCGACCCGAAGGAGGGTGGGGGTGCAAACATCAGAACGAGGGGAGTGATCCGCGAGAGCCGGATCTGCTGCGGAGTGACGGGTTTGGGAACTCATTCGTTCCTTCACCGACACCGACACCGACGCCGACGCCGACGCTCAGGGGCGCGGGGCGTTGACGGGTGCGGCGAGCCTGTTGACTTGGTCGGCGATCTGGTCGCCGAGCCAGGCTGCGTATGTGTTGAGGTCCCAGCCGCGTTGGTCGGTGAGCAGCAGGGCGAGTTCGGGGGAGATCAAGGCGTAGACGACGTCAACCGCCTGAGCGAATTGTGGCGTGTCAGGGTTGGCGCCGGAGAGTCGTGTCAGCAGCTGACGGGTGCCGTTCAGGCGTTCCGCACGGGTCTGGGCGAGAAGGTCGGCCAAGTCAGGTTCGTGCGCGGCATCGGCCAGCACTTGCAGCAAAGGACCGAGGCGTCCGACGAGGTCGGCCGACAGCCGCCCGAACGTGCGGGCGGCCGTGCCTGGGTCCGGGTCATCCAGCATCGCCCGGTACTCATCTCGGTCGGCCACCGCTACGGGAGCGTCGTCGCCGACCACGGCGACGTCCCAGCAGGCTTTGAGGACGGCCTGCTTGCCGCCGAAGAGGTGGTAGACGGTCTCCCGCGCCACTCCGGCCGACGCCGCGATGCTGTTCACCGAGGCCCTTGCGTAGCCGCGCTGGACGAACTCGGCGGCGGCTGTTTGAAGGATGCGCCGCCGGGTGTCAGCGGTCTGCGCCTCCCGTAGGGGAGACGCGTAATTCCTCTTGCGCGCTGCAGCCATATCCGCCTAACATTTCATCCCACATGCTGTCAGATCAATACAAGGAGTGTCAGATCATGGTGGACTCTACCGACAACGCACCGACCGGCATTCTGGTGGCCATGCTGCCGGCGACCGATCTTGCGGTCAGTGCTGCCTTTTACACCCAGTTGCTGGGTCTCGAGCTCCGTCGGGAATTCGTCGCGGACGGACACGTCACGGGATGCTCACTGAGTCGGGAGGATCTTCCCTACGCGCTCAACCTGCGCCTTCGGTCGACGCTGCCTGGCGATGCCGATCTGAGCGGCGAGCACCCGGTCATCTGGCGGGTGGCCAACGAGCAGGCACTTGACCAATTCCAGGCACACGCCGAACGGTTGGATCTCGATCCGACCAGCCGCCGCCACGACGACGCGCACCTCATCTGCGTCGTCGACCCCGACGGTCACGACGTGCTGGTCGGGTACCCGGTGCGTCCCTGGACGGACTTCGTGGGCTACGAGCTGACCACGGGCGGCTACCACCAGAGCCACCATCGGCCACGTCTCCAGCCCGCCTGAGCAACCACGATCATGTCCGGCCTCCATTAGCGGCGGCCCGGGACCACCCGTACGGGCGTCTGGGTCGAAGACGAAGTCATCGGGGTTCATGAAGGACATCAGCAGGTGCCCACCCGGTCGCAGTACTCGAAGGCCGAATCGAGGTGCGGTTCCCGCGGCCGTACGTCGAAGCAGACACTCTCCGAGGAGGCCCGTGAGGAGCGCTCACGCGACGGCCAGTTCCTCCATTTCAGCCACACCATGGAAGACCAGCTCGGTCTGCTCACGAGCACCGGCTTCGCTATCACCGGCTTCTACGAGGACCGTCGACCCGACTGGGACGGCAACCCGATCCGCCACTACCTGCCCAGCTACTACATCGTCCGTGCCGAACGACACTGACGTGCTGACTGAGGCGTATCCAGCACCTCCGGGCGCGGCTCAAGTTTCATGCGCCATCAGTACCAAGACCGTCAACACCGTCAAGTCCGGGGAGTACAAGCGGGGTGTCGGCTATTGCCACGGCTCAGCAGCGAGGTCGCTGTCAGGACGGGATTGGTCATGCGCCAGCACCTCGCAGGGCGAATATGCGGCGACCTCGACCAATGGGGCACGCCGCCGTGCTTCGTGAGGCGGCTGTCAACCAGTGCGCTGCCACGACGCGGCGTGAAGTCACCGGCGGCGAACTGGTCACCGCGCAGGATCTGGACGCGGTACGGGTCAAGTCGGAGAACATGGAAGCGGGGATGGTAGGTGCCTGCCTCGCCATAGCCCGACAGGTCGCCCCACCCGGGCGGGTCCGGGGCGGCGAAGACGTCCCAGACCTGATGCAGGACGTCGGCGTCTTCGACCCAGGCAGCCGCAGAGTCAATGGTGACGGTGTCTTGGGCGGGGCTCCAGTAGGAGCAGCAGACGTACGGGTTCGCGGCGATGTGGCGGTCCTTCAGCGGTGTCCGGTCGGTCAAGGCCCATCCTCGGGGAACGCCGTCCACCACCTCGAAGATCGGGTGCATCACCCGGGAACGCGGCCGCCCCTGGGAATCGACTGTGGTCACGGTGCAGTAGACGATGCTGGCGGTGATGCGCAGGAAGTCCGCGCGGAGCGGCTCAAAATCCATGCACCCCATCCTGGCCGCGTTTGGAACCGAGCGCGAGGCCGGGCAGGTGTCAGAAGGGTGCCCCGGAGGGTCAGCGTTGCGTTCATCGGTTCGCGGTGGGCACGGTGGATTGACCGAGGAATGACAGCGGTATGTGGCGTTGGAGCCGCTCGCCATGCGGGCCGCGCTGCTGTCGAATGCGCGGCGGGTGCCGCTTCGTCGGTGTTCGCCTTTCCCGTGTCTGAGCGGATGCGCAGGTGTACGCGTCGGCCGCCATCAGTTCTTGGCGGCGCCGGCTGAGAATGGGTTTCGGCGCCGATGCTGGCAGCGGCAGGGTCTCCATACGGTGGTGAAAACCAACCGACCGAATGGAGGAGATCGTGTCTACTGACACCCTCAACACCAGCGCCACCAAGATCACCGACACCGTCGAGGATCGGGCGCTCAAAGCCAAGCACGCGGCCATGTGGGCCAGCGGAAGCTACCCAACCGTGGTCGACGATGTCGTCGCAGCGCTTGGTGGCATCCTGGTCGATACCCTCGACATCCGGCCCGGTCAGCGTGTTCTCGACGTCGCCGCCGGCACCGGAACCTCGGCCCTGCCGGCTGCCCGACGCGGAGCCCATGTGACGGCCACCGACCTCACTCCGGAGCTGCTCGAGGTCGGCCGGGCCGACGCCGCCGGCGCAGGCTTGGACATCACCTGGCAGACGGCCGACGCCGAGGCGTTGCCCTACCCCGACAGCGAGTTCGACGTCGTCCTGTCCGCCATCGGGGTGATGTTCGCCCCACACCATCAGCAGGCCGCCGACGAGCTGATCAGGGTGTGTCGCCCCGGAGGCACCGTCGCCGTTCTCAACTGGACGCCGGAGGGCTTCATCGGCCAGGTGTTCGCCGCCATGAAGCCGTATGCGCCTCCGCCTCCATCGGGAGCCTCGCCGGCCCCGCTGTGGGGACGGGCTGACCACGTCCGCAGCCTGTTCGGCGACCGGGTCACCGACCTGGTGGCGCGCCAGCAAACCCTGCACGTTGATCGCTTCACCGACGGCGTGGAGTTCCGGGAGTTCATGAAGACCAACTACGGCCCCACCATCGCGGTGTACCGCTTCATCGCCGACGACCCAGCCAAGGTCGCCGCCCTGGACGCCGATCTGGCCGCCCTGGGTGACCGGTTCCTGACCGACCGGGCCATGCAGTGGGAGTACCTGCTCGTCACTGCCCGACGGGTCTGACTCCCTAGGTGTCCGGCCCCACACACCTGGGGCCGGGCACCACACCCACCAGCGCACCACCACGGCCCTGACCGCCCCGCTGCGACAACGCCATCGGCCGACGAGAGGAAACCATGTCGTACCACCATTCACTGCGCAATGTCACCGAAGACCGTGACCTGAGCCGGGCCGCCGCAGAACGGTACCTGATGTTGCAGGCCCTCTCGGAGCGGCAAGACCCGGCGCCCGACTCGAAACGGACTCGGCTCGCCACCTTCCTGCAAGCCGTTCGAGCTCTCCGGCACCACTCGCCCCGCGCAACGGTCACGGCCGACCACGCCACCACAGCCAAATGAGCAGCAACGCCACAGCTCACCCGAGCTCCGCTGCTCAGGGCCATACTCCGATCACTTTGACGCCTGGCGGCTCCAGCTGCTCAGTCGAGCTCGAACACATGCAACGACGGCACGACGGAGCGGTGCACACTCGCTCGTGTCGGGATGCCGCCGAGGAACACTTCGGCCTGGAGCGTCGCGCCGACGCTGCCACACTCGTCGTCGTGGTCCAGGTGTCGCCCGCTCGACTCGATTGGCTCGTGGCGCTCGCGGAGAGCGACGCTGTGTTCTCGAGCCGCTTCGGGATTGCCGTTGAGCCCGGTTGGGCAGGCTTTCCAGAGGCGTTGCCGGCAGCCGTTGCCGCCGCCCGGCAACGCCTCGAGGGCCCTTGGGGAACGTACCTGTTCTTTGACGCCGACGGCGCGCTAGTCGGCATCGGCGGTTTCAAGGGTCCACCGACAGACGATGAGGTGGAGATCGGGTACGCCGTGTCGCCGTCCCGGCAAGGTCGCGGCATCGCTACCGCCGCCGTGCACTACTTCCTCGCCCAGGCCGCCCGGGACGGCGTAGCGACCGTCATCGCGCACACACTGGCCGGCGTCAACCCGTCAACGAGGGTGCTGACGAAGACCGGTTTCGTCCAAACGACCACCCAGCATGATGCTGAAGTCGGTGAGGTCTGGCGCTGGGAACGCTCGTTCGGCTGATCGGACAGGGCAGTCCCGGTCGTGGGGCCGTGGCCCTTTCGACAACCTCGATGGCCAGCTCAGGCGCGAGCCAGCAGCCGCGCGACGGCCGCTGTGCGGGAGTTGCGGCCCCCCAGGCCGAGCTTCCCGTAGACGTTCTGCAGGTGCCGCTCGACCGTGCGGACCGACAGCACCAACTCGGCTGCGATCGCCTGGTTGTCGCGGCCTTCGGCGGCGAGACGGAGGATGTCCAGTTCGCGCGGCGAGAGCATCGAGGCGACGTCGCTGGCCGCCGCCGGCGGGGCAGTCAATTTGTCTGGTGCCAGGAACTGGGTGACTTCGCGCAGGAACACCGGCCAGGCCGGCTCGTCGGCGAGCACGATGTGGTTGTTGCTCTCCAGGGGGACCAGGCGAGCGCCGCTGATGCGCGCTGCCAGGTCCCGGCCGCGCTGATAAGGCTGTGCCCTGTCACCGCGACTGTGCAGAACCAGAGTCGGCAGCTCGAGCTGGCTCAACCTTGCGCTGGAGTCGGTGACCACACGATGGGATCGGGCCAGCATCGCCGTCTCAGTGTCCACAGCCACGCGTTGCAGGTCGTCGATCCAGCGCATCTGCTCTTCGGTTCCGTCGGGGATCATCATGGTGGTGAAGACACGGCGAAACTCCGCCGTCGGCCGGGACCAACCAACCCGGATCATCGCTCCCACGGTCTCGTAGAGCGCAGCGTCTTCCGGCGCTGTCGTGAGCTGGTCTCCCGCGAAAGTCCCGTAGAGGATCAGGCGGGTGAGACGCTCCGGATGGCGGGCGGCATACTCGACGGCGACCGGCCCGCCCTGAGCCATCGCCAGCAGGGCGAAGCGCTCAAGTCCAGCGTCGTCGGCGACAGCCTGGAGGTCGGCGACTCTGGCTGGCAAGCTGTGATCGGCCACATTTCGGTCCGACAGTCCATAACCCCGCTCGTCGTAGCGGATCACCGTCGCGATCTTGCCCAACTCGACCAGGTAGTGCTGCCAAAGGGGACTTTGCCAGTCGAACTGCAAGTGACTCAGCCAGCACTTGTCGATGAGCAGGGGTGGACCGCTTCCGTGGACGGCGTATGCAATCCCGACGCCGTCGGCTGACCGCGCGAAGCGGATGTTCTGCACCGAAGTTGCCCCGCCCGCGGTCACCCCACGATCGTAGGGTGTACCCGTCGAGTTCGCATGCACCTCCACGCGTAGAGCCGACCGGAGATCAGCCCTCGGGTGCCCTTCGAGTTGCCCGACCGCACCACGTGCTGGCCGCCCGCCTTCTCGGCCGCATCGGCCACATCAACCGCTTTCCGGGCGCGACACCGATGTCCATGAGCGCCCGATGGTCCACCAGGTTGCCATCAGGACTCGCTCGGGGTGTCGATGGCTGAGTTGCCCGGATTTGGGTCAGACATTGACTCAATGGCGGCCAGATCCCGGACGGCGTAGCGGTGATGCTCCCACTCTTCCTCCAAGATCACATGCAGGCAGGAACGAACTGTCTCCTGCTCCCGCGGGGCCCACGGGTTCGCGCGGATCGCGTCCAACTGGTCTGTAGTGACCGCGGCGAGGTAGTCACGCACCATGGCGAGGCGGCCGGCTCTCACCTTGAGGACCTCCGCGTAAGGGGGTGTGCTGGCAGCGAAGACGGACAAGTCCAAGCCGTCGTCTTCGGCGCCCGGACCGGCCAATCCGATGGGGTGGAACGGCCGATCCAACGCGAGGATCCCGCGGCCCAGCCAGGTGTCGGTGGCGAGGATCAGGTGGCGGAGCGTCTGCGCGAATGACCACTCGCCGTCGGCCGATACGTCGACAGAGCCGGCCGGCATCCCTGCAACGCGTTCCAGCGTTCGCGTCCAGGTGGTCTCCAAGGCGGACCAGGCGGCGCGCAAGCCGTCGGGATCGGCGGCTCGTCGATCCGCGCGGCCAGGAAAGCGGTCGTTGAGCGAGGCCTCGACGAGTGGGATGACGTCAACACCGTTGACGAGGAAGCTCGTGCCGTGGACCAGCCAGGGCGCGTCGATATCCGCGCCGGAGACTTCCACGGCACGCATGACGACGCCCGAGAGATCAGCCTCGACGAAGCGCGCGCCTCGTAGATCGACGTCGATGAACAGCGCTTCTTTCAGCTCGCGCGTGTGGGTGAAGGTGACCATCTCTTCTCCTCCTTGTGGGCCAGCTCGGAACCTGGCCAACTCCATTCGCTTCGATGTTGGTCGCGACGATAGAGCCAGTTCCGGACACTCGACGTCCGGAAGCAGGCGAACACCTGTGGTCCTGCTGCCTGCGGTTGTGTCCACCCTCCTTCACGCGGTGGAGACCAAACCGCTGCCGCTCGGCTGCATCTTCTTCGTCGCGTTGCTGGGACGTCAGGGGAAACACTCTGGTGGGGAGGCGGTGGGTCGGTGAGCCCCACTGGGCAGGGGAGGAGCCGCCCGATCGACGCGCCTCCGCTGACGAGCGCAGGGCGCGAGGACGATCATCCGGACCCGAACAACAGGTGCTGACATACGTCGGCTTAACGGAGAGGTCGAGACAGCAGCTGGGTTTGGCTGGCCGTCAGTCTTCACTAGTTGCCCTCGGCTGGATAGAGCAGCCGCGAGATCGTCTGCCCGCATCGCTGACCGTGATCGCTGTCGGGTAGCTGCTGCGCCGCCCCGGTGGTCATCACGCGCCGCCGTCCACGGCCTGAGTCGCGCCAGGCGCGCGACGCCGACCGGGCGCGGGCAGCACTGCTCGAACCCCGGACGCTCTCAGCCGAGCGATGCCGGTCGGGAAAAGTGCTTCCACCCAGCAGCACTGGGCAGTCGCATTTCAGGCGGTGGAAGCGGGTCGTCGCGCTGCGGTAGGCAGTCCTTTCCTTGTTGTCGACGGGTTCAATGGGCTGAGGTCGCTCGGCAGCGTAATGATCATCGTGTTCGTGCTTGCTGTGGCGGCGGTCCCTGCCCTCTTGGTGCGCGCGGGTCGCCTGGTCGCCTGCTAGACCGGACGAAGCTCCGCCGGTCGGTCATCTCGCTACGCGCTGGGAATGTTGGAGGCGGCGCCGGGAGAGGCGCAAGAGCATCGAGACGGTGACTCGTGTCGCGGCTGGTGTCAGCTGGCCGCCGTCGCGAGCATCGGATCGCGACCCAAGTCGGCCTTGAATCTGTCTACGTCCTCAGTGGCGGTCGAGGTCCTCAATCTGGCGCCGGCTTTGAGTTCAGAGCTCCCTGCGGGCGTCCTCGGGCCTAGACAGAACCCCACCGGACGAGCTTGACGGGGATCTCAGAGCTGGAACTGCGCGACGCGCGGCCCTGAGCCACGTCCTTGTCACCAGCCAGCGGTGGCCGGAGCGCAGGCCGGACAGGGATGGCTGCTCAAAGTTCACCGACCTGTCAGGTTGGCGGGCTGTCGCCGTTCCTGGTCTCTCTAGGGTCGGCGGTGTGCTTGATCGTTCGCCGCTGAGTGGTGTCCGCGTCCGGGTCGGTGTCGTGGTTCTCGCGGCCGCGGTGCTGGGCGTGGCTGCGACGTTCCTCTGGGCGCCGTTGAACGGGAACCTTCGGTACGAGGCCGGGGTCGAAGTGGTGGGCGGTTCAGCCGCTGGCACGTTCTCCCACCGTCCGTTGGGGTTCCGTCTGCTGATGGATGGTGTCTTCGGGGTGGCCGGGACAGGCTCGTCGACGGTCGTGGGCTTCGAGCTTGCGGTCCGGGTTCTGTTGGCCGGACTGGCGGTGGGTGCGTCGTGTCTGCTGTGGCGAGGGCTGAAGCGTCGGTCTGTCCCGGCGGCCGGCTGGTACGGCGTCGTCGCCGCCGTGGCAATGTTCCTCGTCGGTCCGATCAGCGCCGGTGAGCCGGACTGGATGGCCGTGGTCTTGGTGATCGCCGGTGTCGGTGCGGCGCTGCTGGGTGATCGGCGGCCGTGGCCGTGGGCGATGACCGCCGGGGTGCTGCTCGTCGCGGCAGCGGCGATGAAGGTGGTGAGCCTGCCGACGGCGATGCTCGGGCTGGTGGCGATCGGGCTGCTGGACCGACGCCAGATGCTGCGATGCCTGGTTGCGTCCGTGATCGTCGGGATGGCCTACGTGATCGCGACCGTGATGTGGGTGCCATGGGAGATCCAGTGGCTGCTCGACATCCGGACGGTGCAGAACAGTGCCCGGGCAGAACTGGCCGAAGCACCCTCGTTCTTCCTGCACTTGTGTCTGGACCGGCCCCTCCTGGTGGTCCTGCCGGCCGTGTGGGTGTGGGCGGGCCGTCGGGAACGGCTGGTCGGGGCCGGTGCTGTCGCCGTGTGCGTGGCCATGGTGGTGGCGCAGGGGGCAGTACTTCGACTACCACGCGATCCCGTTGGTGATCGTCTCAGCCTTCCTGGTGCTGCGGGGCATGATGGGTCGGGTCTCCACGGCCGTCGGTGTGGCCACGCTGCTCCTCGTGGGCAGCTGCACGTTGCTGACCATGATGAACCCGAGATGGGTGAGCAACTACGAACAGTGGTGGGCGTTCGGATTGATCGCGACAGCCGTCGTGGGCGTCGGATATGCCGTGGTCGTGATACCCCGTCGGGTGGATCTGCGGGAGCCGGCGTTGCTGTTGGCCGCATCGGTGACGATGGCGTTGATGTACCCGGGTGCGAGTCCGTGGGCAGCACATCTGCTGCGACCAGCGAACCCGGACGGGAAACGGCCGCCGACCACCCTGGACACGCGAACCCGCGACCAGCAGATCGCTAACCGTGTACACACCGTCATCGGCGGCCCGCACGTTGCTGTCACCTATCTGATGTTCGGGGAGTGGACGTACTTCCTGGGCAATCCGACAAGCTGCCGGTACCCGTCGCCACTGTTCCTCCAGCGGACCCGGAAAACCGCACGCCTGGACACCGCTAGCTACCAGGAGAACCTGGCCTGCCTCACCGCAGCCGACTCCCGATGGCTCATCCGAGACACCACCTGGTTCCGAGTCCGGCCCCAACCGGCGGAGGTCAAGGACGTTCTCGCGCGCGAATGGGACTGCGATCACGAGATCAAGATCGACGAACTACGTCTTTGTCCCCGGCGCTGACCTGACGCCTACTGCGACCGGTGCGGATCCTCGGCCAGCTGCAGTCTGGGTGACATGCCGTTCGCTCTGGCTTACACGCTCACCGTCCTCTTACACGCTCACCGCCCGACGGGGTGGCGGCGACTAGGTCGTTCAGATTCCCCACTGGTGAAGTAGCGCCTGTGACGATTATCTCGATTCATTCGAGCGGCGCCCGATTCGCTTCGACCGGTCCACCGCCGTTATCCTCAGGTTGCGGGACAGGGGCGTCGACGCGACATGTTAATTGCCCGTTCCGAGGACAGGTTCTCTTGCTGCATACCAGTGCGGATGTCGATCAGCAGTTCGACCGGGTGGTTGACGCCCTTACGAAGAAGTTCACCGGCGTCCACCACCGGGACGCGGTGACCGAGATCGTGGATGAGGCGCGGCGTCAGCTGGAAGGTGAGGCGCGAGTCACTACCTACCTTCCTGTCCTGGCGACCAGGCGTGCCACCGATCGCCTCGCCGGCCGAGAAGTCACCAGCTAGCTGTGTGAAGGCTGGACTTCGGTTGTCGAGAGCAACGTGACCTTTCGCCTATGCCGGACGTCGCCCGACCGGCGACGCACTATTGAGCTGCGTTCTCGCGGGGCTCGGGCGAACGCGATCGTGTAGCGCGCTGACTCAGTGATACCGCTTAGCTGCTGCGGATCCTGAGCAGCCCAGCCGTCTACCGAACTCGTGCGGCTGAGGCCGACCAGTTGCGTCTCCATCACCTCCGATCGAGCGAACATTCCTCGTCTGACCGGTCCGCGGGGGAGCCCGTGCGTCAGGTGCTGACCAGGTGGCAGGCCGGCAACGGCGCACATCGTGACGTCGCGAACTGATCTACAGGTTTGCCGCGACGCGGGTTCTGTCGCGGCCGAAGCCATTCACCTCATTCAAGACCGGCTGTGTCACTGGTTCACTCGGGCTCTGGCGTCTCGGGCGGCCTGGGCCCTGTCGGCTGCCTGGTCGCCGATGTCGGGGTTGTCGGTGAAGAAGCCGTCCATCCGGCGTTGAGGAAGACGGCGATCTCGCCGCGCAGGTCCCCGGGTGCGGCGGGGTCGGTGCCGATGCGGAACTGGAGGGGCAGGAAGCTGTTCTCTCGGCGGAACGTCCAGCCGATGACGATGAGACCAGCGTTGTGTGCGTCGGTGATGGCGCGCGTCGGAGGCAGCAGCCGACCGGTCGTGTCGCGGGGGATCATGACGTCCTTGCAATAGCCGACCTCGTCGGCGTAGCGGGCGATCTGACGCAGCTGCGTGGGTGTGGTGAGGTCGGCGTAGGTGCGGGGGTCGCCGGCGGCGATCAGGTCCCACGGTGCCCCGGTGCAGTTGATCAGCTGGCTGAGGTGGACGTCGGTGCGGCGGTTGAGCCGCTTCAGGTTTCCCGTTTCAAAGCTTTGGATGACCACCGGCGCGCCGCGGTGGTTCAGGTGGGCGGCGGACAGGGCGGACAGCAGCGGCCCCTCGATCGGCAATCCGAGGGAGGCGAAGTAGGACGGATGCTTCGTCTCCGGTGCGACTCCGACCGGTTGGCCGCTGCAGGTGCGGGAGTGCCGGGCCAGGTCCAGCACCTCGGCGAGGGTGGGGATCGGGTACTTGCCGTCGTAGGTGGTGTTGCCTGGGCGGAGAGTGGGGAGTCGTTCGATGGCGCGGAGGATGCGGAGCTCGGAGAGCAGGAAGTCTTCGGTGAACCAGCCGGTGACCGTCACCCCGTCGATGATCTTGGTGGTTCTGCGGTCGGCGAACTCGGGATGGGCAGCGATGTTCGTCGTGCCGCTGATCTCGTTCTCGTGACGGGCGACCGGCACATCATCTTTGGTGAGAACGACATCGGGTTCGATGATGTCGCTGCACTGCCGGATGGCGAGAGCGTACGAGGCGAGCGTGTGCTCGGGCCGGTAGCCGCTGGCGCCGCGGTGCGCGATCAGCGTGGCGTCATGACCGAGTTGCCGGATGGTGGCATCGGGGTCGACGATGATCATTTCCGTGTCGTCGGGGGTGCCGGGGTGTCGTGCCGCGTTGCCCGGATAGTTGTTGTCGTTGGCGATCATCAGGCGACCGTCGGGCAGCGGGACGAGGGTCTCGACCGACTGGAAGCCGAACTGGAACGGGTTGCCGGTACCCCACCCGTCGCCGGCACCGATCTTCTTCGGGTTGTCGAGTTTGAGAAGGTCGACGGTCAGGGTCTTCGCCAGTTGTCCGGACCGGTCGGTGCGGCGCAGATCAACGGTGTAGACCCGTTTGGTGACGGAGGCGTCGCCGTCGAAGTCGTCCCGCTCGAGCACCAGCATCCGGTGCTTGCCGATCATCTGCGCGTCGGCGACCAGGTTCGCGTCGGTGTCGACCCGGTACGACCAGTAGAGGCCGGTGTAGCGGCCGGTGCGGGTGTCGAACTCGGAGATGATGCGTCGGCGCTTGTCGGTGTCGGTGATCAGTGCCTTCTCCACGATCGGGTACAGGTAGCGACCGTTCGGGGATTGGGCGGTCGCTTCGAAGCCACCGGAGGCGGGGACGTTGGCTTGGTCGGTGCCGAGGGTCGGGTTCTGTGGGGACTTGCCGCGCAGGAACGGCACCGGCGCCGACAGCACCCGGCCCCGAGTGTCGACATGCAGCAGGTACGGTCCGAATTCCTCGCCGATCCAGAACGAGCCATCTGGATCCTGCTGCAAGGACTCGATGTCGAAGTCGCCGCCGGTCAACAACCGGGCACGAGTGTTGTCGTTGACGATCGGGAAGCCGATCCGGTGATCCGGGTCGGACAGTGTCAGGTATCGCCGAATCTCGATCCGCCCGGCGCCGCCGCTGGCACGCTGCCACTGCGGCTTGACCAGGTAGAGCCTTAGCAGGAAGTCGGCCGAGTTGGCTTTGGTGCCGAAGCCGTTGTCGGGCATCGCCCAGAACGTTCCGTTCGGGTTGGCCAGTGCGGCAGAGAAGCCAGGGATGACCTGGCCGGCGAACGGCCCGGTGCGGCCGTTGGCTGGGGTGGCCAGCGAACCTGACGCAGGTCCGGGCGCGAGATAGTCGGCGGACAGCGTTGCTCGGGCCACCAGTCGTGGAGTGGTGACCTGCCGGGACGGTGAGGATTGGGGTTCGCGCGGATCGGCTGTCGCCGGTGTGGCGGGCACCCACATCCCACTCAGCAGGATCGCCGCCGACACCATCATGGCCAGTTTCCGGGGTGTGCGGCGCAGAGACCTGGACCACTGAAGGGTGTGGCGAGTGATCATGGAAACCGTCCTGTCAACGATCGGTGCTGGTCGCGTCCGCCATGCAACCGGCCGCCCGGCCGGCGGGGCAACGCCCGGACAGCGGCCAGTCGGTGACAACCCGGTGAACGACGCCGCCAATCGATCTGAGTACGGCAGGGTTCGGTGTGATGTCTCGACGACGCTGACTGTTCGCTGGTTGTCCCTTCGCGGTGGCGGCTGGGGTTCACCCCCTGCTGTTCGGCTGACGGCGGCTCACTGCGAGTGCTGGACCCTACGGGGACCGATGAGCAAGCAGACTCGTCCACTTCGACGCCGAATCGCAGGGGGCGGCCAGCGTGAGCGTCGCGGCGGTGGTGGTGCTCGCGGTGCTGGTTCCGCCGCGCCAGAGCTGGCCTTGTGTGACCACGGCGGGGGCCCGCCGCCTGGCCGATGACCAGTCCAGACCATTGCCCAGGCGCCTGTCCCTTGGCTTGAGTTGGCCCCTCTGGAATGCTTGATGGCTTCAGTGGCGACAGCGAGGAGCATCCTGAGCGTGGCGAAGACATCAGCATCTGTGGCGGGCCTCGTCGGTGCCTATCTGGCCGACCAATGCAGCGTATTGATCGACGCCGAAGCACAGCTCCGGTCGCGAGAGCCGGTGATCCACTCGACCCGGGTGGCGGCCCGCCGGCTCCGCAGCACACTTCGCACCTACGCCGAGACCACCGACGCCGACCGTGCCGCGATGCTGTCGGCTGAGCTCGTTTGGTTCGCCGGGCTGCTCGGGGAGGTCCGCGACCGAGAGGTCCTCCAGGAGCGTCTGCTCACGGACCTGGCCGAGCTTCCAGCAGAGCTCGTGGTCGGACCCGTCGCCGCCCAGATCGAGACCGAGCTGACCACAGGCCGCAAGGCCGCTTGGGATGTCGTCATCGACACGCTCGACACTGACCGGTACCGGCAGCTGCTGGCCGAGCTGCACCGCTGGCGCAGCGACCCACCCCTCACCGAGGAAGCCGAATATCCGGCTGCCAAGATCTCCAAGTACGTGAAGCGGGCCACCAAGAAGCTCGACAAGCGGCTCGACCGCGCCATCGAGGCCCGCCTCGCAGGCGACCCGGACGCCGACCACCTCCTGCACCAGGCCCGCAAGGCCGGCAAGCGGGGCCGCTATGCCGTCGAGTTGGCGGAGCCAGTGCTCGGCAAGAAAGCCGCGAAGATCATCGACGACCGCAAGGCCCTGCAGGATGTTCTCGGTGAGTACCAGGACAGCTTCGTCGCCGCCGACTTCCTCCGCACCCAGGGTGTTCGTCTCGGTCTGCGCTCCGGCCACAACGGCTTCACCTACGGGCTGCTGTACGGCCGCGAGCTCGCCCGGCAGGACCGCATCGGCGACCAGCTCAAACCCTTCCTGACCTAGCTGGCTGCCCCGTCTTGGCTGGGGTCGTTCGACAGTCTCGACGGGGCTGAGTAACGACGCCGACGGTGTTAATGCCAGGTTCACGGACTGGTCGCCCAGGCGTGGCCTGCCGTCGACAAGGTGTCGGTGCCCGACTGGTCGGTCGCGGCTCCGGAACTGATGGAGGCCCCGGTGGTCACTCGTCTGCGCTCGCCCCGTCTGGTCCGTCTCGGTGGTTTGGCCGTGGCCTGCGCTCTCAGCGTCGGCGCCGCGGTCGGATCGGTCGCGGTCGCTGGCCCACCCGACCGGCACACGCGTGCGACCGCGTTCCAGCGGCTCGCCACGTTCCCCGTCTACCGCAACTCGACCGACCCACAAGCGGAGACGGTCGCGGAGATCACCGCGGCGAGCACCGACGGCCGTACCCTCATCTCGACCGACTCACCGGGACAGCGGGTGACGTTCACCAACATCGCCGACCCGGCACGTCCGCGGCCCGCCGACGGACTCGACGTCGGCGGGGAACCGACCTCGGTGTCGGTCTACCGGTCCTACGCGCTGGTCGCGGTCAACACGAGCGGTAGCTTCACGCAGCCGTCCGGTGAGCTGGTGGTGATCTCGCTGGCGAACCGCAGCATCCTCACCCGAATCGACGTGGGCGGTCAGCCCGACTCGATCGCGATCACTCCCCACGATGCCCGAGGCGGCGACTACGCAGCTGTCGCCATCGAGAACGAACGCGACGAGGACGTCGACGCCGGCGAGATCCCACAGCTCCCCGGCGGCGACGTCGTTGCCCTGGATCTGACCGGTGCGCCCACCCGGTGGGTGGCGGAACGGATCGAGCTGACGCCAAGCCTGATCGGGGTCGCCGGTGTCCATGCGCCGCAAGATCCCGAGCCGGAGTACGTGAGCATCAACGACCGCAACCAGGCGGTGGTCACGTTGCAGGAGAACAACGCGATCGCAGTGATCGACCTGCCGACCCGGCGGGTCCTGCGCGCCTTCACCGCCGGCACTGTCGACCTGAGCGGTGTCGATACTGTCGAGGACGGTGCCATCGACCCGACCGGCTTGCTGACCGGGCTGCCACGGGAACCCGACGGGATCGCCTGGATCGGCGACGGATTCGTCGGCACCGCCAACGAGGGTGACCTCGCCGGCGGGACCCGCGGCTGGAGCGTCTTCGACGCCCGCACGGGCCAGGTGGTGTGGGATGCCGGGAACACGCTCGAGCGGGAAGCGATCCGAGTCGGGCTCTACCCGGAGTCCCGGTCGGAGAACAAGGGCACCGAGCCTGAGAACATCACCGTCAGCGTCATCGACGGACGCCGCTACGCCTTTGTCGGCGCCGAACGCGGCAACTTCGTCGCCGTCTACGACCTGACCAACCCGAGAACCCCGCGGCTGACGCAGGTCTTACCGGTGACCAACGGACCGGAAGGGCTGCTGACCCTACCTGCACGGGGCCTGCTCGTCGTGTCCAGCGAGACCGACGTGCCCGAGGACAACCTGCGGTCCACCATCAGCCTGTTCCGGCTGACCCGCGGGGCACCGGCGTTCCCGAGCATCGAGTCCGCCTCCCCCGGCGGTGTTCCGATCGGCTGGGGTGCGTTGTCCGCTCTGGCCGGCGATCCACGTCGCCCCAACCGGCTGTGGACGGTCAGCGACAGCTATTACACACCTACCACGCTGTATCCGATCGCTGTGCCCCGCAACCTCGGCCCCGGTCGGCCGGCCCTGATCACCGGGGCGGTCACCGTCACCGAGAACGGTCGACCGGTCGGTGTCGACGCCGAAGGTCTCGCGGCCCGGGCCGGGGGAGGGTTCTGGCTCGCCGCCGAAGGAGCGACCGGATCACAGAACCAGCTGCTGCGGCTGGACCCGTCCGGTACCATCCAGCAGCGGATCGCCGTACCGGCTGACATCGCCGCCGGCCTGACCAGCCGCGGCCTCGAAGGTGTTGCCGTCACTGGCACCGGCCGCAATGAGCAGGTCATCGTCGCCCTGCAGAGTCCGCTGTCGAGCGACCCCGCCGGGATCACCAGGATCGGACGCTACACCGTCGCCACGGACACATGGACGTGGTACCGCTACCGGCTCGACTCGGGATCCAGTGTCGGCCTGTCGGAGATCGTCTCGCTGGGCGGGAACCGGTTCGCTGTGCTGGAGCGCGACAACCTCGCCGGGCCCGCCTCCGCCGTGAAACGCATCTACCAGATCACCGTCCCGACGACACCGGCCACAGATCCTGTCCCGATGGTGTCGAAGCGACTCGTCAGGGACCTGCTGCCCGTGCTGACAGCCAGCCACGGCTGGACCCAGGAGAAAGTGGAGGGTCTCACTGTCGCGGGCAACGGACGGGTGTACTTCGTGACCGACAACGACGGCGTCGAAGACGCCACCGGCGAAACCCTGTTCGCCGACCTGGGATCAGCGCGGAAGCTGTTCGGGACCCGCTGACGTCGACTCCTTGGCAACCACCGAAATGGCGGATCGGTACGAGGGCCCTCCGACCTGCGGTTGATGCCGCCGCTCCGACACGCGGGGAGGCGCGAATGATCATCGGCGTTCATCGGTTTGGGCGGTAGGCCCCAGTTGTTCGGCGAGTGCTCACCTTCGATGCCTCGTGTGGTGGGAAACCCAGGCGGACACTGAAGAAACAGAACGCTTGTCGTCGGGACTGACAGCCCCCCGTTCCTCAACTCCGTGCTCGGCTCACCTTGAGGTGATAGTCCATGAATGACCATCCGAATCGGCCCCGCGGGTGTAGCTCGACTCAACCAGCCGCCTGGATGCGCGGACGCCGCCGACCAGACTCGGTCGACCCCTGGAAGCTGATCCAGCGACGACACTCCGGCCTGTTGCGGTACGCGCGCGCACGCGGCGCGGTAGCGCTGCCTGTCCTCTACGCCGCACGGGACCGCCGCCTCTACGTCCGGCTGCCCGTCTACAACGATGCCTGCAACTTCTTGGACCGAGCAGACGTTGCCCTGGACGTCGACGCCAGCTCAGCGGGCCGCGCTCTCATCGCTCGCATCGCCGGCACCGGTCTGATGATCCCCGACGCCACTGTGCCAACAGGTCTGACTCACACACTGGAAGAGTGGCCCGACGACCTGCCGACACGAGTGCTGGTGCTCGTCCCCGAGTCTGTGCGCCAACTCCGCCTTGCCGACGACGTGCGATACCCACCGCTGCCGCTGACGGAGAGTCGACTGCCGGGAACCTTCGCCGACATCTGAGCGAGATCATCACTGCTCGTCGAGGTCGAACGGTAGTTGCAAGACTGCTACGGGGGCAAGCCGCGGGCTCAGTGGCGAAGATCGCAGTCACCGGTGCCGGGCACGGACCGTTCCCACCCCAGCCCCATCCAACTCGTTGCTGCTGCCCAAGACTGACCTTGATTCTCTGTAACCCTTCCAAACTCCACTAGCGACCGCTGGATGGCGACACCACGAGAACGATCCAGACACCTGACGTTCACCTGCTGGTGGCACGGTCCCGAGCATGACCACTGAGCCGCTTGGTCCAGCCACGACCACTTGGAACGACTACGTCGGCACCGCCGCCGCCGACGACGCCGACGTGCGACTCGGATCGCCGAGCCTGTATCAGCTCGCCGGCCTCAACCGTGACCGCTGGAGAATCGTCGGCGTCGACCTCCAGGTGCGCAACTCCAAGCCAGAGGTCACCATCTACGCGGTGGACCTTGCCCAGCGCGACCCCGACCGTTGGGACATCGAGCAGATCATCGATGACCACGAGCGCGTACCGGTCACGGCCATCGAACTGAGCGAACCTCACGTGGAGACGTTCCTGAACGACGCCTTCCGACGCATTGCCATCCGCATGGTCTCCAAAGGCCTCCGCGACGCCTCCCTGGTCGTGACCGATCGCACCAGCAGCTCTGTAACTCTAGATCCAGCGTCCAGCCCTCGACACAACTAGCCATTGCCTCTCCCTGGCAGCCACGCCCTCAAACCACTGAGGGCGCGGACGGGCCCAGGTCCCTAACCGCGTCCGAGCGGGTGTTCGTCGCCTTCGATGATGCTGCTGGCACCAGCAGCCCTCACGTCGACGTCGCTGAGATGACGTCTGATCCCGTCCACCAACTCGGCGTCACCCTTGGGGACGCTCGCCGTGAGATGTCGGGCCTTGTCGTCACAGACCGCCTCGTGCACAGCGTCCGCCATCTTCTGCCGGGTACCGGCTGGGAGATGA